>Ga0209172_10000479_pt1 | contig 110144 bp, 86 predicted proteins | sample LarsenN4metaG_FD_184113 | JGI IMG/M metagenome (GOLD analysis project Ga0209172, IMG submission 184113) | Hot spring sediment bacterial and archeal communities from British Columbia, Canada, to study Microbial Dark Matter (Phase II) - Larsen... ... | reverse complement strand
GTAACGCGACTCAGCGTCTATTTCCAGCCCTCCTTCACTGCGTCCCACTGCGACCGAAGCTCGCTCATCGCAACCTGCTGCTCTCTCGCGGGACGGCTGCGGGCGCGCTCGACGATGAGGACGGCGGTGACGAAGCGATCGATGTCATCGCGCAACGTGGTCGCTGATTCGGGACGCAGCGGCGCGCGCACCCACGCGGCGACCGCCGCATGCCACGCGCGGTCGACATCGCCCATGCCGCGCGCGGCGACAGCCAGCCAGTAGTTCGCGGGCGCGCTGCCGGGATCGCCCCGCAGCTCCGCTTCCATGCGCTCGATGACGCGTGCGAGCAGCGGCGCCCGGCGGTCCACGGGAAGCCGCTGCGCTTCGCGGTCCGAGGCCGACGCCCACCAGTCGAGCAGCAGCCACCGGTCGCGCTCCGAGAGCAGCGCCGCGCCGCTCAGCGCCGTGTCGAACACCTCGGCGGCGGCGCCGAACTCGTTGCCCAGGAAGAGCGCCTGGCCGAGACCCACCAGGAGATCGATCTGATCGCGCGCCTTGAGCGCGGGGACGCGAATGGCGCCGAGCGCCTCGCGTGCGGCAGCCAGATCGGCCGGATCGCTCGAGCGCAGGCGATAACGCTCGAGATAGGCGCGGGCGGCGACGAGCGATGCGGCATCGGCCGACGCCGCATCGAGCCGCGCGGCGGCCGCCGAAAGGATGGCCCCGTCGTAGTCGGCGGCGTTGTACAGCGCGCGCGCCTTCGCCAGCGCCGGATGCTCGGCCGCGTGCGCGGCAGCCGGCATCGTCATGAGCACGACGACCACTGGTCCGGCTACAGCCGGACGCCACGGACGCATCGTCAGGATCGTAGCATTACAATGCCTTACTGGCTGGCTCGGACTGATTGAGTGGTACCAGCAACAGGCTTTCACCGGCGGAACAACGGGCCGCGACAACGGCGCGGCCCGCTCACCGTTTCGATGCGGCAGCCCCGGAAATGAGTCAGCCCGTGATCGTGCCGCGCGCCGAGCACACGATCTCGCGCAAGCGGATCGATCCGGACGCGCTGCGGGTGCTCTACCGGCTCCACCAGCACCATCATCTCGCCTACCTCGTCGGCGGCAGCGTCCGCGATCTCCTTCTGGGCCGCCAACCGAAGGATTTCGACGTCGGCACGTCCGCGCACCCCTACCAGGTGAAGCGGCTCTTCCGCAACTGCTGGATCATCGGCCGCCGCTTCCGCCTCGCGCACATCAAGTTCGGGCCGAAGACGATCGAGGTGGCGACCTTCCGCCGCAAGCTCTCGCCGCAGGAGATCGCGGCCGCCGAGGCCGAGCCGGCGCACGGCATCCCGATCGACGGCGCCGTGGGCGACGGCCACGTCCGGCTGCTCCACCGCGACAACACGTTCGGGACGCCGGAGGAAGACGCGTTCCGGCGCGACTTCACGATCAACGCGCTCTTCTACGACATCGCGTCGCTCTCGATCATCGACTACACGGGCGGCCTCGCCGATCTCGAGGCCCGGATCATTCGTTCGATTGGCGACCCCGCCGAGCGCTTCGTGGAGGATCCGGTCCGCATGCTGCGCGCCGTCGCCATGGCGGCGCGCCTCGACTTCACGATCGATCCGCCTACCGAGGCCGCGATTGCGGAGCACCGCGGCGAGATTGCGCAGAGCGCGCCCGCGCGCCTCATCGAGGAGCTGTACAAACTGCTGCGGTCGGGCGCCTCCCAGCGCGCGTTCCACATGCTTGCCGAGCGCCGCCTGCTCGAGCCGATTGCCGCGACGCTGCAGAAGTGCTGCGGCGAGCCGTTGTGGCGATCGCTCGCGGCGCTCGACGCCTACCGGCAGCGCTTCGAGACGACGCCCGACACGCTGACCAACGCCGTCCTGCTCGGGTCACTGGTCGTGCCGCTAGGCGGCGCCGTAGGCATCCTCGCGCCGCACCGGGTGATGAGCGGCGACCGGGAGCCGGCACCCGCGCTCGGCCTGCTGCCGCTGGCGCGCCGCGACGTCGATCGCCTGCGGCAGATTCTGGGGCTGCAGCGGCGGCTGCTCGACATGAGCCTCTCACCGAGGGCGCGACGGGCGCTCATCCATCGCGGTCCGTTTCAGGAGGCGCTCACCTGGCTCGAGATCCACGGGCATGCGCCCGAGGTCGTCGAGCACTGGCGGGGGTTCATCGAGGCGGCGGGAACGTTCGAGGCGGAAGCCGCGGCCGGAGGGACGGAGGCGCCGGAGCGGCGGAGAAGAAGAAGGCGACGGCGGCGGCGACGGCCTCTCACGTCCCACGACACGCCGAGGCATCGGGACAGCGGGGAGAAGTAAGCGTCAGCCGCGCTTTCTCTCGAACTCGCGCATGAAGTCGACGAGCGCGTCGACGCCGTCCTCGGGAAACGCGTTGTAGATTGACGCGCGCATCCCGCCGACCGCGCGGTGCCCCTTGAGGCCATCCAGTCCCGCGGCCGTCGACTCCTTGACGAACAACGTCTCCAACTCCTCGCTTGCGAGCCGGAACGTGACGTTCATCAGCGATCGGCTCTCCTTCTGCGCCGTGCCGCGATAGAAGCCCGAGCGATCGATCTCCGCGTAGAGCTTCGCCGCCTTTCGCTGGTTGATGCGCGCAATCGCCGCCAGTCCGCCGATCGATTTCAGCCACTTCATCGTCAGGCCGAGGATGTAGATGCCGAACGTGTTCGGCGTGTTGTAAAGCGAATTGTTCTCGGCCTGCACCTTGTAGTTCAGCATGATCGGAAGCGCATCGGTCGACCGCGCGAGCAGGTCCTCGCGGATGATCACCACGGTGACGCCCGAAGGGCCCAGGTTCTTCTGGGCGCCGGCATAGATGAGACCGCAGCGGCCGACATCGATCGACCGGCTGAAGATGTCGGACGAGGCGTCGGCGACGAGCGGCGCGTCGCCGACATCGGGCAGCGTCTGCCACTCCGTGCCTTCGATCGTGTTGTTGGTCGTGATGTGCACGTAGGCGGCGCCCCGCGTCAGCCTGAGCTCGTCCTGCCGCGGAATCCGCGCGTACTTGTCGCCCTTCGTCGTCGCGGCAATGTTGACCGTGCCGACCTTCCTTGCCTCTTTCGCGGCCTTATCGGCCCACGAACCGGTGTCGATGTAGTCGGCTGTCGCGCCCGGCGTCAGCAGGTTCATCGGCACCATCGAAAACTGCTGCGTGGCCCCGCCCTGGAGCATCAGGATGCGGTAGCTGGCCGGAATGGTGGCCAGCGCCCGCATGTCCTCGATCGCGCGGTTCAGTAGATCCTCGAACGTGTTGGAGCGGTGGCTGATCTCCATCACCGACATCCCGACACCCGGAAGTGAGATGAGGTTGCGTTGCGCTTCCTCGAGCACGGGAAGCGGCAGCACCGCCGGACCCGCTGAAAAGTTGTAGATACGTGTGGTGGTGGGCATCTCTCTATATTTTCACAACATGGAGGCTGAGGATGTCGTCATTTCCCATCTGAATCGCGCGCAGCAGCGCCGCGTCCGGTTCGGCGTCGAGATTGATGCGCGCCACGGCGGCTTCCGCACCTTCGAAGATCACGTTTTCGGTCTCCTGCGCGTTCAGGGCCCGGTGCCGCAGCTCGGCAAATACGTGCGCAAGCACGCCCGGCCGGTCGCGGTGCCGGACGACGAGCGTGTGTGTAGCCGGCGTGCGCCGCGCCAGATTCACGGCGTTCGGCACTTTGCCGGCGTCTTTATAGGTGCGGACGATGCGCACGACCTCCGCGGCGATCGCTTCCTGCGCCTGCTCGGTCGACGCGCCGATGTGGTGCGTGCCGTAGAAGCGCGACTCAGCGGCAAGCGCCGGGGAAAATTCCGCGGTCCCCTCGCTCGGCTCGGCCCGGAACACGTCGGCCGCCGCGCGCACGCCGCCCGTCCCGATCGCCTGCGTCAGCGCCGCGTCGTCGACCAGCTCGGCACGCGCGGTGTTGACGAACAGCGCGCCGGGCTTCAGGCGGCCGAGGATCCCCGCGCTCACGAAGTTCTGCGTCTCCGGCGTGAGCGCCAGATGCACGCTCAGCGCATCGCTGCGCTCGGCCACTTCTTCCGGCGAGTGGAGGACCGTGACGTCGAGGTCGTGCGGCAGCGCGGCGAGCGCCGCAGCGCCCTCGCGGGTAAACCTGGGACTCCAGACGACGATGTCCATGCCGAGCGCCCGCGCACGCCGCGCCACTTCCTGGCCGATGCTGCCGAACCCGAGCAGGCCCAGCGTGCGACCGTAGAGACCCCGCGCTCGCGCGTACTCCTTCTTGTTCCAGCGGCCGGCGCGAAGGTCGGCGACGTTGTCGGGGATGCGGCGATCGAGGGCGAGCAGCAGGCCGATCGTCAGCTCCGCCACCGCCACGGCGTTGCGGCCCGGACAGTTCGAGACGTATATCCCGCGGCGTGCCGCACCCGCGACATCGATCGTGTTGACGCCGGCGCCCGCGCGCACGACGAGCGACAGATCGCCGGCATCGAGCATCGGCTCGGTGACGCGCGTCGACCGGACCACGAGGACTTCGGCCCCGGAAGAGGCGAGATACCGGACGAGCGCGTCGCCCGAGAGGTCGGGCTGATAGAACACCTCGCAGCCCGCGGCCCGCAGCCCCTCGAGGCCCGACTTCTCGAATGCGTCAGCGACGAGGACTTTCATCGATCCAGAGCCGCTCTCATCTAGAGTAATGGATGGAGGACGCCGCATGCGCACCCGGGCACGTTCGTTGACGCTTGCCTGCTCGCTCCTCGCTGCGACGCTCGTCACGGGGCAGGAGCAGCCGCGTACCTGGCGGCTCGATTTCTACCAGACGGGCGGCCCCGGCATCGAGGCGTACAGCTTCGATCGTCTCGTGGTCGAGCCGCTGCCGTGGCCGGACAATCGCGCCATCGACGTCGAGACGGCCATGACCGGCAACTACCGCTTCGAGGTCATCGCGGCCGGCCGTGTCGTCTTCGCGCGCGGCTACGACCCGGCGTTTGCGGAGTGGGTCACGACGGCCGAGTCGAAGAAGCTGCGACGGACGTTTCACGACTCGCTGCGGTTTCCGGCGCCGCCTGGCCCGGCGGACGTCGTGCTTCGAAAGCGCGACCCCGACGGCGGCTACGACGAGGTGTGGCGGCACTCGATCGATCCGGCCGATCCCTTCATCGATCGCGCCGCGCCGGCGCGGCAGCAGGTCGTCGAGCTCGAGCGGCACGGCGAGCCGCGAGCGAAAGTCGACGTGCTGCTGCTCGGCGACGGCTACACCGCGGCCGAGTGCGCGGGGACGTTCATGGCGCACGCGAGGCGTGCGCTCGGTGCGCTGTTCGCCCTCGAGCCGTTCCGATCGCGGCGCAACGACTTCAACGTCTGGGGCATCTGCCCGCCGTCAGCCCAGTCGGGCATCGCCAGTCCGTCGCGGGGGATGTACCACCGCACACCGGTCGGCGCCGCCTACGACGCGTTCGGCTCGGAACGCTACATCCTTACTTTCGACAACCGCGCCTGGCGCGACATCGCGGCGTGGGCGCCGTACGAGTACGTCACCGTTCTCACCAACGGCGACATCTACGGAGGCGGCGGCCTCTACAACGTCTTCTCGACGGCGGCGGGGGGCAACGATTTCGCCGAGTACCTCTTCATCCACGAGTTCGCGCATCACTTTGCGGGGCTGGCCGACGAGTACTACACATCGCCGGTGGCATACGAGCCGCCGGAGCGGATCGTGGAGCCGTGGCCGGCCAACGTCACCGCATCCACCGAAGCGGCGCGGCTGAAATGGCGCGACCTGCTGACGCCCGGCGTGCCCGTGCCCACGCCGTGGCCGAAGGCGCAGTTCGAAGCGTTGTCGAAGGAGCTCCAGTCGCGCCGCGCGCGCATCCGCGCCGAGCAACGGCCCGAGGCGGAGATGACGCGCCTGTTCCGCGAAGAACAGGAGATCATGACGAAGCTGCTGGCCTCGGCCGAACACGCGCGGGCTGTCGGTCTGTTCCAGGGGGCGAACTACGACGCGCAGGCGTTCTACCGCCCCGAGATCGACTGCATCATGTTCACCCGGAACAAGGTGCCGTTCTGTCGGGTCTGCCGGCGCGCGCTTGCGCAGCGGATCGAGCGGCATACCCGTGGTCTGTAGGCCCCAGGCCTCAGGCGCCAGGGCTGTCTCAGGAACCAGGGCAAACCTCAGTCATCAGGGCTGTTGTTGGGCGCTCGTTCCAGGGACTGGACCAACCCATTGATAATCCGTCCCACCTCGCGAGCATCCGCGATCAGGGCTTCTGCGGCCTTCTGCTCGATCAGCCTGATTCGGCAACCCAATTCGAGCTGAGTCTCCAGTTCGGCACCCGAGGCATGTGCAATCCAGAGGTGTTGAACGTAGGGCGGCGTCGAGTGCCGGCTGAAGCCCTCGGCAACGTTCGATGGAATCGACAGGGCGGATCGTTGAATTTGGAATCCGAGCGCCGTCTGATCCGAACGTGGGAGCCTCCGAGCGAGCCCGAAACGACGGGTGGCGAGATCCTTCGACTTCTGCCACACGATTAATTTAGCTGTCTGAACGAGGTGATCTTCTGCATGGCGAACCAGCCAAGGGCTCGCCCTTGGTATCCCGATGCGGACGGGCAACGAGTACAAAGTTCACGTTTGGGACCGCATAGCGGTCCAAGACGCACGAACGACGTCATGCGGAAATCGGCCGTTTTTGCGGAAGTGCCGCGCGCCGCGAAGGCAGAAGTTGCAGCGCCTGGAGTGTCCGAACGCGGCAAGAACGAACACCCTGAGCGCTTCATGTGCAGACCGCCCTGAGGCCTGACCCTTGGGGTCTGAAACCTGAGACAGCCCTGGGGCCTGGGGCCTGAGCCCGGAGGCCTTTCAGATCAGGTGCGATAGCAACCCGTCCCTGAGTTTCGGCTCGAACCAGGTCGACTTCGGCGGCATGATCCCGCCGGCATCGCACACGGCCATCAGGTCGCCCACACTGACGGGATACATCGAGAACGCCACTGCGGCGCGCCCCGTCGTGACGAGCCGCTCGAGCTCTGCCGAGCCCCTCGCGCCGCCCACGAAATCGACGCGCTTGTCGGTGCGCACGTCGCCGACGCCGAGCAGCGGCGCCAGCACCTGATCCTGCAGACGGCTGACGTCGAGCGCGTCGGCGGCAGACAGACTGGACGGCGGCGGCCCCAGCTCGATCGTGCGCCATCGGCCGTCGAGAAACATCGCCACGTCACCCTTGCGGGCAGGCGCCGCGGGGCCATCTTTGACTCTGAATCGGTCGGCGAGCGCAGCGAGCAGTGTCGCCGGCGTGTGCGACCCCAGATCGCGAACGACGCGGTTGTAGGGGAGCACCTGGACCTGTGTGTCAGGGAATGCGACGGCGAGGAACGTGTCCCACTCCCCTGGCGCTGGCGCTGGCGCCCCTGCCGCTCCGCCAAGCGCGCGGCGCGCGCGCGCCGCGCTGGCGGCGCGGTGATGGCCGTCGGCGATATAGAGCGCCTGCACCGCCTCGAACGCGGCCACCAAACGCGCCTGATCCCCTGAATCGACCCTCCACACCGTATGCCGGACGCCGTCTGCCGCCGCGAAATCAAAAAGCGGTACGGCCTCGGTCGCACGATCGACGAGCTCGTCGATCGCGCGCGACGCCCGGTGGACCAGGAACACCGGACCGGTCTGCGCCCGCAGCGCGATCATGTGGCGCGTGCGGTCGTCTTCCTTGTCGCGCCGGGTGTGCTCGTGCTTCTTGATTGTCCCCGCGTCGTACTCCGCGAGCGAATAGCATGCCGCCACACCGTGCTGGACGTGCGTGCCCACGCGCAACCTGTACACATACAGGCTCGGCGCGTCTTCGACGACGAGCGGGGCCGCCTTCTTCAGCGTGCAGAAGTTCTCCAGCGCCTTCGCATAGACCACATCCGAGTACAGGTCGGTTCCCGGTGGCAGATCGATCTCCGGCCGTGACACGTGGAGAAAGCTGAGCGGATTGCCTGCCGCAAGCGATCGCGCTTCGTCGGTGCTGACGACGTCGTAGGGAACGGCCGCCACCCGACCGGCAGCCGCGGGCGTCGGCCGGAGCGCACGAAACGGGACAAGAGTGGCCACGAGGAAATCCCATTATGTCAGGCCCACGCCGGCGTACCCTCCGTGGTAGACCAAGTGACGTTCTAGGCGTGCCCCGACACACTGACACCACACCCGCGCCGGTGCCTCCGGCGCCGTCGGTAGCCACACCCAAGCTTCCGACAGTCCCGCCCAATCGCGTCATCCGCGAAGGTGACGTTCCTACGCGACGAGTCAAATGGTAAGGGTCAAAAAGTCACAGCGGAAATCGGGACCATTCGAATTCCACCCGCAGCTGCCAAAGGTTCCATGCGTCGGTGCCGTTCGGCGTCCTGACTGAGACCTGAAACAGCCCTGAGGCCTTGGGGCCTGCTGCTTGACGATCGTGATATCAAGGACACGTGGACATCGCGATCGCCGCTGCTGTCGCCGCCGCGATTGCGGCGGTCGTCACCGCGCTGCTGATGCGGGCGCAGGGGGGGGGCCACCTGCGCGATGCATTTCAATCGCTCGCCTCACAAGCGTTGCACGACAATCGCGCAGCGTTCCTCGATCTGGCGAAGACGTCGCTCACGGCCGTCCGCCAGCCGATCGAGGAGACGCTGAAACGGGTCGACACGCGCCTGTCGGAGGTCGAGCGCGATCGCGTGGCCGCGTACAGCCGGCTGATCGAACAGGTCTCGAGGCTCGACACCACCGCGAACACGCTGTCGCGCGCGCTCCGCACGCCGGTCGTCCGCGGCCGCTGGGGCGAGATGCAGCTCCGCCGCGTCGTCGAGATCGCCGGCATGCTTCAGCACTGCGACTTCGACGAGCAGCGATCGTTCGATGGCGACGGCGCCCGCCTCCGCCCCGATCTGATCGTCCGCTTGCCCGGGGGCAAGCGGATCGTGGTCGACGCGAAAGCGCCGCTCGACGCATTTCTGGACGCGCAGGAGGCGACCGACGAGGAACAGCGCCTCAGCCGGCTGCAGGCGCACGCGCGCCAGGTGCGCGATCACATCAGCAAACTCGGAAGCAAAGGGTACTGGGAGGCGCTCGGCGACTCGCCGGAGATGGTGGTGCTGTTCCTCCCCGGCGAGACGCTCTTCAGCGCGGCGCTCCAGCACGACCTCACGCTCATCGAGCACGGTCTGCAGCAGCGCGTGCTGCTGGCAAGCCCGATCACGCTCATCGCCCTGCTGACGACGGTCGCGCACACGTGGCGGCAGGAGGCGCTGGCGGAAAACTACCGTGACGTGGCGCGGCTCGGCCGCGAATTCTACGAGCGGCTGGCGGTGTTCGCCGACCGTCTCGACGACGTGCGGAAAAGGCTCGACGGCGCGGTACAGGCCTACAACGAGGCGGCGGGATCGTTCGAATCGCGCGTGCTGGTCAGCGCGCGGCGTCTCAAGGACCTCAAGGTGACGACGGGCGACGACCTGCCCCCGGCTGAGCCGATCGACCGCGTCCCCCGCGTGTTGAAGCAGGCCAACCTGCTCGGGCTCCCGCCGGGGGCGACCGAAGACCCCGAAGTCACCTGAAATCCGTCGGATTTGAAATAATTGGCGGATGGATCACCCCGCCGACGCGACCGCGGCGCCGGCTGCCTCGGACTTCATCCGCGAGATCATCGCGGACGACCTGCGGACCGGCAAACATGGCGGCCGCGTCCACACGCGCTTCCCGCCCGAGCCGAACGGGTACCTCCACATCGGCCACGCGAAATCGATCTGCCTGAATTTCGGCGTCGCGGCGGAGTTCGGCGGCCTCTGCAACCTCCGGTACGACGACACGAATCCGACGAAAGAGGACGTCGAGTACGTCGAGTCGATCGAAGCCGACGTGCGCTGGCTCGGCTTCGACTGGGACGACCGCAAGTTCTACGCGTCGGACTACTTCGAGCAGCTTTATCAGTACGCGGAGCAGCTGATCCGCGACGGCAAGGCGTACGTCGACAGCCTCACGGCCGACGAGATTCGGGAGTATCGCGGCACGCTCACCGCGCCGGGACGGAACAGCCCGTACCGCGACCGATCGGTCGAGGAGAATCTCGATCTCTTCCGGCGCATGCGCGCGGGCGAGTTCGAGGATGGCGCGCACGTGCTGCGCGCGAAGATCGACATGGCGTCGCCGAACATGAACATGCGCGATCCGACGCTGTACCGAATCCGGCATGCCACGCACCACCGGACGGGTGACGCCTGGTGCATCTATCCGACGTACGACTACGCCCACCCGATCTCCGACGCGCTCGAGGGGATCACGCACTCGCTCTGTACGCTGGAGTTCGAGGATCACCGGCCGCTCTATGACTGGGTCATCGACCACACCCGGCCGCCGTACCGGCCGCAGCAGATCGAGTTCGCGCGCCTCAACCTGAACTACACGGTGATGAGCAAGCGAAAGCTGCTGCAGCTGGTCGAGCAGCGGCACGTCAACGGCTGGGACGACCCGCGGATGCCGACGCTCGCCGGCATCCGGCGCCGCGGCTTCACCCCGGAGGCGATCCGCGACTTCTGCGCGCGGATCGGACTCGCGAAGAAGGAGAACGTCGTCGACGTCGCGCTCCTCGAGCACACGGTTCGCGAGGACCTGAACCACCGCGCCCGACGGGCGCTGGCGGTGCTGCGCCCGATCAAAGTCGTGATCGAGAACTACCCGGAGGAGCGGGACGAGACGGTCGAGGCGATCAACAACCCGGAGGATCCGGCCGCGGGCTCGCGTCGGCTGCCGTTTTCGCGCGAGCTCTACATCGAGCGCGACGACTTCATGGAACAGCCGCCGAAGAAGTTCTTCAGGCTGTCACCCGGCGCCGAGGTCCGCCTGCGCTACGCCTACATCCTCAAGTGCGAGCGCGTCGTCAAGAACGGCGCCGGCGCCGTTACCGAGCTGCGGTGCACGATCGATCCCGAGTCGCTGTCGGGCGTCACGGCGGACAGGCGCGTCAAGGGGACGATTCACTGGGTGTCGGCGCGCCACGCGCGCGACGCGGAGGTCCGGCTGTACGACCGCCTCTTTCTCTCGCCGGATCCCGGCGAGGGCGGCCGTGATCCGATCGCGGATCTCAATCCGGCGTCACTCGAGCGGCTCACCGGATGCAAGGTCGAGCCGGCGCTGGCCGACGCCACGGCCGGCACGCGCGTCCAGTTCGAACGGCTCGGCTACTTCTGCGTCGACCCCGACTCCCGCGCCGGCGCGCCCGTGTTCAATCGGACCGTGACGCTGAAAGACACCTGGGCGAAGATCAGCGCGCGTATTTCCTGACCCACTCTCGGACTTGCGTCGATACCGACATCGCCACCGGTTCGGTCGTGAGGCGATCCGAGGGCCACGGCAGCCGCCACGTCCAGTTCGCCGGTCCGACGGTCGCCGGCTGATTGATCCGATCGCGCCAGCCGAAGAGATCCTGCACCGGCAGGATCAGCAGATCTGCGCCCGAGGCGAACAGCACATCGAGCAGCGCCTCGCGCATGGCGTCGGTAAGCGCCGGACTGTCGATCGCGCGCGCGCGGTCCTCGGGTGCAATCCGGTCGGCCATCGATGGTATGGCGAGCATCGCTTCGCGCTCCGCGCGCGGTGCGTCTTCCCACCACACGGCCATCGTCTCCGTATCGTGCGTGCCGGACGTCGCGACGGCGACAGCGGGATACTCCAACGGATCCTTGAAGGGCTGTCCGTCGCGGTGCCAGTGGCGCTCCCACCGCAGTACTTTGTAGCCGGCGACGCCGATCCGTGCCAGCGACTCGCGGACGAAATCGGGAACGGTGCCGAGGTCCTCCGCAATGATCTCGGCGCCCGCTTCGCGCAGCGTTCCGAGCACGCGCTCGCCGAGAGCGATCTGCGCCTCTTCGTCGGCCGGCGTGAACTGCGCCGGGCCGCCGTCGTGCGGCCGGAAGTACGTGCGGTAGAAGCCCACCAGGTGATCCACGCGATAGCCGTCGAAGAGCGCCGCCATCCGGCGGCCGCGGTCGCGGAGCCAGTCGAACTCGCGCTCCGCGAGCACGTCCCACCGATAGGCGGGGAGCCCCCAGTCCTGTCCACCCGGGCTGAAGGCATCGGGCGGCACCCCCACCGAGGCGTCGAGGCGGAACTCGTCCTGGTGCGCCCAGACGTCGGCGCTGTCGGTGCCGACCATGAACGGCAGGTCGCCAAAGAGCGCGACGCCGGCCGCGTCGCGGCGCGCATCGGCCCATTGGTCGTCGGCGATCCACTGCAGGTACTGGCGATAGAGAATCTCCTCCGCCAATTCCTCCCGGGCGCGGGCGAGGGCGTCGGGCTGGCGCGCCTGCAGCGGCGCCGGCCATTCCGTCCACGACCGCTCGCCGTGCCTCGCGTGCAGCGCACGGAACAGCGTGTAGTCGTCGAGCCACCACGCCTGGTCGCGGATGTAGGCGCGCAGCGCCGCCGACCGACGGGTGCCGCCGCGCCATTCGGTGTCATGAAAGCGGGCGAACGCCCGCTGCAGTACGCGCGCCTTCAGCTCCCGCACGCCGGCATAGTGGACCAGGGGCGCACTGCGCACCTCGTCGAGCTTCGCCCGCAGCTCCGGCTCGAGCTGCGCCTCGCCGCCGAGCGCGTCGAAATCCTCGAGCCGATCGAGGCTGATGAACTGCGGATCGGTCGCCATGGCGCTCAGCGCCGAATAGGGAGAGGTGTCGCCGGGCGCGATCTCGTTGATCGGCAGCAGCTGCAGCACGCGCAGGCCGGCGGCATCGAGCCAGCGCGCCACGCGGGCGACGTCGCCGATCTCCCCGATGCCCCAGCTCGTTGACGAAGGAATCGAGAACAGCGGAACGAGGACCCCGGCGCGGCGAGTCGGACTGGGCATCACCCGTTTACCACCCGCAGCAGCCGCGCGCATGCGTCTGCGAAGGCGGCGGGCGGCGGCAGCAGGCTGACGACCAGGTACGCTTCGCGCGGGAAATCGAAGAAGTAGCCTGGATGCACGAGGATCCGCTCGCGTTCCAGCAGATCGAGGACGAGCGTCTCCTCGGGCTGCCTCGCGGGGACGCGCACCACCGCCGACCAGCCACCCTCGGCTCGGAGCACCTCGCACGCCGGGAAGCGGCGCACCGCGGCGCGAAGCGCCTCGAGGTTCTGTCGGATTCGCTGCTGAATCGACGCGCGCACGGCGCCACCCGCGCGCAGCAGATGCGCCGCGGCCAACTGGACCGGCGTCGCGACCGACAGGTAGCTGTCGGCGACGAGCTCGAGCGCTGCAAGCGCCTCGTCGCGCGCCGCGGCAGGTCCGCCGGCGACGATCCATGCGAGCTTCAGCTGCGGCAGCCCGACGGTCTTCGACAGTCCGGCCAGCGAGAACGTGAGCACGTCGCTCCGCACGGCAATGTCGGTGAGCGGCTCCGGCGCGTCGAGCGGATAGTCGGCAAACACCTCGTCGACCACCAGCGCCCAGCCGCGATCGCGGCAGATCTGCGTGAGCGCCGCGAGCTCTTCGGCCGACAGGTACGAACCCGTCGGGTTGTTCGGCGACACCGCCAGCACGGCGCGTGTCCGCGCGGGTGCGGCGATCAGCTGGGCGACGTCGAGCGACCAGCGTCCGTGGTACTCGAGCTCGTACGGTTGCGCGTGCACGCCGTCGAGCGCCGTCAGGTGTTCGAACAGCGGATAGCTGGGGCGCGGCACGAGTACGCTCTCTCCGGGATCGCAGAGCAGCTTGAACAGCCAGCTGTACGCCTCGCTCGTGCTCGCCATCAGCACCACGTGCGCGGGATCGACCGACACGCCGCGCCGTGCGCAATCGGCGGCCACGGCGGCGCGTGCGGCAGGCAGCCCGAAGGGGCGCGGCTCGTATCGCAGCGCCAGGGCGTCGGCCAGGGGCGCAAGCAGATCGTCGGGATACGGAATGCCCACACCCGTCGGATTCGAGTCGGTCAGGTCGGCAATCGCGGCACCGCTCTCCCGGATTGCCGTCACCGCGCGCGCGATCGCGTTCGACTCCAGCTGCGGTGGAATCCGGCCCGACACCACGGCTAGAGCGCGATCCGCTCGCCGTGCGCCGGCGTATGCGCGTCCCAGCGCAGTCGCTCGGCCAAGAGCGTTCGAAGTGCGTCCATCGGTCCTGGCTCGCCATGCACCAGGCACAGCCGCCCCGGACGACGCGACAGTGTCCCCAGCCAGCGCAGGATCTCGCCGCGATCGGCGTGCGCCGACATCGAGTCGAGCTTCCGAATGCTGGCCGCCACCGGCACCAGCCGGCCATGAATCTTCACGTGCGTCGCGCCGTCGACGAGCTGGCGTCCGCGCGTGCCGGCCGCCTGATAGCCGACGAACAGCACGGTGTGCCGCTGATCGGGAAGCGCCGCGGCGAGGTGGTGGAGCACACGCCCGCCGGTCGCCATGCCGCTCGACGAAATGACGATCGCCGGATGGCGCGACGCCGTGAGCTCTTTCGACTGCTGCGGCGAGGCGACCGTCTGAAACCGGCTGGAGGCGAAGACCGCGACGCCCTTCTCCGCGGACTGCATGTCGGCATCCAGCTCGGCGACGCGTGCGCTGTAGAACCGCAGCGCCTCGGTCGCCATCGGGCTGTCGACATACACGGGGAGGACCGGAATACGACGCTCGTGCTCCAGATGACGAATCCAATAGATCAACTCCCCGACGCGTCCGACGGCGAACGCGGGAATGATCAGCTTGCCGCCGCGTCCGGCCGTGTCGCGAATCGCCGCTGCAAGCGCTTCGCCACGGTCGTCGGGCGGGTGATCGCGATCGCCATAGGTCGATTCGACGAGCACCACGTCGGCGTCGGTCGCATCGGCTGGATCCGGAAGTACCGGGCGGCTGTAACGTCCCAGGTCGCCGCCGAAGAGGATCGTCGCGCCGCCGTCGAGCTTGGCAAGGACGTAGGACGACCCGAGCAGATGACCCGCCGGTACGAATTGGATGGTGACGCCCGACGCCACTTCGATCGGCCGCTCGTATCCAACCGGCTGGAGCTGCGAAACGGCCCGATAGGCATCGACTTCGGTATAAAGCGGCAGCGCCGGCGCGTGCTTCGAGTAGCCGTGCCTGTTCGCCTGGCGCGCGTCCTCTTCCTGAATGCGCGCCGCATCGGGCAGGACGAGGCGGCACAGATCGGCGGTCCCGCCCGTACAGAAGATCCGGCCGCGATAGCCGCGAGCGACGAGCCGGGGCAGATACCCGACGTGGTCGAGATGCGCGTGCGTGAGGATGACGGCGTGCAGCGAATCCGGCGCGAACGGCAGACCGTCCCAGTTTCGCAGGCGGAGCTCCTTCAGGCCCTGAAAGAGACCGCAGTCGACAAGGACGCGGCTGCCGCCATGTTCCAGCAGGTACTTCGACCCGGTCACCGTCCGCGCGGCGCCGAGGAAGGTCAGTTCGGCCACGGTGCTGATATTCTGTCCCGTATGCGTGCGGTTGTCCGGCGTGCGTTGGCCCTGACCTTGGTCGTCGCGGCGGCGGCGGCGGCGACGACTGCCCAGACCGACCGGCGGGCCCTCACCCTCGATGCCATCTACGACCCGGAACGGCGGGTCGATTTCAGCGGTTCCCCCCCGACCAACCTGCGATGGATGGACGACCAGACGTATCTGCAGACGCGCCGGAACGGCTCGGGCGTCGAATGGCTGAAAGTCGACGCGGCGTCAGGGCGGACGTCGCCCCTCTTCGATGCCGCCGCGATCGAGAACGCGCTGGCATCGCTGGCCGGAATGTCACGCGAGAAAGCCGCGGCGGCCACTCGGTCCAGCGATCTGACGTTCACGCCGGCCTATACCGGTGCGCTCGCGACCATCGATGACGATCTGTACTTCTATGACTTTGCGCCCTCGTTGGCCGCGCGGCTGACGAGCGCGCCGGGCACCGAAGAAGAACCGACGTTCAGCCCGGATGGCCGGCGCGTCGCCTTCGTCCGCGCCCACAATCTCCACGTCGTCGACGTCGCCACGCGGAAGGAGGTGGCGCTCACCACCGACGGCAGCCGCGAGATCCTCAACGGCAAGCTCGACTGGCTGTACCAGGAAGAGATCTACGGCCGCGGCCGGTTCCGCGGCTACTGGTGGAGCCCTGACTCGCGCCGGCTGGCGTTTCTGCGGCTCGATGAGCGCCCGGTGCCGGAGTACACGGTGGTCGACGACCTCTCGTACCGCCCCATCGTCGAAGCCACCGATTACCCGAAGGCCGGCGACCCGAATCCGCTCGTCAAGCTGGGGATTGTCGACGCGGCGGGCGGCGAGCCGCGCTGGGTGCCGCTCGAATCGTATTCGGACTTCCTGATCGTCGACGTCGACTGGATGCCCGACGGAACGCGGCTCTCTTTCCAGGTGCAGGACCGCGAGCAGACGTGGCTCGACCTTCACCTGGCCGACGCGGCGTCGGCGCGCACGAGCCGCGTGCTGCGCGAAACGACGCCGGCATGGGTCAACGTGAACGGCAGTCCGACGTGGCTGGCGGACGGATCGTTTCTGTGGCTCAGCGAACGCGACGGCTTCAAGCACTTGTACCGCTACCGCGGCGACGGCACGCCCATCGGCCGCCTCACGAGCGGCCGATGGGAGATCCGCACGCTGTACGGCGTGGACGAGACGCGCCGCTTCGCGTACTTCTCGGCGGGCGCGCGGCGCCACGTCGACACCGACATCTATCGCGTTGCGCTCGACGGAGGCGCGGTCACGCGCGTGTCGCGCACCGACGGGACGCATCGCGCCATCTTCAATTCATCGTTCACGCAGTTCATCGACGTGTGGAGCGACGTCACGACGCCCCCGCAGGTGCGGCTTCATCGCGCGGACGGGAGCGACGTGCGCGTCATCGACGCGAACCCGGTGCGGGCGCTGGCGGATTACCGTCTCTCCACGCCGGAGTTCCTGGAGGTCCGCACGCGCGACGGCTTCGTGATGGACGCGATGATGATCAAGCCGCCCGACTTCGATCCGTCGCGCCGCTATCCCGTCTTCCAGTTCACCTACGCAGGTCCGGGAACGTCGGTCGTCCGCAACAGCTGGGGCGGCACCGCCTACCTGTATCACCAGCTCCTCGCCCAGCACGGGATCGTCGTGTGGCTGCTCGACAACCGGAGCGCCGGCGGCAAGGGGGCCGAGTCGCAGTGGCCGGTGTACGGGCGCCTGGGCGAGCTGGAGCTGCAGGATCTCGAGGACGGCGTCGTCTGGCTGCGGCAGCAGCCGTACATCGACGCGTCGCGGATCGTGCTGCACGGCTGGAGCTACGGCGGGTTCATGACGGCCTATGCGCTCACGCACAGTACGAGCTGGGCGGCGGGCATCGTCGGCGCGCCGGTCACCGACTGGCGCAACTACGATACGGTCTACACCGAGCGGTACATGAAGACGCCGCAGAACAATCCGGACGGGTACCGCCGCACGGCCCCGCGCTTCGCGGCGGGAAAACTGCACGGACGTCTGCTGCTCGTCCACGGCAGCATCGACGACAACGTCCACCGGCAGAACACCGAGCAGTTCATCTACGAGCTGCAGCGCGCGGGCAAGTCGTTCGAGCTGATGATCTATCCGCGCACGCGGCACGGCATCACCGACGCGCGCCTCAACAAGCACTTCCGCCAGACGATGTTCGAGTTCATCCAGCGAGTGGTGGGTCAGGAATAGTGTCCTCTTCGTTTCTCGAGAGGCTTCGCTCCGGGGCGGGCGTGATTGCCGCGGAGCTGCGGCCGCCACGCGCCGAGCTCGACTCGGTCGCCGGGATGGACGCGTGGATCGACACCTATCACGCCGTGCGCACGCTCACGCGGCAGGACGTGGCGGTGTTCCTCACCGACAGCGCGGTCGGCACGCAGGAGGAAAACAACCTTCGGCATCTCGTGACGAATCTCGGACGCGACATACCCCGCGACCGCGTCGTCCCATTCCTGACGAGCAAGCATTCGCTCGACTTCTGTCTCACCTACGCCGAGCAGGCGTGGCAGCACGGCTTTCCGGCGCTCGTCGTGCTCGGCGGCGACAAGAGCGTCGGGCGTGTCCGGTGCGTCGAGCACGCGTGGGATCTCCGACGGGCCATTCGCGAACGGGAGCCGCGGCTGGCGCTCGGCGGGTGGGCGAACCCGTACGCCGACGCGGTCCGCCAGGTCGATTTCATCGCGGACGACAAGTTTGCCGGCGAGTTCTACCTCACGCAGATCATCAGCCACCTCGACGTCGCGCCGGTGGCGCGATTCCTCGACGAGATCCATCGCCGCGGACTCGACCGCGTACCCGGTGTGTTCGGCGTCTTCTTCTATCGAAGCGCCAACGTCGCGACGCTGCGATCGCTGAGCCGTTTCCTCCCCGTGCCGGTCGAGGCGCTCACGGCCGAGTTCGCGGCCGGCGCGGCGCCGGTGGACATCTGCGCGCGGACGCTGCGCGCGATGATGGATCTGGGCATCCGGAACTTCTACGTCAGCAATCTCCCTCTCGCCCGCGCCTCGGCGACGCTCAACGCGATTCTCGAGCGTGTCGGCGCCCTGGCCTGAGGCCCGGCTGAAGCCGGTCCGGTCTGCAGGCGGACCCGGGTTTGCACGGCCCGGCTGCATGAGAAGCCGAGCCTCGATCAGGAACCACCCGATCCATCCGATGCTGATTCCGTTTCCGTTCGCCTTCCTGACGGGCGGATGGGGATTCGGCGTCGCCGGCGCGCTCACGGGACGCGATGAGCTGAAGGCCGTCGCCCGGTATCTCGTGCCCACCGGCGTCGCGTCGGGCCTGCTCGCGGCGGTGCCCGGCATCATCGACTACTTCGGCAGCGTGCCGCCGAAGAGCTCCGGCCGGACGCGCGCCACGCAGCACGCGCTGCTCAACGTGTCGTCGCTCGCCCTCTTTACCGTCGGCTGGTGGCTGGCGCGGCGATCGCGGCGCGCCGCCGTGCCGCTTGCCATCCAGGGCCTCGGCACCATTGCCGTCTCGATCGGCGGCTGGCTGGGCGGCACGCTCGCCTACCGCAATCAGATCGGCGTCGATCACCGGTATGCCAACGCTGGCAAGTGGCAGGAAGAATCGCGCGAGCACGGCGGAAGCGGCGCGCTGACGGCGGCGGCCGCCGGTCTCGAGACCAATCAAATGAAGCTGGTACACGCCGGCCATCGACGCGTCGTCGTCGCACGCACCGAGGACGGCTACGCTGCGTTCGACGATCGCTGCACGCACAAGGGCGGCCCGCTGTCCGACGGCGTTCTCATTTGCGGCACCGTGCAGTGCCCGTGGCATGGATCGCAGTTCGACGTCCACACGGGAGAGGTGAAATGCGGCCCGGCGGAGAGGAAGATCGACACTTACGAGCTCGAGCCGGCGCGCAAGAGCGCCTGAAGCCGGAGGCGTGAAGGCCTTCGGCTACCGCAAGTGTCGCCCGCCGTCCACGCGGACGGTTTCTCCCGTGATGAAGTCCGAGTCGACGAGCGCGAGGACGGCTTTCGCAATCTCCATCTCGCCGCCCCAGCGTCCGAGCGGCGTGGCGCGCTCGACCTGGGCGAACTCCTCGTCCGAGGTCCCTTCGGGCGCCACGATGGGGCCCGGCGCGATCGCGTTCACCAGAATCTGATCCGCGGCCAGCTCCAGGGCGAGTGCCTGCGTGAGCGCGACGACCCCCGCCTTGGCCACGTAATACGGCACGAAGCCGACATACCGTGGACGGCCGCTCGCGGCCACCCAGTCCGCGAAATTGATGATGCGCCCGCCGCGTACGCGCCGCATGTGCGGCACCGCGGCGCGGGCGCAGAGCCACGCCGCGCGGAGATCCACCGCAAGTTGGGCGTCCCAGTCGGCGGCGGTCAGCTCGTCGAACGGCGTCTGCCGATAGCGTGACGCCATGTTGACGAGCACGTCGAGCCGGCCCAGCGCGCTCACCGTCTCCTCCACCACCCGTTCGCACGCCGCCGCCGTCGTCAGATCCCCCTGCACCACCAGGGCACGGCGCCCGGCGTCGCGGACGGCGGATGCGGTCTCCTCAGCCTCCGTCCGCGAGGACCGGTAGACGAGCCCGACGTCAGCCCCGCGGCGCGCGACTTCGGCGGCGACGACGGCGCCGATGCGGCGGCCGCCGGTGATGAGGACGACGCGATCGGGAAGATCCATGCGTGAGGCCCGATCAGTCTACCCACGAACCGTGAACCACGAACCGGCAACCAGCACCCACCAACCATCAACCGAAAACGGTTTCGCCCGCCGTAAGCGCCACGCGGTCCGCGTATCCGTATCCCGTTGATTTCAAACGACGTCGGCGTGGCCCCGATCGTGCTCCAACGCAGCGTTTCCACTTGTCTCTTTTCCCAAGGAGATTCGCATGAAGAGGACCTGTTTCAGCGTGTTGGCAGCAGCCGCGGTGTGGGCGGCGATCGCGCAGGTGGGACATGCGCAGAGTAATACGCTCACCCTGTTCGGCAGCGGTTCGGGCGCGTTCGAAGTGCCCCCGGTTGCAACCGCCGCCGTTGGGACCGCGACCTGCACGATGAACCGCACAACGGCGGAGTTCGCTTGTACCGCTCGGGCACACAACATCGTCGACCTCACGGCGGCACATATTCACGTTGGCGGCCCCGGGGCGGCTGGCCCGACCGTCATTGACATTCCGAACATACCCCTCCGGGTCTCGGACGACTTCGTGCTCTCGTGGACTTGGAGAGAGAGCGATCTGACGGGGACGCTCGGGCGTCTGCGCCCGGCGCAGGGCGTTCTCAAGATGGCTGATCTGTTCGAAGCCTGCGCCAGCGGCAACTGCTATCTCAACTTCCACACGACCGCCAATCCGGGCGGCGAGCTCCGAATTCAGCTGTGCCCGCAGGGCGAGGAAAACCGCTTCGCGAATCAGTTCTATCTGATCAACGTCTGCCACCCGGGGCGATAACCGACAACCCCCGGGCTGCCAGCTCCCACACTCCCAACTCGCAATTGCGAGGCTTAGAATTTGGGGGGTGGGAGTTGGCGTGTGTGGGAGTTGGGAGTTGCGCTGTCTGCTGGCCGCGATGCTGGTCATCGCCGCCGGCCGCGGCGCCGCGTACGACACGGCGATCGGCGCCGAGGCGATTGCCGAGGCGATTCGCATCGGCCAGTCGCGCATCGATCGCGTCCGCGTCGACTACCATCGCGCCTACCGCCTTGACGTCCGCGTCCCGCCCGTCGATTACGTCGAGCTCGTCACACCCTTTCGTCGCGTCGTCCTCGCCGTCGAGGAGCGTGAAGCGCTGGGCGGCCGCGCCTTTCGGCAGCAGGAGGCGCAGGCGGTTCTCGCCGGGCACGGTCAGACGCTCGACGTGTTGGTTGAGCTGACCTTTCATCCCCAGAACGCCCACGTCGGCGTGCCAGCCTACGAGGTGCTGCTGGCGAGCCGGCCGTCTGGCTCTCTGATCCGTCCGCGCAGCCTGCGGCGCGTGCCGCGTTTCAGCCCCCGGCTCGACTCGGGGCCCACCCGGTCTCCGTACCCGGCGCCCTGGGTCACGGCCAGCGGGCAGCCGACACTCGGCGGAACGCTCGTGGCGAGCTTCGACGGCGCGCCCCTCGATGCGCAAGCGACCTATGACGTGGTGGTGAGGGAAAAAGAGACAGAGCTCGCGAGGGCCACCGTCGCCCTCGCGAGCCTCAGATAGTCGATCGTTACGACAGAACCTTGACGACCACGCGCCGGTTCTGCGCGCGCCCCTGACGCGTGTTGTTCGGCGCCACCGGCTTCGCCTCGCCGAAGCTGATGACGTTGATGCGGTGGAGCGGAATCTGGTGCTGCTCATAGAGGTACCGCTTCACGGCCTCCGCCCGCTCGAGACCCAGTTGCTCGTTGTAATCGGCTGAGCCGACGTTGTCCGTGTGTCCCTCGATCTCGATGAACATATTCTGCTGCTTCGACTTGAGCTGGCCGACGACGGTGTCCAGCCGCGCCTTGGCCTCGTCGGGCAGATCCGCCGAGCCGAGCCGGAAGTTGCCCTGGTCCTCGCTCAGGGTGACCTCGTAAATCAGCTTCCGCACTTCGGCCGCGACGGTGTCGACGCGTCCGCTCGCCTCGCTGGCCGCCGCCTGCGCCTTTTCCGCCGCGCTCTGCGCGGTGCCCGCCGCCGTCCGTGCGTCGGCCGCCGCCTTCCCCGCCGCTTCGGCCTTCTGATCGACGGCGCCGATCCGCTGCTCGTTCTGGCCAATCCGCTGCTCGGTCTGACCGACGCGCTGCTGCGTCTGCTCGACCGTGCCGCTCAGCGTGTCGACTTTGTTATTGACTGCTCCTACTTCCTCGCGAACGAATCCCTTCGTGGCGCACGCCGGTGCGACCGCGACGCTCAGGGCAATAATGGCTCCCGCCAGCAACGTCTTCCGCATGGTTCTTCTTCTCCTTCTCTCACTAGCCGGTAGCGTTACCGACTATCACCTGAATTCGCCGGGCCAGACATGTACCCGCCGCGCGCGTGCACCATCAGGTCGCGGTCGCGGGTACGGACTTCGAGCGGATGCCAGCCCGGGCGTGGATCCGGCTCGAATGTGATGAGGTACTGATACCGCAGTTCGCCGAGCAGATCGCGCGCAGCCTCGACGGTATGCGCCGGCGCGCTCGCTATGCGCATGTCGCCGCCGGTCCACCGCGACAGGTCCGCGAGCGTGGCGGTGCTGGCGGACGCGCCGTCGACAACAACCGACAGCCGATCGCCAGGATGGTCGAGCGGCGTCACCACCACTAACAGGTACACGGGCACGTCGATTGATGCGGCAATCCCGGATACCTCGGGCGCCGTCAGCCGGCTGCCCGTGTCGACGCCGTCGCTGATGACGAGCAGCGCGCGATGGCGATTGGCGCGCCCGGCGACCTCCCGTGCCGCGTGCGCCACCGCATCGTAGAGCGACGTCAGCCCCCACGGCCGGCCCTCGAGGCTGACGCGGCGCACGCGATCCAAGTCAGTCGTGAACCCCACCACCTCGTGCAGCTTCGCGTCGAAGGTGAAGAGCGCCGCCTCGTCGCCGCCGCGCGTCAGCAGGCCCGTCACGACGTGCACCGCATGCCGCGCGCGATCCATGTTACCGCCGACCGCCATGCTGCCGCTGATATCGAGCAGCAGAGCGAGGCTGATGGGCGCCTCGCCCGAATAGAAGTCGCGAATCTCCCGGACGTTGCCGCTGTCGATGACCTCGAAGTCGGTCCGCTTGAGGTCGCGCACGACGCGGCCCCGGCGATCGCGGACGGCCGCGCTGATCGACACCACCTCGACCCCGCCGCGAAACGTCGCGACCGACTGCCGATCCGCCGGCTCAACGTTTTGCACGCCGAGAGGCGGAACGACCAGCATCGTTGCCACGATGATGGCCGAGAGGGGTCTCCGCACGGCGTCGCTTACGTTCAAGCGTCTTGCCAGGAGGGGTACTCTCGTAGATACAAAGACTTACAGCGACTGGAGCCTCGATGAAGGGCTGCAATCGCGTCGCCTGATGTAATTGTTACACGCCCGCGAGTTGCCGGATGTAAAAAGCGGCCGGGACGGGCTCTGCGGGAACGCGGCGCACGACGCGGCCCGAACGCGCGGATTTTGCGCGTTGGGGTGCTCTAAGATGTTGAGCGAATGCCGACGTCCAAGCTGGTGCAGCCCATTCCGGTCGCGGCGCGTGTCGATCGCTTCTCCTACGCCATCCGCAACATCGTCGCGGCCGCCCAGGCCCTCGAGGCTCGGGGCACCCGCGTCAGGTATCTCAACATCGGCGACCCGGTCGCCTTCGGCTTCCACACGCCGCCGCACCTCATCGAGGCGGTGACGCGTGCCCTGCGCGACGGCCATAACGGCTACCTGCCCTCGGTGGGAATTCTCGAGGCGCGCGAAGCGGTCGCAGCCGATTACGCCGCGCGCGGCGTGGGGGTCTCGCCGGATCGCGTGGTGATCACGACGGGAACATCCGAGGGTATCGATCTCGCGCTCAACGCGCTCGCCGACGAGGGCGACGAGGTGCTCGTCCCGTCGCCGACCTATCCGCTCTATACCGCCGTCCTCGCGACGATCAACGCGCGTCCGCGCTACTACCGGACCGATCCGAACCACGAATGGCTGCCCGACCTCGATCATCTGCGCACGCTGGTGACGCCGCGCACGCGGGTGCTCGTGATCATCGACCCGAACAATCCGACGGGCGCCGTCTATCCGGCGCCGGTGCGCCGGGCGCTGATCGAATTGGCCGAGCGGTACGGCCTGACGATTCTCGCGGACGAGGTGTACGCGGACACGGCCTTCGACGAGCCGTCGCCCCTCTTGTCGACGCTCGATCCCGACGCGCCGATCATCTCGCTGTCGAGCCTGTCGAAGGCCTATCTCGCGCCAGGGTGGCGTACGGGATGGCTCGTCGTCTCCGCGACACGACGGCTCGACAACGTACTCGCCGCCGTCAGGAAGCTGGCCGACGGGCGGCTGTGCAGCCCGGCGCCGATGCAGTACGCGGTCGTGGCGGCGCTGGCCGGCGACCGCTCGCACCAGGTGCGATTCCGCCGTGCGCTGGCCGAGCGGGCGCGCCTCACGGCTGACGCGCTCTGCGCGATCCCCGGGATGCGGTGTGTCCTGCCGCGGGCGGCGTTCTACGCGATGCCCGCGGTCTCGCTGCCGCAGGGGCGGACCGATGAGGACTACGTGCTCGAGCTGCTGCGCGCGACCGGCATCCTCGTCGTCTACGGCTCCGGGTTCGGCATGCGGCCGGAAGAGGGGACGTTCCGAATCGTCTTCCTCGCGGATCCCGGCGAGCTGCGGTCGATCTACGCGGATATCGCCGCGTTCACGCGCGAGTACCTCGCTCGAGGGTGACGCGAAACGACGCGCGCGCGCTGATCCGCTACGCCCTCGCGGGGCTGGTGTTCACGGCGGCGCTCGCCTGGGCGCTCTATCTGGCCCGCGGGGCGCTCCTCCTCATCTACATCAGCGCGCTCGTGGCGATCGGCCTCGCCCCGCTTGCCGCGGCGATCGAGCGGCAGCCGCTCGTCGGCCGCCGCCCCATGCCGCGATGGACGGCCATTCTGATCATCTACGTCTGTTTTCTCGCGGTGGTCATCGGTCTCGGCATTCTCGTCATCCCGCCGCTCGTCATGCAGGCGCGCGATCTCTGGGCCGCGCTGCCGGAGATGCTGCAGCGCGGGCAACAGTGGCTGATCGATCGCGGTTTGCTCGCGCGTGAAATCTCCGTCCGCGAGGCGATTGCGCAGGCGCCGGTCGGGACCGACGCGGTCGGCACGGTGGTCGCCGCCGTCTCGGGATTCATCGGCGGCATATTCGGCCTCATTGCCATCCTGATCCTTGCGTTCTATCTCCTGGTCGACGCGGGTAATCTCGTGCGGCTCTTCGTACGGCTGTTTCCGCCGGCGGAGCGGCCCCGCGTGGAGGACGCGTGCCTCCGCGTCACCCACAAGGTGAGCGCCTGGCTCGGCGGCCAGCTCCTGCTCGGCGCCATCATCGGCACGACCGCGGCCATCGGCCTCTATCTCATGGGCGTGCCGTATTTCTACGTGCTGGCGCTCATCGCCGGCATCGGCGAGCTGATTCCGATTGTGGGGCCGCTGCTGGCCGCGGTGCCGGCGATCGGCGTCGCGTTCACGGTGTCGCCGGCGCTCGCGCTCGGCGTGGCCGTGTTCTTCCTCGTCCAACAGCAGGTCGAGAATCACGTGCTCGTGCCGAAGGTGATGGAGCGGCAGGTCGGCGTCAGCGCGGTGGCGGTCATCGTGGCGCTCCTGCTCGGCGGCACGCTGCTCGGCGTCGTCGGGGCGATTCTCGCTGTTCCGACCGTGGCGATTCTGCAGGTGCTGTTCGAGGAGCTCGTGTCCGAAGTGTCGCGCGACTGATGGCCGGCCCCGAGCCCGGTCGCGGGGCGCCGCGGGCCGCGCACGCGTTCGCCATCTATCTGCTTCTGTCTATCGCCACGACCTGGCCGCTCGCCCGCGGCCTGGCGCGCGACGTCGCGTGGGACCTCGGCGATCCGCTGCTCAACATCTGGATCCTCACCTGGGACGTCGAGCAGATCCAGCGACTGCTGACGGGCGATCTGTCACGGCTGCGGGACTTCTTCGACGCGCGCATTTTCCATCCTGCGCCGCTGGCGCTCGCCTATTCGGACCATCTGGTGCCCCAGGCGCTCCAGGTACTTCCCGTCATCCTGCTCACCGGAAACCCGATTCTCGGCTACAACCTGCTCTTCCTGTCCACGTTCGTCCTGTCCGGGCTCGGCATGTACCTGTTGGTGCGCGAGCTGACCGGCAGCGCCGTCGCCGCGCTCGTCGCGGGACTGCTGTTCGCGTTCGCGCCCTACCGCCTCGCGCAGTCGTCGCACGTGCAGGTGCTGTCGTCGCAGTGGATGCCGTTCGTCTTCTATGGCCTCGCACGGTACGTCCGTTCCTCCGGCTCGCGTTCTCTCGCGCTGGCGGGTGCGGCGCTGGCGCTCGTCGCGCAGGCGCTCTCGTCCGGTTATTACCTCCTCTACTTCACGCCATTCGCGATCGCGTTCGCCGTCTGGGAGCTCACTCGTCAACGGCTATGGCGCGGCGCGCGGGTCTGGATCGCGATCGTCGGCGCGGGCTTGTGCGTGGCGGTGCTCGTCGTTCCGTTTCTGCTGCCGTACGCGGCGGTGCGCGCGCAGGGCCTTGGGACGCGGTCGCTCACCGAAGTGTCGCGCTTCTCCGCCGACGTCTACTCGTACGCGACGGCGTTTCCGGAACAGCGCATCTGGGGCTCACTCGTGCAGGCGATGCCGAAGCCGGAGGGCGAGCTGTTTCCGGGGCTGGTGCCGCTGCTGCTCGCGGCAATCGGAATCCTCGGCGGATTCGCCTCGCCCCTCTTCGCACGCTCGGCGGAACCCGCCCCGCGTACGTCTGGAATCGGTCCGCGGTGGTTCACGCGGCTCCTCGCGGCCGCCGCCATCGGTCACGCGTGTGCCGCGGCTCTCACGCTGATGCTGCGCCGCATCAACGTCGGCCTCGGACCCGTCGCGCTGCGCATGAGCAACATCAACCAACTCCTGCTGCGCGCGGCCATTCTTCTGGGACTGTGGCTGCTCGTGTCACCCGCTGCCCGCGCGCGGCTTCGCGCCTTCATGCGCGATCGTGGTTTCTTCGGGCTCGCGCTCGTGACCGCGGTCTGGCTGTCGCTCGGACCGTCGCCGCAATCGCTCGGCCGACCCGTCGAGATTGCGGCGCCGTACCGGATCTTGCTGGAGTCCGTGCCCGGCTACGACGGGCTCCGCGTGCCCGCGCGCCTCGCGATGATTGTCGCGTTCATGCTGTCGGTGCTGGGCGGCTATGGCGCCGCGGTCTTCACACGGACGCGGACCGGCCGACGCGCGCTGATCGCGCTGGTGGCGTTCTTCCTGCTCGAAGCGACGCAGGTGCCGTTCGTGGTCAATGGCATCACCCCGCTGCGCGACTTCACCACGCCCGAGGCGCGCATCTACCGCCCCGCACGCGCGCCAGCCGTCTATCACGCCATGGCGCGCGAACCCGGCAATACCGTCGTCATCGAACTGCCGCTCGGGCAACCGGACTACGACCTCCGCGCGATGTACTACTCGGCCGTTCATCGGCGCCCTCTCGTGAACGGATACAGCGGTCTCTTTCCGCCTCACTACGCGCGCCTGCAGACAGCGCTCGCGGATGTGCCTCGCTATCCCCAGTTGGCACTCGACGCGCTCCGCGCGAGCGGCGCGACACACGCGATCCTGCACGAGGGCGCGTACGTGGGCGTGGAGGGCGGCGCAATTACGGCTGTGCTCCGCGGCGCCGGCGCGGTCGAGCTGTTTCGCGACGGCTCGGACATCCTGTTCCGCCTGCCCTAGATGCTCGAACGTGGTACGTCGATTGCCGTGTACCCCGGCGGATGGGTTCCGCGTGGTTCGGCAAGGTTGCGCTCGTGTTTTTTCTCCTCATGCAATGCCTCGATGGCGTCCTCACGTACCTCGGCGTCACCGCATTCGGCATCGGCATGGAAGGCAATCCGATCGTCGCGGCGCTCATGACCGAGATGGGCCATGGGCTCGGACTGCTGAGCGCGAAAGTCGCGGCGGCCGCGCTCGGCGTGTGTCTCCATCTGAACCAGATCCATTCTGTCGTCGCACTGCTCGCCGGCTTCTATCTGACGGCGGCGGTCGCACCGTGGATGCTGATTCTGTTCTTCTGAACGATCCGAACGGCTCGAACGATCCGAACGCTATACTGGCGCGTGCGCCATGACCCACTGCATTATCTTTCCAGTGAGCTGCAGGCACTTCGCGATCAGGGTCTCTATCGGCGCCTGCGCGTGCTCGACGAGGAACAGAAAGCGCGCACCTCGATCGACCACCGCAGCGTCGTCAACCTTTCCTCCAACAACTACCTCGGCCTGACGACGCATCCGAGGCTGCGCGAGCGGGCGATCGAGGCGACGCGCCGATTCGGCGTCGGCTCGGGATCGGTCCGGACGATCGCCGGCACCATGGAAATCCACATGGAGCTCGAGCGGCGGCTTGCGGCCTTCAAGCGGACGGAGGCAGCGGTCGTATTCCAGAGCGGGTTTACCGCCAACGCCGGTACCGTCTCCTCCATCCTCGGTCGCGACGACGTGATCGTCTCGGATGAGTTGAACCACGCGAGCATCATCGACGGCGCACGCCTGAGCCGCGCCACGATCAAGGTCTTCCCCCATCGCAACGCCGCCGCCGCGCGGCAGATTGTCGAAGCGTTGCCGCGCGAGCAGCGGAAGCTGATCATCACGGACGGCGTCTTCAGCATGGACGGCGACCTGGGCGTACTCCCGGCGCTGTGTGAGGTCGCCGCGGAATTCGGCTGCATCATGATGGTCGACGACGCGCATGCGAGCGGCGTGTTCGGGGAGCAGGGGCGCGGCACCGTCGATCACTTCGGTCTGCACGGACGCGTCGACGTGCAGGTGGGGACGTTGTCGAAGGCGATCGGCGCGCTGGGCGGCTATGTCGCGGGCTCCCGCGCGCTCATCGAGTTTCTCTACCATCGTGCCCGTCCCTTTCTCTTCTCGACGGCGCACCCGCCGGGGGTCGCCGCCGCGTGCCTTGCGGCGCTCGACGTGCTGGAATCGGAGCCGCAGCTCATCACGGCACTCTGGGAGAACACGCGTTACTTCAAAGCGGGTCTGACGGCGCTCGGATTCGATACCGGCGCCAGCGAAAGCCCGATCACGCCGGTGATCGTGGGGGACGCCGCGTTGGCGATGCAGCTCTCGGATCGCCTCTTCGCGAGGGGCGTCTTTGCCCAGGGGATTGGCTTTCCGACGGTGCCGCGCGGCAAGGCCCGTGTGCGAACGATCGTCACGGCGACGCATACGCGCGCGGAGCTCGATTTCGCGCTCGACGCCTTCAAGGCCGTCGGCACCGAGCTGGGCATCTTGCGATAGCATCAATTCGGAGCCTCACATGGGTCGCCGCCTGGCCGTGTTTCTCGCGTGTGCGGTCGCCTGCGCAGGTTCCACCTACGCCCAGACAGCCCCCGCGCCGGACGGTATCGCGCTGCTGCTCGGTCGCTTCGAAGCGCTGCTTCAGGCAGGTCGGCAGGGTGACTTTCCCTCGCTCGTCTCGACGAACTTCCCTCCAGAGGACGTCGACGCGTTTGCCGGCGGGCTGTTCGTCGCCGGCGTGCGCCGCGCGCTCGTCGTCGAGCGCGACCGGGCGCCGCTGAGCGGCGCCCTCCCGGGCGACGGGTATCGTATCGTGGCGGAGCTCTTCGTCGAGACCGCCGGGCGTGCCCGCATCGTCACGCTGCTGCTCGACGTGCGCCGACCGGCGGGGGGGGCATCCGACAGCTGGCGCATCACGGCCGGGCAGATCGCCACGTCGATCGACGGCCTGTTCCGGCTGCGCGTGAATGCCTCGAAGCAGTTCACCGCCCGCAACCTGACGATTGCGGCGGAGGACCTGCTGTTGACGCTCACGGAGGGGTCGGTCTTTCTCGTCGAGGCGGAGGCCGGCGTGACAGGCCTCGCCCTGTTCGGCAGCGGGGTGATGCGATTCACGCCCGGACCGGAAACCGAGCGCGGGCAGATGCGCATCTTCGCGGACGCCGACACGCTGTCGGCTGCGTTCGAGGCGGCATTCGTGCGCCTCAGCCCGTCCGAGCTCGAGACGCGCGTCAGCATGGCCCACCTGGCGCCCACGGCCGTCAATCCGCGCGAGCTGCGCCGCGCGCAGGAGCTGCTCGCGCGCGAAGGGCCCAAGTCCTTCAGCCTCGATCTGCGGGAGCTGAGCCCCGACATCTGGTATCTGCTGCCGCCGCCCGGCGATTTTCTCGCCGAGGTGCGGACGCGGCGACATGGGACGTTGACCTATTCGAGGATGGGCACGCAGTCGGAGGACATCACGCTGATCGAACGCGAGCGCCGCCGGACGATTGCGCTCTACCCGTCGGCGCAGCGGCGCGCCCTGCGCGGCCTCTCGTTCAACGAGGACGACCAGCGGGAGTACGACGTCATCGACTACGACATCGAGGCGAACATCCAGCCGCAGACCGAGTTCATCGAGGGACGCACGCGCCTTCGGCTGCGAATGCGGACCGGAGGCGTTTCCTCGCTGACGCTGCGGCTGGCCAACGACCTCGCGGTCCGCGGGATCGTCAGCCCCGACTACGGACGGCTCCTGCACCTGCGCGTTCGCGAACAGAACAGCATCATCGTGAACTTCCCCGCACCCCTCCCGCGCGACACCGACATCACACTGCTCGTGTCGTACGCCGGCCGCATCATGTCGCAGGACGTGGAGGACGAGTCGGCGCAGGCGGGCGAAGGGCGGGTGCAAGAGGAGCCGCTGGTCATTCCGACGGAGCCCAACTTTCTCCTGAGCAGCCGATCCTTCTGGTATCCGCAGAATCCGATTCCCGACTATGCCACCGCCACGCTGCGCATTACCGTGCCCGACGGCTACCGCTGCGTCGCCAGCGGCCAGCCGCGGACGGCCGACGAGGTGACGCTGCGCGACCTGCTGACGCTCGCCGACGGCCCCGCGCACGTGTTCCTCGCGCGCGATCCGCTCCGCTATTTCGCCGTCGTCGTGAGCCGCTTCGTCCGCGCGGCCGAGACGGTGGTGCGGCTCGCGCCGGGCCAGGGCGATCCGACCGACGGCGCCGGCATCGGCGTCGCGATCGACGCCAATCCGCGCCAGCAGGGGCGCGGCAAGACGCTCGTCGACGACGTGGAGGCGATTATGCGGTTCTACGCCGGCCTGGTCGGCGAGGCCCCGTATTCGTCGATGACCGTCGCGCTCGTCGAGAACGAGCTGCCGGGCGGCCACAGTCCCGGGTACTTCGCGGTGCTGAACAATCAGGTTCCTGGCTCGCGTCTGACGTGGCGAAACGACCCGGCGGCGTTCTCCGGCTTTCCGGAGTTCTTCCTCGCGCACGAAATCGCGCACCAGTGGTGGGGGCAGGCGGTCGGATGGCGCAACTACCACGAGCAGTGGCTCAGCGAAGGGTTCGCGCAGTACTTCGCCGCCCTGTATGCGCGTCACGCGCGGGGGGAGCGCGTATTCGTCGACATGCTGCGGCAGTTCCGGCGCTGGGCGGTCGCGGAGTCCGACGAAGGGCCGATCTCGCTCGGCTCGCGGCTCGGCCATCTGCGGGGCGAGCCGCGCGTCTACCGCGCGCTCGTCTACAACAAGAGCGCGGCCGTCCTCCACATGCTGCGGCGGCTCGTCGGCGACGAGCACTTCTTCCGCGCGGTGCGGCGCTTCTACAGCTCGCAAAAGTTCCGCAAGGCGGGCACCGACGACCTCCGCGCGGCGTTCGAGGAGGTAGCGGGCCGCTCGCTGGAACGCTTCTTCGATCGCTGGATCTATGGAGCGGCGCTGCCGCGCCTGCGCTACAGCAGCGCGTTCGGCGGCGGCAAAGTGAGCGTCAAGTTCGAGCAGGTCGGCAGCGCGATCTTCGACGTGCCGGTCACGGTGTCGATCGTCTACGCCGATGGACGGACACAGGACGAAGTGGTCGCCGTGACCGATCGGCACGTCGAATGGACGGTCGCCACGGACGGCGCCGTCAAGCAGGTGCAGGTCAACCGCGATTTCGCCGCGGTGGCGATCTTCGAGCGCATCCCCGGCACGTAGGCAACGCTATCGCTGCACGCACTCGAAGACGAACACCGGTCTCGTCGCAACTGTTCTGAAGGTCGGATCCGCCGCGTCCGCGGTTATTTCCGTGCGGACTCTTTCAGCATTCAACGGAGACAGGTCTCCCCCTGAACTGATGAGGATATGGGTCGGCACGAACGGCGGCTGTGCCTCGCCGAGGCACGACGAGCCAAGTGCGGCACGCGGTGTGATGAACAGCCCCAGCAGGGCTATGGCCAGCCCTGTTGGCCCGAGCTAGCAGAGGAACGATGCCGTCACCATGTAGATCGCCGTCCACGCCAGGAGCCTGACGGCGAATATCAGCGCGCGAGGCCGAATCCGGGCGCGCTTCAGCGGCACTCTGGAACCACCGTGATTCTGCCACGCGTACGACCTCCGACGCGCACGTCGAATGCCACCGAACGCCTGTGCTCAGCTTCGAAGTTGATATGATCGAGCGGATATGGACACGGTCACGCTGACCATCGACGGTCGGTCGGTCACGGTCGCCAAGGGCAGGACGGTGCTGCAGGCCGCCATCGAGGCGGGCATCTCGGTTCCCTACTACTGCTATCACCCCGGCATCAGCATCGACGGCTCGTGCCGCGTCTGCGTGGTGAAGATCGAGAAGATGCCGAAGCTGCAGACGTCGTGCTCGACCGTCTGCACCGACGGTATGGTCGTCTCCACGCGGGATCCGGAGGTGGTCGAGGCGCGCGCGGGCGTCTTCGAGTTCCTGCTTATCAACCATCCGCTCGACTGCCCGGTCTGCGACAAAGGCGGCGAGTGTCCGCTGCAGGATTTTTCGTACACGTTCGGGCCGGCCGAGAGCCGAATGGATTTTCCGCGGCGCGTGTTCGACGGCGAGGGGGTCAGGGGTGACGTCGACTTCGGGCCGACGCTGATGCTCAATCGCCAGCGCTGCATCCTGTGCACCCGCTGCGTGCGCTTCATGAAGGAAATCGACGGCGACGCGCAGATTGGCATCGTCGACCGCGGCTACGGGAGCGAGATTGCCACGTTCGAAGAGCGCGGCGTGCACTCGCTGCTGTCGGGCAACCTGATGGACGTCTGCCCCGTCGGCGCCATCCTGACGAAGGACTATCGCTTCAAGAGCCGCCCGTGGGACAACCCGGGCGTCGTCGACACGACCTGCACGCTGTGCTCGAAGGGATGCAGCACGAGCGCCTGGCTGAAAGGGAAGCCCGAATGGGCGCGGGGCTCGCGGCTGATCCGCATGACGCCGCGCTACAACCCCGACGTCAACGGCTACTGGATGTGCGACATCGGCCGCTTCAACTATCACTGGATCGAGGGGGAGGCGCGCCTCCGGCGGCCGATGCTGCGCCGTGGGTCGACAGGTTCCGGCCAGGCGGCGCCGCTCGAGGCGGCTGCATGGCACGACGTGCTGCCGCGGCTCCGCGATCGCCTGCAGGACGCCGCAGCCGGGGGCGGCACCGGCGTTCGTTTTCTCGTGTCAGCCCACGCGGCGACCGAGGAGTTGTTCGTCCTCAGGCAGATGCTGCAGGGGCTGATCGGCGCTGACGGCCTGACGGCGGTCACGGTGAGCTGGACGCGCAGCGAGAAGCCACAGCCGGCGGGCACGAAGTTCATGGTACCGGTCACCGACGCGCCCAACGTCAACGGAGCGCGCGATCTGGGATTCGCAGTGGGCGCCGGCAACGACGGCGCCGCGGATCTGACCGAGCTGCGCCGTACAGTGGACGCCGGCCGCGTCACCGCCGTATACGTGATCGATCCCGGGCCGGAGGGGTCGCTCGGCGACGTCACGTGGCTCGCGGCGGCCCGTCGGCAGGGCACACTGCCGCTGCTCATCGTCCAGGGAGTGGTGTCGAGCGCGCTGACGGAGGCGGCCGACTTCGTGTTGCCGGGCGCGACGTGGATCGAGAAGGATGCGATCTACACCAACGATCAGGGGCGCGTGCAGGCGGCCTCGCGCGCGATTGCGCCGCCCGGCGAGGCGCTCGAGGACTGGCAGATTCTGGTGAACCTCGCGCGCGCGCTCGGGCTCACCATGGGCCATGAGACGGCCGCCGACGTGCGGCGTGCGCTGGGGGCCGCGATGCCGGGCACGCCGTACGCGGAGGCGGAACGGCTCGTCTTTACGCGCCCCATCCCGGCGCGCAACTGGCTCCAGGCCTCGAACCCGTCGGAGCGGTGGAAGTGGGACTTCCTGTACCAGGACCTGCCGCCCGTGAAGGGGCATTCGGTCCAGATGGAGGGCGTGCCGCTCCAGGGCGCCTATCCGATGATCCCGCTGAAACGCGTCGAGTAAGATGCAGAAGTAGACATGGCCGAAAACGTCACGCTGCTGGCCGCCTTCGGCGCGGGCATCCTGTCGTTCATCTCGCCGTGCGTCCTCCCGCTCATCCCGGGCTATCTCTCCTACATCTCGGGACTCTCGCTCGACGAGATACGCGGGACGCCGGTCGCGGCCGCGGCGAGCGCGACCGCCGTTGCGGTGGCACCGCCGGCAGCGGCGCGCCGGCAGGTCATCCTCGCCTCGCTGGCGTTCATTCTGGGATTCACGATCGTCTTCGTCGCCCTGGGCGCGTCGGCGACGGCCATCGGCCAGTACGTGATGGCGCGCCTCAGCATCCTCGGGAAGATCGCCGGCGCCATCGTGATCCTCTTCGGCCTCCACACGATGGGCGTGCTGCGGATCGAATGGCTCTATCAGGAAAAGCGCGTTCAGACGTCGCAGCAGCGGCCCGAAGGGTTTCTCGGCGCGGCGCTCGTCGGGATGGCATTTGCCTTCGGATGGACGCCGTGCCTCGGGCCGATTCTCGCCGGCATTCTTGCCGTGGCCGCGACGCAGGATACGGTGGGACAGGGCGTGCAGCTGCTGTCGGCGTACTCGATCGGCCTCGGCGTGCCGTTCTTCGCGACCGCGCTCGCCATCAATCGCTTCTTCGCGGCGTTCGCGCGCATCCGCCGCCACTACCACAAGATCGAGATCGTCTCGGGCGCCCTCCTCGTCGTCATCGGCGTGCTCATCTTCACCGACCGCTTCACGATCATCGCGCAGTGGCTCACGCCGTACCTGCCGGTGTACTGAGCGGTTCCGCCGTCGTTTACCGAGAGTTAACATCCGGGATACGCCTCAGAAACCTGTGCGTCGTACACAAGGCGCTATGCACAGATCTTCTTTTCTGACCCTGGCGCTCCTGCTCGCGTTGGCATGTCCGGGCGCTGCGCAGACGACACCCGCGCCCGCGGCGGTACAGAGCTCGACCGGCGCGGACGCGGGCTCGGCCTACGACCGCATCTGGCAGCGGTTCACCATCTACGAGAACCGGTCGAATCGCGTCGTGCAGCGGGTGCAGCTGAGCGGCCGTTTCCAGCACGAGTTCGCGGCGCTCGACGCCGACGAAGGCGACCACGACGAATGGAACACGCGGCGGTTCCGCATCGGTCCGCGGCTGCAGCTCTTTCGCACGTTCACCGTGTCCGCTGAAGCCGAATTGAACCCGCAGGAGGTGGATCCACTCTACCTGCGCCTGACCGACGTCTACGTGCAGTGGAGCCGGAACCCGCGTGTGACCGTCACCGTCGGCAAGCAGGGCATGCCCTACACGATGGACGGAGCGACCTCGTCGAAGGAGCTGCTGACGATCGATCGGAGCAACCTGGCGAACAACATCTGGTTTCCGCAGGAATATCTGCCCGGGGGGAGCGTCTCGGGTCGCGTGGCGTCATGGAACTATCGCGTCGGCGCGTACTCGGCCGGTGAGGCCAACAAGGAGTTCGGAAAGTTCGACGGCAGCCCCGCCCTGCTGGGAGTTGTCGGCTATGACTTCGCGAAACGCCTCGCGGTCAAGGAAGCGCTGCTCTCGGCCAACTACGTTTACCAGAGTCCCGACCGCGACAACACCTTCACGCGGCCGCTCGAGCACATCCTCTCCGTCAATCTGAAGCTCGAGACGGACCGGTGGGGGCTGCGAACCGACGTGTCAACGGCCGCGGGGTACCTCGGGCAGCGCGACCTGCGGGCGTTCACCGCAATGCCGTACTACAACGCCACCGACACGCTGCAGTTCATCACGCGCTACACGATCATCGACAGCGACGGACCGAACGGCATCCTGCTCGGCACGTATGAAAACCGGGTCGTGCGCGCGCGCGGCGACCTGTACAACGAGCTGTATCTCGGCGCCAACTACTTCTTCTATGGCCACAAGCTGAAGCTGCAGAGCGGCGTGCAGATCGCCAACATGCGCGATCGAGCGAACGACGGCGGCGCCTATTCCGGCGCGTCGTGGGTGACGGGCCTGCGGATCGGCTGGCCGTAAATCAGTTCAGCCTGGTTCCCTCGCGGATTTCGTCGTTGCCGCGGCGGACGACCAGATCGCCCGCGCGGAGATCGCCGAACACCTCGACCATCTCGCCGATCGGCGCACCGCGCCGCACGGTGACCCACTGCGCCTGGCCGCTCTGGCTGCGGATCACGAACGTCCGCTCCGTCGTGCTGACCACGGCGGTCGCCGGGACGACGAGCGAGGTCGACGTGCGCCGGACCGGCCAGGCGACGTCGGCGAACATGCCGGTGGCCAGCCGGCCGTCCCCGTTCGAGACGTCGAGCTCCACCATCATCGACCGCGTACGCGGGTCGAGCGCGTGGGCGGGCCGCGCGATCGTGCCCGTGAAGGTGACGCCCGGATGCGCCGGAACGGTGAACGGCACGGCGGCGCCGCGGGCGATCCCCGCGACGTGGGCTTCTGGAACGGCGACCACGAGACGGAGGCGGTTGTTCTGCTCGATCTGCACGAGCGCCGTCGACACACCCGCCGTGGCGGGCCCGACGAGCGCGCCCGGGTGCACGAATCGCTCGGTGATCACCCCATCGAACGGCGCACGCACCTCGAGGTAGCTCGCCAGCTCCTTCACCGCGTCGGCGGCCGCCCGCGCCGCCTTGGCCGAGTTCTCAACGGCGTTGCGCACCGACTGCGCCGCCTGAAACGCCTGCTCGGCGAGGATGATTTCGCTCATCGACACGGCACCGGGCGTGTTCGACGCCGTCTTGAGCATATCGGCTGTCGTCTTCGCGCTGACCAGCTTCGCATCCGCCTCGGCGAGCTGGAGCACCACGGCCTGCGCGCGCGCCTCGGTTTCCGCCACCTGCGCTGCGAGCTCCGGCGCCGTCAGCGTCACGAGTAGCTGCCCGCGCTTGACGAGGCTCCCGCGATCCACGTGCACGTCCCGAACGAAGGACGGCACGCGTGCGAACACGGATACGCGCTGATAGGGCGCGAACTCACCTGGCAGCTGAACGGTCCGCTCGAGCTTCTGCGCGGCCACCTTGACCAGGTCGATCTGCTGCGCCAGCGGCGCCGAACCACTGACGAGGACCGCGGACACGGCGAGCGCGATTGCGAATCTATGCGGCTTCATGATGAGGACTGGTCGGGTCATCGGGATCGAGCGACAGCGCGTGGATCGGCGCGTTCGCCTGGAACATGGCATAGATGGCCGGCAGCACGAACATGGTGCCAAGCGTGCCGAAGAGCAGCCCGCCGATCACGGCGCGGCCGAGGGGCGCCGCCTGTTCGGCGCCCGTGCCGAACGCCAGCGCGAGCGGGATCATGCCGGCGGTCATCGCACTGACCGTCATGAGGAGCGCCCGGAGGCGGGCGCACCCGCCGTCCCACGCGGCGTCGAAGACCGACTTCCCGTTGCGCCGGAAGCGTTCTGCGTACGCGATCAGAAGGATGGCGTCGGCCCCGGCCACGCCGAGCACCATGATCGTGCCCATGAACGACTGGATGTTGAGCGTCGTGCCCGTCGCGAGCAGCATCGCGACGACACCGCTGAGCACCGCGGGCACGATGAGGATGACGGCGATGCCGAGGCGAAACGACTGGAAGTTGGCCGCCAGCAGCAGGAAGATCACCGCAACGGTCAGCAGCAGCCCGTTCTGGAGTCCCGCAATCGTGTCCGCGAGCGGCGGGATCCGCCCGCGGACCTCCACCGTCGCCCCGCGCGGGGGCTCGCCGGCGCGCGCCACCGCCGCGCGGATGTCGTCGGCCACCGCGCCGAGCGACTGTCCCTCGACATTGGCCGTCAGGCTCACCAGCCGCTGCATGTTGTAGCGGTGAATCTCGCCCGGCATCGTCCCCTCGCGGATCGTCGCCACGTCGCCGACGAGCACCGGCCGCGGTCCCGGCCCGGCCAGCACCGGCACGGTTTCGATGTCCTCGGGGCTCGTCATCCGGTCCTGCGGGATCTCGGCCTGAATCTGATAGGCGACGCCGGTGCGCGCGTCAGGCCAGAAGTTCGCCTCGACGAACCGCGTCGAGGACGTTGCCGCAATCAGCGATCGGGCGACGTTGGTCACGGTGAGCCCCTGCTGGCCGGCGCGAATCCGATCGACTTCGACGTGCAGCGTCGGGTAATCGAGCTTCTGGCCGAACTGCAGGTCGCGCAGCGCCGGAATCTTGGCCAGCTCGGTGCGGACCTTCTCGGCGTGTGCCTGATTGGCCTCGAGGTTGAACCCCTGCACGGCAACTTCGACATCGGTGTTCGAGCCGAAGCTCATCACCTGGCTGACGATGTCGCCCGCCTCGAACGAGAACTCGACGCCCGGGAGCTGCTCGGCGAAGCGCTCGCGCAGCTGCTCGCGCAGCGCGGCGCCGCGCAGCGGCGCGTCGGCCGCAAGCGCCACCTTCAGCACTGCCTCGTGCGGTCCCCCCGTCCAGAGGTAGATCGTGTTCACGGGGTAGGCCGACCCCTGAACACCCACGAATGCGGTGCTGATGCGAACGTTCGTGGGGCCGACCGTTTCGCGAATGATGTCGAGCGCCTCGAGCGCGGCGATCTCCGTCCGCTCGATGCGCGTGCCCGTCAGCGCGCGCAGCCGCAGCTGGAACTGGCCGGTGTCGGCCGCGGGGAAGATCTCGACACCCAGCCGTGGCAGCGCCGCTGCCAGAAATCCGATCGTGACGACGAGATAGGCAGGCACCAGCACGAATCGCGCCCGCAACAGCGCAGCGAGCCCGCGCCGGTGGACGCGCTGAATCCGTTCCATCAGCCGTCCTTCGGTGTCCTTGCCGCGGGGGATGAACCATGCCGACAGAATCGGCACGACCGTGCTGGCCACGAAGTACGACGCGATCATCACGAAGCCGACGGCCAGCGTCAGCGGCACGAAGAGCTGTCCGCCGACGCCCGCCATGAAGAACGACGGCAGAAAGACCGCCAGGATCGCGAGCCGCGCCATCAGGAGCGGTCCGGCGGTCATCCGTGCCGCCCCGAGCACCGCGCGCCCCGGTGAGAAGCCCTGCGTGAGATGCGTGTGGAGACTCTCGACGAACACGACAGCCTGATCGACGAGGAGGCCGACCGAGAGCGCCAGGCCGCCGAGCGTCATCAGATTGATCGTTTGTCCGGTCGCCCACAGGCACACGATCGCCGCGAGCAGGGAGAACGGGATCGTGAGAATGACGATCGCGGCGCTCCTCAGATCGCGCAGGAACAGCAGGACGATCAACCCCGTCAACAACGCGCCTGACAACCCTTCGGTAATCAGGCTGCGGATCGCTTGCACGACATACTGCGACTGGTCGAACTCGAGCCGGATCTGCACGTCGTCGGGGACGACGGCGTGCATGCGCGGCAGGGCGTCGCGGATGCTCTCGACGAGCGCGAGCGTCGAGGCATCGGATCGTTTGGTCACAGGGATGTAGACGGTCCTGCGGCCGTCGACGTGCGCGTAGCCGACGATGATGTCCGTGCTGTCTTCGATGGTGGCAATGTCGCGCAGGTACACCGTCGGCCCGGTGCCGGTGCGCACCGGCGAGTCGAGCATCGCCACGAGGTCGTCGCCGAGCGTGCCGTTGTTGGTGGCGATGCGAATCAGGTCGCCCGTGCGGACGTTGCCGGACGGCGAGATGAACGACGCGCCGCGCATCGCGGCGACCGCCTCCTCCGGCGACACCTTGTATTCGCGCATCCGATCGGGGTCGAGCCGCACGACGATCGTCCGCTGGTTGCCGCCGAACGGCGGCGGCGCCGAGACGCCCGGAATCGTCGCCAGCACGGGCCGCACGAGGTTCAGCGCGATGTCCTGCATCTCGCCCGGGCCGCGAATCGGGCTCGAGAAGACGAGCTGCGCCACCGGCACGCTGCCGGCGTCGTAGCGCAGCACGAACGGCGGGACCGCCCCGGGCGGCATGAGCGCGCGCGCGCGGTTGACGAACGCGACCGTCTCGGCCATCGCCTGATTCATATCGGTGCCCGGATGGAACACCAGCTTCATCAGCGACGCGCTCTGGATGCTCTTGGATTCGACGTGCTCGATCCCGTTGATGTAGAGGAAGTGGTACTCGTAGTAATAGGTGGCAAACGCCTCCATTTGCCGGGGATCGAGGCCGCCGTACGGCTGCGCGACGTAGATCGCCGGCGCGCCCAGCTCGGGAAAGATGTCAACCGGCATTCTCGCGATCGCCAGCGCGGAGGCGAGCGCCAGCGACAGCACGGCGACGAGGATCGAAACGGGGCGCCGCAGCGCCAGTCGGACGAACCACATAGGCCTAGGGTTGCGCGCGCTGCAGGAACGGCTCGAGACTGCCCTGGGCGGTCGTCACGAACAGCAGACCGCGCCACACGTTGAGGCGCGCGAGCGAGTCGTCGATTTCCGCCTGCGTCAGCAGGCGCTGCGCGTCGGCGACTTCGATGATGCTGCTGAGACCCGCCTGGTAGCGTGCGGTGGCCTGCTGGTGCGTCGCGCGCGCAGCGGCCAGCAGGTAGGGCGTGTTCTCCGCAATGCGCCGCGCGCCGTCGAGCAGCGCGTGCGATCGCCCGAGCTGCGCTTCCAGCTCCTCGACAACGCGGTCGTAGCGCGCGGTCTCGACGAGCTGCCGCTGGCGCTCGCCCTGCACCCGCGCCGAAAACGCGGGGCGATCCAGCAGCGGGAAGAGCACGTTGATGCCGACGGCCCAGTTGCTCACGTCAGGAGCGAGCCCCGCGAGACCGCGCTCGATGCTGCCGTCGGGCAGGACCCCGCTGCCGCGCGCGTACGTGTTGAACAGCACGTTGAGGCGCGGCACGTAGGAGCGCTCCACCGCGCGGAGCCGCGCACGGCTCTCCTCGATTGCCGCGTTCTGCTCCGTCACGAGCGGATGCTGGCGCACCGCCGCAGGCGTGACCGGCGCGGGCGGCGCGAGCGCCGCAAGCGCGTCCCCCGGCGGAAGATCGAGCAGCGGGCCTGAGGCAATGCTGATCGTGTCGGGCTCCTGTCCGGTGTACTGGGCCAGCACCACGCGGGCAATGCGGGCGTTCTGCTCCGCGATGATGCGCTGGTTCTCGGCCACCGCCAGTTCGGCGCGCGCGCGCTCGGCATCGACCGCCGGGCGCAGCCCGGCTTTGACCCGCGCGACGACCACGTCGTAGAACACGCGCGCGCGCTCGACGGCCGCCGTTGCGGCGCGCACGGTCTGATCCGCTGCCACGACGCCAACGAAGCTGTCCGCCGCCGCCGTGGCCACCTGCAGCCGCGTGAGCTCCGCGCCGGCGCTCGTGCGCTGCAGCGTCGATTCGGCCGCTGCCACGTGGGCTCGCCGCGCGCCGAAATCAAACGGCTCCCAATTCAGCAGGACGCCGGTGGCGCTGTTCCAGGCGGCCTCGTTGCGGTTGACACCAATTCCGCCCGACACGCCGGCGACGACCGGCTGCGGCAGGATCAGACCGGTCACGCTGTTGCGCGTCGCGCGATTCATCTGCCACAGCACGTCGGCGCGCGGAAGTAAACTGGTGCGCGCGAAATCGACGCCCGCGGCCGACACCTGCACGTTGGCGAGCGCGGCGCGAACGGCTGGGTAGTTGTCGAGTGCGCGGGTGACGGCGGCGCGCAGCGTCAGCGCGGACGACACCGCCTGCGGCAGCGGCGGTTGCTGCGGGTGCTCCTCCGCCCACGCGCATGGGGCGACCGACAGGATGAGTGCAAGGACCCGGGCGATCATGACGCGTCAGCGCGCCAGCTTATCCCGCCGTCGGCTGGGCCGTTGTTAGGAGGTTGTAAAAAGAGGGCCGTCGAGGCTCCCCGAGCCCGTGTGGGGGGCCGTCGCCGGCGCGGCGCACCGCAGCGACAGCGTGAACGTGCTGCCGCGGCCGGGCTCGCTCTGGACGGTCAGCGTCCCCCCCATCGACTCAGCCACCTGCTTGGCCAGCGCCAGGCCCAGGCCGGTGCCATGGATCTGCGACCGGCGGACCGACGGGCTGCGGTAGAACGGCTCGAAGATGTGCGGCAGGTCCTCGGCCGCAACGCCGATGCCGCGGTCCGAGACACTGATCTGCACCATCCGCTCGCCCTTCCCTTCATCGACCACGCGCGCGCGAATGCCGATCCAGCGCTCGTCACGGCTGTACTTGAGCGCGTTGGTGATGAGATTCTCCACGCACTGCGAGACGGCCATGCGCTCGCCGACGATCGGCGGCAGGTCTGCCGGCACGTCGCGTTCGACCGTGAACTGCGCGGCCCGGATGAGCCCCTCCGTGCTCGCCAGCGCGGCGTGGATGACCTCGGAGGGCGGCAACGACTGGACCACGTAGCGCTGCTGCCCGTCGCGCGTCGCCGCAAACAACAGCACGCGTTCGACGAGCCCCGAGAGCCGGCTCGCCTGCTCGCCGATGACGGCGCCGTACTCGTGCAGCTGTGCGCGGCCTTCGACGACGCCGCTGGCGATGTTGTCCGCCGCCGACCCGATGATCGTCAGCGGCGTGCGCAGCTCGTGCGACACGGCGGTGACGAAGTCCATCTGCAGGCGTGCAAGCCGCTGCGCCCGAACGCTCGTAATGACGAGCATCGACAGGCTCAGGACCAGAAGGAACAGCGCCCCGAAGCTCAGCGCGAGTCCACGCCGCTGCATGTCGGCGACGAACGCGCCGAGCGGTCCGCCCCGGCGATGCCGGACGACGAGCTGCCAGTCGTCGGTCGGCGGCGTGTCGCGCAGCAGCGGAAACCAGGCGATGCCAACGGCCGCCGTCGGTCCACTGTTGTCGGACGTCCGGTGGAAGATGGAGATTGGCGCGCGCGGCGCCTCTTCCCAGGGGCGTCCAAACACGTCCATTCGGCCGTCGGCATCGACGACGTCCTGCTCGCCGAATCCAGGATCGGAGGTGTAGATAACCCGCTTGGACGACGACCCGCTCACGACCGCCACCTCGTAGTCCAGGCCGTCAGTGCCCTGGAAGTACCGGTGCGCGAGGTCCGGCAGGATGCGGGTCCGGAGCACGCTCTCGTCGAGCTGAATCACCAGCCACTGCACTGCGCCCTGGCCGCCGGCCGCCGCGCGCGCGTCGGCCGAATCGAGGCTGAGCGGCCGGATGAGCGCGGGGATGTCCGGCTCGAAGCGCCAGTCGCGCAGCGCGGCGCCGATGTTGTAGAAGCTCTCGGTCAGCTGGTTGCCGGCCGCCGGACCCGGCGCGGGTCCGCGCGGGCCGACGATCGACGGCGTCAAATCGCGCGCGAGGCCCCCGAGCGTCGCCGGCCAGTCCACGCGCGTGAAGGCCCGCGTCCGGGGATCGAGGTGGAACGTGCGTAGGCCGCCGTCGGGCGACAGGCGGTCGACCACGTACACGTTCGCGACCAGGTCGGGATAGCGGGCGATCGATCGCCATTCGGCGAAGCGATCGGCGAACTGGTTAACGTCCTCCTGCGGCGAGAACTCCGCAGCCATCCGGATGGTCAGGCACACCTCGGAGAGGTTTCGGAACAGGTCGAGATGCCAGTTGACCATCGACAGCTGCAGCGCGTCGGCCAGCCGCACGCCGGTTGCCTCGCTCGCCTGGCGGTTCCAGCGATACTGCAGGACCGCCAGCCCGATGATGGCCGCTGCCGTCAGCAGGAGGACCGCCGCGAGCCCGGCGCGCTCCCGGAAGAACTTCATGGTCCTGATGGCCTGAATTTGTAGCCGAGTCCCTGGACGGTGATGAAAAAGCGCGGCTGCCGCGGATCATCTTCGAGCTTCTGACGCAGGCTCGCCACGTGGACGTCGACCGTGCGTGTGAAGGTCGAGGCGCTGTAGCCCCAGACCCGCGTCAGCAGATCCTCGCGGCTGAGCGTGGTCCCCTGGTTCTCGAGAAAGAAGCGCAGGAGCTGGAACTCACGGGCGGAGAGCCCGACCTCTTGGCCGTCGCGCACCACCTCGGTGCCGCGGATGTCGACGCGAACCCGGCCGAACTCGTAGATGGCCGCGGGGGGCACCGGGCGCGTGGGCGCGCGCCGGAGGAGCGCTTCGATCCGCGCGAGCAGCTCCGGCATCTTGAATGGCTTGGTGACGTAGTCGTCGGCGCCAATCTTGAGGCCAGCCACTTTGTCGGGCGTCCGCCCGCGCGCCGTGAGCATCAAAATCGGTGTAATCACGCCGGAGCCGCGGATGCCGCTGCATACGTCCAGGCCATCGCGGCGCGGCAGCATGAGGTCGAGGATGATCAGATCGAAGGGGAGCTGCGTTGCTTTCGCGAACCCTTCCTCGCCGTCGACCGCGCAATCGACGACGTAGCCCTCTTTGCGCAGGCGGTCGCCGAGCGTCATGCGGAGCGCGTTTTCGTCTTCGACGAGCAGAATGCTGTCCATCCCCGGTCAGCATACCAAGGTTCAGTGTTATCCTGTTCTCGCATGCAGACGCGATCGGTTCGGATCACGGTACTGACGCTGCTGCTTGCCGCTCCCCTGGCCGCAGCATTGTTTCTCTGGACCATCGACCGGCGTGCGGCCGACGCCGTCGCTGCCTCGAACACCGTCATCGCGCACGTCGATCGCATGCGCGACGCCATCACCGCAACCGGCGCCGCGCAGCAGGGATACGTCGCGCCCGGGCAGCTCGACGAACCCTGGTTCGAGCGGACCGACGCGCACGTCCAGGCCCTTCGCGGCGAGGTGAAGGGTCTCCGGCCGCGTCTGCGCTCGACGGAGGCGGTGGGGGCGCTCGATGCATTGGCCCAGTCGGTCGACGCGCTCCAGGAAGTCGATGCGCGCACGCGCGAGAACCTGACCCTGGGCCAGGACCTGATGGCCGCCGACGTCATCTTCAGCGACGGCCGCAACATTCTCGACGGCATGGTGGCGCGGCTGCGCGACGTGCAGCGGGCCGAGCGGACCGCGACAGAAACCGCGCTCAGAGACGTCGCCCGCGCGCGGTGGGCGGCGGTCGGGGTCTTGATGCTCCTTCCGGTGACGGTTGCGGGTTTGTTATTCAGAGTGCCCAGGGCGCCTGCGGTGTCTGGCGTGCCTCAGGTACCTCCGGGTGCCGGCACCCAAGGCACGCCAGACGCCTTCGCCACATCGGGTAGTCTCAGCGTCGATCTCGCTGCTGCTGCTGCACTGTGCACGGAGCTCTCCCGCGTGACCCAGACGGCCGCGCTGCCGCCGCTCTTCGCGCGCGCGGCAGACCTGCTGCACGCCTCCGGCGTCACCTTGTGGATGAGCGCCGCCGAGCAGCTTTTTGCCGTTCTGGGGCACGGCTATCCGGCCGAGCGGCTGGCCCGCTTCGGCCCGATCGCGCGAAGCGCCGACAACGTCGTCGCGACGGCATGGCGAACGGGCCGCATCACCGCCATCGCCGGCGAATCGAACACTCCCGGCGCGCTGGCCGCCCCGATGTTCGCGCCCGCCAGCTGCATCGGCGTGCTGGCGCTCGAAATCCGGGACGGACGCGAACAGGATCCCGCCGTGCAGGCCGTCGCGGCGATGGTGGCCGCCCAGCTCGCCACAGCCGTGGCTGCATGGCCGGCGGCCAGCGACGCCCCCGCGAGCGAAGCCGAGGCGCGCACCGCGTAGTCTCTACAGCGCCCCCGTACCCAAGCCGACATCTCAGTCGAGATGCGCTGGCGACTGCTGTTCACGTTCTTGCTCGCGATTGCCTGGGCCGGCACGGCCTTCGCGCAGACGGCGGCGGAAGCCGAGCAGCTGGCGCAGGAAGGACGCGACGCCGAGGCGCTCGCGGCCTTCCGTCGGCTGGCGGCCGGCAACCCCAACGATCTGCAGGCGCGCCTTTGGATCGCCCGGCTGCACGAACGCATGGGTGATCCCGATCAGGCGGAATCGGTCTATCGCAGCGTGCTGCTGGAGGATCCCGCCAGCCTCGATGCGGCCGTCGGCGTCGCCGCGGCGCTCCTGGCACACAACGAAGCCGAGGAGGCGATCGAGCTGCTCGACTCGCTTCAGGACCGTGAGGCGCAGAACGCCACCGTGCTGGCCCTGCTCGGCCGCGCGCACCGGCAGACAGGGCGAACAGATCGCGCCATCGAGTACTACACGCGAGCGGTGGCGTTGACGCCGATCGACGAGTACCGCCTTCGCCTGGAGGATGCCCGGCTCGCGTACCTCCACCGGATCGAGACGCGTGGCTTCGGCGAACAGTTCAGCGGCTCGACGCCCGACAGCCGGAGCGCCGATGTCGCCGTGAATTACCGTGTGTCGGAGCGGCTGCGCGTCATCGGGCGCGCACAGGCGCAGCGCAAGTTCTCGACGTCCGAGCAGCGCGGGGGCGGCGGCGTCGAATGGACGTGGCGGCCGTCGACGACGGTGCGCACGCACCTGCTCGTCGGCCCCGGCAATCTCGTGATGCCGGAAGGCGATTTCCTCGCCGAAGTGGACTACGTCTTCAGCCGGGCGGTCTGGACGGCGTCGCTTCGCTATTTCGACTTTACAGGAGCGCGGACGACGTTTCTCTCGCCGGCCCTCACGTTCACGGCGTCCGATCGGATCTCGGTTGCGGCGCGGTACGGCTTCTCCGTGACGGAAACGAGCAGCAGAACCGCAGTCGAGATCGGTCACACGGCGCAGCTACGCGGCGCGTACCGTCTGTTCCGGCGGCTGTCGCTGGAGGCCGGCTATGCCGCCGGCGTGGAGGACTTCGAGAACTTCTCGATCGATCGCATCGGCAACTTTCGGGCGAACACGCTGAGCGGCGGCGTACGGCTCGATCTCGCGACGCTGACCACGGTGATCGCCAGGTACGACCGTCAGTGGCGGCGGAACGACGTCGAGATGGGGCGCGTCAACATCGCGATCCAGCAGCGCTTCTGATCAGGTCTGGCTGGAGCCGGACGCCACGTACGCCACGATGCCCTCGATCGTGGTGTCCGGCTTCAGCCGGACTGGCGCCATCGGCGGCTGATCGTTCGCCATCGTCACCTTCACGGTCATCTCTTTTCGATCGCGCACGAGGCGCACGTCGAGCGTGGCGCCGCGCGCGGCCATGCGCGCGCTCGCGCTCACATCGGCGGGCGCCCTCACGGTGCGGCCGTCAATCGCGGTCAGCACGTCGCCGGCCCGAATGCCCGCGCGCGCCGATGGCGAGTCGGCGTCGACGGCCGACACGAGCGCGCCCTCCTTCACGCCGAAGTACGACGCGAGCTGATCGGTCAGCGGCGTCAGCGCGACACCGAGCCGTCCGCGCGCGCCGCGCGACGCAGGGCCCATCGGCAGATCCGGCGGCAGCGTGCGAAGGCCGCGCTCGATCTCACGCCGGATCTCGGGCACCAGGCCGGCGAACCCGTCGGTCGCTTCCGGAGCGATGGTCAGCGTGTGCCGCGCGCCGCCGCGCACGATCTCGGCCGGCACCGCGCGATCGGGCGCCGTTTCCCGCACGAGGCGCGAGAAGTGCCGCACGCTGCGAAGACGCTCGCCGTCGAAGGTCACGATGACGTCACCGCTGCGGAGGCCGGCCCGCTCCGCCGGACTGCCCTCCTGCACGTCGACCACGTGGACGCCGCCGGCCCTTTCGAGTTTCGCGCGCGACACCTCCTCCGCCGTCAGCTCGCGAACAGACGCGCCAATCGACGCCCCGCGTCCGAGCTGCGCGAAGAATCCGTCGACATCGCGGTCGCGGGTCTGCGCCCCGACCGACGGAACGACGATGACCAGCGCAACGGCACACGCCATGACGTGTCTCACCACCGCACCCTCCTGAATGTCTCTTAAGACGCGGGGCCTTTCGCGAAAGTCGGGTCAGCTCAGCGGCAGATCTGTGCCCTCCGTCGAGGACGTCCGCCGCACATCCGTCGAATTTCGCCCGAATCCCTGCGAATCGAGCGGGCATGCGCTTTGAACAGCACGGCTGCGGCCGCGCACGACGCGCTGTCGACAAAGGCCCGGGATGCTTTTCTCAGGCAGGCGCTGGCAACACCGCATCCCGGCCAGCCGTCGGGCGCGGCCAATTAACAGTTGCCCAGTTGTCAGTTGCCAGTTGTCAGTTGCCAGTTACCAGAAGCGTGAGACAACGAGCTGATCACTGATAACCGACAACTGACAATCTCTGGAGCAGATATGAGAACAGCAATCGCCGCGGCGCTCGTCAGCGCCGTCGTCATCGCGGGTTGTGCGGCGCGCGGAGTCCGCGTCGCCGAGCTGAAGGATCAGCCGACGAAGTACGCCACGAAGTCCGTCAGCATCACGGGCGTCGTGACCAGCAGCTGGGGCGTGCCGCTGCTGCCGTTCCAGGTCTACAACATCGACGACGGGAGCGGCGAGATTACCGTGGTGTCGCAATCGGGCCGCGTACCGGCGCGCGGGACGCGCGTGCAGGTCAGGGGCAAGGTCAACGAGTTCGCCGTCTTCGGCGGCCGCTCGATCGGCCTGCACCTGCGCGAAGAGGACCGGAAAGTCAGGTCGTGATCCGCACGGCGACGGCCGTCATGTCGTCGTGCTGCGGCGCGCCCCCCCGGAACGCGGTGACCGCGTCGAAGATGGCGTCGACGATCGCCCGCGCGTCCTCGTCGCGGCGGGCGCTGACGATCTCGCAGACGCGGCGGGCGCCGAACTCGGCGCCCTGCTCGTTCGCCGCTTCGTAGATCCCGTCGGTGCAGAAGACGAAGACGTCGCCGCGCTCGAGCGGCACGGCGACTTCGTCATACGTGATTGCCGGAAACGATCCGAGCGGCACGCCCGGCAGCGCAATCTGCCCGCATTCGGTCGCCCCGCACCGGATCGGATAGGGCAGCCCGGAATTCGACATCAGCAGCAGCCGACGCTTGAAATCGAACAACGCATAGCAGAGGGTGCAGTAATACCCCTCGAGCTGGCGCTCATGGAGGATCCGGTTCATCGCGTCGAGCACGCCGGACACGCTGAACCGATCGGGTTCGTACCGCCGGCGGTATGTCCGCGATCGCACCAGCTCGGCGGCGAACGCGCCGTACAGCGCCGCCGGGACGCCCTTTCCCGACACATCGCCGACGGCAATCACCAGCGCGCTGGATTCGGGGGAGAGAAAGTCGTGGATGTCGCCTCCCAGCTCGCGCGCCGCGGCAAACCGCCCCGCGACGTCGGCGTGGCGCAGCCGCGTCGGCGGCTCCGTCGGCAGCAGCGCCCGCTGGATCCGCTGGGCGAACTGCAGCTCCTTCTCGATGCGCTCCTCGTTGCGCCGCACCTCCTCGTACAGCCGCGCGTTCTCGATAGCGACCGCCGCCTGGCTCGCGAGTAGCGTCAGCAGCTCCTGGTGCTCCTTGGTGAATGCGTCGAGCTCGGGGCTTTCGAGGTCGAACACGCCGATCACGCGGTCCTTGATGAGCATCGGAATGACGAGCTCCGAACGGACGTCGGGCACGAGGTTGACGTAGCGGGGGTCGTTGGAGACGTCGGCGACGAGCACCGGCTCCTTGTGCTGCGCCGCCCAGCCGACCAGACCCTGTCCGAGCTTCATGCGCTTCGCGCCGCTCTCGTCGCCGTACCGGACCGCAAACTTCAGCTCCAGCTCGCCGGCTGCTTCGTCGAGCAGCAGGATTCCGAAGGTGCGATAGTCGATCAGCCGCTTCGTGAGGCTCGCGATGCGCGTCAGCAGCACATCGAGATCGAGAATCGACGACATCTCGCGGCCGATTTCGGCGAGGGTCTCGAGCGTCTCGACGTACTGCCGCTCGGCGCGAAACAGGCGGGCGTTCTCGAGCGCCACGGCGACGTGCGCGGCAAACTGGCGGAGCAGCGCCTCGTCCTGCGCCGTGAACGCGTCGGTGGTCTCCGCGAGCAGGTTGAGCGCGCCGACGACCTTCCCCTTGCGGCGCATCGGTACGGCGAGCTGCGACAGCATGTTGCGCAGCGGCCCGAGATATCGCGGCTCGCCGCGGATGTCGTTGACGAGAATCGGGCGATCTTCCTCGACGGCGGCGCCGACGACCCCCTGGCCGACACGCAGCCGCTGCCGCAGCACCGCGTCGTCGGGATAGCCGGTCGCATAGGCGATGCGCAGCTCCTGCCGCGGCTCGTCGAGCAGATACACCGAGAAGGCGTTGAAGCGCGTGAGCCGCGCGATGAGCTGCGGGATCTTCGCGAGCAGCTCTTCGAGATCGAGGACCGACGTCACCTCGCGTCCAAGCTCGAAGAGCGTCGAGAGCAGCGCGTTGTCGCTCGGCGGGCGCGGCTGCACCTGCATGCGGTGCAGTATACTCAACGCTTCGTGCCAGCCTCGCTGACCCTGCCGCTCGACTACGCCGCCATCGAGCGGATTCTGCCGCATCGCTATCCGTTCCTGCTCGTCGATCGGATCACCGAGCTCGAGCCGGACAAGCGCATCGTCGGGATCAAGAACATCTCGCTCAACGAGCGGTTCCTTGCGCACCAGCCGGGCACGCCGGCGGCGTTACCGCCGACAATCCTGACGGAAGCCGTGGCGCAGGTCGGCGCGATTCTGATCCTGTCGAAGCCGGAGAATCGGGAGAAGCTGATCTTCCTGACGGGCATCGAACGCGTCCGGTACCGGCTGCCGGTCTGTCCGGGCGACGTGGTCGAGATCGAGGCGCGGGTGAAGCGGCTGCGGAGCCGGGTCGGCCAGCTCGACGGTTTCGCGCGCGTCAACGGCCGCGTCGCCGTCAGCGGCACGATGACGTTTGCGCTCGGTCCGGCTCCGTCACCTCAGGCGTAAGGCGCGCACGGCACTACCGTTGCAGCCTTCTCGGATGACGAGGAGGTGCCGACGTGCTCGAAACTATTGCGATCATCCTGATCATCTTGTGGCTGCTCGGGATGGTCAGCGGCTACACGCTGGGGAACTTCATTTACGTCCTGCTGGTCATCGCGGTGGTGCTGTTCGTCGTGCGACTGATCAGCGGGCGCCGGGTGGTGTGACGGCCGACGCCGTGTCGGTCGCCACGCAGACACGGTTTCTGCCGTTCGTTTTCGCACGATAAAGCGCCGAGTCGGCGCGCGCGATGATGGCGGTGCCGTCGATCTCCCCCGGCGTCACATCCGTCAGACCGAAGCTGGCTGTGACGCGGACTTCGACCTCGACGTCCCCTCCGCGCCAGGGGACGGGATGCACCTCGAGGTCGTGACGGAGGAGCTCGGCGACCCGCTGCGCGCCCGCCGACGGCGTATCCGGGAGCAGCACGAGAAATTCCTCGCCGCCCCAGCGGCACTTCAAGTCGCTGCCGCGCAGCACGTTCTTCATCCGCTGCCCCACCGCCGCGAGGACCGCGTCGCCGCACAGGTGGCCGTACTGGTCGTTGATGTCCTTGAAATGGTCGAGGTCGAACATGAGCAGCGCCATCGGCAGGCGCGACCGGCGCGAGCGCCGAAGCTCGGCGTCGAGGACCTCGAGCCCGTGCTGGCGGTTGAAGCAGCCGGTCAGCGAATCGCGGACGCTGTTCTCATGGATGACATGAAACAATTCCGCATTCTTCAGCGAGGCGCCGAGCAGCGTCGCTGCGGCGGCGAGCACGGCGCGCTGCGGCTCAGCGATGGCCGGCTGCGGCGCGACGCCAAGCACGCCGACCGGCTTGCCCGCCGCAAACATCGGGAAGCACATGGCGTCGCCGGCCTCGGCTGTACCGACGGCTGACCCGATCGCACGCCGCGCCGCCTCCTGGCAGGCGTCCACCGACACGTCGCCGTGCGCGACCAGGCGCTTCCACCCGCCGTTGTCCCAGACGAGCACCCAGGCGCTCCGATTCTCGACGAGGGCTGGAAGGTGCGCATGCGCAGCTTCTGCGATCGCCTCGTGCGTCAGCGCGTGGCCAAGCGCCTGGCCCAGTTCGACGAGCCGCTCCATGTCGGCGGCGCGCATGGTCGCCTGCTTCGCTTCGGCCGCGGCCGCGATCGCCTCCGCGCGGCTCTCGTGCCGCTTGCGGACCTGATGCAGAACGAAGACGACGGCCAGAATGACGAGCGCTGGCAGGAGCTGGAGACCCCGCGCCTGATCGATCTGGTGCGCGTAGTCGAGAATGCGTCCGAGCGGCCGCGAGACGATCGTGAAGAGCGCGGCCGTGACGCCGACCAGCAGGAACAGGTCATTGCGATTGCGACCGCCCAGCCGCATGGAGCGTCGCCATTATAATCGTCGCCCCGTGAGCGCTCACAGCAGACGGCCCCGCGATCGCGCCGCCGCCTTCGCCCGCCTGTTCGAGGCGGTGCGCGAGGGGGTCTTCATCGGATCGGTGGACGTGGGCGAACCGACGGCCGGCATGACGGTCGCGGCCAATCCGTATCTGAAGACAACCTTCGGGTACCCGGGCGACACGCCCGACGCGCGTGTGGCGCCGTTTGCGCCCGATCGATTCGCCGACCCGGCGGCCCGGGCGGCCTTCCTCGGGCGGCTGCGATCGGAGGGGGCCGTCGACGGCTATCTGCTCCGAATGCGGCGCCTCGATGGCTCCGCCGTGTGGGTCGAGGTAACGGCGCATGCCGACGCCGGCGATTCGCGACTCGACATCGAGGCCCTCATCCGCGATGTGAGCGAGCGCAAGAAGCTCGACGACGAGTCGCGCGATCTGTACCAGCAGCTCCTGCAGGCGGAAAAAATGGCCGCCCTCGGGCAAACGATCTCCGGCGTCGCGCACGAGCTGAACAACCCGCTGGCGGCGATCCTGAGCTGGGCGGAGCGGCTCTCGGAAAAGACGCTCGACCCGTCCGCGCGCCGCGGCGTCGACGTCATCCTCGGTGAAGCCGAACGCGCCGCGCGCATCGTCCGCAACCTGCTGACGTTCGCGCGCAAGCGGCAATCGACGCGCACCATGGTCGACGTCAACCAGGTGGTCACCGACACCCTCGCGCTGCGCGCCTACGAGCACCGCCTGACCAACATTGCCGTCGACGCAGCATTGGCGTCAGGACTCCCGCAGGTGTTCGCCGACCCGCATCAGATCCAGCAGGTCCTGCTGAACCTCGTCATCAATGCGGAACAGGCGATGCTGTCGGCCAACGGGCGCGGCTCGCTCGTCATCCGGACGTGGCACGACCGCGACGACGATGCAGTAGTGATCGAGGTAAACGATGACGGCCCCGGAATCCCGGTGGACGTGCGCACGAAGATCTTCGACCCGTTCTTCACGACGAAGGAGGTCGGAAAGGGGACCGGCCTGGGCCTGACCGTGGCGTACGCGATCGTGCAGGAGCACGGCGGGCACATCTTCGTGGAGTCGCGTCCGGGGCGCGGCGCGTCGTTCGTCGTCGAGCTGCCGGTCAGCGGCGCCGACGTCGAGGCACGGCCACCGCGTCCGCCCGCGCCGTCCATGGAAGCCGTCCGCGGCGCCTCAGTGCTCCTCGTCGAGGACGAGCTCGCGCTGGCCAGCGCGGTCAGCGATGCGCTCACGGATGCCGGGCTGCAGGTCGATCACGCCTCGGACGGGGAAGAGGCGCTCGCCCGCATCCGGCAAAAGACGTACGACGCCATTGTCTGCGACCTGAAGATGCCGCGCATCGACGGAATGACGCTCTATCGGGCGATTGCCGCGGCGACGCCGGCGCTCGCGCGCCGCGTCATCTTCGTCACCGGCGACGTGGCCGGCACCGACGCCGAGCGCTTCCTGGAGGACAGCGGCTGCCGCTGGCTCGCCAAGCCGTTCCGGCTCGGCGACTTGCTGCGAGCCGTCCGAGAGGCGCTGGCATAAGACACCACGACGGCGGGCGAGCCGGCCGTATGGCCTCCGCCCGTGGTCCACCCGCGGCTGGCGAGCGTGGCTCTCGCCATCTTCGGCTTGTGCTGGAAGGCCAGGATGGCGTTGCGCATGATCGTCGCGGCGTCGGTGGCCGGCACGGCCGTCCCGAGCGCGTCGCGCAGGCGCCGGATGGCGCGCGCGTGGAGCTGAGAGACACGCGACTCGTTGACGCCGATCTCGGCGCCGATCTGTTTCATCGTCGCCTCGCCGTAGTAATAGAGGCCGATGACCTTCTGCTCGCGGGCCGGGAGCGAGGCAATCGCGGCGCGCACGCGCGCCTTCGTTTCCTCGCGCTCGTATGCGCGATCGGGCTGCTCCGGCTCGGCCGGCACCAGCGCGGGCGGCAGCGACGCTTCGTTCAGATGTTCGTTGTTGGCGAGCGGCGAGGTCGACTCGATCGCGCTGATGCGGACGATCGTCCGTCCGAGACGCTTCTCGTCGGAGCCGACCCGCGCAGCCAGGTCCGCAAGCGACGGCTCGCAGCCGAGCTCGCGCCGGAGCTGCTCGCGCGCCGCTTCGAGCTCCCGGCGCTGGCGGCGGACACCCCGCGGCCACGCGTCCTTGCGCAGCGCGTCAATCATTGCTCCGCGCACCCGCCGCTCGGCGAACGTCTCGAACTTGATGCCGCGCGCGGCGTCGAAGCGCCGCGCCGCGTCAATCAGACCGATGACGCCGTCCTGGACGAGGTCGCCGATATCGATGGAATGGGGCATGGTTGCCGCCACCCGCCGCGCGAGCTGTTCGACGAAAGGAAGCGCGGCGACAACCCGCGGGTCGGTCTTGCCGTTCGGGGGGCGCATCAGGTGAAACCTCCGGCGCCCCTCCAAGGCAACCGCAGTACCAAATGGCCGAGCCTCTAAGCGCGGCAGTCCCGTCGACGCAGGGATCCAGACTGTAAGTAATTCTTATTTCTGCACGTTACCGCCACCATCGAGGCCCTGGATTGTAATTGGGGAACCGCGATAAACTGTGCACATCGTCAATAAGTTGGCGGTTTCGAGCGGCTGGAACGCCAATGTGTTGACGTGTCAGATTACAAAATGGGCACGTGTTTATGGCTGGGACAGGCGCGGCCGCCTATGCACGGAAATGCGACGTCGGACGAGGCTGGGACTCGAACGGTCAGACGCGCTCGGCGAGCGATCGCTCACGAATCTCACGCGCGGTGCCCATGGCGTCGAGGACACTCGCGACCACTTGTCCCGCGCGGGCGCGGCGCAGCTCGTCGCCGGCCTGTGCTTCGAGCAGCTCCGCGTGCGCCAGGATGATTCCAAGCTGATTGTTCAGCTGATGAAACAGATCGCGCAAGTCACCGTTCACGCGTGGCGCCCATGGGAGCTGACGGCGGCTGCGACACGCGTCGGACGCGCCGCGTCGCGCCAGAGCGTATCGGCAAAGATGCGAATCGAGCCGCCAGCGGTCCGTACGTATTCGACCTTGCCGGCGGAGATCCAGTTGTAGATCGTGCGGCGGCTGACACCCACCGCCTCGCACGCCTCCATGATGGACAAGATTTGGCGATCCATGTCTGCTCTCTCGCGGCCCCGAGGCAACGGCCTGAGGCTCAATTCCGTGTGCTCATTTGCTCTATCGGTCGTGCACCGTAAACCGTTAGGGTGGGCGGGACTGAGACCTCGGAGGGCGCGGCGGCCTGCTGTGTCAGGATATTGGCGCCCCCGATGACCGGGCCATCTCCCCAGATCCTCCTCGTGGACGACGAGCCGGCGCTCCGGACAATCACCGCCGAGCGGCTGCGCGAGCGCGGGTTCGAGGTGGTCGAAGCCGAGACTGGCGAGAAGGCGTTGGATCTCCTCGAGCAGTTCGCCTTCGACATCATCATCACGGACCTGCGGATGCCCGGCATCGAGGGCGGCCAGGTCATCGAGTCGGCGGTCGAACGATACCCGGGCATCGTCGCGATCGTCATCACCGGCTACGGGACGATCAAGGACGCGGTCGACGCCATCAAACGGGGCGCGTCGGACTTTGTCGCCAAGCCGTTCCAGTTCGACGAGCTGATGCACGTGCTGGAGAAGGCGCTCGAGCAGCGGCGCCTCGCCTCGGAGAACGCCTACCTGCGCTCGCAGCTCGAGGAGCGCTACCAGTTCGGCGGCATTTTGGGGCGCAGTCGTCCGATGCAGACGCTCTTCCAGTTGCTCGAAACCGTCGCCCGGTCGAGCAGCACGATCCTCATTACCGGCGAGACGGGCACCGGGAAGGAAGTGGTCGCCCGGGCGATCCATCACAACAGCCCGCGCCGGACGCACCGGTTCGTCGCGCTGAACTGCAGCGCGATCCCCGAAACGCTGCTCGAGGCAGAGCTCTTCGGCCACGTGCGCGGCGCATTCACGGGCGCCGTCGGGACGCGCCAGGGACGCTTCGAGCAGGCGCACAAGGGGACGCTCTTCCTCGACGAAGTCGGGACGATGAGCCCCGCGCTGCAGGTGAAGCTGCTGCGCGCGCTCCAGGAGCGCGAGTTCGAGCGCGTCGGCGACAACCAGACCATCAAAGTGGACGTGCGCGTGATTGCCGCCACCAACTCGGACCTGACGCGGATGGTCGCCGAGGGCACGTTTCGCGAGGACCTCTACTATCGGCTCAACGTGATCCCGATCCAGCTGCCGCCGCTGCGTGACCGGCGCGACGATATTCCGCTGCTCGTCAAGCACTTCCTCGCGAAGTTCGCACCGGGGTCGTCCGTCCACGCGTCACAGAGCGCCATGCGCGCGCTCATGGCGTACGACTGGCCTGGCAACGTGCGGCAGCTCGAGAACGCGATGGAGCGCGCCGTCGCGCTCTGCGCCGGCCGGTCCGAAATCGACGTCGGCGATCTGCCGCCGGAGGCGCAGCAGGCTCCCGACGCGTCGCGGTCGCGGTACGTGGAGTTCCCGGAGGAGGGGCTCGATCTCCCGCAGTACCTTGCCACCATCGAGCGCGATCTCATCCAGGACGCGCTCGATCGCACCAACGGCAACCGCAACAGGGCCGCCGACTTGCTTCGCATCAAGCGGACGACGCTCGTGGAGAAACTCAAGAGGATTCAGGGGCCCGGAATCAGGGGGCAGGTGTAAAGGGCGTCAGTCATGCCACCACGCTTCGCCTACTGGACCATCATCGCTGGCGGACTGCCGACCGCATTCCGCGCGGCCGAGCAGGCGGAGCTCCTGCCGACGTTCAAGCGCATCCAGCAAAAGCACCCGGACGCCGCGATGAAGTACTTCGCGCGCGGGCGGCTCTGGGCGTCGCGCGACGAGGCGCAGCAGGCGGCTGAGACGGCGCGCCGCCGCCGGGCGACGCGGCGCGGGCAGGACTGGCGCCCCGGCGGCGAGCACCGCGACCCGCGGCAGCGTTTCAAGAATGCACGGAAGACCCGCAACCTCGAGCGTCGCCAGCAGCGCTTCGAACGGCGCGGCAAGGGTAAAAAAGGGAAACCGCCGGGCGATCGACGCCGCTGATGATCGCGCACGTCATCCTGTTTCGGCCGCGCGCCGACCTCTCGTCCGAGGCGCGTCAGGCGCTCATCGGCCTGGTTGAGAAGGCGCTCGGCTCCATCCCGTCCATTCGGACGTGGCACGTCGGACGGCGCGTCGTCCTCGGACACGCGTACGAGACCCGGGAACAGGCGGATTACCCGTATGTCGCCATCCTGGAATTCGACGACGCGTCCGCGCTCGGCGCCTACCTCGAGCATCCGGCACACGTGGAGCTGGCCGCGCGTTTTTATGCGGCCGTTGACGACGCCCTGGTGTACGACTTCGAGATGGCGGAAGGGCGCGCCGGCGCCTTCCATGGCACGCCGCTTGGAACCTCCGGGGACCGATGAAGACCCACCGGCTCTACCGTCACCGCGTTCGAGCGCTGCGGCGCCTCATCAGACGGGCGCTGTGGCTGCCGCAGCTGAATTTCGCGCTGTAGCGCCGCACGCGGCGAAGAAGAACTCGTCAATGATGGCGCGCAGCTCGCCGAGCGAGGTGGCGCCGTTCACACGGCTCCGCAGGTGCGAGCCGCCGTCGAGCCCCTTCGAGTACCAGCTGCAGAGCGCGCGGATCTTGTTGATCACCCAGCGATCGTGACCGCGGGCTTCGCCCGCGGGAGCAGGCCCCAGGCCCCGGGCCTCAGGCCTCAGACCGTTCTCGGCTCCTGGCACGACGTGCCGAAACCCCTCGCGCTCGTTCACGCGCTCGTTTAACAGCAGATCGACGTACTCGTGGAGGAAGCGGCCCCGTTCGGCGAGCGCCACCGTACGCGCCGGCCGTCCGGCGCGAAGATCGGCAGCCTGCGCCAGAATCCACGGGTTGCGCAGCACGCCGCGGCCGACGAGGACACCGCTGACACCCGTCGCGAGACGATCGACGACCTGCTCCGGCTCCACGCAGTCGCCGCTGCCGAACACCGGAATGGCGAGCCGTTCGGCGACTTCGGCCACGAGATCCCAATCCGCGACGCCGGAATACGACTGTTCGGCCGTCCGCCCGTGAATCGTCACCGCAGCGGCGCCGGCATCCTCGACCCGCCGAGCGACGTCGGGCGCGTTTCGAGTACGCTCGTTCCAACCGGCGCGCATTTTCACGGTGACAGGGATCCTCACGGCGCGCGCCATCGCGCGGATGATCGTCGCGGCGTGCTGCGGCTCTTTCATCAGGCTGCATCCGGCGCTGTGCTTCGCAATCTTCGGCACCGGGCAGCCCATGTTCACGTCGACGATGTCGGCGCCCATGCCTTCGACGATCTGCGCCGCCGCCGCCATTTTGTCGGGATCGCCGCCGAAGATCTGAATCGAGACCGGGCGCTCTTCTTCCGTGTACTCGGCGTATTCCAGCGTGCGGTCGATCCCGCGCACGAGGCCCTCGGACGACACCATCTCCGTCACGACGAGCCCGCAGCCGCCGTGCCGCTTGACCAGCCGGCGGAAGGCGCTGTCGGTCATCCCCGCCATCGGTGCGACGACGAAAGGCGACGAAAGATTGATACTGCCGATCTTCATGTCAAATCCCAAATCCCAAGATCCAAATCCCAACAAGTAGCAGTGTCCATCTTGGGAGGTGGGTTTTGGGATGTGGACTTTAGTACGGACGCACGTCGGCCGCGTCGACCTCGACGCTGACCGCCTGACCGATCAGATCGACAGAGAGCACGAGGCGCGCGCGCGTCCCCTTGCGCACGAGGCGGCCGATCACGCCCTTGAGCGGACCGTGGACGACCTCCACCATCATGCCCTCGCGAATCAACGGACACGGATCGTAGGCGAGATCGCTCTGGACCAGCTGCCGAATCCCTTCGATCTCGTGCTCCGGAATCGGCGCCGGCTCACCTTCGACCGAGACGATGTTGACGACGCCGGTGCACTTCAGGACGGGCAGCCGGTCGCGGGGATCGAAGCGCGCAAAGCAGTAGCCCGGAAACAGCGGCCAGTCGATCTTCTTTTTCCGGTCCTTCCATCGGCTCCATCGGGCAATCGTTGGAAGGAACGTCTCGATGTGCTTCTGCTCGAGCTGCTGACGAACGACCTGCTCGTGACGGGAGCGGGTCCAGAGCGCGTACCAGGCGTCGGTCATCCAGCGAGCGCCTTCCGCCGCTCCGCAAGCGCCTGCTCGTACGCCTTCCGCAGCTCGTCGTTGCGCCAGGTGATCGTTGCCTGGCCGCGAAGCCGCTCGAGGTACTTGAGCCGCTCGACCGTCATCTTCTCGCTCCCGACCTTGTTGCTGATATCCGCGCGCGCTTCGTCGAACGACCGGATGCGCGTCTCGCTGCGGGATTCGAGCTTGAGGATCTGGTACCCGTTCGCTGCCCGAATCACCTGGGTGAGATCGCCGACCTTCAGCTTCGCGAGCTGCTGCTGGAGCGCATCAGCGAGCTCGCTCTGGCGATACGGCCCGATCAGGCCTCCATTGGCCTTCGAAGGCGCGTCGGAGAATTCGGCTGCCAGCCGCGGAAACGGCTCACCGGCCAGCAGGCGCTTCCGCACCTCTTCCGCCTCGGCCTTCGCCTCGTCGTCCTGTGCGACGTTGACGCCCTTCTCCGTGACCGGGACTTCGATCAGGATCTCGCGGAGTGTGACTTCCGACGGCGTGGTGAATTCGTCCCGGTGCGCATCGTAATAGGCGCGTGCCTCTGCCTCGGTGACGCTGATTTTGTCGACCACGTCGCGCCGCTGCGCCTCGGAGGCGAGCATCTGGCGCTCGAGCGCCCGGCGCAGGTCGGGCATCGTCATCCCCTCCTGCTTGAGCGCCATCTGGAACTGCTCGTCGCTCTCGATGTTGTTCGACTTCTTGATGTTCTCGACGATGCTGGTGAACTGCTCGTCGCCGAGGACGAGTCCCAGCTCGCGCCCGCGCTGGATGAGCAGCAGCTCGTCGACCGCCTCGAGAATCAGCTGGGGCGTGACCTCCAGGACCGCCTTGCGCAGCACCGGGCTGTCGGGCGTCACGTTGGCGAGCTCCGGTCGGGTGCGGAGGGCCGCAACCTGACGCTGCTCGAACTCGGTCTTGGTCAGAATGTCGCCGTTGACGTTGACGAGGACCTGCTCGATGATTTCCGCTCCGAGCGGGACGGTCGCCACGGCGGCCAGAAGGAGGAGGACGGCGCTTCGCTTCAGCATCGACAATTCCTGCAAAATCAATATTTTAACTCAACCGCTCGAGGAGCTCCTCGAGCCGGGGGAACATGCCGCCTTCCGCTCGCGGGTCGCCTTCCGGTTTCCGCAGGATCGCTTCCTTGGTGAACCCGGCCGTGACCGCGCCTGCGGTGGCGCGGGCCGTCCACCAGCTGGTTTCCTGGCGCGGGCGACGCAGACCCTTGTGGCCATCGGCATCCAGGTCGAGCTTCAACGACGCCGGCGGCACCAGCGTGGCTCCCGGCTGCCCTTGCACGACCTTGATGAGACGCATCGGGTCCACCTTCGCCTGCGGCCGGAACTTGATGACGACCAGACGTCCCTCGCGATCGATCGTGTCGATCCCGAGCCGGTCGGCCATGAGGCGTATCCGCCCGTACTCCGCGAGGTTGAGCACGGAATCGGGCGGTGGGCCGTAGCGATCGCGGACCTCCTCGAGCACCGTCTCGAGCTCCTTCTCCGTGCGTGCGGCCGCCACGCGGCGATACACGGTCAGGCGCTGGTTCACCTCGGGGATGTAACCCTCGTCGATCTTGAGATCGACGCGCAGGTTCACCGTCGCGCGGACGTCCTCTTCGATCTCCTCGCCCTTCAGCTCACGAACCGCCTCCTCGAGCAGCTTCATGTACATCTCGAAGCCGACGGCGTCGATGTGGCCGCTCTGTGCGCCGCCGAGGAGATTGCCGGCGCCGCGAATCTCGAGGTCGAGCGCGGCGACGCGGAACCCGCTGCCGAGATCGCTGAACTCCTTGATCGCGGCGAGCCGCTTCCGCGCGACCGGCGACAGCGACTCCTGGGGCGGAATCAGCAGATAGGCATACGCCGGCCGATCGGATCGTCCGACGCGGCCGCGGAGCTGATAGAGCTGTGACAGTCCATACCGATCCGCCCGATTGACGACGATTGTGTTCGCATTGGGAATGTCGAGGCCGTTCTCGACGATCGTCGTCGCGAGCAGCACGTCGAATCTGCGCTCGACGAAGCCGAGCATCGCGCGCTCGAGCTCCTCCTCGCTCATCTGGCCGTGGCCGACCACGACCCTGGCCTCGGGCACGAGCCGCTGAAGAAGATTCCCGACCGAGTAGATCGATTCCACGCGATTGTGGACGAAGTACACCTGCCCGCCCCGCGCCATCTCGTTCCGAATGGCGCGCTCGATCACCGGCGCGTCGAACTTGACGACGTTGGTCTGGATCGAGAGCCGATCCTTCGGCGGCGTCTCGATGATCGACATGTCGCGGATGCCGACGAGCGACATGTTCAGCGTCCGCGGAATCGGCGTCGCCGTCATCGTCAGCACGTCGACCTTCTTGCGCAGCTGCTTGATGCGCTCCTTGTGCGCCACGCCGAACCGCTGCTCTTCGTCGACGATCAGCAGCCCGAGGTCCTTGAACGTGACGTCTTTCGAGAGCAGGCGATGCGTGCCGACGACGATGTCGACCTTGCCGGACGCGACGCCGGCCAGGACCTCCTTGATGTCCTGCTTCGTCCGGAAGCGGCTGACCATGTCGATCGTGATAGGAAACCCGGCAAAGCGGTCGCGCAGCGTCTTCTGGTGCTGAAAGGCCAGCACCGTCGTCGGCGCCAGGAGCGCCACCTGCTTGCCGTCCATGACGGCCTTGAAGGCCGCCCGCATCGCCACCTCGGTCTTGCCGTAGCCGACGTCGCCGCACAGGAGGCGATCCATCGGCGCCGGCGCCTCCATGTCCTTCTTGATGTCGGCGATCGCGGTGGCCTGATCCGGCGTCAGCTCGTAAGGGAACGCATCCTCGAATTCCTCCTGCCAGTGCGTATCGGGGGCGAACGCATGGCCGGGCACCGCTTTGCGCTGGGCGTAGAGCTTCAGGAGCTCCTCGGCCATGTCGCGCATCGCTTTCTTGACGCGCGTCTTCGCCTTCTCCCACGTGGCGCCGCCGAGCCGATCGAGCGACGGCCGGGCGCCCCCCGTGTACTTCTGAATGAGATCGAGCCGCTCGACCGGGACGAACAGCTTGTCGTCGCCGGCATACCGCAGCTCGAGGAATTCCTGCGTGTCGCCGGTGGTGCCGCGCACGCCCAGCTGTTTGAGCCCGACGAACTCGCCAATGCCGTGGTCGACGTGGACGACGAGATCGCCCACCTTGAGGTCGCGCAGGTCGGACAGGAACGCCCGGGCGACGCCGGGACGCTTCTCGGCCGCGCGCCGCTCCTCCTCGAAGACGTCGGTCTCCGCATAAATCTGGAGCGCCGCGTCCGGGAGCCGGAAGCCGCGCGAAAGCGACCCGACCGCGACGAGGACCGAGGCTGCATGGGCGTCCTCGGCGCGTTCGACCGGCACCGCGACGATCTCGTATTCCTGCAGGATCTCGACGGCCCGCTCGGCGCGGCCATGGCTGTCGGCCACGAACAGGACGGCGTCGCCGCGCGTGCGCGCCCCGCGAACGTCCGCGATCCAGTCGGGAACGCGGCCGCGAAACTCCAAAGCGGGCTGACACGATACGTGGCGCCCGCCTTCGTCGACGGCGAGCTCCTCGAGCCGCGGCGCGCCGCCAAGCCGCGCTTCGACGTCATCCAGCGACACGAACGCCTCGTGCGGCGGCGCGGCCGCCACGTGGCCCCTGGCTGCCGCATCGCGGTAGCTCGAATCGAGCTGATTGCGAACCTTTCCGGCGTGCTCCAGGACCTGCTCGTGCTCGGACACGATCAGGCGCATGCCGCGCACGGCGAGAAAGTCGAGCGCCGGCATCAATTCGGCGTCGTCTTCGAACCGTTCCCGCAGCGGCACCACCCACACCTGGTCGGTCGCGGCGATCGACCGCTGCGTCGCGGGGTCGAAACGGCGCAGCGACTCGACCATGTCGCCCACGAACTCGATCCGGACCGGCTCGGCGTCGGCCGCCGGAAACAGGTCGACGATGCCGCCGCGGACGGTGAAGGCGCCGTGCTCGTCGACCGGGTCTTCGCGGGTGAATCCCGCGTCGACGAGCAGATCCGCGAGCGCATCGGGCTCGATTTCCGTGCCCGACGCGATGGCAAGCGACGCCCGGAGCAGTCGTTCCGGCCGGCTCACGCGGGGGAGGAGCCCGGCCGCAGACGCGACGATGAGCCGCGCGGTCCCGGTGGCAGCCGCATGCAGCGCGCGGGCGCGGGCTGCCGCGACACGGAAGTGCGGCGCCATGCCGCGATACGGGTCGATCTGCAGCGACGGGAGAGAGAGCACGGCCTGCTCGGCCGCAGCCTCGGAGGCGCCTTCGAGCGCGGCGTAGAAGAAGCGCGCGTCGGCGGTCAGCTCATCGACGTCCCGATCCGTCGGCGCGACCAGCACCGTCAGGCTCTGCGCCGTTCTGGCGGCCGCCACGGCCGCCAGCGCCTTCGCAGCGGGCGTCAGCCCAGCCGTAATCGGGACGAGCGTCTCCAGCCCCGCCCGCGTGGCGGCCTGGCTGAAAAGCGCGCGCAGCGTCAGCGATGGAACAACAGTCATCTCGCGTACATGCCAAAAGGCCCACCGCGGGGCGACCCAGGGGTGAGCGAATTGCTCATTGTCACATACGCGGGGGCCGCCGCTTGGGGACGAGGGGCGCGGCGGGACCCCGGCCTACGTACGAGATTGCCGTATTCTGCCGATCAGCTGAGACGTGGAATAGCCAGGCGCCAGCTCGATCCGGACTACGCGTCCGCCCCGCGCTTCCACGACGTCGCGGCCGACGATGTCGTTCGGACCCCAGTCGGCGCCCTTGACCAGCACGTCGGGCTGAACGCGGCTGATGACCGCGTGCGGCGTCTCCTCGTCGAAGATCACCACGGCGTCGACGCTGGCGAGGCCGAGCAGGACCTCCGCACGCTCGTGTTCGGGAGTCACCGGCCGCTCGAGGCCCTTGATGGCGCGGACGGATCGATCGGAGTTGACGGCGACGATGAGCGCATCGCCGAGGCGCCGCGCGTCGCGGAGATAGCGGACGTGCCCGGGATGGAGCAGGTCGAAGACGCCGTTGGTGAACACCACCCTGCGGCCGTCCGCGCGCATGCGCGCCGCGAACGCCGCGGCCTCGTCCACCGACAGCCGTTCGGCACGTGTCGCGGCCCTGCTCATGCCTTGAGGCCGGTGACGCGGACGCCGCCCGAGAATCGCCACTGGTGCGGCGGTCGGAAGATGCCGACCTCATGGGCCCGCGAGGTGACGCGCATCGTGTACAGCAGGCGGTGGTAGTCGTACGCCGCGCCGTTCTCGCGGTGCGCCGCGACATCGAGCTTGTACGTGCCCTCGACGAGATCCAGGCGCTCGATCGCGAAGGCGACTTCGCCGACGCCGACGAGCTCGCCGGATATGGCGCCCTCGATCTTCGTGTTCGTGCCGTAACAACAGACCCCTTCGGCGTTGAAGATGCCGATGCCGAACACGAGGTCGGTGACCGGCTGGCGCGCCTCGACCCGCAGCCGGATCTCGAGCGGATCGCCCGATTCGAAGACGTACGCCGGCCGCCCGTCGGGGCCGATGAGGTCGACCGCCGTGATCTCGACCTCGCGCGACCCCCAGCGTCCTTCGTCGGCCTTGAACATGTCCGGCGGCTCGTTGGAAGCCACCGCCCCCGGTCGAACATCCGCATTCGCGGTGGGGGCGACGAGCGCTTCGGCCGTCCGTCCCTCGACGGGCGCCGCGGCCGCCTCCACCGCCTCCGCGGCGGCGCGGCCGAGCGCCACGTTCTCGGCCCTGGCGACGTCCTGGAGATACGCGTCGATGACGCGCGGCGGGGCGCCCAGCATGCGCACGACTCCTGCGTCGAGCCAGAGCGCCTCGTCGCAGAAGCGCGTCACCAGGTCGAGCGAATGGGTGACGAGAAGCACGGTGCGCCCCTTCCGGCGGAACTCCGCAAACTTGTCGAGGCACTTGTGCGTGAACGCCTCGTCGCCGACCGCCAGCACTTCGTCGACGAGGAGCACGTCGGGATCGACGTTGATTGCGACGGCGAACCCGAGGCGCATGTACATGCCGGACGAGTAGGTCTTGACGGGCGCGTCGATGAAGTCATCGAGCTCCGCGAATGCGACGATCTCGTCGAAGCGCGCGGCGATCTCGCGCCGGGTGAGCCCGAGCATCATGCCGTTGATGTAGACGTTCTCCCGGCCGGAGATCTCGGGATGAAAGCCTGCGCCGAGCTCGATGAGCGCCGACACGCGGCCGCGAACGGCCACCGTGCCCGTCGTCGGCCGTCCGATCCCGGCAATGAGCTTGAGCATCGTGCTCTTGCCCGAGCCGTTGCGGCCGACAATCCCGAACGTCGTGCCGGCTGCCACGTCGAACGAGACGCCCTTCAGGGCGTCGAACGTCTCGTCCGGCCGCAAATCGCGCAGCAGGCGGCCGCCGAGGAACGCGCTCTTGAAGGTGCCGAAGTGACGGCGGCGGCCATACCGCCGGTACCTCTTGCGCACGCCGCGCACTTCGATCGCTGTCACCTCAGACTTCCTCCGCCAGCGTGTCCCTGAGCCGATCGAAGACGAAGTACCCGAAGGCGAAGACCACGCCCGACGCGGCCGCGAGCGCGAGCAGCCGCGGCCACTCGGTGAACGATCCCGGTCGAAACAGGACCTCCTGATAGGAGACCGCGAGGTGCGTAAACGGATTCAGGTTGAGGAAGCGCCGCACCGACTCCGGCGCCTGCGACAGCGCGTAGATGATCGGCGTGGCGAAGAACCAGAGCGTCAGCAGGTTCGCCAGCAGGTCGCGAATGTCGCGGAAGTGCACGGCCAGCGCCGAGAGCAGCAGCGCGAGCCCGAGCGTCAGCACGAGCTGAACGAAGACGACGACAAGAAACCAGAGCAGATCACCGGCGACGATCGGGACGCCGTAGTACACCAGGAACGCCGCGAGAATCGGCAAGCCGAAGCAGAAGTGGACCAGGCCGGCCAGCACCGTCACGATCGGGAGCACTTCGGCCGGAAAGAGCACCTTGCGAATCAGGTTGCCCCCCGCGATCAGCACGTTGGCCGATTCGAGAAGCGACGAGGAGAACCAGGTCCACGGCAGGATGCCGCAGAAGAGGAACAGGGCGAACGGCTCGAGCTCCGGCGGGTGCACGGCGGGCAGGACGACCGTGAAAACAAACGTGTAGACGAGCAGGAGCAGCAGCGGGTTGATGAACGACCAGAAGAAGCCGAGGACGGAGCCGCGGTACCGCGCCTTCAGCTCGCGCGCGACCAGGCTGGAAATCAGCGCTCGATAGCGAAAAAGCTGGCGGAGACTGGTGAGCAGGCCTCTGTTATACCTTCGTCGCGGCGCTTTCAGCCACTTCCGCCAGGACCGTCACACGATCGGGAAGCACTTCGACGAAGCCGCCGGCAATCGGGACCGTCTCCCGGCGCGAGCCGATCCGATACCACAGCTCGCCGCTCTTCAACATCGCCAGCAGCGGTGCGTGCCCCGGCAGCACGCCGAAGTAGCCCTCGGCGCCCGGCACCTGCACCTCGTCCACTTCCTCGCGCACGAGCGAGCGCTCCGGCGTGACGATCTCGAGCAGGACCCTCGACGGAACCGCCACTAGGCCGCCTTTATGCCGGCGGCCTTCTCGACCGCCTCTTCGATCGTGCCGACCATGTAGAACGCCTGCTCCGGCAGGTCGTCGTGCTTGCCCTCGACGATCGCCTTGAAGCCCTTCACCGTGTCGGCGATCGGCACGTACTTGCCCTTGAAGCCGGTGAACTGTTCGGCGACGAAGAACGGCTGCGACAGGAACCGCTGCAGCTTCCGCGCGCGGGCGACCGTCAGCTTGTCATCCTCCGACAGCTCGTCGATGCCGAGAATGGCGATGATGTCCTGCAGGTCCTTGTAGCGCTGCAGGATCTGCTTGACGTTCCGCGCCACGTTGTAGTGCTCCTCGCCGAGGACGCGCGGGTCGAGAATGCGCGAGGTCGATGCCAGCGGATCGACCGCGGGATAAATCCCGAGCTCCGCGATCTGCCGCGACAGGTTCGTCGTGGCGTCGAGGTGCGCGAACGTCGTCGCCGGCGCCGGATCGGTGTAGTCGTCCGCCGGAACGTAAATCGCCTGTACCGAGGTAATCGACCCTTTCTTCGTCGAGGTGATGCGCTCCTGCAGCTCGCCCATCTCGGTGAGCAGCGTCGGCTGGTAGCCGACCGCCGACGGCATGCGGCCGAGCAGCGCCGACACCTCGGAGCCGGCCTGCGTGAAGCGGAAGATGTTGTCGATGAAGAGCAGGACGTCCTTGCCTTCGGCATCGCGGAAGTATTCCGCGACCGTCAGCGCCGACAGGCCGACGCGCAGGCGGGCGCCCGGCGGTTCCGTCATCTGGCCGTAGACGAGCGCCGCGCGCGACTTGCTCGGGTCCTTCATGTCGATGACGCCCGACTCCTGGAACTCGAGCCAGAGATCGTTGCCTTCGCGCGTGCGTTCACCGACACCGCCGAACACGGAGACGCCGCCGTGCTTCAGGGCGATGTTGTGAATCAGCTCCATGATGATGACGGTCTTGCCGACCCCTGCGCCGCCGAACAGGCCGATCTTGCCGCCCTGCAGGTACGGTTCGAGCAGATCGATGACCTTGATGCCGGTCTCGAACATACGGAGCTCGGTCGACTGCTGCTCGAGCGTCGGGGCGTGGCGGTGAATCGGCCAGCGTTCCTTCGATTCGACCGGCCGGTCGGGAAAGTCGACCGGCTCGCCGAGGACGTTCAGCACGCGCCCGAGCGTGGCCGCCCCGACAGGCACGGAAATCGGCGCGCCGGTGTCGATTGCCGTCATCCCGCGCGTCATGCCGTCGGTCGGCTTCATCGCGACCGCGCGGACGCGGTTCTCGCCCAGGTGCTGCTCGACCTCGGCGATCACGTCGACCTTTGCGGCGCCGCCAGCGCCGTCGGACACGACCCGCACGGCGTTGTAGATCGCAGGCAGGCCCGACGGGAATTCGATGTCGATCACGGGCCCGATCACCTGGACGACTTTGCCCGTGCGCTGCGCCGTCGCGTCCTTCTCGGTCTTCTGTGCAGTCGGTGCTGGCGTGGCCATGATGTGTCCTCGTTCTACGTGGCGGCGGCGCCGGAGACGACTTCGATGATCTCGCGGGTAATCGCCGCCTGCCGCACCTTGTTCATGTAGAGCGTCAGGCTGTCGATCATCTCCGACGAGTTGCGCGTCGCGGCATCCATCGCCGTCATCTGCGCGGCGAAGAACGCCGCGTTCGACTCGAGCAGCGCCCGGTACACCTGCGCCTGCACGTGCCGCGGCAGCAGGTCGGCGAAGATCTGGTCGGCCGGCGGCTCGTACAAGTAGTCGGTCGTCGGACCGGTGGCGCCTTGGTCAAGGCGGGGGATCGGCAGCAGCTGCTCGAGCACGATGCGCTGCGCAATCACCGACTTGAACTCGTTGTAGACGATGTGGACGCTCGACGCGCGGCCGGAGGCGAACTCCTCGATGGCGGCGGTGGCGATCTCGGCGGCGTGCGCGTACGTCAACCGCTGGAAGATGCCCACGTGCTCGAGGAGGACGTCGAATCCCCGCCGCCGGTAGACGTCGCGCCCCTTGCGCCCAATCAGGGCCAGCTCGATCCCGTCGCCGGAGGACCGCTCGACGATGAACTGCCCCGCCGCCTTGATGACGTTCGCGTTGAAGCTGCCACAGAGCCCGCGGTCGGCCGTAATGACGATGAGCAGCGGCCGACCGGTCGGGTTACCCGCGCGCAGCAGGGGATGCGCGTCGGGGTCGACGCGCGCCGCCAGGCTGTTCAGCACCTGCAGCATCCGCTGCGCGTACGGCCGCGCCGCGATCACGCGGTCCTGCGCGCGCTTGAGACGCGAGGCCGCAATCATCTTCATCGCTTTGGTGATCTGCTGCGTCGATTTGACGGCGCGGATCCGGCGGCGCAGGTCGAGGAGCGAAGGCATCTGGCGATTCCGTTCGGCTCGTCAGGCGACCGCCGCCTGTGCGCTGCCGGTGAATTGCCGCCCGAACTCGGCCAGCGCCCCGTCGAGGGCGCCGCGAAGCTGATCGTCGAGGATCTTTTTCTCGGCGATGTCCCGCAGAATCTGCGGGTGCCGCGTCTCGAGGAACCGGTAGAGGTCTTCCTCGTAGCGCCGCACGTGTTCGACCTCGATGCCGTCGAGGTAGCCCTTCGTCGCCGCGTAGATGATGACGACCTGCTTCTCGACGGGCAGCGGCTGGTACTGCGGCTGCTTGAGGATCTCCACGAGTCGTCGGCCGCGATTGAGCTGCGCCTGCGTCGCCTTGTCGAGATCGCTGCCGAACTGCGCGAACGCCGCCAGCTCGCGGTACTGCGCGAGATCCAGCCGGAGCGAGCCGGCCACCTGCCGCATGGCGCGAATCTGCGCGGAGCCGCCGACGCGCGAGACCGAGTTGCCGACGTTGATGGCGGGGCGGACGCCCTGATGGAAGAGGTCCGTCTCGAGGAAGATCTGGCCGTCGGTAATCGAGATGACGTTGGTCGGAATGTAGGCCGAGAGGTCGCCCGCCTGCGTCTCGATGATCGGGAGCGCCGTCAGCGATCCGCCGCCGTGGGAGTCGTTCAGCTTCGCCGCGCGCTCGAGCAGACGCGAGTGCAGATAGAAGACGTCGCCCGGATACGCCTCGCGCCCCGGCGGCCGCCGCAGCAGCAGCGAGATCTCCCGGTACGCCTGGGCGTGCTTCGACAGATCGTCGTACACGCACAGCGCATGACGGCTGCTGTCGCGGAAGTACTCACCGATCGCGCACGCGGAGTACGGGCTGATGTAGAGCATCGGCGCCGGATCCGACGCGGCGGCCGCGACGACAATGGTATAGCCCATCGCGTCGGCCTCTTCGAGCGTGCGGACGACCTGCGCGATCGTCGACTGCTTCTGCCCGATCGCGTTGTAGATGCAGATCACGTCCTTCCCGCGCTGGTTGATGATCGTGTCGACCGCAATGGCCGTCTTGCCGGTCTGGCGGTCGCCGATGATCAGCTCGCGCTGGCCGCGGCCGATCGGCACCATGCCGTCGATCGCCTTGAGACCCGTCTGCAGCGGCTCCTTGACGGGACGGCGATCGACTACGCCGGGCGCCAGGCGCTCGATCGGCAGGTACTGCTTCGCCTGGATCGGGCCCTTGCCGTCGACCGGCTGGCCGAGCGCGTTGACGACGCGCCCGAGCATCTCCTCGCCGACCGGCACCGAGATGATGCGGCCGGTGCGCTTGACGGTGTCGCCCTCTTTGATCTCCTTGAAATCGCCGAGGAGCACGGTGCCGACGCTGTCCTCCTCGAGGTTCAGCGCGATGCCGAACACGCCGTGCGGGAACTCGAGCATCTCGCCGGCCATGGCGCGTTCGACACCATGGAGGCGCGCGATGCCGTCGCCGATCGCGATGACGGTCCCGACTTCGGCGACGTCGACTTCGACGGCATAGCTGCCGATCTGCTCGCGGATGATCTTGGAAATTTCGTCGGCTCTGATGTCCATCTTCGATTCCACCCGGTCAGCGTTGCTGTTCCAGACGCTCCCGAAGCCTTGCGAGCTGCGTCGCGACACTGCCGTCGTAGACGATGCTTCCGACTCGCGTCACGGCGCCCCCGATCAGCTCGGGATCGACACGCGTCGTCATGGTCACGCGCTTGCCGGTGGCGGCCGCGAGCCGCCGCTCGAACTGCGCCAGCCGTTCCGGCGGCAGCGGCGCGGCCGTGACGAGCTCGGCGCGGACGATCTGCCGCAGCTCCATCAGGCGCTCGCGATACGCGACAGCGAGATCGCCGAGGATCGCGAGGTGATCGTGGTCTGCCAGAAGCAGCAGCAGCTTCGCCAGGGGCAGCGAGAGCGAGAGCCGCGACAGCAGCGTGTCGAGAATGGCGCGCTTGGCGCTCACGGGAACGGCGGGGTTGCCCAGCGCTTTCTGAAGATCCGGCGTGCGCGCGGCGAGATCTGCGAACGCCGTCAGCTCCCGGTCGACCTGCTCCGGATCACCGTGCTCGCTGACCACGTCGAGCAACGCCCGCGCGTAGCGCCCGGCCGACGCGCGCGGAGTCATGGATTCACCGGCGGAAGAGAGTTGCTGCGGCGCACGGCTTTACGAGCTTGTACCTCGGAGGCACAAACAACCCTTTATAACACAGAAAAAAGCCGTGCCTACCGCGACCAGTGCGCTCCCGGCTAGACGGGACGGGAGCTCGTCGCGGCGACGAGCAGCTCGAAGAGGCGGTGCAGCTCCGCTTCGGAGCCGAAGTCGATCTCGATCGTGCCGCCCTGCCGTCGCCTGGCGATGCGCACTTTCGTGCCAAGGGCGAAGCGCAGACGATCTTCCGCCGCGCGCGTGTGGACGTCGGGGCCCGCGGACGCGCCGGGCCGAGCGGCCGCCGGCGCCGCAAGCCTCCTGACGAGCGACTCGGTATCGCGCACCGAGAGCGCGCGCGTCGTCACCTCACGGGCGGCGTGGCGCTGTGCGGCCGCGTCGGTGAGCGCCGCGATGGCGCGCGCGTGGCCCATCGAGAGCGCGCCCGAGCCAACCTGCGCGCGCACGTCCTCGGGCAGACGGAGCAGGCGCAGATAGTTCGCGACCGACGTGCGGTCCTTCCCGACGGCGGCGGCGACCTGATCCTGCGTGAGCCCGAACTCGTCCACGAGCCGCTGATACGCGAGCGCCTCTTCAATGGGATTCAGATCCTCGCGCTGGAGATTCTCGACGAGCGCGAGCTCCAGCAGCTGCCGCTCGGCGCCCGCGGGAACGTCGCGGATGACCACCGGAACCTTCAACAGGCCGGCCTTCTGCGCGGCACGCCAGCGGCGTTCGCCCGCGATGATTCTGTAGGCGGCGCCCGTGCGGCGCGCGAGGATCGGCTGAATGACGCCGTTCGCGCGGATGGAAGCGGCCAGTTCGTCGAGCTTCCGATCGTCGACGGAGAGCCGCGGCTGCTGATCGCTCGGCGCGAGCAGGTCGATGTCGACTTCGATCGCGCCCGCGCGCGCCGGTTCGGGCGCCTCGGGGAGCAGCGCGCTCAGGCCTTTGCCGAGCGCGGGGCGACGTTCCATCATGCGGCCTCCTGTGTACCCGCCGAATGGCGCGCGACGAGCTCCTTCGCAAGCGCGACGTATGCGGCGGCGCCGCGCGACTTTGCGTCGTAGATCACCGCGGGAATGCCGTGGCTCGGCGCTTCGCCGAGCCGCACGTTGCGCGGGATGATCGTGTTGAACACCTTTTCTTTGAAGAACTCACGCACGTCGCGCGCGACCAGCTGGCCGAGATTGGTCCGCTCGTCGTACATCGTCAGCAGCACGCCTTCGATGTCGAGCGCCGGGTTGAGGCCGCTGCGCACGCGGCGCAGTGTGCCGACGAGATCGGCGAGCCCTTCGAGCGCGAAGTACTCGCAGTGGAGCGGGATCAGCACGGCGTCGGCCGCCACGAGCGCGTTCAGCGTCAGCAGCCCGAGCGACGGCGGGCAGTCGATCAGGATCAGATCGAAATCGGCGCGCAGCGGATCGAGCAGCCGCCGCAGCCGATGTTCGCGCGTGGGCAGCGGGACGAGCTCGATCTCCGCGCCCGTCAGATTCCGATCCGCGGGAATGAGCGAGAGGTTCGCGACCTGCGTCTGCAGCACGCACGCTTCCGGCCGAGCGTCGGTCAAGAGCCCCTCGTAGACCGTTCCGGCATCGGCGTGCTGCCCGCGCAGGCCAAGCCCGCTCGTGAGGTTGCCTTGCGGATCGACGTCGACAGCCAGTACCCGGCGGCCGTCAAGGGCGAGCGACGTGGCCAGATTGATGACCGTCGTCGTCTTGCCGACTCCGCCCTTCTGGTTGGCTATGGCGACGATACGGGCCGGCGGCGAAGCCGCGCTGTCTGGCATATGACCAATCTTTCGTGGTGGTGTCAAATTTCTATCGCACCAAATGTAGTGGTGCCGGAGCGCTCCGTCAAGCACTGTTTCACGTGGAACTGACGAATAAAAAGCGTATGTCAGGAGGGATGAGGTGTTCCACGTGGAACACCCCGGCCGACGGATCGTTTTTCCAGCACCACGAGCCGACTGCGGAGCGATTCGAGGAGCGGATACGTCGCCTTCCAGGCGAGGGGCGGGTTCACGCCTTCGGAAGTGTCCGGGCTGCCGGAGCCGCGGAACAGGAAGATGAGGCTGCCCGGCTTCGCGAAGGCCTGCAACACCCGGAGCGTCCGCTGCTCGATCCGCATGGCACGGATCGTCAGGAGGTCGTGCGCTTCGTGGAGATCGGGGCGCGCCAGGAGCTCTTCGAACCGCGCGGTCGCGACGTCGGCGCCCGGCAGCTCCAGCGCCCGAATCGCCTCGCGCAGAAAGACGGACTTGCGCGTCTTCGACTCGACCATCAGCACCCGCAGCTGGGGATTCGCGAGCGCCAGCGGTATCGCCGGCGAGCCGCCGCCGCTGCCAATGTCGATCATACGGGTCGCAACGGCGGGGACGTACTTCGCAGCGACGAGCGGCTCGACGAGCAGTCGATCGAGCGCTTCCGGTGACGCCTCCGAGAGCGGAAGGCCCGTCAGGTTGATCTTTGCGTTCCAGACGGCGAGCAGCCGGTAGTACGCCTCGAGGCGCACGGCGACGGGCGCCGTCAGGGTCACGCCGGCGCGACGGGCGCGCCGCAACAGCTTGTCTTGAAACTCGCGGCTGGTCACCCGTCTACGCCGACTTGTCGAGAAAGGCGCCGAGCACGGCGAGCGCCGCCGGCGTGACGCCCGGGATGCGCGAGGCCTGGCCGAGCGTCTCGGGCCTGACCTGCAAGAGTCGCTGCACGACTTCGCGCGATAGGCCAGGTATGCACGCGAACGGAAAATCATCAGGGATGCGGCGCCGCTCCTGACGACGCATCCGCTCCGCGCGAGACACTTCCTGCTTCAGATACCCGGCGTACTTGATCTCGTTCTCGAGGCTCGCTACGTCGAGCTCCCGCCTCGCCTCGTCCACCTCGAGCGCGACCTCACCCCGCGCGAGGAGGGACTCGAGCCGCACGTCAGGCTGCTTCAGCGCGGCGCTGGCGCCGATGCGTTCGCCGCCGTTTGTGCGCACCATCGTGCGGTGCAGCGATGCAAGGTTGCGCGCATGACGCGCGCGCCGCGCCTCGAAGCGCGCCCAGCGATCGTCATCGACCAGCCCCAGACGTCGTCCGATCGGCGTCAGACGGAGATCCGCGTTGTCGATCCGCAGCAGGAGCCGATGCTCCGCCCGCGAGGTGAACATCCGGTATGGCTCCAGACAGCCGCGCGTAATCAGGTCGTCCACGAGGATGCCGATATACGCTTCGTCACGTGCGAGGGTCAACGGCGACTCGCGCCGCACCCTCCGCGCCGCGTTGATGCCCGCCACGAGCCCCTGTGCCGCCGCTTCCTCATACCCGGACGTGCCGTTGATCTGACCGGCGAGAAACAGCCCGCCAACGCGGTGCGTTTCCAGGGTCGAACGCAGCTCGGTCGGTTGGAAGAAATCATATTCAACCGCGTATCCGGGTCGAAGGATGGATGCATGTTCAAGCCCGGGCAGTGCGCGTACGAGCTGTTCCTGGACGTCTCGCGGAAGCGACATCGAGAACCCGTTGACGTAAATCTCATCGACGTCGATCCCTTCCGGCTCGAGGTAGATCTGGTGCCGCTCGCGCTCGGGAAACCGCATCACCTTGTCCTCGAGCGAGGGGCAGTATCTGGGGCCGATGCCGTGAATCTGGCCGTTGTAGAGCGGGCTGCGATCGATGTTGCGGCGCACGAGCTCGTGCACGCGGTCGGTCGTGTGCAGCAGCCAGCAGCGGATGCGGTTCGTCAACGGTGTGGTGGTCGAGAACGAGAACGGCACGGGTTGCGCGTCTCCGCATTCCTCGACAAAGAGTCTTCGACGCACGGCCTCGGCGAAGTCGATGCTGTCGCGATGGAGACGAGGCGGGGTGCCGGTTTTGAGTCGACCACCCTCGAACCCGACGGATCTGAGTGAGGTCGCCAGCTCGCACGACGGCGGCTCGCCGTGCCGGCCGGCAGGCCGCTGCTCGGGACCGATGTGAATCAATCCGTTGAGAAACGTGCCGGTCGTGATGACGAGCGCGTCGCACTCGTAGCGATCGCCCTCTTCCATCGCGAGCCCGGTGATGCGCCCGTGCGTGACTTCGATGCGACCGGCCTTGCCGAAGAGCCACGTGATTCCCGGCTCGCGATCGAGGGCTGCCGCCACCCACTCGCCATAGCGCCGCTTGTCGGCCTGCGCGCGAGGCGACCACACCGCGGGACCGCGGCTGCGATTGAGCAGCTTGAACTGAATGCCCGTCGCGTCGATCGCGCGCGCCATCACGCCGCCAAGCGCGTCGATCTCGCGCACGAGATGCCCCTTGGCCGTGCCGCCCACGGCCGGATTGCAGGGCATGTGCGCGACCGTCGAGCGCGAAAGCGTGCAGAGACCGACGGCACACCCGAGGCGCGCGGCCGCGTACGCGGCCTCCACCCCCGCATGCCCGGCGCCGACCACGATGACGTCAAACCGCATGTGTTCAAGAGGGCCGGCTGAAGCTGGCCACCACGGCTCCCATCGTACGTGGCGTCCGCCTTCAGGCGAACCGAGATCTACTTCCCGATGCAGAACCGTTCGAAGATGTGCCGCAGCACGTCCTCGCTGGTGCGCGCGCCGACGACTTCGTCGAGGCGCGCGCGGGCCGCCTGCAGGTCCGCCAGAACGAATTCCTCCGGCGTATCGCCGCGCGCAGCCGCCCGCTGCGCCGCGCGCAGGTGCTCGCGCGCCTGCTCCACGAGCGCAATATGGCGCGCGTTCGAGATCGCTGCCGTGTCGCGCAGCGGCTCGGCCCCCGTCAGCTCGCGAACGATCGCGCGGCGGAGATCGTCGATGCCCGCGCCCGTCAGAGCGGATACGGACAGGCCGGTAGCGCGAGCCACGCCACAAGCAGTCAAATCGGACTTGTTCGCCACCACGACGCGCGGCCGCGCGGCGGTTTGTGCGAGCAGCTCGTCGTCGTCTGCCGTGGCCGGGGCGGTGCGATCGAGCACCACCAGCAGCAGATCCGCGACGTCACGCGCTCGCGTGGCACGCGCGACGCCTTCGCGCTCGACGAGATCGTCCGTCTCGCGCCAGCCGGCCGTATCCACGAGCGTGATGGCAAGACCCTCGAGATCGATCGGTTCCGATACCAGATCCCGCGTCGTGCCGGCGACGTCGGTGACGATGGCCCGCTCGGCGCCGACAAGTGCATTGAAGACGCTCGACTTGCCGACGTTCGGCCGCCCGACGATCACGACCGTGGCGCCGTCGCGGATCAGCCGTCCGCGCTGCGCGCCGACGAGCAGCTCGTTCACGCGCTCGATGATGCAGGCCATCTGCCGCGCGGTTTCCGCCGCCTCGATGAAGTGATACCCCTCGTCCGGGAAATCGAGAGACGCCTCGAGCCGCGCGATGAGATCGAACAGCTGTGCGTCGATGGCGGAAATGCGGGCGGTCAAGGTTCCGTCGAGCTGATCGAATGCCACGCGCGCCTGCAGCGGCGTCGCCGCCGCGACGAGATCCGCCACCGCCTCGGCCTGCACCAGGTCGCGCTTGCCGTTCAGAAACGCGCGAAGCGTGAACTCCCCCGGGCGCGCCAGCCGCGCACCGGCCGCCATGGCGCTTTCGACAATCGCTCGCAGCACGACCGGACTGCCGTGCGCGCTGATCTCGACGACGTGCTCCCCGGTATAGGAATGGGGGGCGGGAAAGTAGGTCGCAATGACGTCGTCGAGCGCCGCGCTCGCCTCGCGCGTCGGCGGGCGCACGCGCGTGTACGTGGCGTAGCGGGGCGCGAGCGGCCGCTCGTGGTCGAGAATCGCCTCCGCAATCGTCAGCGCCGTGGGGCCGCTGATCCGGACGACGCCGATGCCGCCGCGTCCCGGAGGCGTCGCAACCGCCACGATGGAGTCGTCCGTCGCAAACACGGCTGCCTGGTAGCCCGGGCGGCGGGAGCCGGTCGCTACCTCCTCGTTGAAATAATCACCGTCTTCATGAACGCGTCGCCGATGCTCTCCGACGTCACCGCCGGATCCTCCCCGATCGCAAGGTGCACGATGCGGCGCTCGTAAGGATTCAGCGGGCCCATCTCCTGCGGCACGCCGGTCGACTTCGCCTTATCGGCAATGAAGCGCGCCATCTGCCGCAGCTCGAGGTCCTTGTCCTTGCGGAAGCCGTTGCAGTCGATGACGATGCGGTTGTCGTCGCCGAGCTGCCGGCGGAACGCAGTGGCGACGATATGCTGGAGCGCCTGGAGTCCTTCGCCGCCGCGCCGTACGAGCACGCCGCCATCCTCGCCCTGCAGGTTGATCCGCGTCCCTTCCGGCGTCTCCTCGACGGCCGGCGTCAGCGACAGCCCCATGGCGCCCACAATCTTCGTCACGAACTCGGTGATCTCGGTCGTCAATGACACCGCTATCCCTTCTCCGCGCCGCCCGTGCGGCCCGCGCCGACCTTCTTCAGCCGCCGTTCGGCCGGCGGTCGCATGGCCGCCACGGCTGGCGGCCCAATCAGCCAGTTGGTGAAGTACTGCTGCCCGATCGCCCAGAGGTTGCTGACGAACCAGTAGATCACCAGCCCGCTCGGCGCCCACAGGAAGAATACGGTGAAGAGCAACGGCATCAGCAGCATCACGCGCTGCTGCGCGGGATCGGCGGTCGACGGCGTGATCTTGGTCTGCCAGAACATCGTCACCGCCATCAGAATCGGTATGACGAAATAGGGATCGGGCTGCGACAGGTCGGTGATCCAGAGCGTGAAGTCGGCGCCGCGCAGCTCGATCGATTGCGACAGCATCGAATAGAACGCGAGGAGCACCGGGAACTGCAGCAGCATGGGCACGCAGCCGCTGGCGGGATTGACCCCCTTCTCGCGGTAGAGATTCATGATCTCCGTATTCATCTTCTGCCGCGCGGGGTCGCTGACTTTCAGATCCTTGTAGCGATCCTGAATCGCCTTCATTTGCGGCTGCAGCGCCTGCATCTTCCTCATCGACACGACGCTCTTGTGCCGCAGCGGAGAGATCGCGATGTTGATGGCAATCGTCAGCAGGACGATGGCCCACCCCCAGTTGCCGACGTAGCCGTACATCCACTGCAGCGCGCCGAGCAGCGGCACGGCGAGCCAGCCGAAGATGCCAAAGTTGATCGCGCGGACCAGCTCGGCATCGATCGATCGCAGGAGGTCGAACTGCTTGGGCCCGAAGAAGAACCGCACGCCCTGCGGTGGCTGTGCGAAGGTGATGCTCTCGGCGACGAACTGACGCTGCGCGCCGCCGGGGCCCGGAAGAACGGCGGGCCGGAACTCGAGCCGCGCCTGCCCTGGATTGACGGCCGTCGCGATGAAGTAGTGATCGTCGATCCCGGCGAATCGAAACTGCCCTTCGTGCACCGGCTGCTGTGCAAGGTCGACCGCCGTGATGCGCTCGACGTTGCCGTCGCGTTGATAAATGGCTTGCGGCGGCTGAATGTAGTTGCCGGTGAAAAAGCTGCCGCCGGCTGAGGTCGCTCCGAGATCGCTCAGCCCAGGCCCCCACAGCACGGACGGATTGAGGGGCTGGCCGCCGCTCGTGACGCTGGCCGAAAACGTCACGACGTAATTCTGCGGATCGAACCCCAGCTCTTTCCGCGCGTGCAGCCCCGCTGCATCCTCGTATTCGAAGACGACGGTCGCTGCGCTCTCCCGTGCGTCGACGCGGCCGCCCGTGTCGCCGGACACGCGGTAGAGTGCGGCGTTGAGTCGCTCGGTGATGGCGGCATCGTCCACGCGCAGCAGGAATGGCGTCGGCAGGTCCGCGGGCAACGCCGATGGCACCAGGTCCATCGGCTCGCCATTCATGTCGCGGTACTGTTTGAGCTGCCACCGTACGATGCGGCCGCCCCGATTCGAGAGCGTCGCGATGACGGTTGCCGTCTCGACGACGATCTGCCGTTCGGCTGTCTCCCCGACGACAGCGGTCGCGGCCGGCGGTGGTGCAGCAGGCGGAGCAACGGGCGCGACGGCAGCGGGCGCGGGCGCGGGCGGCGCCGGCGCGGCGGACGGCGCAGGCTGGCCCTCGGAAGCACGTTGGGGCGGCGCCGGCACAAACAGCTGCTGGTAACCGTACAGGACCAGGAACGAGAGGATGACGGCGATGAGGACGCGGCGTTCCATCAGTGGGGTACCGGATCGACGCCGTGGCCGCCCAGCGGGTGGCAGCGCGCCAGGCGCCGGGCGCCCAGCCAGAGACCTTTGAGCGCTCCGTGCGCGCCCACGGCCTCGTGCGTGTAATCCGCGCAGGAGGGGTAGTACCGGCAGCAGCCCATGAAGAGCGGCGAAAAAAGGAGCTTATAGGCTCTTATCGCGGCCTGCACGACGACCGCCCCGATCGAGGGCCGTGCGGTAGTCGGCTTCAAGGCTGGCGAAGGGAGCATGGAGCATTTCCCGGCGTGGAATGACGACGACATCGAGGCCTGCGGTCACCTTCTGGCGCCTGAATACCTCGCGGGCCAGGCGCTTGGCGCGGTTCCGATCGACCGCGGATCCAAGTTTCCGGGTCGCAGCCACCCCGAGGCGCGACACGGGGCCGCCGTTCGGCAGCACCACCACGTCCATGAACCGGCCGCGAATCCTCGTCCCTTCGCGGTAAACACACTCGAAGTCGGGCCTGCGTCGGATCCGCTCGGCGGCGGGCAGGGCCTGCCCTGAGCTCGGTCGAAGGGCCTGGCCGCTCATGCCGGCTCGACGAGATTCGGGACTACCCTTCGTCGGCGACGGTCAGACGCTTACGCCCTTTCGCGCGCCGGCGTTTCAGGACGATTCGGCCGTTTTTCGTCGACATCCGGGCGCGAAACCCATGGGTCTTGCTCCGCCGGCGTCTGTTGGGCTGAAACGTGCGTTTGCCTTTCATCGGTGATCCGTCGCCTTGTGTCGCGCGCGGAAACGCGCGGAATTTTCAATACTAGTCGTCGCTAGCGCGAAGTGTCAACGCGCGGGGACCCAGCGCCCGCCCTTTTTACGCGATGGGGTGCGACCGCGGTGTGTTAGAGTGCGCGCTTCGCTGATCGCGGCCGGCAGATGGCGACACAGAGGAGCTTCGGTTTGTTCCCCAAGATTTCCACACCTGTGGAAAACACTGTGGAAAACCCGGAGTCCCGGCCAGGCTGAGCCGAAAGTCGCCCAGTTTTTGGGCCTGTTTCGCCGGTCGCAGCGAAAGTAAGTGCTTTTGTTCGCTCTTCTGCCATGAACGCCAGCATCTGGGACCAGATCCTCTCGCGGGTCGAGACGAAAGTTAACCGGCACAGCTTCTACACGTGGTTCAAGCCGACGGCGCTTGTGACCGACGGTGGCGCGGCGATCACCGTGCGCGTGCCGAATCCGCTGTTCAAGGACTGGCTTACCAAGCACTACTCGGTCGTCCTTTCCGAGGCGCTCGCGGAGGTACAGCGGCCGGGCACGTCGCTCGTGTTCGTCGCCGAGGGGACCGCTCCGGAAGGTCCAGCGGCGCCGGCGGCATTGGTCGACGAAGGTCCGCCCGCTGCGGACCTTCCTGCCGATGAGCCTGTGACGACGGGCGGCGGGCTGAATCCTCGCTATACGTTCGACACGTTCATCGTCGGACCATCGAATCAGTTTGCACATGCCGCCTGTCGCGCCGTCGCCGAGGCGCCGTCACGCTCGTACAACCCGCTGTTCATCTACGGGGGCGTCGGACTCGGTAAAACGCACCTGATGCACGCGATCGGCCAGTACGTGCTGCAGCACGATCCGTCGCTGCGCCTTACCTACATCTCGTCGGAGCGGTTCATGAACGAGATGATCAACGCGCTGCGCTACGATCGCATTCTCGATTTTCGCGAACGCTACCGATCCGTCGACGTGCTCCTCGTCGACGACATCCAGTTCGTCTCCGGTAAGGAAGGCACCCAGACGGAGTTCTTCCACACGTTCAACGCGCTGTACGATGCGCAAAAGCAGATCGTGCTCAGCAGCGACCGTCCCCCGCACGAGATTCCCGCGCTCGAGGAACGGCTCCGATCGCGCTTCGAGTGGGGATTGATCGCGGATATTCAGCCACCGGACATCGAGACGCGCGTCGCGATTCTCAAGCGAAAGGCCGAAGCGGAAGCGGTCCCGCTTCCCGACAGCGTGGCGATGTACATCGCGGGCCGCATCAAATCGAACATCCGGGAGCTCGAGGGCTCGCTCATCCGGCTGATCGCCTACGCCTCGCTGACCGGACGTGAAATCTCGCTCGAGCTCACGCAGGAAGTGCTGAAGAACGTCCTCGATCAGGACGAGAAAGCCGTCACGATCGAGACGATCCAACGGTTCGTCTCGGACTATTACCAGCTGAAGATCGCCGACCTGAAGTCACGCAACAACTCGAAGTCGGTCGCGATGCCCAGGCAGATCGCGATGTATCTCTGCAAGACGCTGACGAACGCGTCGTTGCCCGAGATTGGACGTAGTTTTGGGGGAAAGCACCACTCGACGGTGATCCATTCGCTCAAGAAGGTCGAGGAACTGCGAAAGCGGGACGCAGATTTCAACAGCCTGATCAATAACTTCCTCGAATCATTCCGCTGAATCCGGGCTCATCCACAGCGGCCCCCGCGGGGCGATGTGGATGATTTTGAGCGGCCAAAACGGTCACAGGATCCGCACCTATCTCAATAGGGAATCCCACAGTTTCTTTCACACCGTAAATTATTGACTGGCAAGGGGTAATTTCGACAAATAGGGTTTTGCTCAGCGCCTTCTTTTCGTTATAATTTCTTGTCTCTTCAATCTCCTCTCAAAGGGGATCCGTTAACCGCGGACCGCCACTCCGCTTGAGGTCACCAGCAGCTATGGAACTCGTCGTCCCGAAGACTCAGCTTCTGCGAGAACTGCAGCTTTTCCAGGGCATCGTGGAGCGGAAGAACACGATCCCGATTCTCGCCAACGTGCTCATCGAAGCGAAAGGGAACGAGGTGCGTATGCTCGCCACTGATCTCGAAGTGGCGCTGCGGAGCAGGTGCGAGGCCTCGGTTGCGAAGGGTGGATCCCTTACGCTGCCGGCGAAGAAGCTCTACGAGATCGTCAAAGCCCTTCCCGAGACGGACGTTCGCATCGAGGAAGACAAGAACGGCGTGAAGGTGGCGGCCGATCGGTTCGACTCGCGGATGCAGACGCTCCCGCGTGAGGACTTCCCCACGCTTCCCGATGCCAGCGGGAAGGCGCGGGCGACGCTGCCGCGCGCCGCGTTGAAGGAGATGGTCGCCAAGACGCAGTTTGCGATCACGGGCGAGGACACGCGGTATTTCCTGAACGGTGCGAAGTTCGTGCTCCGCCCGGACAGCCTGACGCTCGTGGCCACCGACGGCCATCGCTTGGCACTCGTCGAGGTACCGTACAAGGTTGGCGTGAGCGAGGACGTCGGCGTGATTCTGCCGAAGAAGACGCTGCTCGAGCTGGGGAAGCTTCTCGTCGAAGGCGACGGCGACGTGCTGTTCGAGACGGGGGAGAACCATCTCTTCTTCGACGTCGGCGGCCGCATGCTGATCTCGCGCATGATCGACGGGCAGTTTCCCGCGTACGAGCGCGTCATTCCGAAGAACAACGACAAGGAGATTGAGTTCGAGCGTGAGCGCCTGACGAATGCCGTCAAGCGCGTGGCTCTGCTCTCGAACGAGCGGTCGCGCGCGGTGAAGTTCGAGATCGGCAAAGGGAAGGTCGAGGTCACCTCGAGCAGCTCGGAGTTTGGCGAAGCGCGCGAAGAGCTGCCGGTCGAGTATGCCGGCAGCGCATTGACGATCTCCTTCAATGCGCAGTACGTGCTCGACTTCCTCAACGTGGTCGAGACGGACGGCGTACAGCTCTCGCTGAAGGACGAAGTCAGCCAGGCCGTGATGAAGCCGGTGGGCGCGCAGGGATACAGCTACACCTACGTCATCATGCCGATGAGGATCTGACCCAGGAAGACGCGTGGACCAAACGGCACAGCAGCAGAATTCGACGTCGCAGCCGGAGTCGGACGCGCCGGTGACTGCCGGTCCCAATGGGAACGGGTCGGTCGACGACTACGGCGCCGACAAGATCAAGGTTCTCGAGGGACTCGAAGCGGTCCGGAAGCGCCCGGCCATGTACATCGGGTCGACGGGCGCGTCGGGGCTGCACCATCTCGTGTACGAGGTCGTCGACAACTCGATTGACGAGGCGCTCGCCGGGTTCTGCGATCAGGTCGACGTCACAATTCACATCGACAACTCGATCACCGTCGTCGACAACGGCCGCGGCATCCCGGTCGATGCGATGCCCGACGGCCGCTCCGCGGCGGAGGTCGTGCTGACCGTCCTGCACGCCGGCGGCAAGTTCGAGAACGAGGCCTACAAGGTTTCCGGCGGGCTTCACGGGGTGGGCGTCTCGGTCGTGAACGCGCTGTCGGAGCGGCTCGACCTGGAAATCTGGCGCAACGGGCAGGTGTATCAGCAGAGCTACGAGCGCGGGAACCCGCTCGGCGACCTCGAGGTTACCGGCACGACGCAGCGGCGCGGCACGAAGGTCACGTTCAAGCCCGACCCGCAGATCTTTGAGACGGTCGAGTTCAGCTTCGACACCCTCGCCCAGCGGCTCCGGGAGCTCGCGTTCCTCAACGCCGGCATCCTCATCACCATTCATGATGAGCGCGACGGCAAGGAGCACAAGTTCCAGTACGACGGCGGCATCGTGTCGTTTGTCCAGCACCTGAACAAGAACAAGACGTCGATCAACGAGAAGCCGATCTTCATGAAGGGCGACAAGGACGGCATCGACGCCGAAATCGCGCTTCAGTGGAACGACGGCTACACGGAACTGATCTTCTCGTTCGCCAACAACATCAACACGCACGAGGGCGGCACGCATCTCTCGGGCTTCCGGGCGGCGCTGACCCGCACGATCAACTCGTACGCGGTCAAGAACAATCTGACGAAGGAGCTGAAGGACGCGAGCATCAGCGGCGACGACATCCGCGAAGGGCTGACCGGCGTCATCAGCGTCAAGATTCCGCGGCCGCAGTTCGAAGGGCAGACGAAGACGAAGCTCGGCAACACCGAGGTCAAGGGGATCGTCGAGGCGATCGTGAACGATCGGCTCGGACAGTTCCTCGAAGAGAACCCGGTCGTCGCCAAGCGGATCATCGGCAAGGCCGTCGACGCCGCGCGGGCGCGCGAAGCGGCGCGGAAGGCGCGCGACCTCGTCCGCCGCAAGGGCGCGCTCGACGGGAGCAGCCTGCCGGGCAAGCTCGCCGACTGCCAGGAGCGCGACCCGGCCCAGAGCGAAATCTACATCGTCGAGGGCGAGTCGGCCGGCGGCTCGGCGAAGCAGGGACGCGACCGCCGCTTCCAGGCGATTCTGCCGATCAAGGGAAAGATTCTGAACGTCGAGAAGGCGCGCTTCGACAGGATGCTAAGCAGCGACGAGATCAAGACGATGATCGCGGCGCTCGGCTGCGGCATCGGCGCCGAGGACTTCGATCCGGACAGGCTGCGGTACCACCGCGTGATCATCATGACCGACGCGGACGTCGACGGCTCGCACATCCGGACGCTGCTGCTCACGTTCTTCTACCGGCAGATGCGCGAGCTGATCGATCGGGGCCACGTCTACATCGCGCAGCCGCCGCTCTTCCGCGCCAAACGCGGCCGGACGGAGACCTACATCAAGGACGAACGCGAGCTGGAGACGTTCCTCATTCGGCGCGCGGTCGAATCGCGCGTCGTCAAGATCGCCGACGGCAGCGAGATGTTCGGCGAAACGCTCGAGCGGTCGCTCCAGCGGATGATCGCGTTTCGCAAGCTCCTGCAGCAGGTCACGCGCCGGGGGAACCCGCCCGACATCGTCTCGGCGCTGCTGCAGCTCGACGCGCGCGACAAGTCGTTCTTCGAGCAGCGCGACAGGCTCGACGTGATCGTGGCGCGCATGACGACGCCGGTCCGCACGCTGACCGTGGACCGCGACGACGAGCACAACGCGCACGTGCTGTCGATCGAGGACCGGTCCCAGGGCTATCCGCGCAGCTACAACATTGGCGTCGACTTCATCACGTCGGGCGAATACCGGACGCTCCTGGCCGCGTACCGTGAGATCCGTGACGTGAAGTTCCCGGTCGTCGTGCGCGCAACGGCGGCGGTCGACGAGGAGGCCGACGCCGGCGACGGCCAGCCGGTCGGGGAGATGAAGAGCACGGCACGGCGTCGCGAGCCGGACGTGACGCTCGAGACCGTCGACGCGTTCGTCGACTACTTCATCGCGGCCGGCAAGAAGGGCATCGCGGTCAACCGCTACAAGGGCCTCGGCGAGATGAATCCGGACACGCTGTGGGCGACGACGATGAATCCGGAGAACCGCACGCTGCTGCAGGTACGCGCCGAAGACCATGCCGAGGCCGACCAGATGTTCACGACGCTGATGGGCGACCAGGTGGAGCCGCGACGCAAGTTCATCGAGGACAACGCGCTCGAGGTGCGCAACCTGGACGTCTAGTCCGGCTCCCTTTCCAACGATTTCATGAACGGAGCACCAACCCCGAACCGGATCCCGGTCAACATCGAAGACGAAATGAAGCGCTCGTACATGGATTACGCCATGAGCGTAATCATCGGGCGAGCGCTGCCCGACGTGCGCGACGGCCTGAAGCCCGCGCACCGGCGTGTCCTGTATGCGATGCGCCAGATGGGGCTCGGGTCGAACCGCGCCTACCGCAAGTGCGCGAAGATCGTCGGCGAAGTCATCGGCAACTACCACCCGCACGGGGACGCGCCTGCGTACGACACGCTCGTCCGCCTCGCCCAGGACTTCAACATGCGCTATCCCCTGGTCGACGGCCAGGGGAACTTCGGATCGATCGACGGCGATCCGCCGGCGGCGTACCGCTACACCGAGGCGCGCCTGCAGGCGCTGGCCGAGGAAATGATGGCGGACCTCGACAGGGACACCGTCGACTTCGCGCCCAACTTCGACGAGACGACCGACGAGCCGACGGTGCTGCCGGCGCCCTTCCCGAACCTGCTGGTCAACGGATCGGCCGGTATCGCCGTGGGCATGGCGACCAACGTCCCACCGCACAACATGCGCGAGGTGATCGACGCCGCCATCTGGACGATCGAGGGCGCGCAGTCGGAGGCACCGCCGTCACTCTCCGAGAAGCAGCGGAAGCTCCTCGAGCTGGTCCCCGGCCCCGACTTTCCCACCGGCGGCTACATCGTCGGCAAGCAGGGGATTCAGCAGGCGTACCTGACCGGCCGGGGCGCCGTCGTAATGCGGGCGAAGGCGGAGATCGAGACCTCGAAGAAGGGCGACCGGTCGTCCATCGTCTTCTCTGCCATCCCGTATCAGGTCAACAAAGCCAAGCTCATCGAGCGGATCGCCGAGCTCGTGCGGGAGAAGACGATCGAGGGAATCTCCGACATCCGCGACGAATCCGACCGCGACGGCATGCGGATCGTGATCGACCTGCGGCGCGGCGAAATCGCCGACGTGATTCTCAACAACCTCTACAAGCACACGGCGCTGCAGAGCAGCTTCGGGATCATCATGCTGGCGATCGTCGGCGGGCGGCCGAAGGTGCTGTCGCTCGTCGACCTCATCGAGAACTTCGTCGAGTTCCGGCGCGAGGTGGTGCGCCGGCGGACCGAGTTCGAGCTGCGGAAGGCCGAGGCGCGGCGCCACATTCTCGAAGGGCTGAAGATCGCGCTCGATCATCTGGACGCGGTCATCTCGCTCATTCGCGCGGCGAAGAGTCCTGCCGAAGCCCGCGACGGCCTGATGACGCAGTTCCAGCTGACGCAGATTCAGGCGCAGGCGATCCTCGACATGCAGCTGCAGCGGCTCACCGGCCTCGAGCGGCAGAAGATCCTCGACGAGCTCGCCGAGCTGCTGAAGCTGATCGAGCGGCTCCGCGCCATTCTCTCGAGCGAGACGCTGCTCATGCAGATCATCGTCGACGAGCTGAAGGCGGTGCGCGACAAGTACGGCGACGACCGCCGGACCGAGATCCTGCCCGAAGAGGGTGAGTTCCGCATCGAGGATCTGATCGCCGAAGAGGACATGGCGATCACGGTCAGCAACACCGGCTACATCAAGCGGACGGCGATTACGAGCTACCGCAACCAGCGCCGCGGCGGCAAGGGACGCATCGGGATGCGGACTCGCGAAGAGGACTTCGTCAGTCATCTCTTCGTCGCGTCGACGCACGCCTACATCATGATCTTCTCCGACCGCGGCCGCGCGTACTGGCTGAAGGTCCATGAGATTCCGGACGTCGGCCCCGACGGCCGCGGCAAGGCGATTGCCAACCTCGTCTCGATGCAGGAGGGCGAGCGCATCGCGGCGCTGCTGGCGGTGAAGGAGTTCGAGGACGACAAGTTCATCGTCATGGGCACCAGGCGCGGCGAGGTGAAGAAGACCGAGCTGACGGCGTTCAGCAACCCGCGCGCCGGCGGGATCATTGCGATGGACGTCGAAGAAGGCGACGCGGTAATCGCGGCGCAGATCTCCGACGGGACGCACGAGATCTTCCTCGGCACCCGCGACGGCATGTCGATCCGCTTCCGCGAGACGGACGTGCGATCGATGGGACGAACCGCAGGCGGCGTCCGGGGCATCATGCTGCGCGAGGGCGACGAAGTCGTCGGGATGGACGTGCTCAGGCCCGGCGGCACGATTCTGAGCGTCACCGAGCAGGGCTACGGCAAGCGCACGGAGCTCGACGAATACCGCATCCAGACGCGGGGCGGCGTCGGCATCATCAACATCCAGGCGTCGGAGCGGAACGGCAAGGTCATCGGCGTGCTGCACGTGGCCGACGACGACGAGCTGATGCTGATTACGCAGCAGGGCAAGATCCTCCGTATGGCCGCGAAGGACATCCGGACCATCGGCCGTGCCACGCAGGGCGTGAAGCTGATCGACATCGAGGGCGACGACCGTGCGGTCTCGATCGCGCGGCTGGCCGAGAAGGACGAGGACGAAGCGTAGCCTGCTCCTGTGGGTGGCGCTCGGCGGCGCCTGCGTCTGGCCGTCCCCCGAGCGCCAGTTCCTGATCGACTTCTTTCAGGCATGCCGCGTCTACGACACGACGGTCCTGGCGCGCCTCTCCACGGTCCCCTGTAATCCGCGGACCGACGGCATCGTCCAGGAATTCGAACTCGTTGGTGTCGAGCGCGTTAATGATATCGCCCGGCGGGTCACCATTCGTGCCCGCGTGCGTGCATGGGAAGGGGGCGTATCGGACAGGACCCTGACCGTCGGCCTCGAGCGGCGCGACGGCCGATGGATGGTGACGAGCCTTACGCCACCTCCAGCTTCGCAAACTTCGCCCGCAGCGTCTTCTGCCCCACCGAACTGAACCGGACGACGAGCTTCAGGTCGTCGTCGAGTGGCTCGACGCTGACAACCATGCCGTCGCCGAACTTCGGATGCCGGACGCGGACGCCCGGACGCAGGCCCTCGGGTACCGACTGGTCCTCGTCCTCGTAGGGGTACAGCGCCTGCTCTTCTCGCACCCGCTGGCCGCGCCGGCCGTACGGACTCCCCCGAAATTGCGCGAACGACGACTGGTAGGGTGACGCGTACGTGACCGAAGGGATTTCCTCGACGAGCTCGCGCGGAATCTCGTCGATGAAGCGCGACGGCTCGGTCGACTGATACTCGCCGAACACACGCCGCCGCGCCGCGGACGTGATGACGAGCCGCCGCTGCGCGCGCGTGATGCCGACGTAGCACAGGCGGCGCTCCTCCTCGAGTTCCGCCTCCTCGTCCGCGGAGCGCGAATGGGGGAACAGCCCTTCTTCGAGCCCGGTCATCATGACGACGGGGAACTCCAGCCCTTTGGCGCTGTGCATCGTCATCATCAGCACGCGCGCGTCACGCGACCCCGCTTCTTCGTCGACATCGGAGAGGAGCGACAGCTGGTCGACGAAGCCGGCGAGCGTCGGTTCCGGGGTCCGCGTCTCGTACTCGCGCGCCGCGGACACGAGCTCCATGAGGTTCTCGATGCGGCTGTCGGCCTCCTCGCTGCGTTCCTCGCGCAGATCCTGGAGGTAGCCGCTCTGGTCGATGACCTTCCCAAGCGTGATCGAAACCGACTCCCGCGCGGCCATGGCCGTCAGCGCGACGATGAGATCGCGGAACGCGGCAAGCGACGCCGTCGCGCGGGGCGCCAGCGCGCGCCGATCGACGGCGTACACGAGGCGCGACCAGAGCGAATCGGCCGGCGCCGCTGCCTGAAGGGCCGGTCCGCCCGACGCCTCCGCGAGCAGCGGCGTCTCTGAGGCGGCCGGGGCCAGCGCGTCGAGCGATTCCATGACGCCCTTGCCGATGCCGCGCGCCGGCACGTTGATCACCCGCCGCAGGCTGACGTTGTCGTGCGGGTTGAGGACGAGCTTCAGGTAGGCGAGCGCGTCCTTGATTTCCTTCCGCTCGTAGAAGCGCACGCCGCCGATGATCTTGTAGTCGGTGCCCGCCCGCCGCAGCGCGTCTTCAATCGTCCTCGACTGCGCGTTCGTGCGGTAGAGGACCGCCACGGTCGTCTCGATGTCCTCGTGCAGCGCCTGGCGGGCCGTCCGGGCGACGAAGTCGGCCTCGTCCAGGTCGTCGCCGGCGCGGTAGTACAGCACCCGCGCGCCGCCGGCGCGGTCGGTGTAGAGCCGCTTTTCCTTGCGATTGCGATTCTGCGAGATGACGGCGGTTGCCGCGTCGAGAATGATCTGCGTCGACCGGTAGTTCCGCTCGAGGCGGACGATCTTCGCCTCCGGAAAGTCGTGCTCGAAATCGAGGATGTTGCGCAGGTCGGCGCCGCGCCACTTGTAGATCGACTGGTCGGGATCGCCGACGACGCAGATGTTGCGGTAGCGTGATGCCAGTCGCTGGACGAGCAGATACTGCGGCCGGTTCGTGTCCTGATACTCGTCGACCATCAGGTATCGAAACTTCTCGGCGTAACGCTGGCGTACGGGTTCGGCCCGCTCGAAGAGCTCGACCGTCTTCAGCAGCAGATCGTCGAAGTCGAGCGCGTTGGCGTCGCGGAGCGCGCGAAGGTACCTCTCGTACAACGCGCCGATCTGCTGCTCGCGCGGGCTCCAGGTGTTCGCCGCGAACACCTCGGGCCCCTCCATCCGGTTCTTCGCATGGCTGATGCGCGACAGGGCGACGCGCGGCTGCACCGCTGAATCGTCGAGTCCCATCTCGCGCATCGCCTGCTTGACGACGGTGAGCTGATCGGTCGAGTCGTAGATGACGAAGTCGCGCGACAGGCCGATGTGCGGCGCCTCGCGGCGCAGCAGACGCGCGCAGAGCGCGTGAAACGTCGAAATCCAGAGCTGCCGGCAGTCCGCACCGAGGAGCGTCTCGACGCGCGTCCGCATCTCCTCGGCTGCCTTGTTCGTGAACGTGACGGCCAGAATCCGATCGGGCGCGCACGCCTCGGTGCTGATCAAGTACGCAATCCGATGCGCGATAACCCGCGTCTTGCCCGATCCGGCGCCCGCCAGGATCAGGAGCGGGCCGTCGGTGTGGAGAACCGCATCCTGCTGTTGGGGATTGAGACTGGCGAGGAGGTCCATGGAGTTGCCAGTCGCCAGTTGCCAGTCGTCAGAACGGCCACACCCTGGTGCGACGCAGGCTGACAACCGGCAACCGGCAACTGACAACTATTCTACCGTGACGCTCTTCGCGAGGTTCCTCGGCTGATCGACGTCGCAGCCGCGACGCACGGCGATGTGATACGCCAGCAGTTGCAGCGGGATCGTCATCACAATCGGCGTCAGGAGCGGCGTCGTCTGCGGCATCGGCAGCATTACGTCGCGGCTGTCGAGCACCGGCGCCATGCGCGAGTCTCCTTCCGTCGTGATGGCGATGACGGCGGCGCCCCTCGCCTTCGCTTCCTGGATGTTCCCGATCATCTTTTCGAAGACGTGATCGTACGGCGCCAGCGCGACCACGGGCATCTGCTCGTCGATGAGGGCAATCGGGCCGTGCTTCATCTCGCCCGCGGGGTACCCTTCCGCGTGGATGTAGGAAATCTCCTTGAGCTTCAGCGCGCCCTCGAGCGCGATTGGATAGTTGATGCCGCGCCCGAGGTACAGGAAGTCGCTGTGGTTGTAGAACCGCTCGGCGATCTTTTCCGTCGACGCGGATGCCTTGAGCGCCTGCTCGACGAGCTGCGGGACCTTCAGCAGCTCCGCGATGTGGTCTCGGATCTCCTGTGGTGAAAGCGACCCGCGCACCTGCGCCAGATGGAGCGCCAGGAGCTGCAGCGCGACGAGCTGCGACGTGAACGCCTTGGTCGACGCGACGCCGATTTCGGGCCCGGCATGCGTGTACACCGTCCCATCGGCCTCCCGCGTCGCCATGCTGCCGACGACGTTGCAGACCGCAACCGTGCTGGCGCCTTTCCGGCGCACCTCGCGCAGCGCCGCGAGCGTATCAGCGGTCTCGCCCGACTGCGTGATCACGATGGCGAGCTCGCGGCCGGCAACGATCGGGTTGCGATAGCGGTATTCCGATCCATAGTCGACTTCGACGGGCAGGTGCGCCAGCGCCTCGATCAGATACTTCCCCACCAGGCCCGCGTGCCACGACGTTCCGCAGGCGATGATCGAGACTTTCTCGAGCGAGCGGAACGTCTCATCGGTGATATTCAGCTCCTCGAGAAAGATCCGGCCGCGATCGAGCGACACGCGGCCGAGGATCGTGTCGCGCGCGGCGGCGGGCTGCTCGTAGATCTCCTTGAGCATGAAGTGCTTGTGCCCGCCCTTTTCCGCCGCGATCGGGTCCCACAGCACCCGCTGCGTCGTCTTCGACACTTCCCGGCCGCGAAAGTCGGTGAACTGCACGCCGGAGCGCGTGATGACCGCCATCTCCTCGTCGCCGAGAAAGACGACGTCGCGCGTGTGCGAGAGAATGGCGGGAATATCCGAGGCGACGAAGAACTCGTCCTGACCGAGGCCGACGACAATCGGCGGCCCGTTGCGCACGGCGACGATCTTCTCGGGATCCTCGACCGAGACGAGCACCAGCGCGAACATGCCCCGCAGCAGCGCGAGCGCCCGGCGCACCGCATTCTCGAGGCCGTCGTCGCGCATCTCGCGCTCGACCAGGTGCGCCACGATCTCGGTGTCGGTCTCCGTCTTGAACTCGTGTCCCTGCGCCTGCAGCTCCGCCTTGAGCTCCAGGTAGTTCTCGATGATCCCGTTGTGGACGACGACGATGCGGCCCGTGCAGTCGCGGTGCGGGTGGGCGTTCTCTTCAGTGGGACGGCCGTGGGTCGCCCAGCGCGTGTGTCCGACGCCGTACAGGCCGTCGACCGGCTGCGTGCGAATCGCGTTCTCGAGGTTCGTCAGCTTCCCCGCCGAACGGCGCAGCGCAATCCCCTCGGGGCTGACGACAGCCACGCCGGCCGAGTCATAGCCGCGATACTCCATGCGCCGCAGGCCGTCCAGCAGGACGGGAACGACAGGTTTCGACCCGATGTAGCCGATGATTCCGCACATACGCAGGCCTCGGGGCCCAGGCCTCAGGCCTCAGCCCTCACTTTTCTTCCGTTCAACCCAACCTTCGATGTTCGCCTGGCGGCCGCGCGCAATGCCGAGCGCGCCAGGCGGCACGTCGTCGGTGATCGACGATCCGGCCGCGACGTACGCGCGTTTGCCGATCCGCACCGGGGCAATGAGCTGCGTGTCGCTGCCGATGAATGCGCCTTCCTCGATCACCGTCTGGTGCTTTGTCCGACCGTCGTAGTTGCACGTAATGGTCCCGGCGCCCACGTTGACGTTGGCTCCGATCGTGGCATCGCCGAGGTAGCTGAGATGGTTCGCCTTCGAGCCGGCACCCAGCGAAGTCTTCTTCAACTCCACGAAATTGCCCACTTTCGCCTTCTCGCCGACCTCCGTGTCGGGGCGGAGGTGCGCGAAGGGCCCAATGGAGGCGCCTTCTGCAACCCGCGCACCAATGATGAGGCAGAAGTTGTGGATCGTCACCCGATCGGCGATTTCCGTGTCGACGAGCCGCACGTACGCGTGGATCTCGCATGCCGCCCCGATTCGCGTCTGTCCCTGGATGACCACACCCGGATGTACCACTGTGTCGGCGCCAATCGTGACGTCGGGATCGATGTACGTGCTGACCGGGTCGATCAGCGTGACGCCGGCCGCCATCAGTTCCTCGTTCTTGGTCTGTCTCATGATCGCGCTCACTTCTGCGAGCTCGCTGCGGCTGTTCACGCCGCGAATCTCGCCGGGATCGTCCACGACGAGCGTCTCCACCGGCCGCTTGCGCCGGCGGTAGATCGCGATGAGATCGGTCAGGTAGTACTCGCGCTGTTCGTTGCCCGACTTGATGGCCTCGAGCGCGGTGAAGAGAGCGGGCGTGAGCGCGAACGCGTAAATCCCGCTGTTGATCTCGCGGATCCGCCGCTGGGCGGGCGAGGCGTCGCGCTCTTCGACAATCCGCGCAATCCGGCCTCCGGTGCGGATGATCCGTCCGTAGCCGTACGGCCGTTCGACGATGGCTGTCAGCACCGTCGCCGCGGCATTCGCCTGTTGATGCGCCGCGACGAGGCGCTCGAGGGTTGTCGGACGCAGAAGCGGCACGTCACCCGACAGCAGCACCACCGTGCCGACGCGCTCGCTCAGGAGCGGCACCGCCTGCTGCAGCGCGTGCGCAGTACCAAGCTGCGGCTCCTGGATGACGAACTGGAGGTTCGCCCGATCGCGCAGATGCTGGCGGATGGCATCTGCCTGGTGCCCCACGACCAGGGTCGTCGTTGCCGGCGACAGGGCGGCGGCGGCGCGGAGGACGTGGTCGACCATGGCGCGGCCGGCAACCGGGTGCAATACCTTGGGATGGGCCGATTTCATCCGCGTGCCCTGGCCCGCCGCGAGGATGACGACGTGGATCTCGGGCCCCGGCGACAAATTGGTCATGCGCCGGAATCCTTCATGCGCTGAATGATGGCATAGACGTCATTGGTTGAACGCCCATATTTCTGGGCGAGTCCAGCCACTGCATCGCGACGGCTGGCCCCGCGAACAGCAGTCGAACGACCAAATTCTAGAAAGATCTCCTGATCGGTAGCCGGCAAGTGAGGGGCGGCATCGGCGGCCTGTGGTCCGACGACGACTGTGAACTCCCCGACAGGATCTGTTAATTGACCAATAATTTCGGATGTCGTACCTCTCAAAAACTCCTGGTGGGCCTTTGTCAGCTCTCGAGCAACAACAATAGGACGATTACCAAAAGTATCGGCCGCATCCATCAACGTCTGGCGGACTCGATGCGGCGCCTCAAAGAATGTCACCGTATGGGAAATCGCCTGAAGTCGGCGCAGCCACGATATTCGGTCTTTTGCCCGTGCAGGAGCGAATCCAAACACGGTGAGCGGGTCCGTCGGAAATCCAGAGGCCACGACCGCAACGAGGGGGGCGCTGGCACCGGGAAGGGGATCCACCCGAATTCCCCGTTCGACGCACTCGCGAACCAGCTCGACCCCCGGATCTGAAATCCCGGGGGTGCCGGCGTCGGTGACCAGGGCAACGTTCTCCCCACGCTCGAGTCGGCCCACCAGCCGGGGCAGCCGCGCGCGTGTATTGTGCGTGTGAAAGCTGAGCGTGCGCGTCGAAATGGCGTAATGCGACAGGAGTTTTGCGGTACGCCGTGTATCTTCGGCCGCGATGACGTCGGCCTCCCGCAGCACCCGCAGCGCCCGCAGCGTGATGTCCTCGAGGTTGCCGATGGGCGTGGCGACCAGGAACAACGTGCCGGACATCGGGCGGAAAGTTATTGTACCATTGTGAGATGAGCGCTCATGGACTGCAGACACAGAGCGCCCGCCATGACCACGCATGTACCCATCGGAGCCATTCCCGCACTTTGTCGACGATTACCTGGCCTATCTCTATGAAGTGCTTCCGAGCCAGGCGAGCGTGGACGGAGTGCACCTGCACGACGACCTGCTCGAGGACCTCAGCCGTTCCTCGATAGAGGCGCACGTCCGCGCCCTCGCTGGCTTCGGCCGCCGGCTCCAGCAGATCGACCCGGCGCTTCTCTCTGTCACCGAACAGGTGGAGCACCCGATCGTCGCGGCGAACATCGATGCCCGGATGTACGAGCTCGAGACGGTGCGGACGTGGGAGCGCAACCCGCAGCTGTATGCCGACACGCTCGGCATCAGCCTGGCGGGGCAGGCGCTGTTCAACTTCGCTCCTGAGCAGGACCGCGCGCGCCGGGTCGTCTCGAAGCTCCGGCAGACGGCGCGTCTGGTCGACGCCGCGCGCGAGAACATCCGCGACTGCCCTGGGATCTTTGTGAAGATTGGCCTCGAGACGTGGCGCGGCGTCCTCAAGTTCATCGAAAGCGACCTGCCGCGCGCGTTTGCGGCGCTCGACGATCTGCACGTCCTGGCCGATCTCGCGGACACGTCAGCCGAGGCGACCCACGCGATCAAGAGCTACGTCGACTACCTCGAAACCGATCTGGCGCCCCGTGCGAAAGCCTCGTTCCGTCTGGGGGCGGACGCGTTCGAGCAGAAGCTGAAGCTCGAAGAGGGCATCACGCTGAGCGCCGACCGCCTGCTGGCGATCGCGATGCGCGAGCTCCACGAGGTGCAGGAGGAGTTTCGCACCGTCGCCGGCCGCATGAACGGCGGCGATCCCGTCGGCGCATGGCGCCGCGCGAAAGAGGAGCACCCCGCGCCGGGACAGCTCGTGAGCGTGGCGCAGGAGCAGCTGCGTGAGCTCGCCACCTTCCTCGAACGGCAGTCGATCGTGTCGATTCCGGACGCGGAGCCGGTGGTCGTGGCGCCGTCGCCCGAGTTCTACCGGTGGGCGTTTGCGAGCATGTGGACGCCCGGGCCGTTCGAGCCGAAGCCGAGCCGCGCCTACTACTATCTGACCGACGTCGACCAGGCGTGGCCCGCCGAGCGGCAGCAGGAGCACATGCGGGATTTCAACTTCCCGACGCTCTGGACGATTTCGATCCACGAGGTTTATCCGGGCCATTACCTGCAGTATCAGCATCTCCGCCGCGTGGAGTCGAAGGTGCGCAAGTCGATCCTGTTCGCGCCGGCCTCGTTCGTCGAAGGGTGGGCGCACTACTGCGAACAGATGATGGCGGAAGCCGGCTTCCGCCGCGGCGACCACACGTTCAAGCTGGGCCAGCTTGCTGAGGCGCTCGTCCGGCTGGCGCGCTTTGTTGTCGCCATCCGGCTGCACTGCGACGACCTCTCGGTCGAGCAGGGCATGCGCTTCTTCCGGGACGAGGCGTTTCTCGAGGAAGCGACGGCGCGCCGGGAGGCCGAGCGCGGAACGTTCGATCCGACGTACCTCGTGTATTCGGTCGGGAAGCTGATGATGCTGAAGCTCCGTCGCGACTACACCGACTCGCAGGGCGGCAAGTTCTCCATGCGGGCCTTCCACGATGCCGTGCTCGGGCAGGGGAACGCGCCGTTCTGGGCGCAGCGGCGGCTCCTGCTCGGCGACACCGCCGCCGCGGTCCTGGAGTAGCCGATGCCGCTTTACGAGTACGAATGCGACGCGTGCGGCCAGCACTTCGAGCTGATCCGCCGCTTCAGCGATCCCGACGTGGAAATCTGCACTCTCTGCGGCAAAGGTCCCGTGCGGCGGCTGCTCTCGTCGCCGGCCATTCAATTCAAGGGGTCGGGCTGGTACATCACCGACTACGCGCGGAAGGCGAAGTCGGACGGCGCGAAGAGCACCGACGGCAAAGGGGACGCGGCAGGCGAGACGAAGGCCGCCGACACGAAAACGGACGGCGCCGCGAAGAGCGACGCCGGGTCGACGTCTACATCTGCATCGTCGTTCGAGACGAAGCCGTAAGATTCAGATCCAGCGATTGCAGATAGCGGCGGAACGGGTCCGACAGGTCGGGGCGCCGCAGCGCGAAGTAGACGATCGCCTTCAGGAACCCGAGCTTGTTGCCGGTGTCGTGCCGGACCCCGTCGATCTCGTAGACATAGATTGGCCGTTCGCGAAGCAGGCGGCGCAGGCCGTTGGTCAACTGGATCTCGCCGGTCCGATCCCGCGCCGTCTCCTCGAGGGCGGCAAAGATGTCCGGCGTCAGGATGTAGCGGCCGATGATCGCCAGGTTGGACGGCGCGTCCGCCCGCGCCGGCTTCTCCACGAGGTCCTTCACACGATGCACGCGGGGGCCGAGTTGCTCGCCCTCGTCGACGGCAACAATGCCGTAGCTCGACACGTCGTCCGGCGCGACGCGCTCGACGGCCAGTACCGGTCCCTGCACGCGCTCGAACACGTCGATCATCTGCCGCAGCGCCGGCGGACGTGCGTCAATCACGTCGTCGCCGAGGATGACGGCAAAGGGCTCGTCGCCGATGAGCGTCCGCGTGACGAGCACGGCGTGCCCGAGGCCGAGCGGCTCGCCCTGGCGCACGTACGCAACGTTGATCGGCGCGGTGATCTTGCGGATCTCGTCGAGCAGCGCGTCCTTCCCGCGCTGCTGCAGGAAGCTCTCGAGCTCGACGGCGACGTCGAAGTGGTCCTCGATGGCGTTCTTGCCGCGCCCCGTCACTATGACGATGTTGGGAACGCCGGACTGGACGGCTTCCTCGACGCCGTACTGAATCACCGGCTTGTCGACGAGGACGAGCATTTCCTTCGGCTGCGCCTTCGTGGCGGGGAGGAAGCGCGTGCCGAGGCCGGCGGCAGGGAAGACGGCCTTCCGAATCGTTGCGGTCATTCGCGCCATCGTATCGTAGCTGGCTGGTCGCTGGTAGTCGGTAGCTGGTAGCATCGGAGCGGCATGATCGATCCGGCGCTCATTCGTGACCAGCTCCCCGCGGTGCGCGCCGCGCTGCAGAACCGCGGCGTCGATCTCGGGACGGAGCTCGACGATCTGGCAACGCTCGAGGCGGTCCGCCGCCGGATGATCCCCGAAATCGAGGGATTGAAGCGCGAGCAGAACGCGTCGGGCGACGAGGTCGCACGCGCGCGTCGGCAGGGCCTCGACGTCGGTCCGCTGCAGGAGCAGAGCCGCGCGCGCGCGCAGCGGATCAAGCAGCTGAGCGTCGAGCTGGAGGCGATCGAAGGCCGGCGCAACCGACAGCTGCTCACGATCCCGAACATACCGCACGCGAGCGTGCCGGTGGGGAAGAGCGCCGCCGACAACGCCGAGGTGCGCCGCCACGGCGACCCGCGGGCGTTTTCCTTCGCACCGCAGGCGCACTGGGATCTGGGCCCCGCGCTCGGCATCATCGACTTCGAGCGCGGGACGAAGATCGCCGGAGCGCGGTTCACGGCGCTGGTAGGCGCTGGGGCGCGTCTGGCGCGTGCGCTCATCAACTTCATGCTCGATCTGCACACGAAGGAGCACGGCTACACGGAAGTCGAGCCGCCGTTCATGGCCAACAGCGCGGCGCTGACCGGCACCGGCAACCTGCCGAAGTTCGAGGCCGATCTCTTCAAAATCGCCGGCGACTGGGACCTTTATCTGGTGCCGACGGCGGAGGTGCCGCTCACGAACATGCACAGCGGCGAGATCGTCGACGGTCGTCAGCTGCCGATCCGGTACACGGCCTATACGCCGTGCTTCCGCAGCGAAGCCGGGTCGTACGGCGCCGACGTCCGCGGCCTCATCCGGCAGCACCAGTTCGACAAGGTGGAGCTGATGGTCTTCAGTCCGCCCGAGCAATCGTACGACGAGCTCGAGCGGCTCACGTCGAACGCCGAGGAGGTGCTCAAGCGACTGGAGCTGCCGTTTCGCACGGTGCTGCTCTGCACCGGCGACATGGGATTTGCCTCGGCGAAGACGTACGACATCGAGGTATGGCTCCCCAGCCAGAACACGTACCGCGAGATCTCGTCGTGCAGCAACACCGAGGCGTTTCAGGCGCGCCGCGCGAACATCAAGTTCCGGCCCGCCGCGGGCGGCAAAGCGGAATTCGTCCACACGCTGAACGGGTCGGGACTTGCCGTCGGCCGCACGTTGATCGCCGTGATCGAGAACTACCAGCAGGAAGACGGCTCGATCGCCGTGCCGGACGCGCTGCGGCCGTTCATGGACGGGCAGTCCGTCATCCGCGCGAAGTAAGATCGTGGGGCTCGAGGGGACAGGATGAAGAGCAGGAACGTGGTGTGTCTGGCGCTGACCGGCGCGATCAGCGCGGCCGCGTGCGCCGCCGTGGCGCGTCAGGCGCCGCGTGTCGACTACAGCGGGCGGCCGATCGCCGGCGTGCGATATCTGAAGGTGTCGAACCCGGGCGAGGACGACCGGATCGGGATCGGCGATCCGCTGGTCGGCGTGACGCTGGCGATGAGCGCGGACGGCAACACGATCGCCGTCAGCACGCCACACGAGGACAGCGGCGCGACCGGCGTCAACGGCAACGCGCGCGATGAGTCGGCGTGGGATTCGGGCGCGGCGTATGTTTTCGTGCGGGCCGGCAGCGCCTGGGCGCAGCAGGCCTACATCAAGGCCTCGAACACCGAGTCGTCCGACAAGTTTGGCTTCGCGGTCGCCCTGAGCGGCGACGGCAACACGCTGGCGGTGGGGGCGACGCTCGAAGACAGCGGCGCGCGTGGCATCGATGGAAATCAGGCGGACAACTCCGCGCAGTCGGCGGGCGCTGTCTACGTCTTCGTGCGATCGGGCAACACGTGGACGCAGCAGGCCTACATCAAGGCGTCGAACGCCGATGCCGGCGATCAGTTCGGCTGGTCGGTCGCGCTCGATCACGACGGTACGACCCTCGCCGTGGGCGCGCAGTCGGAAGGGAGCGCGGCGGCCGGCATCGACGGGAACGAGGCGGACAACTCCGCGCCCGATGCGGGCGCTGCGTACGTCTTCGTCCGCCGCGGCCGCACGTGGACGCAGCAGGCGTACGTCAAGGCGTCGAACGCCCAGGGCGGCGACCGCTTCGGCTTCTGTCTGGCGCTGAGCGGCGACGGCAATACGCTCGGCGTCTGCGGCTATGACGAGGACGGCGGCGCCAGAGGCGTGAACGGCGTCGTCGACGAAGGGGCGCCGGGGTCGGGCGCGGCGTACGTGTTCGTCCGCCGAGGTACTACGTGGACGCAGGACGCCTACATCAAGGCATCGAACACGATCCGCAATTCCGCCTTCGGGTCCTCGATCGTGCTCAGCGCCGACGGCAGCACGCTCGCCGTGAATGCGGCCGACGAGGACAGCCTGTCGCGCGGCATCGACGGCGATCAGAGCAGCATGCCCACGGATGAGGGATCGGCAGGCGCCGTGTACATCTTCGGACGCGCGAACGGCGTTTGGGCGCAGCAGGCGTACGTGAAGTCGTTCAACATCGGGCCGACGGACCTCTTCGGCTTTCGCATGGCGCTCAGCCGCGACGGCAGCGTGCTTGCGGCCGGCGCGCCCGGCCAGTCGGGCGGCGGGCGCGGCATGACGGCGAACCCTGAGGACATGTCGGCGCCGGAGTCGGGCGCGGTCTACATGTTCGTGCGCACCGGCGGACGCTGGACGCAGCAGGCGTACATCAAAGCGCCGAACGCCGACCCGTTTGACCAGTTCGGCAGCGGCGTGGCACTCTCGGCCGACGGCCGCACGCTGGCCGTGGCCGCCAACGGCGAAGACGGCGGATCGGGCGTCGACGGCGACCAGCAGGACAACTCCATCCGCGATTCCGGAGCCGTCTACATCTACTGACACGGAGGGCCACCACGCCCCTGATCGGCCGGCTGTCGGCGTCGATTCGTGCGCTCGACGAGCGGCTGATGGCCGCGCCGCGCTGGGCGCGCGCGGCGGTCATCGCGGCCACGCTCGCGTGGATGGCCGCGATCGGGTGGTCCCAGGTTCCGCCACAGGACGGTCCCGATACGATCGGGGACCGCTACGCCGCGAAAGTCGTCGTCAACGACGTGAGCGACATGTACACGCGCAGGCGCCTCGAGCAGACGCCGCTCGAGGCGGCCACCTGGTCGAAGGAGGCGTCCGGCGCGTATCCGCCCGCCATGCTCCTCTCGTTCGCGGCGCTCTACATGCTCGGCGAGGCCGCGGGCATCGGCTTCTACGGCGCCATGCTCCTGGTCGTCGCCCTGTTCCTCGGCCTGTCGCTCGCCTACTGCTGGAGGACCCGCTGGTACGTCTTCCCGCTGCTGTACGGCAACTTCTTCTACTTCGGCTACCGGTTCTTCGCCGTCCAGGACGATTCGTACCTGGTGATGCTGACGACGATCATGGCGGCGCTGATGGTGGTCCCGCGTCTGCCGGCGCTGGCGCACGCGCTCATGGCGCTGGCCATCGCCCTGAAGCTGTCGCCGCTCTACTACGCGAAGTACGTCGCGCGCATGGGGCGCCCGACGGCGGTGGTTTTCGTCGGCATCGTGCTGGCCGGACTGTTGCTGCCCGTCCTGCTCTGGGAGAACTACCTGTCGCTGTACCGCTACCACAGCGAATACAAGGGAAGCCTGCCCGAGACGATGGGCGGGCTGGCCGTGGCGGCAATCTTTACCCTCGTCCTGTCATATGTGGAGGAGCGGCTCGATTTCGACTGGGAGGACCGGATCGGCTGGAGTGTTGTGCCGTTTGCGCTGTATCTCGCATTCTCGATGAACACGGCCCGTCATCTTCTCATCGTCCTCCTGATTCCCGACAAGCGGGGGGTGCGGAGCCTCGCGCTCGCACTCGGCATGCTCGCGCCGACGCTCTTTCCGCAATGGGTGCGCTTCAATTCCTCCCTGGCGATCACCACCGCGCTGCTCGCCGCGGCGCTTGTCTCCTATCTCGACGCGATCGGGTGGGACCGTGTGCGCGCCGACCTGCGTCGGGCGACAATAAGAGGGCTGTTGCCGCGGAGGGATGGCCGAGTGGCAGATAGCCGCAGGTGATCGCCTTTCGTCCTGCGATGTCCCGATCCAAATCAGAGGCGAACGTCGCCCCCTCTATGCCTCTTCGATCCTGTTCAAGCCACGGAGCAATGGTGACCCGAGGCGGCTGCGGCTGATGCTCATAGATCGACCGGTTAATCATTTCATCCACTCCCCAGCCAATCGAAAGCCCCCCGGGAATGAACAGAAACATGCCGAGCACCGCCCACGTCTCCGGAGCGCCAGCGACTCCAGCGATTTCCGGGCCACGTCGGCGACGCTGCTACTGCTCGATGACCTCTCTGGTACAAAACTCTGCGACCCAGCCCTTCTCGACGGAACCGGACTCGCGGTCGAAGTCCTCGACCTCGATCCAACGATTCCGACCGCGCGACGACGTTGACCCGCTGCCCGGATTCAATGAGGTCGATTTGTTTGGCCTCAAGGTCGGGGCGACGCGCACCTTCAAGGGCTCGATGACGATGCGGATGTCCTCGACCTGTTAAGGCAGGGGAGCAAGCTGCTCCTCCGCTTGTTCAACGACCCTGCCGATTGCGGCCGCAAGGTTCTGTTCAGCCTGAACCGATCCGCTCCATGATTCGCTGTTCGCTCTTCGCGCTGTCGTGCATCTGGTAACACAGCACCAGGAGCGTGAACAGGACATTGAGCACGGCTGCCCGCGAAACCGAGCCGCGGGGCAATGAGGCGATCCAGTCGCCGAAGGTGCTCTCTACGGCCGTTGGTCCGAGCAGGCGTCATAGAGCGGGATTTGGGCCTGATACGCCGCTGGCGGAGGCCGCTCGTAACTGATGTCCAACGCGACCCAAGGGACGCCGTCAGCGTTTGGGGTTTCGCCGCGTGGGTAGAATTGGAAGGAGATGACCCGTTCCGAGAGCTTCGGCGAGTTTGAGGCGACCAGCCTGTTCTGCCCTAGGTGCCGCCGCGCGACGCCGACGCGGCGGAAGCTCCTGCTCGTTCTGCCGAGCGGAAACAAGTACGACTACGTTTGCACCGAATGCGGGACGGCAGTGGGCGCCAAGACCGACAACGACACGTCCGAGTTCTACCGGACGGTGCCGCCGCCACGCGTGGCCCATCGCGGCCGCCGCTCGTAGTCTCCGCGGGCCGTCGCGCACCCTTTGCAGCCGGCGCCACGTGGTGGCAACAGGACCGAAACGCAACTGGATTTATGAATCCGGTGTCGCGTCCGGTTCGCGACGGCATTGAGTCGCCAAGGGTCCGCGGGCCCGGGAGAGAATGGCTCACCTGGTCGTCGTTTATCGCGATCGATTCTGCGAAGCCCAGCGCCATTCAAGCGGGCCGGTTGCGCGTCCATCGTCGTCTCGCTCCTTGACGTTCGACGCGACGCTGCTAACGGCGCTGGAAGTCCGACCCTGGAATGTCCGATAACGCCGTCAATTCCTGGACCACCGCTGGGGTGAGATCGCGCGGCACTCGGACACGCGATTACAAGGCGGACCATATGGACCAGTTCGTCGACGTCGCCCCGCAGCTCAATCCGAAAGCGATCGATGAGATCTGGATGAAGGCTCGCCGCCGACTGTCCGGCGCGCCGTTGCCGCTGAACCGCCTGGATCAATTCTTATCAGTCGCACTGCATCGGCGCGAAGCGGCGATGTGACGAGTACGGCGCTTCCATTTGGCGCAACCGCCATCGCGCGGGCACCGCCGCCTTCAAGATAACCGCTCGTGGCGATTGACATCGTGAGATCGGTGGCGCGCATCCCCGCGAAGAAGGTCGCATCCCAAATTGGGCCCGACGTGTACAGGCGGCCTGGAAAATGCGGCGAGACGGCAAGCCCGGCCAAGCCTGCGCGTGCCGCGCTCGGAGACGGCAGTACCTGCCACGATCGCCCGTAATCGTTTGTCCGAAGGAGGTCAGTTGCGAAGTCCGGTGGCGGTGCGTGTCGGAGCACGGCATAGGCAACGGAAGCTTCCACGGGATCGGTCACGATGCGCTCCACCGAGCGTCGCGGGAGCGGGCGCTGCCACGTCTGTCCGAGGTCGCGGCTGACGAACAAGCCGTCGAGCCTGGATCCCGCATACACCGTGGTGCCATCGCTGCTCATGGCGACGCCGCTCATGAGTCGCGCGTCGAGCACCGGCGTCCACGAGCGGCCTTCGTCAAACGTACGCGCCACGCCTGAATTCACCGCATCCACCGCGGCAAACAGAGTGTCCCGCTCCCGCGGGTGTGGCGCCAATTCGACGATGCGCGCAGGATTCTGGCCGAGAAGCGGCAGCCCATTCGCCAGCGTGATCCACGTGCGGCCGCTATCAGTGCTGAGCCCCATCCCATGCTGCGTGGTGCCCAGATAGACACGAGCGCTGTCGATCGACGACGCTCGGACGTGACCGTGCCCGAGCGCAGTGTGCGACAGAAGCAGGGTCCACGTTGCCGCCCCGTCGTAGCTCACACAGAGACCGACGTTCGAGGAGGTTGCATACACCGCTCGGGCTGGCGGCGCTGCGAACGTGAGCGAGTGAAGGCCGGAGGGCGCCTTGGGCATCGCGGTCCAGGAGCGTCCGCCGTCCTCGCTTCGCCACACGCGACCATTGGTGCCTTGCTCAGCGCCGAGCACGACTTCCGGGTTGAGCGGATCGATGGCCATGTCGGTGAACCAGACTGTCTGACGCGTCGGCCGATACCACCGTGCGCCGCCGTCGTCGCTGCGCAGCACCGCTGCATCCGGATGGTCGACCGGTGCGGCGTTCACGAAGGGGATGTCAAGGGAGCGGGTCACGCCGGCCACGATGATGGTGCCGTCCACGGTCGTTCCGATCGACCCGTTCGATTCTTCGCGGGAGCCGCCCATCAGCGTCGAGAGATCGAGGCGTCCATTGCGGTCGTAGCGCGCGATGAATAGATCGGCCTCGCCCTGGGGCGCCTGCACGGGACGAAGCAGCGGAAAATCGACGGAGTTGGTCGCGCCCGCGACGACGGCGCGCCCTGCGTTATCGACGGCGACCGATGACGGCCGGTTCAGCGTGCCTCTGCCGCCGAGGAACGTCGAGTAGACGAGACGTCGGGCCGCATCGAGCTTGAGGACGAAGCCGGAGGCGCCTGACGTGCCCGCTCCCACTGGCTGAAAGGCGCTTGCAAGCGGGAAGTCGGCAGACGACGTTTCTCCCACGGCGTGCAGCGAGCCGTCGCTCGCGATCGCCACGTCGGCGATCACGTCGCGTGCCGTGCCGCCGAACGTGACTGTGCCGCGATCGGCACCCGAGGGGCCGAGTTGCTGGATGAAAAGCCGCGAGCGGGCGGCCGGAGGGGAGTAGTTCGTCGCGCCGATGAAGTCTGTTGCGGTCGTCTGGCCGGCGACGAACACATCACCGAGCGGCGTGACCGCTATGGCCGCAGTCGTGCTCGTACCGATGCGCCCGCCAACGTAGGTCGAGAAGAGCGCGGTGCGACCGGCGGGATTGAGCTTTGTGACGAAGCCGGTACCACCGAATGTCGTCCCCGAGGGTTGTTGCGCATTTACCACAGGGAAGTCGGTCGAGTGCGTTGTTCCTGACACATACACCGATCCGAGCGCATCGACGGCAATATCTGTCACGGAGTCGGCGGGCAGGATTTGCCGGCTGCCGTACATCGGGTCGCGGCCGCTCCCGCCGAGGTACGTGACCCAAACGAGCACGCCGGCGGGATCCAGCCTTGCGACGAACGCGTCGGTCGTACCCGCACGCTGCGACTGAAACGCGTCAGGTGCGACGGGCAGTGCCGTTCTCGTCCATCCCGCGACAAATGCGTTGCCGACGGCGTCCGTGGCCACGGCGGTAATCGTCGCGGGCAGCTCCGCGAGTGACGTCGCATACAGCACCGCAGGTGGAGCGCTGCGGGCCTGCGAGTTGAGTGGACGGGGCATTCCGGCGAGCGCCGCTGCGCACAAAAGCATCGACAGGGGAATGCGACCAGGGGCCATGGAGACATCCAGGTGCAACAGGCGCGCCTTACCACACGGCCAACGACCGGACCAAAGCGCCCGTACGCACGAACGGGGCGCCGCAGGGCCCGCTAGTAGCGTCAAGGCATGCGGCGAGGTCAAGTCATCAACGACCTCAGCCTGCAAAATGCATTGCTGGGACAACATTGTGGTGAGAGAGCTCCGAGGCAGCGCGACCTGGCGTTTCCTCGGCGCTGGACTGTCGCAGCCGTGGCGATTCACACTCTCTCGCTGATACCGACGGTCTGCCGACGACCGGGCGCCAGACGCCCCGGAGGGTCGTCGCGACGGGCAGTACAATGGCGAACGGGCGCCGCGCGCTGCTGGTGACACTTTGGTGACACATGGCCTGCTGCGGTGCCGGTGCCCGCGCGAGACGCGCCGATTTCCGGGCAATTGCGCCGCGGAGGGATGGCCGAGTGGTCGATGGCGGCGGTCTTGAAAACCGTTAGCCCCAAAAGGGCTCGGGGGTTCGAATCCCTCTCCCTCCGCCAGCTTCACCCAGGGCCGAAGCTGGCAGGAGTCACCGTCCTCAGGCGCGCCGCATCTCGCCTCCGTTCATCGCGAGGAGCACGAACCCAGGCTTCGTGAGGTCATCCTGGGTTCCGCGTCGAGCCGCGGCTCCGACGGCGCGCTATCTCTTCAGCAATGCGCGCAGTTGACGACGAGCGTGACTGGATACTTGTCAAGATCGTCGGCCCGCAGCTCCTCCTCAGCGCCGGCACCGCTCGACGCTTGCTGATACAGGTCAAGGTGTCCCTTTGCGGCGCGAGTTGAAGACGACGCGGCTCCCGTCTGGGGACCGGGAAGGCGGGCACTGCGGCCGCGCTGTCCCTCAAGATCACCGATCAGCCGACCACGCAGTTGGGGGGCGAGGGATAGGTGGTCACACGCCGCATCACCGCCCAGAACTATCGCACGTTTCTCGCCTCACGCTGCGTCGCGCCATCTGTCCCTGCGAGGACGCCCCGCGCACCCTTCCACGTCGGTCGATGCCTCGCCCGCAATCAAGCGGCCAATTTCAAAGATCCGCCGTTGCGATCAGATCGCCGCAGTGGCGTGTGTCGCGCGCGGAGCAAGCGCACCGGCGGAGCACGGCGCGACGCGCAACCGTGCGAACAGGGCGAACGCGACGAGATATAACGCGAGCGCGATCAGAAGCGTCAGGCGAAAGCCTACCGCGATTGACAGGACTCCTGCGAGCGTTCCTCCGAGCACGGTGAACAATGCGTTGATCCCCCACGCCCATGCCACCGATCCCTTCGGCTGGCGTTCGATCGACAGGATCCCCAGCGGAAAGGGCATTCCGAGGAAGAACGCCAACGGGACGATCATCACCACGCAGGCAGCGATGCGCCCCTCGATCGGCGCCGACACGAGCCCCTCGAACATCCAGGCATACGTTCCCGCCAGCGTGCCGCCGGTAGCCAACACCCCGATGAACGGCACGATCCATCGTCGAACCGGACTGACATCCCAGCGGGCAGCTGCCATGCTACCGGTCGCTGCCGCGGCAAGCACCGTACACACCACCACGCAAAACGTGTAGAGCGGGAATCCGATGAACTTCATGAACACCTGAATCAGCGTCAACTCGATCATGATGAAACCGGCACCGAGACACGCGAAGTAGGCGAGGGCCACGAACTTGCCGCGCCACGGCTGTTTGCCGGTTGGAGAGAGTATCAAAGGGATCGCCACCGCGAACGTGCTGAGGAGTACACCGACGAGGGCGATGCCGGCGAAAATGGTGTACTCACCTATCGCGATCCGCTGGCGACCCGTAATGGCCTGAGCGGTCGCGGAATCGACGATTCGTACGGGATTCAATTCGGTCAACGTCAGCGTCTTTTGAATGTTGTTGAAGTACGGCCAGTCATCGGTGCTCGGTTCGACACGGTATTCCATTTGGTTCAAGAGGTCGTCGGAAAGTTCGCCGGTAAAGAACCCTTCCGGGAGAAGCGTCGCCTTAGGAAAGCGCGGATCGACCACGATTCGACCCGGAGGAGCATGCCCGTCCGCAATGGCCAGGAACCGTTCGACCTCGCCGACTTCGGCGGCCGCCCAGGGCCTCATCTTGATGAGCATCGTCGGCAGGGAGTCGCCGCCCGCGACCTCATGCACCAGCACATGAGCCCGAAAATCGCGCTTTCCCAGGAGCCGCCAGGCTCGTGCAGCGGTCGCAATCATTCGCGGATAGAAGTGGTGGTTGATGTGAAGGATTCCGTCCTCCTTCACGTGCTCGAAGTACTCCGCATAGGCTTCCACCGTCTGCAGGTACACCGGCGTCGTGGCACCGATCCCTATCGCGATGTTGGAGGACGTGTGGTTACTGAAGATCTGCAGGATGTCGTACCGCCTGTTCGTCGCGCGGAGATGGGTTCGTCCTTCGCCGACATGCAGGCGTACGCGCGGGTCGTTGAAGATGTGGCCGATAAACGGCGCGTAGACCTCTCGACCCAGCCTCACGACCGTATCGACGAGCTCGACTCCTTCAACGCGGGAAGGATTGAACAGCAGCGCCGCCTTCGTCTCTTGACCTCCTGCGCTTCCCACGATCAGCACTTCGGCGTCCGTATCGCGCTTGAGGTAGTGCGAGGCGAGCACACCTCGACGCCAAAAGTGACGTCCGAGGTCGTCGAAGCCGGTCAGCGCCTGGTGTCGCAGGCGGCTGTAATCGCCGTCGAACGGGAAGAAGGTGCTACTTTGGGACCCGCCGTCGTATGCGATGTGCTTCGGATGCGGCGCTCTCTCCGAGGTCTGCGCCGCACGGACCACATCGATCTTCGAAATCGGGCCCCACTCGCTGAACTCGATATCGCCGTTCAGCTGCGCCCGCGCGACACCGCGCTTGTCGGCGTGCATCCGGAATTCAAAATATCCATCGGACTTCAGCATGGGTGTCAACACGAGCCCGAACGCGACGCAGCCCGCGGCAATCGACCATGTCCGCCGCGCGGCAAACAGGGCGGAGGCGGTGACCGAGGCCGCAGCGGCCCACAACAGCAGTCCTCCTGGTCCCAGCCAGCGCAGGAACGGCAGAAAAGCGACGCAGCCCAACGCCGCCCCCGCCAGATCCCAGACATACAAGGTCCGGATCTTGCCGGGCACGGCCGAGAACGCATACGCCAGGACGACGCCTGAGACAAAGAACGGCAGGAAGAGCACGAGATTGATGGTGACGAGCGCAAGCAGCTGTTTCGGCAGACCGGGCGGCACTGAGTCGTACAGCGGCGGTATTGCGTTCAGTGCCGGTCGCAGAAGCACCAGCGCGACAGCGAGGAGCACCGACAGGGCCGGAGCCCAACGGGTGACGTCGCCGGCGGTGCCAAGCGGTCTGACGGTGGCGTAGACGCCCGCGATTCCCGACGCAAACATCGCCAGGGTGATAACCGCGTATCCCCAGTTCGCAAGCAAGATGACGTCGAACACGCGTATCAACAGCATCTCGGCGGTCAACACCGAGAGCGTCGTCAGCAGCACGGCGAGTGAAATCTGGCGGAAGCGGCGATCGTCCATCAGTCACTTGCAAGAGGGCTGGTTCAGTGGTCGTCCCAATGCCTGCGACACGGCCCCCGACGGCAACGAACTGTGCAGCAACTGCGCCATCGACGTGAGAACGTGGCCTGCAGCAGGCGCGTCGCCTGTTACGCGATCAGGCGGCGTACGGGCGCCGGTCCATTCCCGTGGCTTCCAAAGTCAGGATGAGGGCAGATAAATGTCCGCCAACAGGCGACACACGCCCCCAGTCGTCGCCGTCACAAGGACTCGCGGCTCGCAGGCGCCGCGACGGCGGGAATCGCGACAGACGAAGGCCCGGCTCTCGGCTGGTGGCGATCACCACCCGTTCGTTGCCGCTGGCTCGCAACTTGCGCGTTGGCAGCCGCGCCTTCAGCCCGGTCCTTCTGCCGATCC
>Ga0209172_10000478_pt1 | contig 110160 bp, 128 predicted proteins | sample LarsenN4metaG_FD_184113 | JGI IMG/M metagenome (GOLD analysis project Ga0209172, IMG submission 184113) | Hot spring sediment bacterial and archeal communities from British Columbia, Canada, to study Microbial Dark Matter (Phase II) - Larsen... ... | reverse complement strand
GCGGCGTAATCACCGGCGGCGAGGCGCCCGGCCATCGTCATCACGCTCCGCAGCGGCCGGGTCACGGCGCGGAACAGCACCGCGCTGAGCAGGAGGCCGACTCCCCCGGCGATGAGGCTCGTGATCAACAGCGACCGCGTCAGCGACGCGGTGAACAGGCCGGCCAGGACATCGGTCTTGATGTGGAACTCCTGCATCAGGTTGGTGAAGATGGCGTCGGCGACGCGGCCGATCGTCACCGCGGTGACGCCCACGGCCACGGCCACCACCAGGAGGCTGATCCCGAGCAGCCGCCAGAAGAGGTTCATCGGAGCTTGTACCCCACGCCGCGCACCGTGGCGATGAACCGCGGCTCCTGGGGATCGTCGCCCAGCTTGTCGCGCAGCTTGCCGACGTGGACGTCGATGGCGCGGTCCACCACGGCCGTCTCGTGATGCGCGTAGATGCGGTTGAGCAGCGCGTCCCTGGTGAAGACGTGCTCGGGCCGCTCCAACAGGGCCTGCAGGAGGCGGAACTCCACCTTCGTCAGCGCGATCTCCCGGCCGGCGACCGTCACGCGGTGGCGGTCCAGGTCCATCTCCAGTTCGCCCCGGCGCAGCAGGCGCGCCGCCGGCTGGGGGCCCGCGCGGCGGAGGATCGTGCGCACGCGGGCCACCACCTCGCGCGGGCTGAAGGGCTTCGTGACGTAGTCGTCCGCGCCGAGGGACAACCCGAGCAGCTTGTCGACCTCGTCCACCCGCGCCGTCAGCATGAGGATCGGCACCTCCGAGGTCGCGCGCAGCCGCCGGCAGACCTCGATCCCGTCCAGGCGCGGCAGCATCAGGTCGAGGATGACCGCGTCGGGCCGTGCGCGCTCGAAGGCCTCCAGCCCGGCCTGGCCGTCGGCCGCGCTCTCCACCCGGAAGCCCTCCCGCTCCAGGTAGAGGCGCAGCAACTCGACGATCTTCGCATCGTCCTCGATCACGAGCACGGTCGCTCGCACCCCGTCCTCCATGTCCCCCTACGGTAGGGTTCCCGCGTAAAGGTTCAATAAAGACAGAAGGAACGGCGGCGCCGTTCCTTCACTCCGTTGCGGCCGGCGCGTGGTCAGGCGCGTTCGCCCAATCCCAGCCCTTCGATGTCCTGCTGCCGCTGCTTCGCGGCCGCCTCCAGCCACGGCGGATCCTGGTAGACGTAGTCTTTCCGCAGCGGATGGCCGATCCAGTCGTCGGTCATCATGATCCGGCGGAGATTGGGGTGTCCCTCGAAGACGATCCCAAACAGGTCGTACGCCTCACGCTCGTGCCAGTTGGCGCCGTCCCAGATGGACGTCACCGAGGGGACGGACGGCTGCGCGCGTTCGAGGCGAACCTTGAGGGCCAGCTCCTCCTTCGACGGGAAGGAGTACAGGTGGTAGAGCACCTCGAACTGCCCGGCGGCGAGGCGGTCGATGGCGCTGACGAACGACAGATAGTGCAACCCGAACTCCGGTTCATGCGCCAGGACGCGGCAGACCTCCAGCAGTCGGTCGCGCGGGACGAAGACGCCGGGGGTGAGAAACGCCGGAGGCGCCTCATGCGCGGGACGCCGGGGAGCCGCTCGTGCGGCGGCAGGCGGAGGCGTCCCCTCCCGGCCGGGCGGTGGCGCGGGAGGTGTCGGCGCGGCGTGCTCCTCGTGATGCTCTCCCTCCCCCGGGCGCGGGAAGAGCTCGATCTCGGGGAATCTCGCCCGCAGCTTCTCCGCGAGGCCCCAGCTCATCGACTTCACCCGCCGGATCCAATCTGCCCCTGCACCTTCACCACACCGGTGGCGATGGGTTCCTTGGGTGCGGCGCGGTGCAGGTCGTCCAGGTTGTAGAGGAGGTTGGCTCGGTTGTAGGTGCTGGCCTCGTAGTGCGGGACGAAGACGATCGCCTCCGTCGGGCAGACCTCCACGCACAGCCCGCAGTAACAGCACTTGTCCATCTCGATGTCGAAGCGCGTGAGGACCCGCTCCTTGCCTTTGCCCGTGGCCTCGATGTGGATGCAGCGGTCGGGGCAGACGCGCTCGCACTGGAAGCAGATGATGCACTTGTCGTTGTCCGTCTCCGGGTCGATGGGCAGCGCTAGGAGGCCGTGCCAGCGGTTGCTGACGTTGACCTTCTGCAGGGGGTAGATCACGGTGACTTTGGGCTCGAGCATCGTGCGCAGCGTCGACCGCAGCCCGACGACAAGACCCACGGCGGCCTCCCACGCCTGTTCGAGACGCCCCTTCTTCCCGTCGACGGCCGCCGTGTTCACCGGTCCACGTCGCTCAGCACGATGTCGATGCTCCCCAGGATGGCGATGACGTCCGCCACCTTCCACCCCTTCATCATCTCCGTCAGGGCGTAGAGGTTGCTGAACGCCGGCGCGCGGATCTTCACCCGGTAGGGCTTCTCGGAGCCGTCGGACACGAGATAGATCCCCAGGTCGCCCCGAGGCGACTCGGTGCGCGCGTAGACTTCGCCTGCGGGAATCTTGACGTTCACCTGGACCTTGCTGCGGATCTCGCCCTGGGGGAGATGCTCCAGACACTGCCGGATGATCCGCACGCTCTGGCGCATCTCCTCCATGCGCACCTCGTACCGGGCGAAGCAGTCGCCGGCGCTGCGCACCGGGATGTCGAACTGCACGCGGTCGTACACCTCGTACGGATGCGCCTTGCGCACGTCGTAGGCCAACCCCGAGGCGCGCGCCACGGGACCGGAGGCTCCCATGGCGACGGCCTTCTCCAAGGGCAGGACCCCGACGCCCCTGGTCCGCGCCTGAAAGATCGGGTTGCCGGTGATCAGCTCGTCGTACTCGGGGAAGCGCTGGAGGAAGTAGTCGCAGAACTCGGCGACCCGGTCCGGCCAGCCGTCGGGCACGTCCTCGTACACGCCGCCGATCCGGAAGTAGACGTGGTGCAGCCGGCCGCCGGTGCTGGCCTCGAAGAGGTCCATGATCCGCTCGCGCTCGCGCATCGCCCACAGGAACGCGGTGAACGCCCCCAGGTCGATGCCGAAGGTCCCCCACCAGATGAGGTGACTGCTGATCCGCTGCAGCTCCAGCATGATGGTGCGGATGTAGCGTGCGCGCTCGGGGACTTCGATCCTGGCCAGGCGTTCCACGGCGAGGACCCAGACCTCCTCGTTGGCCATCGCCGTGAGGTAGTCCATCCCGCGGTCGACCAGGGCGATGTTCTGGAGGTAGGTGCGCGCCTCCATCATCTTCTCGACGGAGGAGTGCAGGTAGCCGATGTCCGGCTGGGCGTCCACGATGTTCTCGCCGTCGAGGGTGACGATCAGGCGCAGCACGCCGTGCGTGCTGGGGTGCTGCGGCCCCATGTTCAAGATCAATTCTTCGGTGCGGAGGGCCATCGCGCGCTTACCCGCCGGCCTGGGCTGCAGCCCCGATGCGCCGGCGCAGGAACGGCTCCTTGCGGATCTTCTCCTGCAGCTTCAGGAAGCCCTCATACAGCGCCTCGGGCCGCGGCGGGCAGCCCGGGACGTAGACATCCACCGGAATGATCTGGTCAATGCCCTTCAGGATGGAGTAGTTGTCGTAGTAGAACGGCCCGCCGCAGGTGGCGCAGGAGCCCATCGAGACGACGTACTTCGGTTCCGGCATCTGCTCCCACAGCCGGCGGATGATCGGCGCAATCTTGATCGTGGCCCGGCCGGCGACGATGATGCAGTCCGCCTGCCGGGGCGTGCCGCGGGGAATGATGCCGACGCGGTCGGCGTCGAAGCGGGTGGCCATGAACTGCATCATCTCAATCGCGCAGCAGGCCAGGCCGAAGGTCAGCGGCCAGACCGAGGCCGCGCGGCCCCAGTTCAGGACCTCCTCGACCTTGGCCAGGATCACCCCGCCGCCGGGCAGGGCGTCGATGACCTCGAGGGCCCGGTCCAGTGGCAGGACGGTGCTGCGCGGGATCGCCTTGGGATCAGTCGACACGGGCGCCTCCTGAGGGCAACTCCTTGAGTGGGTACTCCGGAGCCGTGAACATGTCCTCCCTTTTTCGTCAGCGCCGGAGCACTCCGGCCTTCATCCGCGGGAGGGCCTGAGGGGGTCAGCCGCGCGCCGGGCCGCTGACCGGCAGCAAGGCGCGCACGGCGCGGGCGATCTGCCGCGCGCTGATACCGGCGGCGTCCAGCAACTCCTCCGGCGTCCCCGAACCCGGCATGGCGCGGACCCCGAGGGTGACGACCTGTGGGAACGGCACGGTCCCGGCGAGCGCGGAGAGCACCGCCTCGCCCAGCCCGCCCTCCGGCCAGTGATCCTCGGCCACGACCACCCGCCCGGTTTCCTGCGCGGCCTGACGCAGCGTCTCCCGGTCGATGGGCTTGACGGAGTAGGCGTCGATGACGCGGGCGACCACGCCGTCGTCTTTCAACTGGTGCGCGGCCTTGAGCGCCTCGTGCACGGTGATGCCCGCGGCGACGATGGTGGCCTGATCCCGGTCCGATTGTCGCACGACCACGCTGCCGCCGATCGGGAACTTCCGGTCCGCTCCGTAGAGCACAGGTGTCTTCTCGCGGGTCGTCCGCAGGTAGACGATCCCCGTCCGATCCGCCATCGCCGCGACGAGGCGCGCCGTCTGGTTGGCGTCGCAGGGATACAGCACGGTGCTGCCGCCCACGGCCCGCATCATCGCCAGATCTTCCAGACCCATCTGCGAGGGGCCGTCCTGCCCGATGCTCACGCCGGCGTGCGAGCCGCACAGCCGCAGGTTTGCCCGCGAGACCGCAGCCATGCGGATGAAGTCATAGGCCCGGGTGAGGAATGCGGCGAACGTCGAGGCGAACGGGATGTAGCCGCGGACCTGCAACCCGACCGCCGCGGCGACCATCTGCTGCTCGGCGATGTACATCTCGAAGTAGCGCTCGGGAAAGGCTCGGGCGAAGTCCTCGGCGTAGGTCGAGTTGTTCACCTCACCATCCAGGACAACCACCTCGGGCCGCGCCGCACCCAGGGCACGGAGGCCGTCGCCGTAGGCCCGCCGGGTGGCCACCGCCTCTCCTACTCTATATGTAGGGAGGGCCACCTCGCCCGTCGTGGCGGCACGGACCGGGACGGAACCTTCGGGTTTGCGCACCGTGACGAGGATGGATCGGGGACCTCCCAGGTCGGCGATGGCCTTCTCCGCGTCGGAGGCCGGCAGCGTCTTCCCGTGCCAGCCGTCCTGGTTCTCCACCATCGGGGCGCCCCGGCCCTTGATCGTTCGGGCCAGGATCATCACCGGAGCGTCGGGGGCAGCCGTGGCGCGCGCGTACGCATCGTCGATCGCCTTCAGGTCGTGGCCGTCGATCTCGATCGTGCGCCAGCCGAACGCCTGGGCGCGGGCGGCGTAGGCCGCGGTGTTCCATTCGAGCATCGTCGGGCCGCGCTGGCCGAGCCGGTTCACGTCCACGATGCAGATCAGGTTCGTTAACCGGTAGAAAGCGGCGTGCTCCACCGCTTCCCACACCGATCCCTCGGCCATCTCGCTGTCGCCCGAGAGGACCCACACGCGGTACGGCAACTTGTCGAGGTACTTGCCGGCCAGCGCCATCCCCACGCCGATGGCCAGCCCTTGACCGAGTGAGCCGGTGGCGACCTCGACCCATGGCAGGACCGGGGCGGGGTGGCCTTCCAGCGGGCTGCCGAACGTGCGCAGGGACATCAACTGGTCGTCGGTGATCACCCCGGCCGCCTTGAACATCGCGTAGAGCAGCGGGCTGGCATGGCCTTTGGAGAAGACGAGGTGGTCGTTATTGGGATGCTTCGGATTGGCGTAGTCGTAGCGGAAGTAGCCGTCGAGCAGCACCGCCATGAGGTCGGCCGCGGATAGCGAAGAGGTAGGGTGCCCGGAGCCCGCCCGCGTGGTGGCGCGGATGCTGTCCACGCGCAGCTGTGTGGCCAACTCCCGCCACCGCTCTTCCCCGGCCATCATTCTGATGTGGCTCTTGTCGCGACGGTGCTCTTCTTGGTCTGAAACTCGTCCATCCCCTGCTCGAGCGCCACCCAGGAGAGCGTCGCGCACTTCACGCGGACGGGGAACTTCCGCACACCCTGCAGCGCCATGAGGTCGCCGAGTTCATCTTCCCCGACCGGCTCGCCCTGCATCATCGCTTTGAAGCGGCCGGACAGCCGGCGCGCATCCTCCAGGGTCTTCCCCTTGATCTGTTCCGTCATCATCGAGGCGGAGGCCTGGCTGATCGAGCAGCCGCGCCCGACAAAGCGCACGTCGGCGATCTTCCCTTCGGCGAGCCTGACGTAGATCGAGAGCTCGTCCCCGCACAGCGGATTGGCGCCCTCCACCTTGATGTCGGCGTCGGAGAGCTCCCCCTTGTTCCGGGGATGCGAGTAGTGATCGAGAATGAGTTCGCGGTAGAGGTCATCAAGAGCCATCCGGGGTCACCTCCCGTCATTCTAGGAGATCGCCCGGTGTAACAACAAGAGTGCTTGCGATGATCACCAGGGGAACGGCCCCGACCCTCACGGTGTGCGATCAGGCCCGGGCAAGCGCAAGGCTGGTTCGCCAGAGCGCATACAGGACGACTCCGGCGACGAGCGCGCGGGCCAGGGCGGGACCGAGGACGAAGACCAGGCTGAAGGAGCCCAGCGTCATGGTCAGCGCGCCGAGGATCGTCAGGAAGGTGAGGCGCCAGAAGCGCTCGGAGCGCCAGGCCTCCTGCCGGTACGCCTGCTTGATCTCGCGAAGCGAGACCTCGGCGCCGAAGGCGCGGCCCGGGGGCTGCTCCGCTCCCTGGGTGACGAGCGCAAAGATGATCGTGCCCATGAACGTCGTGAATCCGGCGATCGTCAGGACCAGCGCCGCTCCGAGAAAGGCCGGCCGATAACGTGTGATCACGCGATCGACGGCGCGGAGCACCTCGCTGCGCTCGGCGAACACGCCGAGGACGGCAACAGCCAGCACGATCAGGCCTATGCGCTGGATGGTCCGAAGGCCGCGCTCAAATTGCTCCGGCATCGCCTCCCCTCCGCACCCGTCCCGTCGGTAGCGGGAACCTCAATCCGACGCCGGTGAGCGTCGCCGGACGCGACGGCCTGTCATCCGCCGGAGCCGGCCGCCGCGGCGGGGACGCCGTGGCGCGCCAGTTGCTCCCGCCGGAACGGCGAGGCGCGCAACGCCTTGCGCAGGAGCAGGAAGTACAGGCCGACACTGACGGCCCAGATCGCGACCGCCGCGGCAAAGTACGGCGTGAGCAGCGCGTCGTCGGGGTCCAGGAACTGCGGAAGGTTGTAGGCTGTGTGCAGCGCCGAGGCGGCCAGAAGCCCGAAGACGACGGAGCGCGCCGATCCCCCGCCGACGATTCGCCGTCCCAGCACATACCCGGTGATGCCGGACCAGCTCACGTGCCCAATGGTTGAAAGCAAGGCCCGCAGCGGCGCCGTGACCGCAAAGGCGGCGACGAAGGCGCTGGCGCCGGCCTGCCCGCTGGTGGCGCCGGCTTCCGTCGCCGCCCGGAACGTCCCCACGAAGGCCCGCATGATGTAGCCGAAGTTCTCGCCCGCGGCGAACCCGAGGGCGGCGGTCGTCATGTAGATCATCCCGTCCACGAGTTCGTTGAAGCGGGGATCGTTGCGCGTACTGTTGGTCGTGACGAGATACTTCATCGTCTCCTCGTTCAGCGCGGCCAGGACGACCATCGCCGTGAGCAGGGTCACGGCGAGCGTGATCGCGCCTCCTTCTCCCGCCGCGTTCACCTGCGGGCCGAAGAGGGCGAAGAGGAACTCGTTGAGCCCCGCCGCCCAGAATCCGGAGAGCAGTCCCCAGAGGAACAACTTGCCGATGAGCGATTTCGGTTCGCGCTCGTAGCGGTCGCGGGAGTAGAAGAACCACAGCCAGAGCAGCGCCGGCACCAGCGCCGCCAGCAGGGCAAGGATGCGCACGTCCACCGCGATGCCTCCTCTCGCGCTCTACAGGTCTCCCCGTCTGCCGATCCAGATGCTGCGTGCGGGGTGGGCCGGATCTACGCGCACCAGCGCCGTGTCTCCCACCCGCCATGCCGCGACCTCGTCGGGATCCAGGTGCCCGCTGCTCCCCTGGTGCCACGCCCCGTGCCGGTCCAGATACCGGTACCGGATCTTCCACTGCAGGCGCCTGTTGTAGCGGACACTGGTCTCCTCGACCGCGATCACTTCTCCCTCCAGGGGAAGCCCCTCACGGCGCAGGTACAGTTCCAGCCCGATGCGTCCCAGCGCGGGCCTGAGGATCATCCCGCCGGCGGCGGTGATGGCGACACCCCCGGCGAGCGGAATGTAAAAGCCGTCACTCGCCGCGAGCCCGCTGCCGATGACGACGAAGATGAGGCCAACGAGCAGCCAGATCGCCCCAAAGAGCGCCCAGAAATCCCGCTTGAAGAGCAGGAAGAGCTCCGCCACGCCGGTCACGACGGCCCTACTTCAGGATGACGGCGACGACCAGCAGCGCCATGGCCAGGATCGTCGCCCCCTGGACCATGGCCACGGCCATGTTGCCGCGCTTCAGCTCGGCCATCTCGTCGATGCCGGGGGTGACGCGGTTGAACACGCGCATCGCGATCGGCGCCATGATGGCGAACGCCACGCCGGAGACGATCACCCAGAAGATCATGAAGGCCGCATTGAGCAGCACCCGGCCGTAATCGGGGCCGGTCGGGATGCCGAAGGGCGGCGTGGCCTGCAGGATGGACGCCACCAACCAGGTCATCGTGTCTCCCTCCCCTTCAGTCGATGAAGTTCTTGTTGACGAAGTCCTTCACGTCGAGAAAGCGCTGCGCCTCGACGTCGAAGATCCGGACGCGGAACCGCTTGAGCACGATCAGGGCCGCCCGATCGCGGTCGGCGTCGGACTTGGCCGCGCGCAGGGCCCGGGCGAACTCGCTGACCTTCTCGTTCTGCTGTCCGAGCTGGACGACGTACTTCGTCCAGAGCTGGCCGGAGAAGATGATCGTCTGCGGGTCGTCGCCCCCGACGACGCTGTTCACCGCCAGCCAGGCCCGCAGGGCATGCTGCGCCACGTCGGGCCAGTTCGGTCGAAGATAGGCGGCGCGCGTGATGGCAAACCAGTGCGGGGGACCGTCCTTGTCGGCCGGCAGGAAGATGATCTCGACCACCGCCAGGCCCTCGCGTTCCAGGGCCGCCTTGATCCGTGTCCCCTTCTCCTCCGGCGACTGCGCCGACGCGACCACGGGGACCGCCGCGACCAGGGCCAGGCTCGCCGCAACTGCCGCGATAGTGCCCACGTATCGCCGCACCTCACCACCTCCTCGCCTGAGGCCCCGTGCCAGGGCCCGACGTTGTCCCTCACGGTAGCAGCCGGACCTGAACAAAACCTGGACGTGGCTGACCGGGCCGGCCGGATGTGCCTCACGCGGCGGCCGTAGCCCTCGAGCATCCGAGGAGGGGTGATCCTGCTGGTCAGTGAGAGGCCGGCCCGCGTGCGGCGGCCGGCAGCGGAATCGTCCGATTCTGGCTGACCGCCTCGCGCAGCGCCACGGTCTCCTCCTCGGGGGCGACATCCAGCTCGCGGGCGAGGAGGTCCTCGCAGAGATGGTACTGTCGCAGCGCCAGATCGCGACGGCCGACATACGAGTAGCAGCGCATCAGTCCCCGGTGGGCCTCTTCGAGGAACGGCTCCCGCTCCAGGACCCGTGTGTAAGCCGCGATCGCCTCGTCCGCCTGCTCGTGGATCTCCAACAGGGCGGCCAGATGCAGCGTCGCGTCGACCCACTTCCGCCGCAACGCCTCACGGTCTTGCAGGCACCACTGCGCGTCGGGTAGGCCGGAGAGCAGGTCATCTTCGTAGAGGGTCAGGGTCTGACGGAGCGCGGGGATGGCGGCGCCGTCCGCCCCAGCGGCGCTTCGCGAAAGTCCTTTTGTGAACGCCTCGACGTCGAACCACACCTCGGGAGCAACGAGAAGCCGGTAGCCGGCCCGTTCTTTGGTCAGCGTGATCTGCGCCGCAAGCGACAGGTCCCGCAATGCACGGCGGATGCGCGAGAGCGCCGTGTACAGCGAGGTCGCCTGAACGGAGGGGGCCTCGGGCCAGAAGACCGCCACGAGTTCTTCGGCGGAAACGTACCGATGGCGCTGGAGGAGCAGATACTGGAACACGTTCAGGGCCTGGGGGCGTCCCCACACGACGTCGGAAGTGGGCTGCCCGTCCACGACGATGCGGAACCGGCCCAGGAGGTGGATATGCACGCGCGCGGCGCGCGGCGCGGCCGGCGGTTCCGCGGGAAGGGAGAGGGCGAGGCCGGCTTCCAGCGCTTCGTCCGGGGTCCAGCTCCGCCCGGCGGCCCAGCCGGACTGGAAGCCCTCCTCGCCGAGGACCGCGCGCAGCGCGATGACCTGTCGATCCAGCAGCGGGCGTTCATCGGGCGGGACAGGAAACCCGTAGCTCTGCCGCAGACGATCGGCGGCGCCGAGCAGCCGCGCCGCGTCGAAGGGCGCCCCGCGCGCCTCCGCAACGCGGGCCAATCCCTCCAGGCACTCGGCCACTCCCCACTTCTCCTTCATGGCGCGCCGCCCGGCCAGGCTGGTCTTGTGCAATGCCAGGGCCCGCTCGTACTCCCCCATGGCACAGGCCAGCGTGCCCATATTGTTGACGATGAGGGCCTGCCCCCAGTTGTCCCCAAGCTCCTGAAACAGGTCGAAGCTCTCGTCGAAATACCGTGCCGCCGCGGCGAGGTCACCTTGCGCCTTTGCCGTCAGGCCGAGGTTGTTCAGGGTCACGGCGATGCCCCGCTGCTCTCCCGCCTGGCGCTTGAGGGTCAGACTCTCCTCAAGGAACTCGCGCGCTCTGGCATAGTCCCCCTGGTCCTTGGCCGTCACACCCAGGTTGTTCAGGGCGATCGCGACGCCGCGGAGATCCTGCGCCTCGCGCCGGAGGGCCAGGGCCCGTTCGTAGCGCTCAACCGCCGCAGCGTACTCGCCGCAGCTGCGGGCGAGGTTGCCGGAGACGTTGAGCGCCTTGGCCCGGAGATGCGGGGAAGCGTGCGAAGCGCGGTCCAGGAACAGGGAGAGCCAGGTCAGTGCCTCTGGCGAGTACCCATGCCGCTCCCAGAAACGGCCCAGAGCGGCGGCGAGCGCCAGGCCGGCCTCTGGCGGCCCGTACTCAGCGATGTGCCTCAGCGCGGCGCGGAAGTTGTCGTGCTCCCGCTCGAGCCGTTCCAGCCACGCCGCTTGCTCAGGCCCCGTCAGGGCGGGCTCCGCAGTCTGCGCGAGGGTGCTGTAGTATTCGGCGTGGCGGGCTCCGACCTCGTGCCTCTCGGCGGACGCGTTGAGTCGATCGTCGGCGAACTCACGAATGGTCTCCAGCATCCGGAAGCGCGACTCGCCGTCGGGCTGTGGATCATGAAGCAGCAGGCTGTTGTCCACGAGCGAGGCGATCGGGTCCAGCACGTCCGTCCCGGCCCCGGCAGGGGCCCCCGCCACGCTCTCCACGGCCTCAAGTGTCGCCCCGCCGCGGAACACCGCGAGGCGCCTGAACGCCGCCTGCGCGGCCGGGCCCAGGAGATCATGGCTCCACCGGATGGCTCCTCGCAGCGTCTGATGCCGGACCGGCACGTCCGGGGCCGGCCGGGCCAGGAGGTCCATGTTAGAGAGAAGTCGCTGCAGGATCATCGCGGGGGTGAGCAGCTTCACCCGTGCAGCGGCAAGCTCGATGGCGAGCGGAAGCCCATCCAGGCGGCGGCACAGATCGGCGACGGCGGCCGCGTTCTCCGGAGTCAAGGCGAAGTCCGGCCGGACCGACCGGGCCCGCTCGACGAACAGCGCCACTGCGGCGACGGCCACGAGGTCCCCGGGCCGCAACTCCTCCCGTTCCGGTGGCAGCGCCACCGGGGGCACGGGGAACTCGTGCTCGCCCGCCACGTGCAGGGGCGCACGGCTCGTCACCAGCACCGTGAGGTGCGCGCAGCGATCCAGAAGACCGGCCACGTCCCGCGAGGCGGTGATGACCTGCTCGAAGTTGTCCAGGATCAGCAGCAGGTGCTGCTGGGTCAAGGCGTCGCGCAGCGTGTCCAGCAGATTCTGACCGGGAGCATCGAGGATGCCGAGGCTTTGCGCAATGGCCGGTGGCACGAGGGCGGGATCCGAGACCGTACTGAGATCGACGAACGCCGCGCCCTGTCGAAAGCGGCCTTCGACCGCGCGCCCCGCTTCGATCGCCAGGCGGGTCTTGCCGATCCCCGGCGCGCCCGTGAGCGTGACAACACGGACGCCCGGACGCAGCAGCAGTTCGGTGACCGCCGTGATCTCCTTCTCGCGGCCAACGAAGCTGGTCCGGGCAGGCGGCAGAGCACCCCGACGCGAAACCAGAGGCGTACCTGGCACCAGCGCACCTGACCTCCCCCGAGTGTTCCCTGTGTCTTCTGCGCCTTACGGGAAGCTCCTCCGCGCACCACGCTCCTCCCACCGTCCCTCAGCGCGCGGCGATCGCCAGGATCGGATCAGATCCCCGATATACCAGCACAGGGGTGAAGCGCTTCGCCCGGAGATCGATCGCCCACACATTCCGGCCGGCCGCCAGAAACAACGTCGAGCCGACCCGCGCCAGGCCATGCGCAGGGACATCGCCGACCTGGCCCAGCCGGGCCGCGATCTCGCGCCCACCCGACGCCGTCGCGCTCCGCCGGTAGAGCTGTACTCGGCCGTCGCCGTCCGTCCCGCTCCAGTACATGGCACCGTCGTAGACCACGAACGCGGACATCATCTCGTCAATCGGCCATCGCTCGAGCACGCGCAGGGGCGGGTCGAGAGGCAGCACGAGCATAGTGGTCCGGCGGGGGGACCCTCCCATCCCGCGCTGCCCGCTGGCCAGCACATACCACCGGTCCCCCACGGCCTGATGCTCCGCCCGGCCGTAGACGTCCCCCAGTTGGAGCGTCGATACCTTCGGCGCCTGAGAGTGTCCACCCAGGCGAGGATGGCGAGCACCACAACTCCGCTGAGCAGCAGTCCGCGGATCATTGTCGCGGCACCGGGCTTAGAGCGGGCACCTTGCATGTCTGGTGTAGCCCAGGAGTAACGGTCCAGACTGAACGCCGCTATCAGATCTCCCCTCACCCGCGGCCACCTGGGGCCGGCGGACTGCTCGGGGGCGGGTATCCGCAGTGAAAACATGGGGGCGGTTCAGCTGGGGCGCAGAACCACAAAATAGCATGCGTCCCATACGGCCTCCCGCAACTCAACAAGTCAAGGAATACGATGAATAAGACCGCCGGGACACCAAGGCCCAAACCCACAACAAGAAACGGTTCAACAACTACCTCGAGGAAGAACTCATAGGCTCCTTGGTGGAGGCCTGTTTCTCCCACGCCGAGCGTTTCACCACTTGCCAGATCGGTCTGCCACCAGGCGAAGTGTTGACCTCCCTCTACCGTGACGGGTCGCGCAGGAGCGATGATAACCGCGCGATCGGCGAGGCCGTCCAGCATGCGAGCCTTTGCCGCCGCGGAAACAGGGAGGCGTTGGATCTGTTCGGGCGAGGTGAACGCCGCAATGGGAATCTTCGCGCCTGCTGCCTTATTGAGGATGGCTGCTGTACTGAGTGTGAGCGATGTCGTCTTTTTCATGAGCGGGGCGACAACGACATGCTCTAGGGCGCCGTCCAGGACTCCTCGGACGACGTTTGCCCAAATGAGCTGGGTGCTATCGACGCGTTCACCCACGACGCGTAGCCCATTGCGTCGCAAATCCAGGGAGATGCGAACGACGACCTTCCTTTCCGGTCCCCCTTCCACCATCTCAAGGGCGCTAATCACCAGCCGTGGTGTGGGTGCGTAGAAGAGGATCCGGCCCGCAGGGTACCCAACCGCGAGACGTTCGACATAGGAGCGCGAGAAGGAATGAAAAGAGGACGCCATGAAGCCCAGCAGGGCCGGGGCGACTGTGGCGTAGACTTGCGCTAACTGCGCGGTGGTCTGTCGCGATGGGTCAGGCCTCCCCGTCTGCAGAGCTGATATCGCCTGAGCAATGGCGCGAAGTTCTGGAAACCGCTGCGTAATTTCCGTCAGAGCCAATCCGGGGTGGGCCTCACCCGAACTGGACGAGAGGGCATAGATATTCCCCAGGGGGAGTGGGATCCCCCGGACCTCCGGAAGCGGCATCAACGGAACGCTATTCTGGCGCCCCTCCTGCCGCGCCGCCGGGCCGATCCTGTCGAAGATCGATCGTCGGACCGTTTCGGTCGCCCCTGATGGTGCCCGGAACGCAATCTCCAGCCATTCCCCGGCAAGTTCGCTACCGCCGGCCGCCGGCGATTGGCCACGACGCCCGAATACGCGCCGACCTAGGTTCTGGGCTCCGGCTGCCATCCCTGACCCGCTGAACGCGGTGCCGACGACCGTATTGGTGCCGATTCTCAGAACAGGCGCAACCGTCCATCCCACGGCGCCCGAAGTGAAGCGGTGGGCCAAAGTCACCTGAGCGCCCTCCAGGTCCGCCGCCCGAACGTCGTGGCGAAGTACATGCACGGGCTGCAGGCCATCCGGTCCTCGTTGCTCCACGACCACGCCGATGGACACCCGATGGAAAAGCGCATCGGGAACGTCCGTCCACTCCTGCTGTCGGTCGGCGAACGTCTGTCCCACCTGAGCGCCGCTGACGCTAGGATCCAGGGCCACCCAGTCCTGGCCTTTCCGGTACTCCAACCACAGATGGTCAGCAGCTTCGCGTAGCAATACCTCACGCTCAACGGGCGGAGTCTTACCAAGTTGAAGCTTCTTCGCTTCGAGCGCCGCCCGGATGTCTGAGACACTGACAGCCCAAAGCCAGTCCAGGAGTGCCATCTGCTCGCGAACTGCGGCAACGACCTCAGGCCGTCCTCCCTGCGGTGATGGCGCCATCAGCCTGGGTTGGCGCGCGGCCGCCAACATCTGGGCGACCTGTGCCGTCGCGCGTTCGGCGGTCAGCGTTCCCCGGACAAAACGGACCTCAACGCCGTGATGCCGCAGGAGCGCACCGAGTAGCAGGGTCTTATCGTAGGAGTTCCCCGCCGCCGTCATCAGGGTCCCCAAGGGACCGCGCAGGACCCCGCCGTAGACCTCGTAGCGGATATCATCCCGCACAACTGCAAACAACCGGTCCACGTCGGGGCCCAGGCGGGAGGCCAGGGCTGCGGTGTCGTAAGCCCACCGCATCGGGGGCTGAGTCTTCCATTTCTCGAGCGCCTCTAGGGCAGCGGCGCTGTCGGGAGCGTATAACGCTTCGAGGTGCTCGAGTTTCTCCGGCCGAGGGAGAAGTTCGAGTCCGGTCTGCGCCCGCGAAGCAGGATTTCTCAGTCCTCCTGCTGCCATAACGAGGCTCATCGAGAACGCAAGTACCCTGATGGTCCACCACCAGGGATTGGTCCCACGCGCCCACGGCCAGCCCGCGACGATCTGAAGCAACAAAGCGGTAAGTAAGAGGACCATCGCGCCGATGAATCCGCCTTGGAACCAAAAGGGCAGCCGAACCCAGAGGTTGCCTCCATGAGCTGCCCCCACCAACAGGCTCGCCACGCTGTAGGCTCCGAGGAGACCGAGTATCCACCTCGCCACGGGTGGAATGAACCGCGCGCGAACCAGAACAAAGGTCGAGGCTCCAACAGCCAGAGCGGTCACCACGGCCAACACGCTTAAGGCTGGCTGGCGCAACATCACCAGTCCACGCGTGGTACCGTCGAGCAGCCATTGGCTCGCAGCAACGAGGATCAAAAGGAGCAGGCCGGACATGGCAGCCTTAAGGTCCCAGCTTGCGTGGCGCCAGAGTACAAGGGTGACCGCGAAGTAAGTAGCTACCACCCCGACCACTAGCCAGCGTGTGGTTGACCCACTCAGAAACGTCTCTAGAGCGGCATCGATGAGCACGACGTACGACAAGACTGCTAGTAGGATTACACCGGGCGTCCGTAGGGTAGCGAACCTAGCACGACCTGCGCCGGCACGGCGTGGCTTGTCTCCTACTGGCCGTTCAGGTTCCGGTGTGGGTGGAGATCCGGGTTCCTCACCCTGGACCAATTGCGGATCACGCCCCCTCGCGAAGTACCACCAAAGTCCATCTCTGTAATTGATAGGTAACGTACGTGCCTTCTTCCGATTGTCTCGCATGGACCGGCCAGCAGAATCCGCCGACCGAGCGTTCCCATACGCGCCGCGCACCACGGCCCGCGCCGACGATCCACGCTGGCGCCCATCCTCACCTAGCGGCCCGGACCCTGGCAATCTCGGCTTCTTTGGCCTTGATCGCGTCTGCTAATGCATCGGCCTGCCGGCAGAGCGCGGCGACCTCGTCCGGAAACTGGGTGCCGGTCTCGGACAGGTCGTAGACCTTCGCCCCGATGGCCTTGAAGGCGTCCTCCATCTTGCCGTGCAGCGCGCGGATCTCGACCTTCAGCTTGCCGACGGCGGCCATCTCACCGGCCTCTTCCTTGGCGCGGTCCATCCCCTGCTTCACCTTGTCGAGCCAACCCATCGCGGTTCCCTCCTCCGGTTGTTACGGACCGATCACCCGCACGCCGATCTCCTGACCTTCCTTGCGCAGCGCCACCTTCGTGAAACCATTGGCCTGAATCCGCACGTCGCGCACTGTGATCGCCGTCCCGGCAGCTCGGACGACAACGGTGTAGATGCCGGCCGACACGCGCACTGGTTGACCGGTGATCCCTCCGCCGACGCGCGTGCCTGCTGCATCCAGTACGTCGAACGGGACGGCCAGCGCCTGCTCGATGCTCTGCCGCAGCGCGGCGGCATCTTTCGCATCGAAGAAACGCCCGCCCGTGATGCGCGCCACGCGCTCCATCTCCCGCTTCACCGCCTCGTCGGCCAGCGCAAATCCCACGATGTTCAGCCTGACCTTGAGCCCCCTGGCGGCGAGCTCCGCGACGACCGAGGACGGGCTCCCGCCGCACTCTTCCTTGCCGTCCGTGATGAGCACCACGAGCTTCTCACCGGGCGCGGTCCCGAAGTCCCGCCCCACCTGCCGCAGGGTGTACGCGATCGGCGTCGTCCCCAGCGCGCGCACGGCGCGCACACGGGCCAGCAGTCGCGGTTTGTCAATCCGGCCAAACGGCACGACCAGCTCACTATCCTGGCAGTCCCCAGGTCGCCCCTCGCGAATGCGGTGGCCGTAGAAGCGCATCGCCACACGGGCGTCGTCCGGCAGCTGCGCGATGATCTGGGCCATGACCTCCTTGGCGATGTCCATCATCTGGCGCCCGCCGATCGTGCGTTTCATCGACCCGGAGGCATCCAGGATCAGCTCGATGGCGTTCGGCGCCGAGACGGAGGCGATCCGCTCGCCGCTGGCGGTGACGGCCAGCGTCCCGGGTCCGCTGCTCAGCGTGGCCCGGAGGTAGTACGGCGCGGGCGTGCGGAGCTCGGCGGCGATCTCCTGGTAGATGCTGGTCAGCTTCTCCGGATTCTCGGTGAAGAAGGCACGCGCGCCCGTGCCCAGGGCGGCGTGGGCCAAGAACCGCTGCCCGCTCGTGCCCGGGAACGGATCGTAGACCGGCAGCTCCGTCCCGAGGCCGATCGTGTAGAGACGGATGCGGTGCTTTGCCAGGAGGCTCCAAAAGCCGGCCCGGTCGAGCTCGCTGGACGTATCCACGCCGTCGGTCATGACCACGATGGCCCGGTTCCCGGCGCGGCCCTCGAGCAGCTCGATCCCCTTCGCCACGGCGTCGTAGAACGGCGTGGCGCCCTTGGCGAAGAACTTCTCCTGCACCGCCGCCCGCAGCCGGGCCGGATCGCTGGTGAACTCCGGCAGCAGGACCTCGACGTGCGGCGGATCAGGAGCCTGGGCCTGCCCGGAGAAGCGAATCAGGTTGAGCTGCTCACTCGGTGTCACCTGCGACAGATACGCGTCCACGGCCCGGCGCAGATTGGCGACGCTGTCCTCGCCCATGCTCCCGCTCGTATCCCAGATCATCACCAGGGAGACCGGCGGCTCGGTCAGTTGGGCGACAAGATCGCCGGGCCGGACGAGCCAGGAGAACTCGGCGCGGCTCCCGGCAGCCTGGGCGGGATCGAAGCGGCGCAGCACCTGTCCGGAGGCGTCGCTCAACATGAGGGAGGTCCGGAGATACGGCCGGCCGAGCAGCTCGAAGGTCAGCACCTGGGGAGCCGTCCCCGGTAGGGCCAGCCGGAAGTGGTCCTGCTCGCCGAGCGGATCGATCATCCCCTTGACGCGACGGGCGAGTTCGAGCGGGTTGGCCTCGGCGGGCGTGTTGTTCGCCTCGCGCTCAAGGGCCATCCCCGGCTCGTCCGCCTGCGCCGCGGGTCCGGCGGTGCTCGCCGCGGGGTCGGAAGCGCGCAAGAGGATGGACTGGTATCCCGCCTCCGCTCCTTCGATGACCGCCAGCTCCGCCAGGCTCGTCTGCGCACCACCGTAGTTCTTCAGGATGCGGACCCTGACGAAGCGTGCGCGCCGCGAAACCGGAAACGCGTGGCCGCGCGCCTCCTGCGGGACCGCGAACTGGCCGACCTCCTCGAATGGTCCGAGCGGCGAGACGCTGGAGAGGGAAATGGCGACGACCTTGGGCCAGTTCTCCTGGCCGGCGTACGACGACCCCTCGCCCCCCGGTGTGATCACAACGTGGTCCACCAGCGCCTCCCGGTCGCCTCGGAAGGCCAGGACGAGCTCCTGCGGCAGGTAGCCGTCCGCCGACACCCACGGCAGGCCCTTCACGCCGCCGTCGATCAGGGCTCCCGCCTGGTAGTGTTGCCGCAGCGAACTGTATCGCGCCACCGCGCCTCCGACGGCGGCCAGCGCGATATTCTTCGGCACGTCGGCCAGGATCGAGGAGGCATCGGGCGATTCGAGGATCTTGACCTCGCCCGCGTGCACCGCGCGGCCCCCATAGTTGGACAGGATGCGGAGGCGAACGTACCTGGCGCGTGCCGCGGGAAAGGTGATCAGGTGCTCCCCCTGCCTGGCCTCGAGCCAGGCCGCGGCGGCGCGCGTGAACCCATCCGAGGGGGAGGTGGTGGACACCCAGACTTCGATCTGCCGAGGCCGGTGGGATATGTCTATGAAACTCTGGTAGGAGGTCGTGTCGATGATCACCGCATGGATCTGCGCCTCCCGGTCTTGATGAAACGCAAAGACCACGTCCTGCGGGAACAACTGTCGGTGGGCTTCGATGGTGTCGGTCCGGCGTTCGATAGACACCCACCCGCAGGAGGGCCGGCAGGCCCGGAGGCCGCTGATCAGCATCGGGAAGCCATCGATGAGGTTCCGGGCCCCTCGGTCGCCGTCGTTCTCCTCCGAGGTGAAGGAGGCGATGCGGCCGCCGAATGCGGCCAGCGCGACGTTGTAACCGGTCGCGGCGGCGGCCTCCGCCGCGCTTGCGGCCTGCGGCAGTGCCGGGGTGATCGTGAAGGAGAGGATGACGTCATCGCCAGGGCCCTGCAGGCGCACGCGGTACTCGCCGGGGACGAATCCCGCCAGGCTCCCCTTCCAGGCCAGGACCCACCCTTTCGCGGTGCGGGATGCGCCGTCGCAGCCCGGTCGGAGGCACAGGGACCCGAGATCCGCGTCGCGCTTGAACCCTTCGACCGCGGCAGCCCTGAAGTAGGCGAAGATGCCGGGATCCTCGGAGGACACCGCGCGAAACACGATGTACAGCCGGTCGATCGTGTCCGGGAACTGCGTCCCGGCCGACACGGGATCGCCAGCGGCGTCCACCCCCGCGGCGAGAACGGCGCCGTAATGATTCGCGTCGGCGGCCGCCGGCGGGGGCGCCGGAGGTTGCGAAGGGGCGGGGGCCGGCGCGGGTGCCGGAGTCGGCGCGGATGGTGCGGCTGGCTGGACCGGCGCAGGCGAGCGCTCGGGGCGGCCGGATGGGGCCGGCACTCTCGGCGAGACGCGCGGCGCGCTGTTGCAGCCGGCGATGATGAGCACCGAGACGACGGTGCCGAGTAGCAGACCGCGCCTGCAGGGCCCCATGGCTCCTCCTATCGATCCTGGTCGTGATCCAGCGTGAGCAGCAGCTCGCGCAGGCTCCCCGCGAGAAAGGCCTGGCGCTCCTCCGCGGACAGGTCGTATCCGGCGAGGGCCTCGGCCGGAGCCGCAAGCAGTCGGGTGCGGAAGGCGTCGTCCTCAATCGCCCGGGCCAGAATTTCCTCGAGCTTCTCGCGACTCACAGTCCTCTCTCCGACACGATGGCATCCTAGCCTGGCCACCTGGACAAAAGCTGGACATCACCGGGAAGTGGCGCCTCGTCCTGCGCCTGCAAGAACCATGGAAGCCGGACGGCCCGCGGCTCAGACGCGTGGCGGAGGAGGAGGTGGCGGCGGGGGCGGAATCTGGCTGTCCCTGGCATACCACCCCAGGAGGAAGGCGATAACCGCGGCGAGCCCGCTGATGCTGATGACAAGGGGCCACGGACTCGGGCCGGTTCCGGCGTGTATCCCCATCTGGTATCCTGACCGCCGGGAGGGCGGGGATCGCGCAGCGACCCGGCGGCCATCGCAAACATCCGGGACACGAGGACTCCGGCCTGCTCTTCGCTCAGGCGGGCGCGGGCATAGCGCACCCGAACGCCGTGTGCGGTGAGGAGCGCACCGAAGAGAGCGGATTTGTCGTAGGAGTTCCCGGCGAGCGTCATCAGGGTCCCCCGGGGCCCTCTCAGCACGCCGGCGTACACCTCGTACCGCACGCGATCGCGGACGAAGGTGAGCACGGTGTCGACGTCGGGGCCCAGTTCCCGGGCCCTGGCTGAGACGTCGTATCCGGCCGCCGGCGCGGCCCTGGCCATCTGCCCCGCCCGTTCGAGGTTGGTGGAGAGGTTCTGCGGAGCCGCCAGGGCCCGGAGACCGGGTGTCGGCGGCGATGGCGGAGAGGAGGCCGGGCCCCCCTGCTGCCCGCGGCTGCACGCGGCGGCCATGATCAGTACCAGGGCCGCGGCACCCAGGACCCGTAGCCGATTCACCGGCCGCCGGCCATCCACGACGGGACCGGACGCCCCCCGCGTGGTGTCATGACGATAAGGCTCGCGGCGGCGAGAGCCGCGCGCAGGGAGACGTCGGCGACGATGTGGGTGACGAGGGCGGCGCCGCTCGCCAGTCCCCCGGCGCCGGCCGCCCGAAGCACCCGTTCCTGCCCGCCCGGTTGCGCTTCCATGCCCCGGAGGGTAGCAGGGTCACCTCAACAAAACCTGGACAGCATCCCGCGCCGGGCCGGGGAGGGATCAACCGGGTTCTCTAATGTAGATCGAGGTGAGTTCCCCGCGGCCGTCGCATTAACTGGCTTCGGTGATGTGGATTCTCGTCAGTCTTCCCGCGGTGAACGTGACCTGGAGGACGAATCCCCGGTCGCCGCCTGGGGACCCCGGGTCGGGCGTACCAGGTTTCAAGCCGTAGTAGTTGTAGCTCTCGATATCCCCTCGACGTCCCTGGAGCTCGCCTGCGCCGAGGGCCCGAAACACACTTTCTTTGGTATCTCCCAGTCGAATCCCGTTCGGCCCCCGAAGCGAGGCAAGGGTGAGACGGGGACGAGCCAGGTCCGCGACGTTCCCTTCACCGGCCGGCCAGTGGCCGGCGCTGGCGAGGGTGGCGATCAGGATCGATGGGACTCCCCGCAGGCGTCGGCTCCGATGCCATTCGTCGCTCATCTGGACGGCGCGGAGGTAGACGCGCTCCGCCGGATGGTACCAGCCGCGGGCGACGAAGTCACCGAATGGCAGTGGCGTGCCGGGACCCAATCGAGCGGTCACCTCAGCCATTGACGTCTTCCGGAACACGATGAAGCCCAGCCGCGCCAGTGGACCGACCGGCTGACCGCTACCTGATGCGGGCTCCGATCCGAGCGGCATCGCGAACATGATCGCCGCCACACACAGCAGCGTGATCGTGCCTGTGCGCACGGCAGCCGACATCCGTCGGGTCACGGTGCCCCGCGGCGGAGCGACTGGCTGTGGGTGACAGCGCCGCATGGATCGCTAAGGCCAGACCAGCGGCAGCCACGGCGCGTTGGCGACGCGCACGAACCCCTGGGAGAGCATCCGGGTGACCACCAGGCCGAGTTTATCGGCAGAGAAGATCGGGCCCTCCAGGAAGACCCACGACCCTTCGCGTGACGCGACGTAGTAGGCGGCTTCCCCGGCGGAGTCCTCCGTCTCCACGACGACGAACTCATTCTCGGTCGCCCCCTGGTGCAAGCCCTCGTCGGTCACAGGGACCGTCTCACCAGACGAGGGATCGACCAGCCACCACGCGAACCGTCGGCGCCCATCGATGTCCACGGGCCGCTGTGGAGCCACGGCCACCCTTCCCGCCCCGGTCTGCTCTCGAAGCCTGGCCACGGTGTCCGGGGGGACTGTCGGGTCCAGCCGGTCGAACTGGCCAGGCAGGAGGATGGTTGCTACCCGGTCCCGTTGGGCTCTGCCGGTGATCAGGCTCGTGCTGATGACCTCTCCCAAGATGCCTTTCGCACGGGCGGTCGCGGTGAGGTACTCGAGCACGGCGTGCTCAACCGAACCGCCGATGACGCCCCGGAGCATCCGCGCCAGGCGGACGTCGCCTTGGGCCGATCCCAGGGCCACCGCGCGGACGTGGTCGCTCCGGAGATCGAGTGACACACTGCGGGTCTTCCCATCGGATCGAAACTCCGCAATGTAGAGCCGCGGGGCATCGGGATACAGCACGATCACGGCGCGGCCGCGGCTCCCGAAGCGACCGGCAACGCCGTCGATGACGGCGGCCGTCATGATGGACATCCGCCGCAGCGCGGCCCGGAGGTCAACGCTCTGGCCTCCAGTAGACCGCGGCTCCCCCTGGAGATTCAGCAGATGGGTAACGTGCAGCCGTCCGGTTGCGAGGAAGATGTCGTAGGCTGAGAGCTGAAGATCGGCGCACGCCGAGCTCTGCAGCCGTTCCCGGATCTCTTGCTCGCTGGGGCTCTGTCTTCTGGCGCGCGCGTCCTTGCCGATGACGTCGAAGATCTCTCGGGTGACGACGGCCTTGCCGCCGCCGGGCGCCGAGAACTCGAAGTCGACGAATTCGGCGACCGCGGGAAGGTCCTGTTGGTCTCTGCGCAGCAACGATTCCACCCGGCCAATACCGCCCGCATCGCGCGCCCGGAACGGTTCACCGACGATGATGTCCTTGCCCGGTGTCAGGAGCACCGGCCGGATTCGACCGGTGTTCTCCACTCCTGCGGACAGCGCACCGCCCAGACCCCTCACCGGCCCACGCCAGCTCTCGGGCTGGTGCAACAGCAGGAGGTCACGACCCGAAAGCTCCGCGGCCGTTGCCGTGAACGAGAGGACCTCCCTGTCCTGCAGGGCCCCTGCGGAGAACTCCTCAACCCGAACGCGCACGGCGACGCGATGGAACAGGGCATCCGGCAGCGACTCGCCGACCTCCTCCAGCTGGGCATACGCATTGCCCGGAGCCGAGTCGCTGAACAGGGGATCAAGATCTACCCATCGGCCGTTTTCGTCCCGTTGCACCCACACGTGTGCTCTGGCTTCCGCAACCAGCGCGTCAACTGATGGGGCCGGCGGCCCCGCCGGCGGTTGAGCCGTCCTAAGTTGGGAGGCGATTACCGAGTAATCGCGCTTGACAGAATCCATGAAGCCGTTCGTCGACCCCGCCGAAGGCGGCTGCTGCCCGCTCTGGATCACCAGCCGTGGCCGCTCAGCGAACATCGTAGTGACGAGCTCTCGCGCGATCCGGTCGGGTAGCGTGCCTCGCGCGAATCGCACACGATGACCGCTGCGACTGAGAAGGTCGGCCAGGAGGACGGCGCGGTCGGCGCTGTTGCCGGCAAGCGCAAGCAGCGTCCCGCGGGATCCCCGCAGGATGCCGGGATAGGCTTCGTAGGCGATTCGGTCTCGCACGAACTCGAAGGTCTGATCGGGCGCGTGGCCAAGCGCCGCCCCGTAGGCCGCGGCGCTGACATGATCCAGGTCGAATGTGCGGGGTCCATCCAGCGGGATGTCGTCGATCTGCTGGCGCATGCCGGGAGCGCGACTGCTGACGGCAGGCGAGCCGCCGTCTGGCGCGGCCGCCGGCCGCTGGCAACCGCTCACAAACAGCAGCACAGAGAGGATCCCCGCGGCGAGGACGGCGCGCTTGCGACGACCGGTTCCTGGCAAGCGTCCTTGATCCGATCCTTCCGGCGTCATGCTCCGGAGGGTAGCAGGGCTACCTCAACAAAACCTGGACAGTTTGCCGTGAACCTACTGAGAGGCTGGGAAGGGGGGTCTGGCTAGGATCCCTGGGCGCGGGTGGCCGCGGGGGAGAACAATCTCCGGACCGTGTGCAATCCGGCGACGAGGCGGTCCACGTCCTCTTCGTTGTTATAGAGGTAGAAACTGGCTCGGGTCGTCGCGGCCACCCCAAGGGCCCGGTGCAGCGGCTGGGCGCAGTGGTGACCGGCGCGGACGGCGATCCCCTCCTGATCGAGGACCTGCGCCACGTCGTGCGGGTGGGCCCCCTCCAGGTCGAAGGCCAGCGTCCCGCCGCGGCGGGTCGGACTCTCCGGTCCGAACAGGCGCAGCCCGGGGATCTCAGCCAGCCGGTGCATGGCGTAGTGCACCAGATGGACCTCGTGCTCGCGGATCGCCTCCATGCCGATGCCCCGGAGGTAGTCCACCGCGTCGCCCCAGACGATGCAGTCGGCGATGCTGGGGGTCCCGGCCTCGAATTTGTGGGGCGGATCCTTGTAGGTGGACTGTTCCTTCTGGACGAGCATGATCATCTCGCCCCCGCCGTGGAACGGAGGCATCGCCTCCAGCAGCGCATACCGCCCCCACAGCGCGCCGGCGCCGGTCGGTCCGCACATCTTGTGGGCGGAGAAGGCGAAGAAGTCCACACCTAACTCGCGCACGTCCACGGGCATGTGCGGCGCGCTCTGCGCGCCGTCCACCAGGACCGTGGCGCCCGCGGCGTGCGCCTTCGCGGCGAGCTCGCGGATGGGATTGATGGTCCCCAGCACGTTGGATTGGTGGGTGACCGCCACGAGCTTTGTGCGCTTGCCTAGCAGACGGTCGTATTCATCCATCCGCAGCATGCCCTGATCATCAAATGGAACGAATAGCAGCCGGGCGTCCCGCTCGGCCGCAAGCATCTGCCAGGGCACGAGATTGCTGTGGTGCTCCATCTCGGTGAGGAGGATCTCATCCCCGGGCCGGATGTTCGCCCGTCCCCAGGCGTAGGCGACCAGGTTGATCGCCTCGGTGGTGCTGCGCGTGAAGATCAGTTCCTCGGGGCGTGCCGCGCCGATGAACGCCGCTACTCTGGCCCGCGAGGCTTCGTAGGCCTCCGTGGCCTGCTCGGCGATCGCATAGATGCCGCGGTGGACGTTGGCGTTGTACTCCTGGTAGTAATGGACCAGGGCGTCGATCACGCGCCGGGGCTTCTGGGAGGTCGCCGCGCTGTCGAGGTAGACGAGCGGCTTGCCGTGCATCCGTTGCCTGAGGATCGGGAAGTCTTCGCGGATCTGGGCGCTGAGCATCGATCTGTCTCCCGCTACACCTTGTGCGGCATCCCCCGCCCGCGCTGCGGCTCGGGCAGGATGTAGATCTGCCCGTCCTCGACCTTCACCGGATAGGTATTCACGGGCACAACTGCGGGCAGCGACAGGACCCGCCCGGTGCGCACGTTGAACCGCGAGCCGTGCTTGGGACAGGTCACGATCTCGCCGCTGCGCGCTCCCTGCGAGAGCGAGGCGTACTCGTGGGTGCAGGTGTCGTCCACGGCGTAGAATGTCCCCCCGACGTTGAAGAGGGCGACCGTCCGGCCGTCCACCGTCACCGCTGCTGCGGCGCCCGGAGGAATCTGATCCACCGCGGCCACCCGCACATACTCCGCCATCGTCCCCCGGCCCGCCCGCTATTGTACCATCTTGCGATCGATGTCCTGCTGCAGGGCCATTCGCACCCCCGGCAGGGGCACGCGGTCGAACAGTTCGGCGAAGAATCCCTCCACGACCATGCGCACGGCGTCCACGCGGCGCAGCCCGCGGCTCATCAGGTAGAAGAGGTGCTCCTCGTTGAGCCGGCTGGTCGCCGAGCCGTGCGTGCAGCGCAGGTCGTTGGCCATGATCTCCAGATTGGGGATGGAATCCGCCTTGGCGCCGGCGGAGAGGATCAGGTTGCGGTTGGCCTGGAAGGCGTTGGTCTTCTGCGCCCCCTGGTGCACGCGGATCATCCCGGAGAAGACGGAGCGGGAGCGGTCCTTCACCGCGTTCTTGTAGAGCAGGTCGCTGTGGGTGTGCGGGGCGCGGTGTTCCTGGAGCGTGTGCAGGTCGAAGTGCTGCGAGTTGTGGCCGAAGAGCACACCGAGCATCTCGGAGCTGCCGCCCGGACCTTCCAGCAGCGACTCGACGTTGCGCCTGGTGATCCGCCCGCCGAAGTCAGCCAGCAGGGTGTGGAGCTGTGCGTCGCGGCCGACACGGCCACGGACGATGCCGATCTCGGTGACGGCGGCCAGCCAGTCCTGGCGAGAGACATAGCGGACCGTGGCGCCGTCCCTTACGACCAGCTCGACGACGGGGTCAACGAACGCCTCCCAGGATCCGGCCATCGAGCCGAAGTCGTCGAGCAGCGTGACCTTGCTGCCTGGCTCCGCGACAATCAGGGTGTGCGGAAACACGGCCACGCCGGCCGACTGGATCCACACGGCGCCGCTCAGAGGAACGGTCACATCCACCCGCTCGGGAACGTAGAGGAAAACTCCCCCGGTCCAGAACGCGCCGTGCAGCGCCCGGAACTTCGACTCCTCGGGCCGCACGCAGTGCTGCATGAAGTGCTCCCGGACGAGATCCGGGTGGTCGCGCACGGCCTGGGCCAGGCTCGCGAAGATCACGCCCGGGGGCAGGTCCGGCCGCGCGCTCGGGCCGCTGGGCACCGCGGGGTCGAGGTGGAACGCCCGGAGGTTGAGGCTGCTCAGATCGGTCCGCCGCCACTCCTCCTCGGCCGTGGTGGGCATGGGCAGGGCTTCGGCGGCGGCGTAGGCGCGGAGCCGGAACTCCCGCATCCAGCGAGGTTCGGCAAAACGCTCGGAGAGCGCCTCCACCCCGCTTCGGTCGAGCGCGATGAACGGCGTCTGCGCGGTCATCCGGAACTTAGCCGACCGAGCCTTCCATCTCCAGGGCGATCAGGCGGTTGAGCTCCACCGCGTATTCCAGGGGCAGCTCCTTGACGATCGGCTCGACGAAGCCGCGCACGATCATGTTCATCGCCTCGTCCTCCTTCACGCCGCGGCTCATCAGGTAGAAGAGCTGCTCGTCGGAGACCTTGGAGACGGTAGCCTCGTGGGTGATCGAGACGTCCTCTTCGTCGATCTCCATCGTCGGATAGGTGTCGCTGCGTGAACGATCGTCGAGGATCAACGCGTCGCAGCGCACCGCGGAGCGGCTGCCGGCGGCCCCGGGGTAGATCTTCACCAGGCCGCGATAGCCGGCGCGCCCGCCGTCCTTGGCGATCGACTTGCTGACAATCACGGACTGCGTGTGCGGAGCGGCGTGGATCACCTTGCCGCCGGGGTCCTGGTGCTGGCCGTGGCCGGCGAAGGCCACGGAGAGGATCTCGGCCTTCGCCCCGGGCTCGACCATGTAGACGGACGGATACTTCATCGTCAGCTTGGACCCCAGGTTCCCGTCGATCCACTCCATCGTCGCATCTCTGTACGCTACGGCGCGCTTCGTGACTAGGTTGTAGACGTTCGTCGACCAGTTCTGGATGGTCGTGTACCGGCAGCGCGCGCCTTCCTTGACGATGATCTCGACCACGGCGGCGTGCAACGAGTCGGAGGTGTAGATCGGGGCGGTGCAGCCCTCCACGTAATGCACATACGAGCCGGGTTCACAGATGATCAAGGTCCGCTCGAACTGACCGACGTTCTTGGCGTTGATGCGGAAGTACGCCTGGAGGGGAATGTCCAGCTTCACGCCCTCGGGCACATAGATGAACGACCCGCCCGACCACACCGCGGAGTTGAGCGCCGCCAGTTTGTTGTCTTCCGGCGGAACCACCGTGCCGAAATACTCGCGGAACAGGTCCGGGTACTGCTTGAGGGCGCTGTCCGTGTCCAGGAACACCACGCCCAACTTCTCCCACTCCTGCTTGAGGTTGTGGTAGACGACCTCGGAGTCATACTGCGCGCCCACGCCGGCCAGGAACTTCTTCTCCGCCTCGGGAATCCCCAGGCGGTCGTAGGTGCGCTTGATCTCCGCCGGCAGCTCCTCCCACGACGAGACCGGCTTCTCCGTCGGCTTGATGTAGTAGTAGATGTCGTCGAAGTTGATCGTGCTGAGGTCGGCGCCCCACTTCGGCAACGGCCGCCGGCCGAAGTGCTCGTAGGCGTGCAGCCGGAAGGCGCGCATCCAGTCCGGCTCGCCTTTCATGTGCGAGATCTCGTTGACGATCGCGGCGTCCAGCCCCTTGCGCGCTTTGAAGACGTAGTGCTCGGGCTCGAAGAAGCCGTACTTGTACTTTTCGACGTTGATCCCCAGCGGGTTGGTCGTCGCCATCAGTGCACCACCCAGAAGACTTTGCCGGCGCGGCGCACCGCGCCCTCGTCCGCCACCTCGGCGGCGATCACCTCGAACTGCGCCTTGATCCCCTCGTAACCTGTCTGCTCCAGCTCCTCGGCCAGCTCCGGCCCGCCCGAGACCACGAACCGGCCGTCGAACATGACGTGCACGAAGGACGGCTTGATGAAGTGCAGGATGCGGGAGTAGTGGGTAATCACCAGGATCCCCATCCGTCCCTGGGCCTGCTCGTACATCCGGGTCACGCCGTCGCTGACGATCTTCACCGAGTCGATGTCCAGCCCCGAATCGGTCTCGTCCATGATCGCGATCTCGGGGTCCAGCAGCGCCATCTGCAGGATCTCCGCCCGCTTCTTCTCGCCGCCGCTGAATCCCTCATTCACATAGCGGGTGACGATGGACGGCTCGATGCGCAGCTCCTCCATCTTCTGCCGCAGCAACTTCTGGAACTCGCTGACCGGCATGAGTTCTTTCTCGTACCCGCGGCGGGCGGAGATCGCGGTGCGCAGGAAACTCGACATCGTCACGCCGGGGATGCTCACGGGATACTGGAAGGCGATAAAGAGCCCCTTGCGGGCCCGCTCGTCCGGGCTCATCGCCAGCAGGTCCTCGCCCTTGTACAGCACCTCCCCCTTCACCACCTGGTAGAAGGGGTTGCCCATCAGGACGTTGGCCAGGGTGGACTTGCCCGAGCCGTTCGGCCCCATCAGGGCATGGATCTCCCCCTTGCTGATGGCCAGGTTCGCGCCCTTCAGGATGACCTTGTCCTCCACCTGAACGGTGAGGTCTCTGATCTCCAGATCAGCCACAGACGCCTCCAATGCGATTCTGGACTAATTGAGTCAAGAAATGCTCCGCGCTCATTGTGTCATCCGCTGCCCGGGGGTGTCAACGGGGGCGTCAGCGGGCGGCCGCGGCGACGAGTCGCTCCAGTCCGCGCCGCTCGTCCTCAGGCAGAAAGGCCGCGCGGGCGGCGGCGGCCATGAAGTCGCCCAGCGCCCCGTCGCGGAGCGCCAGGGCCTGTGCGACAAGGGTGAGTTCCCGCGAGATGTCGGTCCCAAGGAGCATGGGGTCGTCGCTGTTGATCGTGACGGGAACCCCGGCCTCGACCAGCCGGCGCAGCGGGTGCGTGGCCAGGGAGGGGACCAGCCCCAGGCGCACGTTGCTGGTGGGACAGATCTCCAGAGTGATCCGGTGCTCGCGGAGATAGTCCAGCAGCTGGCGGTCTTCGACGGCGCGTATGCCGTGGCCGATGCGCCGGGCTCCGAGCTGGTAGATCGCGGTCCAGATGGAACTGGGTCCGGCGAACTCCCCGGCGTGCGCCGTAATGCCGAGCCCACCCTCGCGGGCCAGAGCGAGCGGCCGCGAGAAGAGGCCGGGTGGATAGTTCTCCTCGTCGCCGGCCAGATCCACGCCCACGACCCCGCAGTCGCGGCAGTCCAGCGCCTCCCGTACACGCCGCTCCGCCTCCTCGGGCCCCCGCTCCCGCACGATGGTGATGATGAATCCGCTGCGGATCCCGGGCTTCGCCTCGGCGCGCGCCCGGGCCCGGGCCATGGCCTCAAGCATCCGGCGGGTCCCCAGCAGTTCAAACCCCCGGCGGCCGCCCACACGGACCTCGACATAGCGGGACCCGTGCGCGGCGGCTTCGCTCAGCAACTCACACGTGATCGTCTCGACGTTGTCGGCGGTATAGAGCGCATCCGGGACGCGGCCGATCCTGGTGGCATAGCGCATGCGGCGCAGGCGGTCGTAGCCGGCGAACTTCCCCGGGTCGGCGATGAGCGCGGCGGGCGCAGCCAGGTCCGCGGCGCGCCGCTCGGCAAGACGCCGCAGCCGCAGCGAGGTCTCGAGGTGGAGGTGCAACTCGACTTTGGGCAGGGCGCGGATTGCTGCAGGCGACGGCGTCGTCATTCGTCGGCGCGCTCCAGCATCTGCTGCACGCGGCGCTCCAGGTCGTCGATCGCGCTCATGGCCCGGGCGATGTCGAGCTCTGCCGTGTGCGGCGTGGCCTCCGCGGCATCGTGCAGCGCCGCGCGCATCTCGCGCACTTTCGCCAGCATTCGCAGGAGCAGCGCGCGGCTGGAGGAATCCGCCGAGGTCATGCTAGTATTATGGCATCGTTTTGGGCATTGATCGAGGGCGAACCCGACAGACGATGGCGGAGACCTCCCGCGCTCAGCGGCGCGGCATCGAACCGGCGAAGACGGACGCCGTGATCCCGGCGGAACTGCGGGACGCCCGGCGCTGGTTTGCGGAGATGGTCGTGGCGCGCCGCTTCGAAGAAGAGGCCGAGCGTGCCTTTCGCCGCGGCAAGATCGGCGGCTACCTCCATGTCTACACGGGACAGGAGGCGGTCGCGGCGGGATGGCTGGCCGAACTGCGTGACGATGACATCTTCTTCACCGCGTACCGCGACCACGCCCACGCGCTGTTTCGCGGCACGCCGCCGGGAGCGGTGATGGCCGAGCTGTTCGGCAAGGCCACGGGCGTGGCCAAGGGCAAAGGGGGGTCGATGCACCTCTTCGACGTGCCCCGCGGCTTCTACGGCGGGTACGGCATCGTTGGCGGTCATATCCCCCTGGCCACCGGCGCGGCGTACGCCCTGCGCTACAGCGGCACCGATCGGATCTGCCTGTGCTTCCTCGGCGATGGCGCGATGAACAACGCCGCCTTCCATGAGCCGCTGAATATGGCCGGCCTGTGGGGCCGGGACGGCCTGTGCCCGATCGTCTACATCGTCGAGAACAACCAGTACGGGATGGGGACCGCGGTGGACCGCGCCTCCGCCGTGACCGATCTGGCCTCACGCTTCGAGGCGTACGGCGTCGAGCACGAGCGGGCCGATGGCATGGACTTCCTGGCGGTGCGCGCGCTGGCGCGCCGCGCGATCGAGCGCGTCCGCGGCACCGGCCGCCCGTATGCCGTGGAGATGCTCACCTATCGCTTCGCCGGGCACGGGGCCGCGGATCTGTTCCAGCCCTACCGCTCCAAGGAGGAGATCGCCAAGGCCCGCGGGCATGACCCGATCGCGATCCTGGAGCGGCGCCTGCGCGAGGCGGGCGTGCTCACCGAGGCGGACGTGGCCCGCATCCACGAGGAGGCCACCGCCGCCGTGGCCCAGGCCGTGCGCTTCGCTGAAGAGAGCCCGGCGCCCGGCGCCGACGAGCTTTCCACCGACATCTATGCCTGAACTCTCCTACCGCGACGCCCTGCGCACCACGCTCATCGAGGAGATGGACCGCGACCGCTCGGTCGTCTTGATGGGCGAGGACATCGGTCTGTACCAGGGGACGTTTCGCGTCACGGCGGACCTGCTCGACCGGTACGGCCCGCGTCGCGTCATCGACACGCCCATCTCTGAGCTGGGCTTCATCGGCGCCGCGATCGGCATGGCGATGCTGGGGCTGCGGCCGGTCGTGGAGGTCATGACCTGGAACTTCTCCCTGCTGGCCATGGATCAGATCGTGAACAACGCGGCGAAGATCCGCTACTTCTCGGGCGGGCAGGTGGACGTCCCGCTCGTGATCCGTGGCCCGAACGGCGCCGGCGTGCAACTCTCCGCCCAGCATTCGCAGAGCCTGGAGGCGCTGTACGGCCACATTCCCGGTCTGCGCGTCGTCGCGCCGGCGACCCCCGCGGAGGCCAGGGGGCTGCTGCGCACCGCGATCCGGAGCCGCGACCCGGTGATCTTCCTGGAAAACGCCGCCCTGTACGGGCTGAAGGGCGAGGTTCCCGCCGACGGTGAGTTCGCGCTGCCCTTCGGCCGGGCGGAGGTGGCGCGGCGGGGACGCGATGTGACCGTCGTCGCCTACAGCCGGATGCTGCACGTGGCGTTGGCCGCGAGCGACCGGCTGAGCGCCGAAGGGATTCAGGCCGAGGTCATCAACCTGCGAACGCTCCGTCCCCTGGATGTCCGCACGGTCGCGGAGTCGGTGGGCCGCACGCACCGCGCCGTCGTGGTGCAGGAGCAGTGGCGTCTCTTCGGGGCGGCCGCCGAGATCGCCGCCTCCATCTACGAGCAGGCCTTTGATCAACTGGATGCGCCGGTTGAACGCGTCACCGGTGCGGACGTCCCCATGCCCTACGCCCGCAACCTCGAGCTGCTGGCGCTCCCCCACGAAGAAGACATCATCCGCGCCGTGAAGAAGACGCTCTACCGATCGTAGAACGCTCGTCCCATGCTGGAGGGCGCGCCATGGCCGACGTGATCATGCCGAAGATGGGCGACGCCATGACTGAGGGCAAGGTCCTCAAGTGGCGGAAGCGGGCCGGGGATGCGGTGCGCGCCGGTGAGCCCATCGTGGAGATCGAGACCGACAAGGTGAATGTCGACCTCGAGGCGGAGGAGAGCGGCACCCTCCTGGAGATCGTCGTTCCCGAGGGGCAGAGCGCGCCGATCGGGGCCAGGATCGCCGTCATCGGCGCCCCCGGAACGAAGACGGCGCCAACGGAGGCCGCGGGTGCGGCTGCTCCGTCGTCATCGGGCTCTCCTTTACCCTCTGGTGCGCCTCCCGCGGGCCTTGCCGCCCGTCCGACGCCCTCACCGCAACCTGAAACCCCCCGGGCCGAGCAACTCGGCCCGGGGACACGGGTGAAGGCCTCGCCGCTGGCCCGGCGCCTGGCCGACGAACACGGTCTCGATCTCTCGCGCGTCCGCGGCACCGGACCGGACGGGCGCGTCACCAGGGAAGACGTCGAAGCCTTCCTGGCCGCCCGGCACGGCGCTACCGAGGCCAGGCCCGAGCCGGCGGGTCCTGACTACAGCGACGAGACGCCCAGCCGCATGCGCACCACCATCGCGCGGCGCATGGTGGACAGCAAGCAGCAGGCTCCCCATTTCTATGTCACCGCCCTGGTCACCATGGACGACGCGCTGCGGGCGCGCCAGCAGCTCAACGCGGACGGGGGCGAGCAGCGTCGGGTCACCGTGAACGACTTCGTCATCCGCGCCGTCGCCCTCACCCTGCGCGGCTTCCCCAATCTGAACAGCGCCTTCATCGACGGGAAGATACGCCGCTATCGCCGGATCAACATCGCCGTGGCCATCGCCCTGCCGGACGGGTTGATCGCGCCGGTGCTCCGCGACTGCGACCGGAAGTCCGTCCTGCAGATCAGCGAGGAAGCCCGGGCTCTGGCCGAGCGGGCGCGCGCAGGCCGCCTGCGGGCGGACGACTACGAGGGTGGGACGTTCACGATCAGCAACCTGGGCATGTTCGAGTTCGTGGAGAACTTCACCGCCATCATCAACCCACCGCACGCCGGGATCCTGGCCGTGGGCGCGGCGCAGCCCCGCGCCGTGGTGCGGGCCGGGCAGCTCGCGGTGGCCACGACGATGGCCCTTACGCTCTCGGCCGATCACCGCGTCACCGACGGCGCCGAGGCGGCGCGATTCCTCGGCGAGGTCAAGCGGGTCCTGGAGAATCCCTTCCTGCTGTTCGTGGGATAACGCGTCTAGGCGTAGTGACTGCGGATCGCCGCCTCCACCTGCGCGGCAATCGTCTCCCACGGCACGTCGGGATTCCGGGTCACCGTGATGAAGTCGTTGAGGAAGAACACCTGGACCACGCCGTGGATGCCGAGCAGTGACCTGGCCAGCGGCGGGGCCGCGGCTTCCTCGCCTGACCGGAAGGTCTGACTGCGGCCCTCCGTCAACCTCCGATCGAGCACGAACTTCAGGGCATTGATGTTCGGCGTGGGTTGGACCTGGATGGAGACGCCCATACCCCTACGGTAGGAGGCGGGCTGCGCCGGCGCAAGGGCCTTCGCGCGGGCCTCAGGAGGCGGCGGTGGTGGGCCCGGACGCCCCGGGCGGACCCTGCAGTTCGTCCTGGACGGCGGAGATCAGGTCGACCGTCGCGCGCCGGATATGCATGCGCAGGGCGCCGGCCGGCGTGTGCTCGGTGCCCACGAGGGCCACCACCACGGGTCCCAGCGGGGTGATCACCAGAGGCCGTCCGCGGTAGAAGATCACGACGGCCTCGGGGGAGCCGAAGGCGGTCGTCTCGCCCATCCGTTCGGAGACCATCACGCTGCTCGCCGCATACGCCGCGAGCGATTCCAGGTCCAGCCCGGCGTCATCGACGGCTTCCAGGACGAGACCGTCGGCCGACGAGATGAGAGCGGCCACGGCCGCCGATTGCTCTTTGAGCCCCTTGATGATGGTCGACAGCCGCGGCATCGATTCCCCCTCAGGCCGTCACGCGGCCGCCCCCAGTGCCCGATCCCGGCCCGGCGGTCCCCTCCAGCCAGTTCGCCAGGGCCAGGTGTGTCCGCAGTGTCTGCAGGGCGTCACGCCGCATCTGGCTGACGCGGGATTCCGTCACGCCCAGGATGCGGCCGATCTCGGCCAGGGTCAGGCCCTCACAGTAGTACAGCCCGATGACGACCTTGTGCCGCACCGGCAGCGCCGCCGTGGCCCGCCACAGTTCCGCGTCGAGCGCGTCCCGCTCCACACAGGTGAGCACGTCACCGCCGGCGTCGCGGGCCAGCTGCGCCGGCAGACGATCGATCTCGCCGAACTCCGCCTCCAGCGACAGCGGCAGCCCGCCCCGGGCATCCCGCAGGGCGCGGTCCAGCCGTCGCGGCGTGAACCCCGTCGCCCGCGCCAGCTCCCGGCCGGTCGGAGCGCGCCCGAGACGCCGCATCATGCGATGTGCCTCGGCCTGCACCCGGTGCACGGTCCTGCGCGCCACGCGGGGCAGCAGGTCGAGGGTGCGCAGGTAGTCGTACATCGCGCCACGGATACGCAGGCGGGCGAAGGCTTCAAACGGAATGCCCCGGTCGGGATCGAAGCGGTCGATGGCCTCCAGCAGGCCGACCAGTCCATAGCCTTCCAGATCCTCCGCGCGCACCGAGGGCGGGACTCGGCCGGCCATCTGACCGGCCTGCGCGCGCACCAGAGGGAGATAGATGAGCGCCAGCCGCTCCCGCGCCGCCGCGTCGCGCCGCGTCTTGAAGCGGGCCCACAGTTCCCCGGGGTGTTCAGCGTGATCGGCCATGGCGATCCTTGGACTAGACGACCTCGCGCATCGCATCCGCGGCGCGGTCCAGCAGGCGCTGCGCCGAGGAGACGCCGTCGCGGGCGGCCGATCCGATCCGCAGGCGCGGCCGCATCTGCGCCGGACCATGGGGGAGCTCTCGCTTCGCCTCGGCCGCGATGCGATCGATCACGGATGCGGCACGGGAGCCGCTCACGCCGGCCAGCAGAAGACCCCAGCGGCCCGCCCCCAACCAGGCGGCCATGTCGCACGACCGCATCGCGCCCTGTAGGCGGCGGGTCAGCGTCCGGAACAGGTGCGGGCTCTCCTCCGCGCCGACGCCCTCGAGTTCGACGATCGCCACCGTGAACTCGAGGGGGTGCTGCCGGGCGCGCTGCATCTCTTCCTCGATGCGCGCCAGGAAGTGATGGCGGTTGCTCAGCCCGGTGTGGGGGTCCTGGTAAACGAGCTCGCGCAGCCGCGCGGCGCGCCGCAACCGGCTCAGGCATCCGCCCAGGGCATCGGCCGTCCGACCCAGGCGGGCGAATTCGTCCGGCGTGAACGCTCGCGCGCTGCGGGCCAGGGCCAGGACTCCAGCGACGATCCCATTCTGCACGAGGGGAAACGCCAGGAAGGCGCGCAGCCCGCCGTCCTGAAAGGGCGAGCGGTCGCCGCGGCGCTCCGGATCGGGGATGACCACGGGCCGGCCTTCCTGCGCCACCCACGCGGACAGACCGCTCCCTCGGGCGAAGCGGACCTGATCCGCCAGGTCGATGCGGTTGCCGCGCACGGCCACGGGGACGAGCCGCCCGCTGCCCCATTCGCTGACATAGAGGGTGCCGTGCTCGAAGCCGATGGCGCGGTGCACGAGATCGAGGAACCGCTTGTAGGCGACGCCGAGCGGCAGCTCCTCCTCCGCCAGCTTGACAAGCTCCGCCTGCACGACCATCTCCTCGGCCGCGGCGGCCACGGTGGGACCCGAATCGAGGCCCGTCGCCCCCGCCAGTCGCCCGTCCTTGTGTGCTGCCATCGCGGCTCAACCTCTCCGACAGGCCAATCCGCACCTGCACTGGGATTTGGAAGCAACTGAAATGCCAGGGTGGCGGGGTCCGGTCAGGGCGCCGCGGCCAGCGAGCGTGGGCCGGGTCCGGGCGCCCCGCGCGTGGTGGAGGGGGGGATGGACAGCTCCTCGCGGTACTTCGTCACGGTCCGCCGCGCGATCTTCGTCCCCTCCCGCAGCAGGATCCGGGCGATCTCCTCGTCCGTGAGGGGGCGCGTCTCCGCGGTGATGATCTCGCGGATGCGGTCCTTGATCGGCAGCGACTGATCGAAGAACAGGTCGAAGCTCACCACGCGGCCGTTGGGCAGCTGGACGAACTTCCCATCCAGGGCCCGGCTCACGGTGGACTCGCTGATCCCGAGTTCGGCGGCCACCATCGCCTTCGTCAGGGGCTTGAGGTGGGCGTCGCCGCGCTCCAGGTATTCCCACTGCGCGCGCACGATGGCCTGGACGATGTTGCCCATCGTCCAGTTGCGGCGCTGGACGGCCTCGATGAACAGCTTGGCGCGGCTGACGTAGTCCCGGACGTGCTCGCGCGACTCGTCGGAGTAGCCGGAGCTCGCCCGACGCATCTGCCGGCGCAGGTCTTCGTAGAAGGTGTTGACGCGGAGCTGGAAGGCGTCCTGGCGGATGAGCTCGATGGCGAACCCCTCATCGGTGCGGCGGATGACGAAGTCCGGGCGCGCCACCTCGCTCGGCCGCACCGCGCCTTCCTCCTGCTCCAGCCGGTACCGCTCGCCGGGGTACGGGTAGCAGGTGGCCTTGACGAACTCGTGCGCCTCCTTGACCTCGGCCACCCTGACGCCGAGGGCCTGCGCCACCTTCTCGAAGCGGCGGGCTGCCAGGTCGAGCAGCGAGGTCTCGACGATGCGCTGCGCCAGGCGGTTGAGCTCGGTGGGCTCCATCACACGCAGCTGCAGGAGCAGGCATTCTTCGACGTTGCGCGCGCCGACGCCGACCGGCTCGAACCGCTGGAGGCGGCTCAGCACGGCCTCCACCTCTTCCTCTGCGGCGTTCAACTCCTGCGCCACCTGGACGACGGTCGCCTCAAGGTACCCGTTGTCGTTGATGTAGCCGATCAGGTGCTCCCCAATGGCATGGTCGCGCGGCGAGAGACCCTGCGCCTGGAGGGTCATCAGCAGGTGCTCCTGCAGCGAGACCGGGGCGGCCACCCGCTGGTACGGATCGAACTCCTCATCATCGGGGGTCCAGCGGACCAGTGACGTCCCCTCGTCCGCCCCCCACTCCGCCGTCTCCGGGAGGGTGCGGTCGTCGAGCTCCAGGGCGGGGTTCTCGGCCATCTCCTGCTCGATGCGCGCCAGCATCTGGTTGAGGGGCAGGACCAGCAGCGAGTTCACCAGCATGAGCTTGGGCACCATGCGCTGCTGGAGCAGGGGCTTGGCTTCGGCTGTGGTCCTGAGGCGCTGGTCCATGGACGGCCCCTCTCAGCCGGCGTCGGCGACGGCCGGCTCGGCCCCGCCGGGCAGAGGCGTGAGCTCGCCGGCCTCCAGGCACTCCAGCAGCGCGTCCACCACCAGTGGATCGAACTGCGTGCCGCGCCAGCGTGTCAGCTCCCTGACGGCGTGCTCCACGGGCAGGGCCGGACGGTAGCGGCGGGTGTTGGTCATGCTCTCCAGGGCATCCGAGGCGGTCAGGATCCGCGCCTCGATCGGGATCTGCTTACCGCGCAGGCCCAGCGGATAGCCCGTGCCGTCCCACCGCTCGTGGTGAAACAGCACCGCCTCGACCACCCGCGGAGAGAAGTCGGCCATGGCCAGGATCTTGGCGCCCATCAGCGTGTGCATCTTCATCCAGTCGTACTCCTCCGCGGTGAGGTCGCCCGGCTTGAGGAGGATGCCGTCCGCAATCCCGATCTTCCCGATGTCGTGGAGCAGCGCCGCAATCTTCAGGTCCTCGGTGCGATCCGCGGGCAGGCCCAGCCGCCGGCCGATGCTCTCGGCGTACCGCGCCAGGCGGTCGGAGTGCCCGCGCGTCGGATGATCGCGGAGATCCACGGCCGCGGCGAGCGCGTACACCGTGTTCCAGTAGGAGCGCCGCAGCCGCTTGAACAGGCGGATGTTCTCGATGGCGATCGCACCCTGGGCGCAGATCAGCCGCAAGACGTCCCGATCCGACGCGGAAAACGCCTCGCGCTCGCGCCGGACGCTGAGCACGCCGAGCACGCTGCCGCCGGCCTGCAGGGGGAGGGACAGAGCCGTCCCGCCGGGTTCGTCCGCGGCGACGACGGCGGCCCGGACCAGATCGTCGGCGCGCACCCGCCAGAAGGCGGAGGCGTCCCCGTCGGCGGACGCCGGCCTCACCGTGGCTCCGGCGCTGCGGGCGGCGGCCACGACCACGTCCTGTCCGTCCTCATCGACACAGAGCAGCGTGGCTTCGTCTCCATCCAGGACATGCAGGGCCGTCTCGCTGATGACGCGATACATCCGGCTCTGGTCGGCGTCGGTGAGCCGTGTGCCCTGCAGGTCCAGCAGCGGCGTGAGCGACCGCAGGCGCATGTTCTTCCGGGAGTACTGCCCCTTGCGCAGGCCTTCTTCCACGGTCTTGCGGAGGTCGTCGGCGGAGAACGGCTTCATCAGGAACCCGTTCACGCCGAAGCGGACGGTCTCGAGCAGGCTGTCGAACTCGCTGAACCCGGTCATGATGACGACGGACACTTCCGGCGCGGTGGCCACGATCTGGCGCGCGGCGTCGAGCCCGCTCATCCCGGGCATCTTCAGGTCGGCAAGCAGCAGATCCGGCGGGGACTGCGCGGCCAGGGCGACCGCGGTGGGACCGTCCGCCGCGGTGACGAGCTCGTACGCGGGCGCCAGGATCCGCGAACACAACTCGCGGATCGGCGCTTCGTCGTCCACGATCATCACCTTCGGCCTGGATCCCACCGACCACCTCAGATGTCCGTCGGCCGCATGCCGCCCCGGCGTCCTGGAGCAACTTTCATGCCACGCCGGTCCAACAAAGAAGGAGGCCGCCGGTCCCCTCCCCCTACCCGGTTTCCTTCATCAGGCGGTGCGCCTGGACTTTGTCCTCCAGCGCCGCTCGGGTGATCCCCAGCACCCGGCTGGCCTCATCCAGATCCCAGTTGGTCATCTTGAGCACGACCCCGATGTGGCGGCGCTCCGCCTCATCCAGGGTGAAGGCCTTGGGAAAGCCGCGGCTGCTGGGTCCCTGCTCGTCCAGCCAGATCTCCTCCGCCCCGATCACCTCTTCCTGGGCCAGGATCACCACGCGCTGGATCGTGTACTCCAGCTCGCGCACGTTGCCCGGCCAGCCGTGGGTGCGCAGCTTCTTCATGGCTAGCGGGGAGAAGCCCTTGATGCGCTTGTTGAACGCCACCGCGTACTTGTTCACGAAATGCATGGCCAGGGGCTGGATGTCCTCCCGCCGCTCGCGGAGCGCCGGCAGCTCCATCGGTACGACGCTCAGCCGGTAGTACAGGTCCTCGCGGAACTGGCCGTCGCTGATCGCCTTGCGCAGGTCTTTGTGCGTGGCGGCGATGACCCGGGCGTTGACGTCGATCGGCTTGTTGCCCCCCACCCGCTCGATCACGCGCTCCTGCAGGACGCGGAGCAACTTCACCTGCATCGAGGGGCTCATGTCGCCGATCTCGTCGAGGAAGATCGTGCCGTCCTGCGCGCGCTCGAACTTCCCCACGCGGCTGGTCACGGCGCTGGTGAACGCGCCTTTCTCGTGGCCGAACAGCTCTGTCTCCAGCAGCGTTTCCGGGATGGCGCCACAGTTCACGACGACGAACGGCCCCTTGCTGCGCGGGCTCTGCAGGTGAATGGAACGCGCCAGCAGCTCTTTGCCCGTGCCGGTCTCGCCGTAGATCAGCACGGTGGCGTCGGTCGGGGCCACGGCCGCGGCCAGCTGCAGAACCTGCCGCATCTTGGGAGAGTTCCCGACGATGCCCTCGAACTTGAAGGTGCGCAACAGCTCGTCCTGCAGGGCCCGATTCTCCTGAACCAGGCGGCCGCGCTCCAGGGCCTGGTTCACGACGATCATCAACTCCTCGGGGCGGAACGGCTTGGCCACATAGTCGTATGCCCCGAGCTTGATCGCCTGGATGGCGGTGTCGATCGTGGAGAACGCGGTGATCAGGATGACCAGCGCGTCCGGATCATGCTCCATGATGGCGCGGAGCACGCTCAGGCCGTCGAGCTTGGGGAGCTTGAGGTCGAGCAGCACCAGATCATAGCGGCGGGCCTTGGCCTTGGCCAGCCCTTCCTCGCCGTCCCCGGCCTCGTCGACCGCAAATCCTTCCTGGGAGAGCAGCTTGGTGAGGAGGCGTCGCAGGTTCTCCTCGTCGTCGACGACGAGGATGCGGGTCTCCGGCATCGCCGGTGGGGAATTCGCCGTCGGCACGATGTGTTCATGCCCCTCCGGCCTTCCCCATAGACAGCCCCGCCGCCCGGCCAGCTCCGCGCCGCGGTGCGTCCCCCCTGAGGTCAGCATGACGCGACGCCGCCGGTAGTCCGGGCGGCGGGAATCGTTGACGGATCAGACGGTCGGTTTCCGCAGCCGGGCCGCGGCGGCGGCGACCAGCTGGGGGGGCACCTCCACGATGGTGTGGCCGGTCTGCGTGTCGTAAAAACGCACCAGAACGTCGCGCGTCGCCTCGTCGAGGCGCAACTGCGCCGCGACCCGCCCGTCGCCGGCCGCAGCTCCGTTCGGTTCGGCGTGCAGCGCGTCCCGGTCGGAGGCGGCACGCTCGGCCAGGGCCCGACGGGCCCGCTCGAACAGGTCGTCGAAGTAGCGCGTGGGACTGTCCTGGGGTGACGTCATGAGGCGGCCCACACGGCCACGCCGTCGCCCGTGCGCCGCGTCCGGACGACGTGGCGCACGAGCAGCGCGCGATTGGCGCGCTCCACGGCGCCGATCCGCCGGATCGTCGCGGCGATGCGAGGAGTGACCTCGCGCCGCTCGCCGGCGTCCGATCGCCCCGCCAGATGTGCGCGCGCGGCTCCGAGGCGGCGGAGCGTGGAGACGCGGGAGGCTTCGGCGGTGCGCAGCGCGTACAGCGCGCCGACGCGGCCCTGACGCAGCATGATGTGCCGCAGGCGAGCGATGGCCAGCAGCTCACGATGCAGCGCCAGTTCCTGATCCAGAATCGACTCCAACTCCGCGCGATCTCCGTTCATGTCAGTCCCCACTCCACCCGGTCGCGCACGGCGCGACATCCCGACCATGGCCACAGAGCAAGAGCGGTGCCATCGGGCGCGGGCGCCGCGGCTTACCTCCGGGGCCGGACTGCCGATAGAGAGCAACAGGGGACCATCGGGCCCGTCGCCCGCAGTAAGAACGGTGGTACGAACAGTCGAGGAGGCGAGTCGCCTTCGGTGGCGCGCGCGATTGACACGCCGCGGGCCCTGTGGTAGTCTCGGCGCTGCTGCGAAGACCTGCGTCATCCTCCCCCTGGGATGAGGGTCTATCCCGTGGAAAGAGGAGTGGAGAGATGAAGAAGATTCTGGCCGCGATGCTCTTTGCGATGCTGGTCTTCGTCGCGTCGTCGGTGTCCTGGGGCGAAGAGGCCGGCGTGAGCTCGGAGTCCGTCACCTGGGAGTCGGTCACCTGGGAGAGCGTCACCTGGGAGGGGTTCGGCGACTTCGCCGTCACCTGGGAGTAGGCCTGCGATCAGTCAACCGGGGGAGGCCATCGCCTCCCCCGGTCTTCTTTTTCCCTGTCGTCCAGGTGCGATGGCACGGAAGTTGCTCCATCTTCTCACGGCAGCGATCGCGTGAGGGGAGGGAGTGGCCATGCGGAAGCTGATCGCGGGGATCCTGTTTGTCCTGGCCGTGTTCGTCGCGTCCTCGGTCTCCTGGGGTCACGAAGCCGGGGTGACCTGGGAATCCGTCACCTGGGAGAGTGTCACCTGGGAGGGGTTCGGCGACTTCGCCGTCACCTGGGAGTAGGACGCGCCCGGGTGCGCCTGAGAGGGCACCCCTGCGGCGTATGGTATACATGAGGGGAGGCGGCGGACGGAGCATGCCCGTCCCTCCCCACATAGGCGTTGCCTGAGGCCGGCGGACCGGAGACGTAACCGCATGCGCCAGCTCCCGCCACGGGCTCGAATTTTCGTTCTGGGGACGATCGTCCTCGGCGGAATCATTACGGCGGCGGTCCCCTACCTGCCGGGAGGACTCCCGCGCGTCGATCTGTCCGTCCTCATCTTCCTGGCCGCCGCGCTGCTGGCGCAGCTGGTGGGCGTACGCTGGTTCATGCCGGGCCTGGAGGGACAGGCCTGGTCGCTGATCTCCGCCGTCCTCGTCCCCGCCATCATCCTCTTCCCGCCGTCGACCAGCGTCCTGATCGTCCTGATCACGTTCGCGGCCTACGCCGTGAAACGCCGCGCCCTGCCCTGGTACCAGAACGCCTGGAACATCGCCCAGCACCAGGTGGCGGTGCTCGTCGCCGCGCTGGTCTGGGGCAACGTCCGTCCCGCGGCCACGAGCGGCTGGCTGGCCGTGCACTGGTACGCCGCGGCCTTCTTCACCGGCGCCGCGTTCTATCTGCTGAACAACCTGCAGACCAACACCGTCCTGACCCTGGTCACCGGCCGCCCCTTCCGGCAGGTCGGCATCTTTTCGCGCGTCAACTTCTCCCGCGAACTCGTCCTGACATGGTTGGGCGTCGCGGTCGCCGACCTCTGGCAGGTCAATCCGTGGCGGACCGTTCTGCTCATCGTGCCCTTGATCGGCCTCTCCCAGATGCTGCGCAGCCAGGTGGAGGCGGCCACGCGAACCCGCCGGGCCCAGGTGGAAGCGGAGGGCCGGGCCCAGCAGCTGTCCAGCCTGAACGAGCTGGCCCGGGCGCTCACGAGCAGCCTCGATTTCGACCAAGTCTTCGACGCGGTCTACGCCCAGCTGGCCAAGACCGTCACCCCGGACGTACTGTCCATCGCCCTGTTCGACCCGCACACGAACCAGCTCGAGTTCCATGTGATGAAGGCGGGACAGGGGATGCTGCCCACGCAGGTGCGGCGGGCGGAGGCGCCGGAACTCCGCGGCCTGCTCGCCGCCCGCACGCCGCTCGTGCTGGTGCCGGCGCGCAATCGGGAGACCGTGGAGGCGTTGAGCCCACACGGACACCTCCTGGAGGCGGCGTCGGTCACGGTCGTGCCCATGACCCTGGCCGAGCGGACGGTGGGCCTGATGATGCTGGGCACCGCCGAGCCGCCGCTGCCGGCTCACCTCGACCTGGTCTCGACGATGGCCAGCCAGGTCGCCGTGGCCGCGGAGAAGGTCGAACTGTTCCAGCGCGAGCGCCGCAAGACGGCGCAGCTGTCGGCGATCACGCAGGTGAGCAAGAAGATCGTCACCATCCATAACGTCGACGTGCTGCTGCATCAGACCTCGCGGCTGATCGAGGAATCCTTCGGTTTCGCCCGGGTGGACGTGGCCCTGCACCAGAACGGCGCGGGACCGGCCGGCGCGGACGGCGCCGCCGCGGACATCCCGATCTTCTACCGGGACCAGACGATCGGGGTGATGCGCGTCTGGCTCCACCCGGGGACGGCGCTGTCCGCGGACGACCTCTCCATGCTCCAGACTCTGGCCGACGAGATCGCCGTGGCCATCGAGAACGCGCGCCTGTACGAGAACCTGCAGATGCAGATGGGCATGCTGGAGCAGACGCAGCTGCAGCTCCTGCAGTCGGCCAAGCTGGCCACGATCGGCGAACTCGCCGCCTTCATCGCCCACGAGATCAACAACCCGCTGACCAGCGTGTTGGGGTATGCGTCCCTCGTCTTGAGCGAAACGCCGGCGGATGATCCGAAGCGCGCCGATGTCGAGGTCATCGAGAAGGAGGCCCTGCGCGCGCGCAGTATCGTGCGCGACCTGCTCGGCTACGCCCGGCAGACCGACTCGGCCATGGCCCCGACCCAGGTGAACGACGCGATCGAGAGCGTCCTGCCCCTGGTCCGCCAGCGGGCGGATGCCGCCAACGTGACGATCGAAGCCCGCCTCGATCCCGTCGCGCCCACGATCATGGCCGATGTCAACCAGCTCAAGCAGGTCTTTATCAACATCCTGAACAACGCGATCGACGCCATGCCCCAGGGCGGCATGGTGGCCGTGACGACGCGGACCGTGAGCATCAACGGGAGCGGGCCGCTGGTGGAGATCTCCTTCCAGGACAGCGGCACGGGGATCGACCCCCAGCATCTGGAGAAGATCTTCGACGCCTTCTTCACCACCAAGGGCGCGGGCCGCGGTACCGGACTCGGGCTCCCGATCAGCAAGCGCATCGTGGAGCGCCACGGCGGGACGATCGCCGTGCGCAGCGCCCGGGGTCAGGGCAGCTGTTTCACGATCCACCTGCCGGCCGCGCCGGCGGCGTGAGGGCGATGCCGACGAAGGAGATGCGGGTGGCCACAAAGCGTATCCTGGTGGTCGACGACGAGGCCTCGATCCGTGACCTCTGCGCGCGGGTGCTGCAGCGCGCCGGGTTCGAGGTGACCGTGGCCGGGGGCGGCGAGGAAGCCGTCCGCCGGCTGCGGGGCGAGGCCTTCGACGCCGTGATCACCGACATCCGGATGCCCGGCCTCTCCGGCCTGGAGGTCCTCGACGCGGCGAAACGGCATCACTCCGGAATTCGCGTCGTCCTGATCACGGGGTTCGGGACCCCGCAGACCCTGGAGCGCGCGCGCCAGGGCGGTGCAGACCGCATCCTGACCAAGCCCTTCAACCCGGTCGAGCTCCTGACCGCCGTCCGGGAGATCCTGCCGGCATAGTCCACCGGGCGGAACCACTCAGTGCAGCCGCTGGTCGCCCCGTCCCCCGGGCAGCTCGCAGTACCACGCCGCCAGCCGCGCGAATGACACGATCGGGGCGAGCGAAGCGCGAACGGTGGCGATGATCCGCTCGGGGATGGCCAGTCCCACGCCCGTCAGCATCTGCCAGCGCGACTCCACCATCGCCGCCAGCTGCAGGGCGAGTTCCGTGGTCAGCAGGTTGGCCTCCGCCAGCGGCAGGAAAACTTCCCAGCGCCGCGCCGGGCGGGGCATCTCGAAGATGTTCAGCATCGCCTTGGCGATCCCGGTGGCGGCGCCCGCGGCGTTGCTGAACCAGCCGACGATCTGGCCCAGGCGCTCCGGGTCGCGTCCGGCGGCCTCCGCCTCCCGCGTGGTCGGCTCCAGCACCGCCGCCGAGGAGAGGATGCGCGAAAGGCGCCAGCCGATCCGGATCGGATCGAGATACCTGGGCGGCTGGGGGAGCACGAGCCCCGGCATGCCCAGGATGACCATCCCCAGGTTGCGCGCCTGCTGGATCATCTCTCGGGCCTCTTCCAGCAACCCGGCCCGTTCGCGTTCCAATCGCGCGGTGGCGGCGCGCGCGAACGCCTCGTGGGCCTCCGGATCATTATTCACCAGCAGCGTGCCTCCGGTCAGGATTTCGTAGATCACCGGAACGATGTGCGTGTTGAGGGCGAAGGGCATCAGGATGCCGGGAACGTCACCGAGGGGATTGGCCGTGGAGAGCCGCTCCATGTACGCGCCGATCTCCTCCTCGGAGAGGCGCTCGGGAAAGATCAGGGCGACCTCGAGATCGCTGTCCGGCCAGGTGCGCTCCGTGGCGTACCGGCCGTAGAGATACGCCGCGGCGACGTCCGCCTCCCGGGAGAAGAACGACCGGAGCGCGGTCTGTGCATCCACAGACCCATACTAACAGGGAAGGGGACGACCTAGCGAGCGGACCCGAGCCGTTCCTGCAGACGGTCGGCGAGGGCGAGGAGCCAGCGGTTCTGGGCCAGCATTGTCCGGTGCTGGCCGGCGAGACGCCTCATCCCGGCCCGCTCCTCTTCGAGCACGGTCCGGTGCGTCGCCGGACGAGCGCCGCGGGCGCGGCGCCAGTTCCGCCGCACCTCGTCGATTTCCTGGCGATGGACGCCGAGCGCCCGGCCTTTGGTCTCCCGCAGGCTGCTGAGTACCCGTCGATGTTCGCGTACCTCGAGCAACGGACACCTCCGTACAGGCGCAGCGCGGTGGCACTGCGATTGTAGGAGGCGTCCCGCTGCTCTCACGTCAGGCCGCGGTCCGATCCGCATCGGGCGGCGACCCGATTTACAGGAGATCGGCTTCGAAGAGACGGGCGATCATCGCGGCGCGGTTGCCCACGCCGAAGCGCGCGAAGATCCTGCGGAGGTGGGTGGACACCGTCCAGATGCTGATGCCGAGGTGGCGGGCGATGGCCTTGGTGGGAAACCCCTGGGCGACGAGCAACGCGATCTCACGCTCGCGGGGGCTGAGCCTGACCGGCGGACGGAGCGAGGGCGTGGAGGCGGGCAGCGTCCCGGGGAGACGTGTCACGGGACCGGCGCCGGCGACGCCGGGCGCATGGCCGTGAAGGCCCGGGCAAAGGCCTGGGCGGCCGCCTCGTGCCGGCCGTCCGCCAGATGGACGAAGCCGAGGTCGCGGCAGGCGGCAGAGAGATCGGCACCCATCTCCAGCCGCTCGAAGGCGGCGCACGCAGAGCGTAAGCGGGCCGCGGCCTCGGCGAGCCTGCCTGCCGCGGCCAGAGCGGCCCCGTCGACCGCCGCTGCGCGCGCGCCTTCAGCCTCGTCGTGGATCCGGCGGGCGATCGCCTCCGCCTCGCCCGCGAGCTCGCGCGCGGCGTCTGAATCTCCGCGGCGCACCTCAAGCCTGGCCAGCTCCACCAGGGCCTGGGCGATGCCCTCGTCGTCGCCGCACTGACGCGCCAGCTGCAGGCTCTCCCGCAGGTCCGGCTCCGCCTCGCGGCATCTACCCTGCTCGAGGCGAAGCATCCCGACGCTGCGCTTCACCATCCCTAACAGCCGCAGGTTCTCGTGCAGACGCAGCAGCGCCTCGGCCTGCTGCAGATAGCCGTCGGCCTCCGCAAATGCCTGGTGGCGTTCGGAGGCGACACCGAGATTGAAAAGCAGGAGCGCCCGCTGCGCGGGGTCGGCGGCGCGGCCGAGCAGGGGAACGGCCTGACGAAGGGCTTCGAGAGCCTGAGCGGGCAGGCCGAGCTCGACGTAGACGCGGCCGAGGTTCGACAGCAGCTTGCCGAGCAACTCGCCGTCCTGGACGCCGGCGCGGCGCAGCCGGTCGATGCCCGACTGATAGAGCGCCCGGGCCAGGGCGAACCGCCGGGCTCGGAAGGCGAGGAACCCCTGCGCGTTTGCAGCCGCGGCGACGAGTTCGGCGTCTCCCAGTCCTTCCGCGAGCTCGCGCGCCTTCTGCAACTCGGACGAGGCAAAATCGAACTGCCGTAGACCGGCCAGCGCCTGGCCGCGACCGAGCGCGGCCCTCGTGCGCAGGCGCGGATCCCCGCTCTCGTCAGCGAGGGGGGCGGCCGCAGCAAAGGTTTCGAGCGCCTCGGTGAAGCGATGCTGCCTGAGCAGGGATTCGCCTCGCCGGCACGCCACGGCTGCCCGGGCTGCCGCCGGCGGAGGCGCGTCGAGGAGCGAAGGCAAAGGCTGGCGGAGGCGCTCGGCCAGCACCTGGAGGGTGGCCAGGGACGGCCGCACCCGATCGTGCTCGATCATGCTGACGTAGCTGGCCGACAGCGTCGGCCGGCCGAGATCGCGCTGCGTCAGGCCGAGCGCCTTCCGCGCCTGTCTGATACGCTGCCCGAGCGTCGTGCCGGGGCCCTCCTCCGGCCGGTCACTCCAGGACCGACAGTCAGCGGTCCGCGATCCGCTCGGCGCGGAGCATCTCGCCCCCGCCGTGCCCCGCGAATGCCAGCGGCGCCCACGCCAGGACGAGCGCCGCGACAACCACTGCCACGATCTTCACCATGGAAGGGCTCCTTTCTGCCCTCCCACTCACTCGTCTTCGATGTGGACTGATGAATTCCTCCAAATTGACGCGCAATATTTCATTGATACTGACACGAAATCGGATATTGCACGAAAGCTGGCCTGTTTATGTCACGAATATATGTTCGAATGATGTCGCAGCGACGGGAGCACGTAGAGGGGCCGTCCCCCCACACAAGTGGCTCCGAGGTTGGACTGCGACTAAGAGGGGCTAGCCGACGACGCGGACGTGCGTGGCCTGAGGGCCCTTCTGTCCCTGCGTGGCCTCGTACTCGACCTTCTGTCCCTCGTTCAGGGTTCGATAGCCGGTTCCCTCGATCCCGGTGTAGTGCACGAAGAGGTCCCGGCCGCCGTCGTCGGGGGTGATGAAGCCATACCCCTTTTCGGCGTTGAACCACTTGACGGTCCCGGTTGCCATGCGCTGAACCCCTGCCCTTCCTCCACTGGACTGCCCGCAGGCCTCGCTGCAGACGCTTGCTGACCCCCATTCCCCACGGAGGCGGAGCAGTCCTGCTGGGCGGGCATGCGTGCGGGCCGTCAGCGGGCCGAGCTGGGCGTGGGCCCTCGTGAGGCGTCCAGCGCCTGCGCGCGCCTGACGTAGTGGAGGCTGATCCGCCAGAGGAGCACCACCAGAGGGATCACGCCCAGGGCGATCCGCGTCCCGGTGAAGATGGCCGCGTTGTACGCGGCATGGCTGACCGCAGAGACGAGGAGTGCCGTGGCCAGTCAGGCAAGCGGGCGCGAGGAGAACTTCGCCAGACCCACATAGAAGCCCATCACGGCCCCGAAGAAGGCGTGGCCCGGCACGGAAAGGGCGGCGCGCAGGACGCCCACGTCCGTCCCCCCTTCCAGCACGTACGCGATGTTCTCGAGCGTGGCGAAGCCCAGCGAGGCGGCCACAGCGTAGAGAATGCCGTCGATGATCTCATCGAACTGGGCGTGCCGGTAGATCCCCACATACAGCGCGGCGAACTTGGCGCTCTCCTCGATCAGGCCGATGAGGCCGGCCGCGGCGACACCGGAGGGGAGGGTCCCCGTCCCCGGCAGGTCCGTAACGCGGAAAATCACTTCCTCCAGCGCGCCGGCCAGCAACGCGGCCAGGGCGCCGTAGGCGAAGACCAGGCCGACGAGGTGCCGGGGTTCCGGGCGAAGGCGGTCACGCCGGCGGAAATACCACAGCCAGAAGACGCTTGGCGCAACGGCAAGGACGAGGAGCCAGGCCATGCGCCTCTATTCGCTGCGGACCAACGAGACCCTACGATAGCGACCGCGAGGGGAGCCGCGGGCTATGGCTGAATGAGCCCCTTGCGGACGGCGTAGCGCACGAGCAGGCTGCGGTCGTGGAGGTCGAGCTTCTCCATGATGTGCGCGCGATGCGTCTGGACGGTCTTGACGCTGATGAAGAGGCGGTCGGCGATCTGCGAGTTGGTCAATCCCTCGGCGATGAGAACGAGGATCTCCCGCTCGCGGTCGGTCAGACCGTCGTAGCGTCCGGCGCCTTCTCCCGAACGCATCCTGTCCAGATAATCCTGGACCACGCTGCGTGCCACGGCGGGGTAGAGGAAGGCCTCGCCCCGCGCGGCCGCCCGCACCGCCTCGACCAGGTCGGTGGCCGCCGCGCGCTTCAGTACATAGCCCGCCGCGCCGAGGCGCAACAACTGGAAGACGTAAGACTCCTCCTCGTGCATCGTCAGGATGAGCACCTGGGTCTCGGGCAGGAGCCGGCGGATCTCCTGGGTGGCCTCCACCCCGTTCTTCTTCGGCATGCTGATGTCCATGACCACGACGTCAGGGCGCTGCTGGCGCGCCAGGCGGACCGCCTCGTCCCCATCCCTGGCCTCACCCACCACCTCCAGGTCGGGCTGGGCGTCCAGAATCATGCGGATGCCTTCTCGGACCACCGCGTGATCTTCGGCGATCAGAACGCGAATTTCGGTCGCTGGCGCAAGAGCCGGTCGAGCCATGTGATGCCTCCGCGCGTAGCGTACCAACCGCGCGCGAAGGCCGCCTATCGGCTCGGCCGCCTATTTTGTGAGTCGGGTAGAGGCCCGAGAACCGTCATCAGGCCCTCGCCGGAGGGATGAGACCGACTAGATCGGCTCGCTGGCGTCGAAGGGATCGGTGGAGCGCACCGCCGCTCCCCACAGGCGCAGCACCGAGAACAGGTAGACCGCGCCCGCCGCCGTCCCCACTGCGACCGCCGCGGCCAGGATCAGGCCCAGGGCGCGCAGTAGCCTCAATGCGATGCCTCCTCTCATGTCTATCCTCCTTCTTCTTACCCTGCAGGAGCAATCCGCGCACCACCCGATTCGCCTTGCGGGCGGGTGAGTGGCGGCGTGGGCAAAATCGGACTCCGGCCGGATGGCGTCGAGAGGTCTTCCGGGCCAGGATGAGGGCACGGCAGTTCGGAGGTGGATGATGGCCAGACAGGCTCAGGCGCGCGGTACGGTCCGCACGGGGCACCCGTGGCTCCTGCTGCTCTCGGCGGCAGGGCTGGTCCTGAGCGCCTATATGGTGTGGACCCGCGCCGCGCACGCGCCGGTGTACTGCCCGCTGGGAAGTGGATGCGATATCGTCCAGTCCAGCCGGTACGCCGCGGTCTTCGGCATCCCGGTGGCACTGCTCGGCCTGCTGTTCTACACCGCGCTGCTCCTGCTGGCCGCCTGGCCGATGGATCGCATGGGCCGCAGCGGGATCGCACTGCCTCTGGCCGCGGCAGGACTTGGGGCTTCTCTGGTCTTCACCGTCGTGCAGCAGACGGCGATCCAGGCCACCTGCTCGCCGTGCCTGGCTTCCGCGCTTCTTACCCTCGCCATCGCCGTGGTCATACTGAGAGAGCCACGCCGCCGCGGTTGGCGGCCCTGGGTGGCCGGCACCGCGACGCTGGCCGCATCTGTGCTCTTTCTGATCGTCGGATATGCCGCGTCGCGTCCACCGGCGGCGTCGGAGGCGTACGCGGAGGGGCTGGCGCGCCACCTGACGGCGACTGGAGTGAAACTCTACGGGGCATACTGGTGCCCGCACTGCACCGACCAGAAAGAGATGTTCGGTAAGGCCGCGGCCCTGCTGCCGTACATCGAGTGCGACGCGCGATCTCCGGTGGGGCAGCCGGGGGTCTGCGTCGCCGCCCGGATCCGCGCGTTTCCTACCTGGGACATCAACGGGCGGCGCTATGAGGGGGTGCTTTCCCTCGCGCAGCTCGCCCAACTCACCGGCTACCGCCCTCCACCATAGGGCCGGAAATCAGGCACGAACCGGATGGCCGCGCCGACGCGCCCGCGGTAGCCTGAGACCGGGGGACCGCCGTGGCCGACGACTACGCCGCGATCTGCGGCCTCTACTGGGAAGGCAGCGCGTGGTATGCGACCCTCGGGGCGACTTGCGCCGCGCAGGGAGAAGCCCACCTGGCGAAGGTCTGTCCGGTCTACGCGTGCGCCAGGGACAGCGCGGTGGCCCACTGCGGGGTCTGTCCCGAGTTCCCGTGCATCCTCCTCGTTCACATGGCGGCGCAGACCGGAGGCGGCGACCCCCGGATTGCGTCGGCCTCCCTGCGCAGGGAACTCGGTGATGAGCTGTGGGCCGCCTGGGCACGCCAGCAGCGGATGTGGGTCGGTGCTTATTGTCCCCTCCGCGCCCTCAACCGCTAGGGAAACAGACGACGTCTAAGGGCCGGCCCGGACTACGTGGTAATCAAGATGGCGAAGCCGAGCGCTACGGCGACCGCACCAAGCACGGCCGTGGCCCAGGCCTTGCGGGGCAGGTACCAGTGGCCGATGCGGTTCAGGGTCCGCCTGTTGGCGACGACCGCGAGCAGCGCGACCAGCGGCGCGATGAAGGCCACGTTGTACACCAGCAGGAAGGCCAGCCTGATCCCCGGCGGCTCCCTGGCCAGCAACCCGAGCACGCCGAGGTAGATCGCCCCGCTGCACGGCACCGTGCACAGCCCGACCAGCCCGCCGGCGATGACCAGGCCGGCGGGCGTCGTCCGCGACAGCCACCGGCGCACCGCGCCGTGAAACCGCGCCGGCATGCCGAGGGACCATCCCCATCCGGGGAGCACGGCGTCCTTGATCATCCACAGGCCGAGGATCACCACCAGGACGCCGATGAGGCGGACGGGCAGGTGCGTGCGGGTCAGAAACGAGACCACGGAGAGAAGGCCAAGGCCGAGCAGGAGATAGGTCGCAAACATACCGGCGACATACGCGCCGCCCACGCGCCACAGTCGCGGCTGCGCCTGCCCGAAGGCGACCCCGGCCATGAGCAGGGCGGCCAGCGACAAGAGCACGCTGAACGCGCAGGGGTTGAGGCCGTCCAGCAGGCCTGAGGTGACGATGGAGGTGAGCGTCAGCGCGCTCACCCGCTGACCTCGAGCACGCCGCGCATCGTCGGGTTCTCCTTGCCCCCGCAGCAGATGTCGCAGTAGAAGACATACGTTCCTGCCGGCAGGCGTCCCAGGTTGACGGACTGCTGCGTCCGGGGCGCCACGCGCACGTCGACGTTCAGCGCATCGATGCGGAACTGATGCCACCCGCCCCCGTCCGTGTGGAGCGAGTTGTCCACGTTGACAAAGGTGAGCGTCAGCTCCCTGTCGGCCCGCCCCTGCAGACGTGAGGGTTCGAATCCGGCCATGCTCAGCGTGACCCGCTGGCTCCCCGCCGGGGCGGGCCCGGTCGCCGGCGGAGGACGAAACGGCAACGACGCAAGGAAAATCGCGGCGGCAATCACCGTCAGCGCGACCAGGCCGAACCACAGTGCCCGCCGGCGGAGCACTATCCGCCGGCGGGAGTCATCCGCTTGCGCGCGCGATCGTCGTTTCTTGGCCATGGTGCCTCCCCCCGTCGGTTCCGTCAGTGACACGCGGCCGCGGCGCGGCGCGCATGGCGCAGCGCCCGCAGCATCAGCAGGATTCCCGCGGCGTTTGCAGCCAGGCTCAGGGCAACGACGTAGAGCCTGTTCTCGATGAGGAACGTGGCCGCGGCGGACAGCCCGATGAACGGGACCACGTCGCCCAGGTGGTGGAGGCAGCAGGCCACCATCGCTGTGGTCGCGGTCGCCGTGCCGCCGGCGGCCATCGCGGCTCCGGTCCCATCGCCGCGAATGGCCCGCCGGACGTGCGTGTAGAGTGCCATCTGGGTCCCGAACCCCACGGCCACCAACGCGATGAACCAGACGTCGGCTCGCCACTGCGACATCAAATGGGACCAGGAGCGGGAGGAGAGCCCGACAATCAGGCTGTAGCCGGCGACCAGTCCGCCCATCGCCAGAAGGCCGATCCGGACCGACCGCCAGCTGGTCGTGGGGAAGGAGGTCGCCAGGCTCATGGCGTCCACCGGAAAGTGCGCGCGGCCGCGCCGGCGATGGTCTTGATCACCAGCTCGATCGGCTGGCCGGAGGCGACCTTCGGGAAGATCAGGACACCTGATCGGTGGTGGCTGTCATCTGACGTGCTCACCCAGCGCAGCGGCTGGAAGGTCCTTCCCCCGGCGCGGAGTTCACTGACCTTCACCATATCGTAGCGGGTGAGATCTCCACTGTGGGTGGTCATCGCGACGATGAAGACCGTGTACCGATCGGGCTCGTACCGTGCCGCCTGGGGACCGCCGTACGTCACCTCGATCTCGACGCCGCCCTCCCCCTGATCCCGCCGGACGCTTCCGCTCGCCGCGGAGGCGGCCGCCGGCGCCGCTCCCTGCTCCGGCGCCGGCGACGGGCGCGACACGAACAGATACACTCCGCCGAAGACGACGGCCCCGATCAGCACGGCCACAATCACTGCCCGCATGATGTCTCCTCCTTCACCGCAGCAGCGGCCGCAGGGTGGTCTCCAGTTCGTACATCGAGGCCACGCCGATGAACTTCCGCACCAGGCGGCCGCGCCGGTCCAGGATGAAGATCTCGGGGTGCGCGGTGATCCCGAAGTCGCGATTCACCTGCGCCGCGTCCGGCTGGTTGAACTCGTGGTAGTGCCAGGTGACCCGATCGGCGAACCGTGCTTTGAGTGAAGCCATCACGGGCTTCATCACCTCACAGGCTCCTCAGCCGTACGGGTGGTGCGGTGTCGGATCGGACCAGACGAAGACCACCGTGGGCCGGCTGCCGTCCGCGTACTTCGCGTAGGCGGACGCCCGCGGCCAGCTTACGTACGCGACCGCGGCGACGACCACCGCCGCGGCGAGGAGCCATGCGCCGGAGCGCCGGGATGAGGGATGCGACCGCTTCCGTCTGCCCGCCATCGCGTCTCCCCTCTTACGCCGCCGGCAGGGCAAATCCGACCGTCGTGCCGGCGCCGACGTGACTGCGTGCCCAGACGTGCCCGCCGTGCGCTTCCACAAGGTGCTTGACGATGGCCAGACCGAGCCCCGCCCCGCCCGTGGAGCGCGAGCGTGAACGATCGACCCGGTGGAACCGATCGAAGATGCGCGGCAACTCTGCGTCGGGAATGCCCGGCCCGGTATCGGATACCTCGACGCGGACCTCTCCGTCGTGGCGCGATGCGGCCAGGTGGACCGAGCCGCCCGACGGCGTGTATCGGATCGCGTTGTCCAGCAGGTTGTGCAGGACCTGGGCGATCCGATCATGGTCCGCCGTGACGCGCAGCGGTGCGGCAGGGATCTCGAGGACGATGGCCTTCCCTTCGGCCAGCGACCGCGCCGCCCCAACCACCTCGCCCGCGAGCGCCCCGAGATCGAGCGGGCGCAGCGCCAGAGGCAACTGGCCCTCCTGGGCCAGGGCTAGGTCCCGCAGGTCGCGGACCAACCGCGTGAGGAGCTGAGTCTGCACGTGCAGCGAGGCGAGGCGCTCGGGACCGACCGGCACTACGCCGTCCAGCATCCCCTCCACATTGGCCTGCAGCACCGCCAGCGGCGTGCCGAGCTCATGGGCGATGTCCGCGAGCAGCTGTCGCCGCGTCTCCTCAGCCTGCCGGAGGGAGGCCGCCATCGTGTTGAACGCGCGGGCCACCTGCGCCAGTTCCTCACCGCCACTCTCGGGCACGGCCTGACGAAGGTCTCCCTGTCCAAGACGCGTCGCCGCGGTGGCGAACGTCCGGAGCGGCGCGGCGATCGTGCGCGCGGTAGCGGTCCCGACCGCCGCCGCCACGAGGATTCCGATCGCCGCGGCAATCCAGATCGCCCGGCGCACGTCGCCCAGCAGCCGTTGCTCGGGACCCACCATCATCCCCCGCATCATCGCGCTCATCCCCGGCATCCCCCGGGTATGCTGCAGGAAAGCCGTGACGCGGCGTTCGGCCAGGCGATCCGTGACCAGCCCCACCACGGCCACGGAGAGCCAGGCCACGAGCACCAGCACGAGCACCAGTCGCAGGCGCAGGCTCGTCATCCGACGGTCTCCGCCAGGCGATACCCGACCCCGTGCACCGTCAGGATGTAGCGCGGATGCTGCGGGTCGGGCTCGAGCTTCTGGCGCAGGTTCTTCACGTGGGCGTCCACTGTGCGCTCGTACCCCTCGAAGCCGAATCCCTGCACCTGGTCGAGCAGCTGCAGCCGGGTGAAGGCGCGCCCCGGGCTGCGGGCCAGGACGGTCAGAAGGCGGAATTCCGTCGGGGTCAGGTCCAGCACCTGCCCGCGGCGCGAGGCGCGGAAGCGTTGCGGGTCGATCTCCAGGTCGTGCACGCGGAGGAGCTCGTCGTCGCCCTCGGCACCGCGGGCGCGCCGCAGCACGGCGCGCACTCTGGCCACAACCTCGCGCGGGCTGAAGGGCTTGGTAATGTAGTCGTCGGCGCCGAGCTCGAGGCCGATGAGTTTGTCCGACTCTTCGCCACGCGCCGTGAGCATGATCACCGGCGTCCTGCCCTGGGCGCGGATCCGCCGGCAGACTTCAAGCCCGTCCAGTCCCGGGAGCATGAGATCGAGCAGGACGAGGTCGGGCCGCAGACGCGCGTACTCCTCCGCGGCCCGGACCCCGTCGCCGACGACGGCCACCCGGTAGCCGTCTCGTTCCAGGTACTGGCGGACGATGTCCGCGATCTGCGGCTCGTCCTCCACGATCAGCACCGTCCGCCGGTTCATCACTGCGTGAGCGCCTTCTTCAGTTCCTCGTACTGCTGCGGGGTGATCTCACCACGCGCCAGGCGCTGCCTCAGAATCTGCAGGGGCTCATCGCTCTGCGGCGTCCGGCCGATCGCTCCGCGCGCAACGAGGATCACGCCGGCGATCAGCAGGATCAGCGTGAGCAGCGGGACGATGCCGAAGCCGCCGCCCCAACCGTAGCCGCCCATCATGCCGCGGCCCATCATGCCGCCGGGCCCCATCATTCCCCCGCCCCAGAAGGACGCCCCAAGGACGGGAACCAGCAGGACGACGCCGAGGATCACCACCAGGACGATCGTCAGGTCGCGATTGTTCATCGTCGTGCCTCCTCGATGAGACTAGTAGTGCTTCTCCCGCACGAAGGCGCCGTGCCAGGAGTGGTACCAGGCCTGCCCGGTGTAGGCGTTGACGCTCAGCATCCCCACCGTCGTCCCGCCGCGCTCGACGTCGAAGGTAAAGTAGCCGTAGAATGCGGTCCCGTCATCAGGCGATGCCTGCGGGAAGGCCTGGGCGAGATACCGGGCAGCGATGGAACGGGCGCGCTCCCGCGAGATGGCCTGGCTCCCGGCCGTCGGAGGCTGGAAGGCGGGGCCTCGACCATACCCGGGACCCCACCCGCCCATCATCCCGCCGCCCATCATGCCGCCCCCGCCCCACCCGGCTGATCCGGCCATATGGCCGTACTTCGTGTTCCACATCATGTTCGGTCCCGGCTCGGGGTGGACGAACCCGTTGCGCTCGACGATCAGCTCGAAGGCGCCGACGGCGGTGCTCTTTTCCTTGACGAGCACGTAGAAGTGGTTGCTGAACTCCATGACCTCCGCCACGACGAGGTCGGCGTCGCCGTAGGCGGCCAGGACTTCGCGGGCCCGCGCCGCCGCGTCATCGAGCGACGTGACGGGGGCACCCCGGGCGGCGAACCCGGGGCCCATCATGCCCCACCCGCCCCATCCGCCTGGTCCGCGCGGTCCGGGCTGGGCGAACCCCGGCAGGGCCAGCGCGACGGCCAGCAGGATCACGCCGACGCCGGCGTACAGATAGCGCTTCCGCATCTCACTCATCTCCTCACCTCTGTGGTCTTGAGGATCGGCATCCTCTGCCGTTCACGCTACCGGGGCGTGATGAACCAGCCGTGAACGGGAGGTGAAGAAATCGAGAACGCTCACGTCGTAGCGTACGCCCGCTCCGACGACAGGGCCATCGGGCGAGCGCCCGATGACGAGGTCAGGCGCTGTCAGCGGACGGTGGGTGCGCCTAGGGTCTCTCCAGGCCGAAGACCGTGATCGCGCCCGTGGCCTTGTCCACGCTGTGGCACGAGGTGCACGTGCCCCTGTACGTCGAGGCGAACTTCGTGCTGCTCAGGTGGACTTTGTGCAGCGCCGTGCGGAACGGGGCGGGTGTCGGACCCTTGGTATGGCAGAGCGCGCACTGCTGCACCGTCTTGGCCGCCGAGACGGGATGGCCCTTGATCGCCCGGGCCACCGCATCCAGAGCCGGCTCTTTGCCGGCGGCCCCATGGCAGGCCGGGCACCCCTGTGCCGCGGGCCCCGCGGCGGTCGGTGCCGGACCGATCGAGATCACGGCGAGCCCGACCGCCACGACCAGCATCAGGATTCCAAGCAGTGTCTTCATCCGTGTGCTCCCTTCGGCCCCCACAGGCCAGACGGTCACCGGCGTGATTCCAGTTCCCGGATCTTGAGCCATAACGTCGCAGCGACAAAGACGACGATGGCGACGACCACCAGGAGCCCGCGCCTCCTGAACGCCAGTTCCGCCATCGCCGCCTCGCCGAACGCCCGGGCCTTCTCCGCCGCGGTCACGCCAGCGCCCGCCGTCCGATCGACCTCGGCCACACTGGCGGTATGGGTCACGGCCCGCGAAAGGATCAGCTGCGTGCGCGCCTCATCCAGGTCCAGCTGAGCGTCGGCGACGTCCATGCCCGCGGTCGCGGTCCGCGCCAGGAGTCCCTCGGCCCCGGCGATCACCGCCTTCACGCGCTCCAGCCGCGCGCGGATCTCCTCGGCGGTCTGGGCACCCGCGCTGCCGGCGGGATGGCAGCGGCTGCATACCGCCCCGCGGCCCCCGCCGATCATCTCGTCGGAGGGAAAGGCGATGTTGTGTGTGCCGTGACAGCTGATGCACTCCCCTTCCCCCAGGATGTCGAACGCCGCCTTGTGCGGGCTGCGCACGAAGAGATCGCGCGCCGCGCTGTGGCACTGGGCGCAGACGTTGGCCACCGAGGTGACCCCCGGGGGCACCGCTCCATGGTTGTCGTGGCAGTCATTGCACGCCGGCGCCTGCCGGTTTCCCCGGGCGATCAGGCCTTCGCCGTGCACGCTCCCCTTGTACTCCTCAAACTGCGTCGTGGGGATGCCATAGGGCTTCATCCGGTCGGGATCGGCGTGGCACCGGGCGCACGTCCCGGGCACGTTCGTCGGGAAGACGGGCGAGGCGGAGTCGGAGACCGCACGCACGGGGTGGACGCCGTGACAGCTGGTGCACGTCGCGACCTTCGTGTCGCCCTTCGCCAGCCGCTGGCCGTGGACGCTGGTCAGGAAGCGCGAGAACTGGTCCGTGGGTAGGCGCGGGTTGAACTCGCGCATCACGTCGGGACGGCTGTGACAGCGCGCGCAGAACCGCGGAATCTCCGCCGGCGACGGGGCGCCGCGGAACCCGGCCCGGCGACCGTGGGCGTCCATGCTCATCGCGTTGGGGTCGCCGCCGTGGCAGGAAGCGCAGCCGAACCCGCGACGGGTGTGCACGTCGTCCGCCGCGCCGAGCGGAGGGCGAGCCAGACGGCCTTCGAGCGCGGAGTGGCAGGTCGTGCAGGTCTCCGCCTGCGGAGCGGCGGCGACAGTCCGCGGAAGGGCGAGGAAGAGCAACGGGCCCAAAATCCCCCACAGCAGGATTCCAGGCCTCACCGTTCGGGCCTCAGTCCCAGGGCGGTCATGAAGACGACAAAAACCAGCGCCGCGATCCCGGCGGCGGCGACGGCGCGATGAGCCTGCTCGCGGCGGGCCCAGACATCGAGGAAGGGCACGGCGGCCAGCACGAGCGCGCCGACGACGAAGGCGGCGACGCCGAGCACTTCACCCTCCAGGCCAAAGAGGCGCCCGGGCAGCAACCGCAGGCTCTCGTACATAAAGAGGAAGTACCATTCGGGTTTGATTCCCGCGGGCGCGGGCAGCAGCGGATCGGCCTTCTCACCGAGCGGCCAGGGTACCAGGGTGGCCAGCGCGGCCACGCCCCCGAGCAGCACCACCCAGACCAGGAGGTCGCGCAGGGCAAAATGCGGGTAGAACGGCTCCCCACCCCACGGCTGCACCGAGATCGGACGGCTCATCCCGTGCACCTGGACGAGCAGCAGGTGCAGGGCGAGCAGCAGCGTCATGAGCGCCGGGAGAATGGCCACGTGCATGCCGAAGAACCGGGAGAGCGTAGCCTCGGTCACGTCGTCCCCTCCACGCAGCAGCACCATCACGGCCCGGCCGACCACCGGCACATCGCCGGCGATCTCCGTCCCCACCTTGGTGGCAAAGTAGGCCAGGGTATTCCACGGCAACAGGTAGCCGGTGAAGCCGAACGTCAGCGTGAGGAACAGCAGCCCCACGCCGGTGAGCCAGGTCACCTCGCGCGGGCGACGGTAGGCCTTGCCGAAGAACGTCGCCACCAGGTGCACGGCCGCGGCCAGGATCATCAGGTTGGCCGACCAGACGTGGACCGACCGCACCAGCCAGCCGAAACGCACTTTGGAGATGATGAGCCGCACGCTCTCGAACGCCGCATCCGCGGTCGGCCGATAGTACATCAGCAGGAGCAGCCCGGTCAGGATCTGGAGGATGAAGAAGAAGAGCGTGATCCCGCCGGTGTAGTAGGTGATGGTGAAGCGATGGCGCGGGACCTCCTTGTGCCGCAGGAAGTCCATCGCCCCCCGGTAGCGCAGGCGTTCCTCCAGCCAGCCGGCGACGCGCATGCCCTATCCCCGAGAGATGATCACGTCGTCGTCTTTGACCGTGACCTTGAACTCCTCCAGAGGCCGGGGCGGGGGCCCGGCGAGCACCTGGCCGTGCAGGTCGTAGTGCCCGTCGTGGCAGGCGCACCAGATGTGCTTGAAGTCGGCACGGTACTGCACCGTGCAGGCCAGATGCGTGCATACCGCGGTGAAGGCGCGGACCTCGCCCTCCGGCGTGCGCAGGACGATGGCGGGCTTCCCGCCGAAGGCCACGATCTTGCCGGCGTTCGGGGCGAGGTCGGAGGCCTTGGCCGCGACCACCGACGTCGCGGTCACCTCCCTGACCTTGGGCGGCACGAGGTAGTGAAGGATCGGATAGAAGACCGCCCCGGCCAGTGCGGCCAGCCCCGTGCCGACAAAGTAGTCGAGCAGCGTCCGCCGGGCGATCCGCGGCGGCCGCCGCTCCACAGGCGTGTCCATCCCTTCCCCCTGGCCCCTACTTCAGCGCGTCGAGCGTCGCCAGGAGCACCGTGCGCGCGAACCGCGGATTGTGCACCCCGAAGCTGTCGTCGCCCTCGATGCCCTGCGGCTCATCGCGTCGCACCTCCACGCGTCCTGGCGTCCTGCTGGAGCATGCCGCGCTCGCGGGCGAGGCGGAGGATTTCGTCGGCGGGATAACGCCGCCGGCCGCCGAGGGTCATGAACACCGGCAGCCGGCCTTCCCGGGCCCAGCGGTAGACGGTGTGCGGCGACACACCGAAGATCGCCGCCACCTCGCGGCGCGAGAGCAGCCGTTTCGACTCGGGCATCATCGCCACAACGCGCAGATGACGTCGCTCATAGCATAGGGGTCATTGTGCGCGCGGCCCTATGGTGCAGATGCATCATTTGCCCCCCGGGCGGACTAGGATGCCCGCCGGAGCATTTCGGCTGTCCCGAACGCGCAAAGTCCTGCCTCCGGCCCTCAGAGGAGGGGGAATCAAATCAGAACCTGATACCACTTGCATCTCTCCCTTCCTAGACTGAGCGCGGAGAGTGTGCATTCCGCGCACGGGCGGGGGAGCGTGCAGGCGCTCGCGCTTCAGGAGATCACGAAGTGCTTCGGACCGGTGCAGGCCCTGCGCGGGGTCAGTCTGACCGTGGGGGACGGGGAAGCGCTGGCCGTCTTCGGCCCCAACGGCGCGGGCAAGACGACCCTCCTGAAGATCGCCGCGACACTGATGCGCCCCACCAGCGGCACGGTCAGAATCCTGGGTGCTGATCCCAGTCATCAGGCGCCGCAATTGCGGCGCCTGATCGGTCTGGTTTCCCACCAGAGCTACCTCTACGCGGGGCTCACCGGTTTCGAGAACCTGCTCTTCACGGCGCGAATGTACGGTGTGCCCGATGCCCGGGCACGCGCCCATGCCTTGCTCGAGACGGTGGGCCTGAGCCATCGCGGCGGCGACCTGGTCCGCACCTACAGCCGCGGGATGACGCAGCGGCTGTCTATCGCCCGCGCGCTCGTGCACGACCCGCGCATCCTGCTGCTGGACGAGCCCTTCACCGGCCTGGACCGGCAGGCCGCCATGGCCTTCCGCGACCTCCTCCTGGCGATGCGTGGCACACGCGCGATCATCCTGACCACGCACAGTATCGAGCAGGGCGTGGCCGTGTCCGACCGGGTGGCCATCCTGGTGGACGGCGCCGTGGCCTACGAGGCCGAGAACGGCGCACGCGACGTCGGGACGGTGGAGCGGGTCTACGCGCAGTGCGTGGGGGTGCCGGCATGACCGCGCTGACCGCCGTGCGCCACCTGCTGTGGAAGGACCTCGTGCTGGAGCTGCGCACGCGGGAAATCCTCACGGCGATGACCATCTTCGCCATGCTGGTCGCCGTCGTGTTCAACTTCGCCTTCTCGCCCTCGCCCGCAGACAGCCTGCGTCTGCTGCCCGGGATGTTGTGGGTGACCCTGGCGTTCGCCTCGACGCTGGGGCTGTCGCGCTCGTTCGTACTGGAACGCGACCAGCAGTGCCTGGAGGCGCTGCGCCTGCTGCCCTGGGACCCCGGGCTGATCTACGCCGGCAAGTTTCTGAGCAACCTGCTCTACCTGCTCGCCGTCGAGGCGCTGCTGCTGCCGGCGCTGGCCGCGATCGCCGGCGTGCGGTTGCTGCCGGCGGGGGGCGCCCTCATCGGCGTACTGCTGCTCGGCAGCGTCGGGCTCGTCGCGGTCGGAACGCTCTTCTCGGCGATGTCCGTGCACACGCGGATCCGGGAAGTGCTGCTGCCGGTGCTCCTCTTTCCGCTGGCCAGCCCCGTGCTGATCAACGGCACGCGGGCCACGCTCGGCATCCTGGGCGGGTGGCCGTGGGCGGACATCCTGCCGGGGGTGCGCCTGCTCGTGGCGTTCGACGTGATCTTCGTCGTGGTCGGCTACCTGGTCTTCGAGTACGTCGTGGAGGAATGAGCATGGCTGCCACCGCAACCGGACGAGCCACGGCTGCCTCGCGCGGCTTCGATTGGCGTGAAGTTCTCATCTGGATAGGGGCCGCGCTCGGCTTCTCCGGCCTGTACATGGCGATCCTGTTCGCGCCGGAAGAGGCGACGATGAGCCACGCCCAGCGCATCTTCTACGTGCACGTCCCGGCGGCGTGGGTAGGGTTCCTGGCGTTCGGCGTGGTGTTCCTCAGCAGCGTGGCGTTCCTGTGGACCCGCCAGCGCCGCTTCGACCTCGCCGCCCATGCCAGCACGGAGATCGGCGTGGTCTTCACTACGGTGGCCATCGCCAGCGGCGCGGTGTGGGGGAAGTCGGCCTGGGGCACGTGGTGGACCTGGGATCCGCGCCTGACCACCACCTTCATGCTCTGGTTCATCTACGCCGTCTCGCTGATGGTGCGCGCCTACGGCGGCCCCTCCAGTCAGAGCGCCCGCTTCGCCGCTGTGCTGGGGATCGTCGGCTTCCTGGACATCCCGCTCATCCACCTGTCTGTCCTCTGGTGGCGATCGCTGCATCCGCTGCCGGTGGTAGTGCGGGCCGAGGGATTCGGCTCCGGCCTGCCACCGGAGATGCTGTGGGCGCTGCTCGTCAACGTGGCGGCGTTCACGCTCCTGTACGTGGCGCTGTTCAGCCTCCGCCGCGCGCAGATGACGGCCCAGGATGCGCTCAGCGCGCAGCGCGAGCAGCAACGACGGCATACGGCCGGCCCTGGCGCCGGCATGCGGGAGGGATCGCGATGAATCCATTGACGGCCATGTTCATCGGCTTCGCCATCGTCTGGGGCGGGCTGTTCCTGTACGTGCTGCGGCTGCACCGCCTGGGCCGGGAGATCGAGCGGAAGCTCGGTCGGGAGGCCTGAGCGTGGGCCGGGCGGGCCGCAAGGTCTTGATCGTGGTGGTCGTATTCGTGCTCGCCGGGGCGTACCTCGGCTACAGCGGTGCGCGCAGCAGCATGGCCTACTACCTGACGGTAGGCGAGCTGCTGGACCGGTCGGGCTCGGTGCGGGACGCCGACATCCGGCTGGGCGGCAAGGTGGTCGCGGACGGATTGGCCTGGGACCAGGTCTCGGGGAACCTCACCTTCCTGGTCACCGATGGAACGCGCACACTCCCGGTGCGGTACCGGGGTGTCGTCCCGGACGCATTCAAGCCGGGGGCCGACGTGGTGGTGGAGGGACGCTACGACGGCACGGCCTTCATGGCGCAGCGCCTGTTCGCCAAGTGCCCCTCGAAGTTCGAGGCGAAGCCGGGCCGCTGAGGGGAACCGGCGCCTGAGGAGGACGCGGCATGGGTGAAGTCGGGACGCTGGCCATCGGCATGGCCTTCGTCGTGTCGCTGTACGGGCTCGCCGCGCCGCTGGTGGGCCTTGGGCTGCGGCGGCATGAGCTCGTGCGCAGCGCCGTGAACGCGGTCTACGCGAACGCCCTGCTGCTCGCCGTGGCCTCGACCGCCCTGCTGCAGGCCCTGCTCGCGCGCGACTTCGGGAACGCCTACGTCGCCAGCTACAGCAGCCGCGACCTGAGCTTCTGGTACACGGTCTCCGCGTTCTGGGCCGGGCAGGCCGGTTCGCTGCTGTTCTGGGCGGCGCTCCTTGCCGGATTCGCCGCCGTCGTCGTCTGGCGGCATGGGCACCACCGCGAGTTGATGCCGTACGTCGTGGCCACGCTGATGGCGACAAGCGCCTTCTTCACCGGGCTGCTGACCTTCGTCAGCCCGCCGTTCGCCCGGCTGGCCTTCGCCCCGGCCGACGGCTCCGGGCTGAACCCGCTCCTGCAGAACCCGGGGATGTTCTTCCACCCGCCGACCCAGTACCTCGGGTACGTGGGATTCACCGTGCCCTTCGCCTTCGCCATCGGCGCGCTGGCCACGAAGCGGCTCGACGACGAGTGGATCCGGGCGACGCGGCGCTGGACGCTCGCCTCCTGGTTCTTCCTCTCCTGGGGGATCATCTTCGGCATGATGTGGGCCTACGTCGAGCTGGGCTGGGGCGGCTACTGGGCCTGGGATCCGGTGGAGAACGCCAGCCTGATGCCCTGGCTCACGGCCACGGCGTTCCTGCACTCGGTGATGATCCAGGAGAAGCGCGACATGCTGAAGGTGTGGAACCTGGTGCTGATCGTCCTCACCTTCGCTCTCTCGATCTTCGGGACGTTCCTCACGCGCAGCGGCGTACTCAGCTCGGTGCACTCCTTCGCCCTCAGCTCGATGGGCCCGCTGTTCTTTATCTTCATCCTCCTCATCCTGGGGGTCTCCACGATCCTGCTCGTCTCCCGCCTGCCCGCGCTGCGGAGCGCCGCGGAACTGGATTCGCTCATTTCCCGTGAGTCGAGCTTCCTCTTCAACAACCTGATCCTGGTCGGGGCCGCGTTCTCCGTCTTTTTGGGCACGGTCTTCCCCGTCCTCAGCGAGGCCGTCCGCGGCGTGAAGATCAGCGTGGGACCGCCGTTCTTCAACCAGGTGAACGTGCCGATCGGGTTGGCGCTGCTGTTCATCATGGGGGTCTGCCCGCTGCTGGCCTGGCGGAAGGCCTCACCGCGGAACCTCAGCCGCAGTTTCCTCCTCCCGGGAGCGCTGGGGGCCCTCTGCGCAGTCGTCCTGCTGGCCCTCGGGATCAGCCACCCCGTGGCGCTGGCCGCTTTCGCCTTGAGCGTCTTCGTCGCCGCGGCGATCCTGCAGGACTTCCACCGCGGGGCGATGGTCCGGCGCAGCCACGGCGAGCCCTACGCGCTGGCCGCGGTGCGCCTCGTAGCCCGCAACCACCGGCGGTACGGGGGCTATGTCGTGCACCTCGGGATGATCCTGCTCTTCGCGGGGATGGCCGGCGGCGCGTTCAGCACCGAGCGTGAGGCGGTGTTGACAAAGGGCGAGACGGTGGCCATCAAGCAGTACACGCTGCGCTACGAGGGCGCCAGCACATACCCGACACGCAGCGCCCTGGTCACGGCGGCGACGCTGACCGTGTACAACGCCGGCCATCAGATCGGCGTCATGACCCCGCAGCGCAACATCCACAAGACACATGAGGACCAACCGATGACGGAGGTGGCCATCCGCAGCACCTGGCGGGAGGACCTCTACGTCATCCTCGCCGGGCTGGGCGACGACGGCACGGCCAACGTCCGGGTGATCATCAACCCGCTGATGATGTGGATGTGGGTGGGTAGCGTGGTGCTCACGCTGGGCACGATCGTCGCCTTCTGGCCGGAGCGGGGCGAGGCCCTGCGCAACCGCGCGCGCTACGTGGTGGAGGGGGTGTGATGCGGGCGCTCGTCCTGCTCGCTGCAACGGGGCTGGTCCTGGCCGCCGCCGCCGTTCCGGTGCACGGCGCGGACCGCGGGCCGGCCGGCGAGTTCATGTGCCAGTGCGGCTGCGGGCTGACGCTGGCCAACTGCACGCACCTCTCCTGCGGTCCGCGGGACGCGGCCCTGGCCGAGATCGCCCGCCTGGAGGGTCAGGGCCGCAGCCGCGCGGAGATCCGGGCCGCCTTCATCGCGCGGTACGGCGAGGGGGTGCTCGCGGCGCCGCTGCGGCGGGGTTTCAACCTGCTCGCCTACTGGGGCCCGTACTGGGCCATCGCCTCCGGGGCGCTCGTGATCGTGGCGCTGGCCGCGGCGTGGGCCCGCCGGCCGAAGACCATGCCCGCCGCCGCGGCGTCCGAGCTGACCGCGGAGCAGCGCGAGCGGCTGGAGCGCGAACTGCAGGCGCTGGAGGATTGATGGCGACGATGGAACTGGTGGCGATGGTGGTCCTGATGACGGTGGTGTCGGGTCTCATCCTGTGGCCTCTCCTGGCGAGGGGAAGTGCCGGGAAGGCGCGCAGCGCCGGGGCGGGAATCGCCGCTCCGGCATCCGAAACGAGACGCCGTGCCGCTTTGTCTGCGATCAAGGAACTCGAATTCGACTTCGCCACCGGCAAGATCGCCGAGGACGACTACGCGATGCTGCGTCGCCGCTACGAAGCCCGCGCGCTGGAGGCGCTCAGCGCACCGCCGACGCCGCCGGCGGAGAGCGGCGACGAGCAACTGGAGGCGGAGATCCGTGCGGCTCGGGGCAGGCGCTACTGCGCCTCGTGCGGCGCGGCCCTCCCCCCCGCCGCCCGGTTCTGCCCGAACTGCGGCACGGCCGCGCACCCCCGTCCGGAGGCGGAAGACCGACGGGTTCGCGGAGGGACGTCGATGAGGCTCCTCCGCGTCGCGGCGATCGTGCTCCTCGCGGGGACTCCGCTCCTCGCCGCCTCCCCCTCCACCTGGACGATCAGCGGCACGGTGACGAACCACACCGGGCGGCCGCGGGCCGTAGCCGGGCAGGAGGTCACGCTCACGGTCTATGTGAACGGCGCGGAAGCCGACTGGAAGACTGCGCGGACCGGGGCCAGGGGGGAGTTCTCGTTCGCGGTGCCCGGCGATCCGGATCGGACCTACGCGGTCCAGGTGAAATACAAGGGCGGCGAGTACGACAGTCCGCCGATCGTCTTCAAGCCCGGGGAGAGCGTCCGGCGGGTCGCGATGCGGATCTATGAACCCACAAGTGACCCCCGTGTGCTGCGCGTCAACGTCCACCACATCATCGTCGAGGCCGGGGAAGGCGTCGTTCAGGTCGCGGAACTCCTGGTCTTCAGCAACACCGGCGACCGGACTTATATCGGAGGTGCACCGCGCGCCGACGGCAAGCGGGAGACGCTGCGCATTACGCTGCCAGCAGGGGCGGCCAACGTCCAGTTCATGGAAGGGCTGATGGAGTGCTGTGTCTCGGCCACGGACACGGGGCTGGTGGACACGATGGATGTCGAGCCGGGGATGCGCCAGATCGCCTATGCCTACACGGTGCAGATCGCGCAGGGCCGGCTGGCGCTGCGGCGCCGCCTGGACTATCCGACGGATCGCGTGGAGGTCTTCGGCCGCGCCGGCTTCGGGATGGAGGCGCCAGGGCTCCAGCGCCAGGACGACGTCCAGACGGACCAGGGGACCTATGCCCGGTTCTCCACGGCGAACGCCGCGGCCGGCAGCGAGATCCGGATCGCGGCGAGCGGCCTGCCCGTCCCACGCTCCGGCCTGCGGCGCCTGGCGATCGCGGCCTTCGCCGGCATCGTGGCCGCCGCGCTGGCCTACCCGCTGCTGCGCCGGCGCCGCCGGGAGGGCAGCATCCCGACCTCCATCAGGGACCGGGACGACACGCGCCAGGGCCTCATCGCGGCCGTAGCTGCGCTCGACGATCGTTTCGAGGCCGGGGAGATCCCGGAACAGGAGTACAGGGAGCGGCGCGCGCGCTACATCGAGAAGTTGCGCCGCATGCCCGCTGCCTGATCACGCAGGACGAGACGCAGGGGAGGTGGCGGAAGTGGGTGTGCGTATCGCGCTCGCGGTCGCCGCGGGGATCGCGTTGCTGGCAGGGGCGGCGTTTGCCCTCCCGACCGACGCGGCGCTGTTCAAGCAGCTCTACAAGCCGGCGGATGGGACCAAGGTAGCGACGGCAGGATGTCTGGTGTGCCACGACAAGGCGCCGTTCGCCAAGACGGGCCTCAACCCGTACGGGCGGGACCTGGCCAAGCAGGCCAAGCCGCGGACGGCGGCGTCCTTTAGGGCAATTGAGGCGCTGGATTCGGACAAGGACGGCGTCTCGAACCTGAAAGAGATCCAGGCCGGCACGTTGCCAGGGGATCCGACGAGCAAGCCGGCCAAGTAGGAGCGCCGATGGTGCCCCCGCTGCCGAGGGTCGACCTCGCCGAACTCATAGACGGCGCGGGAGAAGCCGCGTTCGTGGTTGATGCGGCGCACACCATCGTGGCCTGGAACCGCGCGGCCGAGGACCTCCTGGAGGTCAAGGCGGGGGAGGTCATCGGCCGCGACTGCAGCGTGGTGATCGGCGGCCGCAACGGCGAGGGACACGTGGTATGCTCGACACTCTGCCCGTTCGGCCTGGCCATCCGGCACGGTGAGCGGCTCCCGACGATGGACCTGCAGGTGCGCCGCGCGGGGCGCCCGCCGATCTGGGTGCGCATGATCTCGATCGTCGTCTCCGGAGCGGATCCCTGCGTCGTGCACATCATGCACGACATCACCGACGACCGCAGCCGGGAGGTCTTCGTCCAACAGGTGCTGCAGGCCGCGTCGTCCCTGTCCGGGACGGGCGACCCCAAGACGCCGAACGGCCCCCCTGTCCTGCTCTCCCCGCGGGAGACGGAGATCCTGAGGCTGCTCGCCACCGGCGCGGGCACGCGCGCCATCGCTCAGGCGCTGTGCATCAGTCCGGCCACCGTCCGGAACCACATCCAGCAGATCATGACCTCGCTGCACGCCCACAGCCGGCTGGAGGCCGTCGTCAAGGCGCTGCAGCGGCGGCTCTTCTGAAGCAGTCTTCCACCGCGCGAGAGGGCATCCCAGAATCGGGTACTGACCCGATGCGTTCGCCGCACCGCGGCGCCTATGGTGGGTGTGGGAGGAGCACCCATCGTCGAGGAGTGGACCGCCTGGTTTCTGGTCCGCGAACGGGAACGCGAGCTCAAGCGTGAGGAGTTGATTCGCGAAGCCACGCGCGAGCAGAAGCGCCGGGCCGTGGTACGCCTCCAGCGGCCGCAGCGCCAGACGCCCGAGCGCGCCCCCCGTCAGCGCCGCGCCGCGTAGGACGCGCCGTCGGCAGTTCCCCGCGCCGCTGTAATCCGTTCGTACCGCTCGAAAGGACCATTTCGGATGCCGTTCAGGGCCGATGGGCGTCACTGGTATGCGCCGGTAGCGTGGTCCCGGGAGGTCCGCCCATGCTGCCGGAGCACCGCCGCGTGCTGCACGAAGTCAAGACGAGGTCGGTGCGGATACTGCGCGCCCACCGGGAGGCCCTCCGTCCCGACCGCGGCTTCGCCCGCCGGGTCCTGCAGGCGGAGCGCACGAACACCCGCCGCGCCGTGGAGGAGTACCAGCGCCGTTTGAGTGCGGCCAAGGCGGAGGCGCAGGAGTTCCACGTCATCTGGGCCCAGGCCAAGAAGGACGGGCGGCGCCTCCTGGAGTTTATCGATCGCCACCTGGAGCGTCGGGCGGCGTAACGTCTCCACGCAGATCGGGTCCCCGGCGGATTGCCGGTTCCGGGTGGGGCTGCCACGATGGCGCCATGACAGGAGCCCCCGCGTACCGCCTCACGGTAAAAGACGAGGCTGTGGCGGTGACTGTCCGCGGGGCCGAGGAGGACGTTTTCACATTCGACCGCGCCGGGCGGTTCTTCGCCGCCTGGGTCGGACACCGCTTCTACCGCCGAGCGCTGTCCGGCCGGATGGTCGAGAAGCACACGATCCGGGAGGGTCCGGAACGCGTCGCGCGCCGCCGCACCCTGGACCCGCGCGAGGCGGACGCCCTCCTCGACCGGGCGGCCGCGGCGGCCGGTGAGGCCGCCTCCGCCCTGGCCCGAGGGGATGTGGAACTGGTGTGGTCGGCGTCCGGGCCGCCCTCGGATGCCGAGGCGGACCGGCTGGCCCGGGCGGCCGCGGCGTTCCAGGCGCACGCCGCCAGGCTGGACGCCCGGCGCTACGCGGAGGTGTACCGGCCGGTCGGCATCCTTCCGCCTGATCAGTACCTCGCCCTCGTCGTCCAGGTCACCGAAGGATGCCACTGGAACCGCTGCGCCTTCTGCACCTTCTACCGCGACCAGCCGTTCCGGGTGAAGTCGCTCCCGGAACTGGAGACGCATCTGCGGGAGGTGACGGCGTACCTCGGTGAGGGCCTTTCTCTGCGGCGCAGCCTGTTCCTCGGCGAAGCCAACGCGCTCTGCCTTCCGACCGAGGACCTGGTCGCGCGGCTGGAACTGGTGCGCCGCTGGTTTGCCGCCGATGGGGCGTCTGCGCGGGGCATGTACGCCTTCCTGGACGTGTTCACCGGCCGCCGGAAGTCCGCCGCGGAGTTCGATGCGCTGCGGTCGCGCGGACTGCGCCGGGTGTACGTCGGACTGGAGAGCGGCGACGAGGAACTGCTGCGGTTTCTGAACAAGCCTCAGCGCCCTGAGCACGGCCTCGAACTCGTGCGCGCGCTCAAGGCGGCGGGGCTCTCGGTGGGCGTCATCGTCATGGCCGGCGTGGGGGGCGACCGGTTCGCGGGCTCGCACGTGGCGCGGACCCTGGAGGTCCTCAACGCCCTGCCGCTCGACGCCGGCGACCTGGTGTACCTCTCGGCCTTCGTGGACCATCCGCACAGCGACTACGAGCGCGCGGCGCGGGCGGCCGGCCTCAGGCCGCTCGGGCCGCTCGAGGTCCGCAATCAGATCCGCCTCCTGCGCGAAGGAGTGCGCTCCGGCCCCGCCGGAGCGCACGTGGCCCGCTACGATATCGCCGAGTTCCTGTACTGATCGGCTCGATCGCGATTGCCTCCATCGGGCCGGCGCCCGATTCGTCTCCTCTGCTCACCCTGATGCGCTGTGGACCGAAGTGAGTCATTCGTATCATCGACACGGATGTTGCTTCCCCCTACCCTGCAGTTGGGTCGCGCCGCGCAAAGCGCGCGAACGGCCAGGAGCCGACTACGCATCTACTGCGAACTCGAACAGGGGGGAGCCAGATGTCACGGACCATCAGGTGGACCGTCGCCGTCATCGCCGGTCTGGCGCTAATCGGCGGGCTGCTCTGGACGGCGGTCGCCCGCACCAGCGCTCAGCAACTGGAGCTGACCGCCGTAAAGGTAGCGGCCGGACCCCGGCTGGACGGTGCCGTGGATGACGTGTGGGCGCGGGCCAAAGAAGTGGCCATCCCGGTATCGGGAGGGGCCAATCTTCCCGGCGGCCAGACCACGGTACGCATGAAGGCCCTGTACACGTCGGAAGCCGCCTACTTCCTCATCACCTGGGCGGACCCGGAAGAGAGCCTGCGCCGGGCGCCGTTCCAAAAGCAGGCGGACGGCACGTGGAAGAAGCTCAGCGACCCCAACGACAAGGGCGGGGACAACAACCTCTACTATGAGGACAAGTTCGCGATCATCTGGAACATGAGCATCAAGGGCTTCGAGCAGTCCGGCTGTTTCGCGACATGCCACGCCGGAGAGGCGGGCAAACCGTATGGCAACAAGTACACGGCCACAGCCACAGAGACCGGCGACATCTGGCACTGGAAGGGTGTCCGTACGAATCCTGTCGGGCAGGTGGATGATCAGTACGTCGACAGCACCCGGTACGATCCTCAGGCCGCGCCGGAAGCCGGCCGGCACGGGGATCCGAAAACCGGAGGCGGCTACGCCAACAACCCGACCGAAGCCGGCAGGCCGAAGTGGGCCCTCCCCGCCAACCGCCCCGCGCCGCCGTACTGGATCATCGATGCGGAGAAGGTGCCCCTGGACGACAGCAAGTACAAGGCTGGGGATGAGGTTCCCGGCATTGTGATTGCCCCCTTCGCCGGGGACCGCGGGGACATTCAGGCGCGCGGGGTCTACCGAGACGGCAAGTGGACCGTGGAGATCGCGCGCAAACTGGTGACCGGCAGCAAGTTCGACGTGCAGTTCAGCAACCTCAGCCGCGCCTACTACTTCGGGGTGGCGGTCTTCGACAACGCGCAGGTGCGCCACGCCTTCCAGATGGGTGCGGTTCGCCTCGTCTTCCTCCCGTAACGCCGCTTGCCGGGAGAGGGTCATCGGGCAGACGCCTGATGCCCTCTCCCCCCTTTCCGGCTGGTGTCTCCATCCGCACAGTTGATGCGATTGCATCATAGACGTCCGCTGTGGCCCTCGCGCACGCTAGGAACGAAGGCGCATCGCTCGGCCGGAATGCGCGCGATGACGCGTCCGGGTCGAGGAGGCGGATTGGGCCATGGACGCCGACAAGCGCTATCTGTCACGGCTGGAAGTGGCGACGCTCTTTGAGGTGTCCCCGCACACCGTGTACCGCTGGACCCGCGAGGGACGGCTCCCGTTCGTGCTCACGCCGGGCGGCCGGCGGCGCTATCCACGCGAGGAGATCGAGCGCCTCGCCGCCACCTGGCTGCAGGTGCACGCGCCGGCGGAGCGGTCCCTGCGCAAAGCGGGCTGACCGACGCTTCGTCCATGAGGGGGGAGTCACGATGACGGACCGATCCGTGTGGATTCGCCGGGGTCTGATCCTGGCCATCGCGCTGGCCGTGCTGCTGATCGGAGGCACGGTCCTGGTCCGGGCGCAGGCCGATATCCGTGCGCAGTGGGCGACGACGGGTCACGCCAATCGCGAGCTGGCGCGCCTGGAGGCCGCGGTAGAGACCCGCGGCGCCTTCGCCGCGCACTGCGCCCGCTGCCACGCCGAGCAGGGGTTCCTGGCCTGGCTGCCCCAGCTCAACGCGGGCAATCCCGGGCTCATCACCAAACCGGACGGCAGCGCCGCCGACATCAGGTTCCTGACCAACCTGGGACTGACCAGGTTCTCGGTGCGCCCGGTGACCTGCAACACGTGCCACAACCCCGACTTCACCGTCCGGGTGACGCAGTCCACCGCGGTGCTGCCCGCGGGCTTCCGCGCGATCGGCGTCGGGTTGGGCGCGCAGTGCATGACCTGCCACAACTCCCGCAACGGCGCCGTGGCCTGGAACCTGGAGGATCCGAAGCGCTTCTCCGCGCCGCACACGGCGTCCCAGGCGGACGTGATCATGGGGAAGAACGCCTTCTTCGTGCCGCCCGCGGAGGCGACGATCTCCCCCCACGCCACCTTCATCGGCGATGCCTGCGTGACGTGCCACATGCGCTTCAGCAAGGAGAGCCACACCTTCAAGGCGGCCGAGAACGTCTGCGCACGCTGCCACGGGGCGGACATGACCGCCAGGCGGGTGCAGGAGGGCGTGGAAACCACCCTGCATGAAGTCGAGAAGGCGATCACGGCAAAGATCATGGCGCGGCGGGATCGCATCGCGGCGGTCCGCGGCTGGGATCCGAAGACGGACGCCTACACCGACAACGTACGCGTCGATCCCGCCCAGATCACCGGCATCCGCCTGACCGAGATTCACGGCCAGATCGGGCTCACGTTCGACCTGCGCGGCGGCCGCGAACTGTACAGCCAGATCGGCAGCGTCGTGGACAGCGCCGGCAGGCCGGTCGTGGCCACGGGGGACGTCATCATCCGGGCGGCCTGGAACTTCTTCTTGATCGAGGGGGACGACAGCTTCGGCGTGCACAACCCGCGCTTTGCACGGACGGTACTGCTGGCCACGCTGGACGCGCTGAAGTAACGGCCGGCAGTTCAGGCGGAGGGACGGCTGCGCGGGGCGGCTGTCCCTCCGCGCATTGCTGATGCGGCTGTCGCCCCTGCTGAGACCGAAATCGGCCCGCCGCCCGATGGGCAACGCTCCGCCGGGCGGGCTATCGTGAAGTCGTGAGCGTGCGACGATCGATCGATCGCTTGAGCGATCCTCCGCGCTGCCCGTTCTGCGGCTCGATCTTCACCTCCCGCAGCCGCCGCGCCGAGGGCTACTTCTGCCACTCCTGCTGGCGCCGGTTCGCTGAACCCGGGGAGGTGGCCTTCGACTTCGTGGCCGACGGCTGGACCCCCGAGTTGAGCGCCCTGCAGGCCGCCGGGGAGGTCATCGTGGTGGCTCTCCCGAAAGGCTTTCTGGGGGTGTGCGTCCTCAGCACCGCCCCCCTTCTGTGGCGGCGGGAGACCTCACGTTGCAGGGAGGTGGTTACACGATGAAGTGGGTGAACGTCATCCTCGGCCTATGGGTTCTCGTCTCACCGTTCATTCTGACCAGCGCCAACACGCTGAAGTGGAGCAATGTGATCGTCGGTATCGTGGTCGCGGTCGTCGCCTATATGGCGACGTCGCAGAAGTCGTAGGACTCGTCTGAGCTGATCTCCCGCCGCGCACGTACGCCAAGAGGCCGCCCGATTGTGGGCGGCCTCTTCATCATCTCCTGACTCTCGGCGGCCTGAAACCCGCTACGGTCGCACGATGACCGCGGTAACCATCCCGTGCATGCCCCGTTTGCTCTCGGCGTGGGAGAGGATGTGGCGCTCCCCGGGCGCCACGTTGACCGTGTCGGCATCGTCCGGCTGCGGCACCGGCCGTCCATCCTTGGCGATCACCCGCTGCCTGAACCCGTGCAGGTGCATCGAGTCGTCGCCGTTATGGGAGTGGTCCGGCCAGGAGGAGAAGCGTCGTCCGCAGGATGACGGACGCGCTGCTCCGGTCCCGCATCAGGATGCCCTCCGCCGTGACCGCCGCGTCCGGCGGGCGGACGCGGCCATCTGCGCCACCGTGGCCCCGTCCAGTTCCCGAATCAGAACGTTCTGGATGCGTTCCCACACCGGGTGCGCGGCGCAGGTACGGTCCAGGGCGCACTCGCCGGGTCCCACCAGGCAGCGGTTCAGGCGGATGGGCCCTTCCACGGCCTCGATAAGCTGACGGAGGGTGATCTCCTCCGGGTCTTTCGCCAGCTGGATCCCCCCGCGCGCTCCGCGGAGCGTGCGCAGATATCCCGCCCGGACCAGGGTCTGGACGACCTTCGTGAAGTAGGCGCGGGGAACGAGCTGGCGCCGCGCCACGTCGTCCGATCGGACGACATCGCCGCCGTCGGTCCCGGCCAGATCCAGAACGATCCGGACCGCGTAGTCCGCCTGCCGCGTGATCTCCATCGCCAGCCTCCTCTGGGGTGCGGTCTTCCTTCATATAGGGAGATTCCGGACCCGACTGGTCCGCTTGACCGCCATGATGACAAACGCGGAGGTAGGAGGATATCGGGCGCGGTGAGGATTCCCGTCGGGTCGAGACAGTATCCTCAATCCCGGACAACCACCGCGGAATCCGCTGGTCGCCTGATGGACCGTGGACGGTGCCACGCGCAACGATGGAAGCAGAGCGTACAAGGGGGGATTGCCGTGCGTGACCCACGGGACATCCGGCCGGAGGATACCTGCCACCGCTGCGGTCTCAGGCGGGCCACGCGAGAGCTCGAGCAGCGCGGCATCCGGATCCGCCTGTGCGACGACTGCTACTGGGGCTCGGAGCAGCCCGCGGAGGCGGGCGGGGAGAAGCCGCCCGCAGCATGATCCGCTCGACGCCCCGGCGACGCCTGGGATCCTGTCGCCTTAGGTAACTCTCCGCCCCAAATCGGGGCACCCTGCCCACCATCCGACCGTCGTTTGCTCGACGCGCCGTCACCGGCTCCGGCCCTATCGTGGAGGCGGGAGGTGGTGATCGTGGGCGCGATGCCGCAACACGCCGGATCCCCTCCGGCCGGCACTCCTCCACACCGACAGGAGTACCGGCCCGTCTGCCGGGCGGCCGCGGCCAGCTTCGCGGTAGGACTGGTCGCCCTGCGCGTGTGCTGGCTGCCTGGGGTGAACTGCCTCCTGGCCGCCGTCTCCATCGCCCTGGGGGCCGGTGCCGCGTGGCAGATCATGCACAGCCGGGGTCAGGTCTGCGGGATGGATGAGGCGATTTCGGGGGTGGTCCTCGGGATCGTCGTGATGGGTCTGTCCGTCTTCTTCATCTCCGCGCTCGTGACCGCGTGGCGCATGTAGGGTGATGCGACAATGCCCCTGAGCCGGCGCGAGTTCCTCCACCTCGCCGCGGCGAGCGGACTCGGGGTCGTGGTCCTCGGCGCCTCTCGCCCGGCCCCGGCGTCATCGAACGCCGCCGGCACAACCGGCATGGGCGTGCTGATCGATATCGCCCGCTGCATCGGGTGCCGCAGCTGCGAGGCCGCCTGCAAGGCGTACCACGGCTTCCCGGCGGGCGAGTCAGATGACCTGGGGCCGCAGGCCTGGACCTACGTCAAGGTCGCACCGCTCACCACGCCCAAGCCCCACCTGAATCTTGGCGCGGACGGGGCCTCCCGGCGGTCGATCAAAGTACAGTGCATGCACTGTGCGGATCCGGCCTGCGCCTCGGCCTGTCCCGTAGCCGCGCTGCGCAAGGCCCCGCAGGGACCCGTGACCTACGATCCGGGACGCTGCCTGGGATGCCGGTATTGCATGGTGGCGTGCCCGTTCCAGGTCCCGCGTTTCGAGTGGCACAAGGCCCTGCCCGAGATCCGCAAGTGCAATATGTGCGCGGAGCGGCAGGCCGCCGGGAAGATTCCGGCCTGCGTCGAGGCGTGCCCGATGGAAGCGTTGCAGTTCGGTCCGCGCGATCATCTCCTGGCCGAGGCCGCACGCCGCATCGCCGGCGACCGCGCCCGCTATGTGCCGGCGATCTACGGCGCGGAGGAAGCCGGTGGGACGTCCATCCTCTACGTCTCGGACGTTCCGTTCGAGGAGCTCGGATTTCCCGCGGTGGTCCGGGAGCCGCTGCCGGCTTTCACCTGGCGCGCTCTCGGCAAGATCCCCGGACTGGTCGTCGCGCTCGGCGCCACGCTCACCGTGGTCGAGGCCATCGTGCGCCGCCGGATGGCGGTGCAGGGAGAGGAGGGGGCGCGAAGATGAGGATGCCTCGCCTGCGGATGCGACGGTCTGGAGTCGCGCTCTGGCTGCTCGTCCTGGGCGGGGCGGCGGCAGCGCTCGCCCGCTACATCTGGGGCCTGGGTGCCGTCACGAACCTCTCCGACCGGTTCCCCTGGGGCCTGTGGATCGGCTTCGACGTGATGAGCGGCGTCGCGCTGGCCGCCGGGGGCTTCACGATCGCCGCGACGGTCCACATCTTCAAGCTTGAGCGCTACCATGGGCTCCTGCGTCCGGCCGCGCTGACGGGCTTTCTCGGCTATCTGCTCGTCATCGCCGCCCTGCTCATCGACCTGGGCCGGCCGTGGAATATCTGGCACCCGCTCGTGATGTGGAACTCGCACTCCGTGATGTTCGAGGTGGCCTGGTGCGTCATGCTCTACACGCTGGTCCTGGCGCTCGAGTTCGGCCAGGTCGTGCTCCACCGGCTACGCCTGTGGACGCTGCTGCGGATCACCCGGCTGGCCCTGCCGCCGCTCGTCATCGCCGGCGTGCTCCTCTCCACGCTGCACCAGTCGTCGCTGGGCTCGCTGTTCCTGATCGCGCCGGGGAAGCTGCACCCGCTGTGGTACACGCCGTGGCTGCCGGCGTTGTTCTTCATCTCCGCGGTCGCCGTCGGATTGAGCGTGGTCACGCTCGAGGCCATCCTGGCCGCCCGGGCATTTCGCCACCCCCTCGAGCTCCGGCAGCTCGTCGACCTCAGCCGGGCCACGATCGTCGTCCTGTCCCTCTACCTCGGGATGAAGGTCATCGACCTCGCCGTGCGCGGAGTGTGGCCGCACGTGCTCGCCAGCGGCGTGGAGGACGCGATGTTTCTCATCGAACTGGGTGCCGGGGTCGCGTTGCCGCTGGTGCTGCTCTCTCTCAACCACTTCAGCCGCTCGCCGACCGGGTTGGCCGTGACGAGCGCCCTCGTCGTCGGGGGGGTCGTGCTGAACCGCCTGAACGTTGCGATCACCGGGATGCTCGCGGGCAGCCGCGCCGCATACGTCCCGGCCTGGACCGAGGTGCTGATCACCCTGGCGATCGTCGCGGGGGGCCTGCTGGTCTACCGCTGGATCATGGAGCACCTGCCGATCATGGATCCTCACGCCGCGCCGGAAGGACCTGCGGCGCGCTGGAGCGCCTCCCCGTGAGCATTGACCATCGGAAATCGGTTACCCATCGGATACCCATGCCCCATGGCGCGGCGGAGAATGCAAGCGGCACAACAGATGCCATGAGGTGAGATCGGCACACAGAGATCAATCGATTCGGAGGCGGCGGAGGCGGTGAACGGTTCAGACGCTTCCCCGCGGAAGGAGCGCACCTTCGATGCTGTCCGCACCTCCACGCCCCTGGCAGCATGAGTTCTACCCGTGCATCCAGTGCGGCATGTGCGGGGGGTCCTGCCCCTTGGGCCATGCCATGGACTACACCCCGCGCCGCGTGATCCACCTGGCGCGAGAAGGCCTGCTGGATGACGTGCTGCGCAGCACCACCCCCTGGCTGTGCGTCTCCTGCTACACGTGCACGGCGCGCTGCCCCGGCGATCTGAAGATCACCGACGTTCTCTTCCCCGCGCTGCGCGATGCGGCCATGGCCGCGGGTGTCCAGCCGCCGCCCGAGATGAAGAAGGCCCTCGACAACACGTACCGGTACGGCAACCCCTTCGGCGAGGGCGTCCGGAAGCGACTGGAGTGGACCAGGGCGGCCGGCGTGCCCGTGCCGGTCATCTCACAGGTGAAACGGCCCGTCGACGTCCTGTGGATCGTCGAGTGCTATCCGTCCTTCCATCCGCGCAACCAGCGTCAGGCGCAGGCCCTGGCCCGCCTGCTTCATGCGCTGGGGGTGGACTTCGCCGTCCTCGGACCGGAGGAACACTGCATCGGCGACTGTGAGCGGCTGGCCGGCGAGCACGGCCTCTTCGAGAGCCTGGTCGAGTACAACGCCGGCCTGCTGGACCGGTACGAGTACGGCGAGATCGTTACCGGCGATCCGCATGCCATGAACTCGCTCAAGCGCGTCTATCCGGGGTTGGGCCATCGCTATCCGGTCAGCCACTACGTCGAGTTCCTGGCCCGGCGGCTCGAGGCGCTGCGCCCCCTGCTCCGCACGCCGATCAACGCCAAGGTCACCTATCACGACAACTGCTGCCTGGGACGGATCTGCGGCATCTACGACGCGCCGCGGAATCTGCTGCGGGCGATCCCGGGGGTGACCTTCGTGGAGATGCCCTTCTCCAGGGAGATTTCGCTCTGCTGCGGCGGAGGAGGGGGCGGGATGTGGCTGGACACGATGATCTGGCAGACGGCACACGAGCGCCTATCCGATCGGCGGATCGCCCACGCCCTGGCCTCCGGGGCGGAGATCCTGGCGGTGTCCTGCCCGTTCGAGACCTCGCGCTTCGAGGACGCGCTCAAGTCCACCGGGAACGAAGGCCGCCTGGTGGTGCGCGACATCCTCGAACTGCTGGATGAATCGATGGCGCCTGCGAGCGAGGTGCACACATGAGGATCGCGGTCGTGCTGACGATGGTTCCCGACCTGGTCGAGGAGCTGGAGATCGACGCCTCGGGGAAGGCGCTCGATACCCAGTGGCTGCACTATGTGTTGAGCGAGACCGACGACCACGCCCTGGAGCAGGCCCTGCTGCTCAAGGATCGCCACGGCGCGCACGTTTCAGTCTTCGCGCTGGACTACGGCGACGCGGATCAGACGCTGTTCACGGCGCTGGCCAAGGGCGCGGACGAGGCGCTCAAGATCACCCCGCTCCCCGAAGGTGTTCTAGGGCGTCGCGAAGCCGCGGCGATCTTCGCCGATGTGCTGCGGGCGCATCCCGCCGACCTCATCCTCACCGGGGTGCAGGCGATCAACGACCTGGACGGCCATCTCGCCGGGCTGTTGGGGGGACTGCTGAACCTCCCCTTCGTCGGGGTCACCCGGTCGGTCGAGGCCACGGGAGAGGGCGGGATCATCGTCCAGAAGGAGTACCCCGGCGGCGCAGCGGCTGAGATCAGCGTCCCGCTGCCCGCGGTAATCGGCGTGATCTCCGCCCCGCAGCCGCCCCGCTACGTGCCCGTGGCGCGCATCCGCGAGGCGATGAAGACCCGGTCGATCGATACTGTGGCGGCGTCCGGCGCGGCGGCGCAGCCGGTCCCGACGATCCTCCGGATGTACAAACCCCAGGCGGCCGGGCAGGCGACAATGATCACGGGAGCACCCGAGCACGTCGCCCGGGAACTGGCGGCGATCCTGGAGAGCCGGGGGTTGCTGCGATGAGCGGACCGTCACGGGACGTGTGGGTGTACGTCGAGCATATGAAGGGCGCGGTAGCGCCCCACACCTACGAACTGCTGGGTCGAGGGCGGAACCTGGCACAGACACTGGGCGGGCGGCTCGTCGCGGTGCTGCTCGGACACCGGGCTGTGGACATGGCGCGCACCCTCGGCGTCGCCGACCTCGTGCTCCGGGTCGAGCACGAGCAGCTCGGCGCATTCACGCCTGACGCCCATGCGCGCACCGTGGCGGCGCTGGCCGCGCGCACCCGGCCCTACCTGATGCTGTGCGGGGCGACGTCCGCGGGCATCGACCTGGCCTCCCTGCTCTCGGCGCTGCTGCAGATCCCCATGGTGGCCAACGTGCGGGCTGTGCAGGTCGAGGACGGCCGGGTGGTTGCCACGAGCCAGCTGTGCGGGGGGAAGCTGCTGTGCGACGTGGAGGTTCCGGCAGGTGCGGTTCTGACCGTCCTGGCCGGTGCCTATCCGGCAGAGGCTGGCGCGTCCACCAGAGAGCCGCCGGTGGAGACGGCGGCGCCACCCGATCTGCTCAACCAGATCCGGGTGCGGGTGGAGCGGCTGCTCGAACCGGCGGCGGGCGATGTGGACATCACCAGGATGCCGATCCTCGTCGCCGTCGGACGCGGGATTCAACGCAAGGAGAACCTGCCGCTCGCGGAAGAGATCGCCGGGCTGCTGGGAGGCGCGGTGTGCGCGTCAAGGCCGGTGATCGACCAGGGATGGCTGCCCCTGAGCCGCCAGGTCGGCAAGTCGGGGATGACCGTGAAACCCAGCCTCTACCTGGCCCTGGGCATCAGCGGCGCGCCCGAGCACCTGGAAGGGATGCGGAACGCCGCGCTCATCGTCGCCGTGAACACGGATCCGGCGGCGCCGATCTTCAACGTGGCGCACTATGGGATCGTGGCCGACATGTTCGAGATCATTCCAGCGCTCACGGCGCGGCTGAAGATGAAGAAGGCGGCCTGAGATGACGCCGGTCCGCGAGACGTTCTGGAACATCCCGCACTGGGCGGAGCTCGCCCAGTACCTGTTGGGATTCCTGGCCGTCGTTATCCTGGCCGCCGGCATCTCCCGGCGCGTGCAGCGATGGCGGCTGGGCCGTGGGGAGTCCCTGGCCGGGACGCTCCTGGACCGCGTGCGGGCCGTGGTGCTCTACGCGCTGGCGCAGCTACGGATCATCACCGACTACCTCTCAGGGGTCATGCACCTGGCGGTCTTCTGGGGCATGGTCGTGCTCTTCCTGGGCACGGTCCTGGCGACGGTGGACTGGGACGTGAGCCGCCTGTTCTGGGACGTCCAGTTTCTGCGGGGCCGCGTCTATCTGTTCTACGAGTTGCTGCTGGACGTCTTCGGCGCGCTGGTCGTCGTCGGATTGGCCATCGCCTTGTGGCGGCGGTACCTCCGCCCGACCCGCCGCCTGGCGTCAGAGACCATCGCGGCATTCCGGTGGCACGACGCCTACCTCTTGGGCATCCTGCTGCTCATCGTTGCGACCGGCTTCCTGGTGGAGGGGCTGCGTCTCAGCGCCAACCCTCCTCCCTGGCGACCCTGGTCCCCGGTGGGCTCGGCGCTGGCCGAGGTGTTTCGGGGAAGCTCCCCCGCCACGCTGCGCGCCGCCCATCTCAGTCTCTGGGCGATCCATGCGCTGCTGGCGTTCATCTTCATCGCCAGTATCCCGTTCACCAAGGCCTTCCACCTGATCTCCTCGCCGCTGAACATCTTCTTCCGGGACTTCTCTCCTCTCGGGGCGCTGCGGCCGGCTGTGCCGACGGGCACGGCGAGCCTCAGGGACTTCACATGGAAGCAGCTGTTGGAGATGGATGCCTGCACCTGGTGCGGGCGGTGCCAGGACGTGTGTCCGGCGTATGCTGCCGGGCAGCCGCTGAACCCGAAGCGCCTGATGATGAAGCTGGACGCCGCGCTTCTGCGGTCCGGCGGGGGCCACGGCAATCCGGGCGAGGGCGGCACGCTGCACGGCTCGATCGTCTCGGCGCCCGAACTCTGGGCCTGCACCGCCTGCGGGGCCTGCGCCGAGGCCTGCCCGGTCTTCATCCGGCAGCCGCAGATCATCGTGGACCTGCGCCGGCATCTGGTCAGCCAGGGCATGATGGACGGGATGCTGCAGGCCGCCCTGATGAATCTGACGCGCTACGGCAACTCGCTTGGCCAGTCGGAGCGCGCCCGCGCCCGATGGACTCAGGCCCTGGGGTTCCCGGTCAAGGACGCCCGGCGCGAACCGGTCGAGTTCCTGTGGTTTACCGGGGACTACGCCGCCTACGACTCGCGCGTCCAGGAGATCACCCGCGCCGCGGCCGGGACCTTTCGCGCCGCCGGAGTGGACTTCGGCCTCCTTTTCGAGGGGGAGCGCAACGCCGGGAACGATGTGCGGCGCGTGGGGGAGGAAGGCCTGTTCGAGATGCTGGCGGAGCGGAACCGGCAGGCGTTGGGCCAGGCCCGGTTCCGGCACATCGTGACGACCGACCCGCACACCTACCACGCGCTGAAGGTCGACTACGGCCTGGTGCAGGCCACAGGCGACGGGAACGCTCCGCACGTCCTGCACTACTCCGAACTGCTCGATCGCCTGGTTGCCCAGGGGCGCCTGCCGGCGCGCCGGCGGCTGGACCTGACCGTGACCTACCACGATCCCTGCTACCTCGGCCGCTATGCCGGCGTCTACGAACCCCCCCGCCGCGTGCTGCGCGCTCTGGGCGTGCGGCTCGTGGAGATGCCGAGGAACCGGGGGGGAAGCTTCTGCTGCGGGGCCGGCGGAGGGCGGATCTGGATGGAGGATGTTCCCAGCACAGAGGAGCGTCCGGCGGAACAGCGGGTGCGGGAAGCGGCGGCCCTTCCCGGGGTCTCGGTGCTGGTCGTAGCCTGTCCCAAGGATCTGGTGATGTTCCGCGACGCGGTGAAGACCACGGGGCTGGAAGGCCGCCTCGCGGTGAGAGATCTCGCCGAGCTGGTAGCGGAGGCGGTGGCGGCGGAGGAGGCCAGCCATGCGGCTTGAGGATCCCACTGGAAACGGCGCGCCGCGCGTCGGCGTGTACGTCTGCCACTGCGGCACCAATATCGCCGGGGTGGTGGACGTCACACACCTGACCGCGTACGCGGCCCGGCTACCCAACGTCGTGGTGGCGCGGGAGTACAAGTACATGTGCTCCGACCCGGGTCAGGCCCTGATCAGATCCGACATCGCCGAGCACAAACTGAACCGGGTCGTCGTCGCCGCGTGCTCACCGCTCCTGCACGAGCACACCTTCCGCGGCGCGGTCGGCACGGCCGGGCTCAACCCCTTCTACTTCCAGATGGTGAGCATCCGGGAACTCGACTCCTGGGTGCACACCGACCCGGTGGAGGCCACGCGCAAGGCCGAGGACCTGATCCGGGCCGCCGTCCAGCGGGTCACCTTCCACGAACCCCTGGAGACGCGCAGCGTGCCGGTGAACCCGAACGTCCTGATCGTCGGCGGCGGCATCGCCGGGATCCACGCCGCCCTGACCATGGCCAACGCCGGCAAGCACGTCTACCTCGTGGAGCGCGAGCCCACGATCGGCGGCCACATGGCCAAGTTCGACAAGACTTTCCCGACCCTGGACTGCGCGGCGTGCATCCTCACCCCCAAGATGACGGCCGTGGGCACGCACCCCAACATCACCCTGTGGACATACTCGGAGGTGGAGAAGGTCGAGGGCTACGTCGGCAACTACCGCGTCACCGTGAAGCGCCGCCCGCGGTACATCATCGAGGAACTGTGCGTCGGCTGCCGGGAGTGCATCGAGGCCTGCGTCTACAGGGAAGCCAAGGTCCCGGACGAGTTCAACCTCGGATTGGGCAAGCGCAAGCCGGTCTACCTGCCCTTCCCCCAGGCCGTGCCGCTGCTGGTGGTGATCGATCCGGAAACCTGCATCGAGTTCAAGAGCGGGAAGTGCAAGAAGACGTGCCTCGAGGCCTGCGGGGAGCGCGGGGCGATCGACTTCACGCAGACGGAACGCACCGAGGAGATCGAGGTCGGGGCGATCATCCTGGCCACGGGTTTCAAGACCTTCGATGCGCGGCGGATCCCCTACTACGGCTACGGGACCCTGCGCAACGTCTACACCGCGCTGGAGGTGGAACGGCTGGTCAACGCCTCCGGGCCGACCGGCGGGGAGGTCGTCTTGCGGGACGGCCGCAAGCCGGAGCGCGTGGGGATCATTCACTGCGTGGGGTCGCGGGACGAGCACTACAACCTGTACTGCTCGCGGGTGTGCTGCATGTTCTCGATCAAGCTGGCCCACCTGATCCGCGAGCGCACCGGCGCGGAGGTCTACAACTTCTACATCGACATCCGGACGCCCGGCAAGGGGTTCGAGGAGTTCTACCGGCGGGTGCTGGACGAGGGTGTGCACTTCGTGCGCGGCAAGGTGGCCCAGGTCTCGGACTGGGCGATGAGCCCGGAGGAACAGGGCAAGCTGATCATCCAGGTGGAAGACACCCTGGCCGGCCTGATCCGGCGCATCCCGGTGGACATGGTGGTCCTCAGCGGCGCGCTGGAACCGCAGGCGGACGCGGATGCGGTGCGGCGCCTCTTCAACATCTCCTGTTCCACGGAGGGGTGGTTCCTGGAGCGTCATCCGAAGCTGGCGCCGGTCAGCACCTTCACCGACGGCATCTTCCTGGCGGGCGCCTGCCAGGCCCCCAAGGACATCCCCGACTCGGTGGCCCAGGCCGGCGCCGCGGCGGCGGAGGCCCTGGCCCTCGTGGATGCCGGGCGCATCGAACTGGAGCCCAACACGGCGTACATCATCGCCGACGACTGCTCGGGCTGCAAGACCTGCATCCCCTTGTGCCCCTACCACGCCATCACCTTCAACGGGCAGACCGAGCGGGCTGAGATCACCGAGGCGCTGTGCAAGGGCTGCGGAGTGTGCGTGGCGGCGTGTCCCTCGGGGTCGATCCACCAGCATCTCTTCGAGGACGCGCAGATCTTCGCCGAGATCGCCGGCGTGCTTGCACCGCAGGCCTGACGGGAGGAACGGAACGATGGACGCAGAGCGCAACGCGCTTGCCAACGGGTGGGAACCGAGGATCGTGGCGTTCTTCTGCAACTGGTGCACGTACGCCGCGGCCGACCTGGCCGGCACCTCGCGCCTGAAGTATCCGCCGAACGCGCGTGTCATCCGGGTGATGTGCTCCGGCCGGGTCGATCCGCAGTTCGTGGTTGAGGCCTTCGCCCGCGGCGCGGACGGCGTGTTGATCGGCGGCTGCCATCCCGGTGACTGCCACTATATGGAAGGCAACTACAAGACGATGCGCCGCGTGACGCTGCTCCGGCGTGTGCTGCGGGCCATGGGCATCCAAGACGCGCGCCTGCGCCTGGAGTGGATCTCCGCCTCCGAGGGCGAGAAAGTGGCCCGGGTGATCAGCGAAATGGTCGAGGCCATCCGAGCCATCGGGCCGCTCAATCTCCCCGCGCAGCGCGCCGGCTGGGATGCTGAGCTTGAACACGCAGCGGCGAGGGCGGCGCCGGCAGCGGCCGCGGGAGGAGAGAGGTGACCTCGATGCCGCAGAACGCAAAGCCACAGGTGGCGTTCTACTGGTGCGCCTCCTGCGGAGGGTGCGAGGAGGCCGTCGTCGACCTGGCGGAAGATATCCTCGGCGTTGTGGAGGCTGTGGACATCGCGTTCTGGCCCGTGGCCCTGGACTTCAAGCGCAGCGACCTGGAAAGCTCGCCCGACGGCTCGATCGCCGCGGCGTTCATCAACGGCGCGATCCGCACCTCGGAGCAGGAAGAGATGGCCCACCTCCTGCGGGCCAAGGCGCAGTTTCTCATCGCCTTCGGTGCCTGCGCGCAGCTCGGGGGCATCCCCGCGCTGGCCAACCTGTGGGATCGCGCCGCGATCTTCGAGACGGTGTACGAGACCGCGGCGTCGGTGACCAACGCCGAGGGGATCCATCCGCAGACGTCCATCCCGGTCAACGGCGACCGCCTCACCCTGCCGGCCTTTCGCAACACGGTGCGCGCGCTGGATCAGGTGGTGGAGGTGGACTACTACCTCCCGGGATGCCCGCCCACGCCCACGGTGATCAAGGACGCGGTCGGAGCGATCCTCTCCGGCAACCTGCCGCCGAAGGGCAGCGTGCTCGCACCCGACGTGGCGCTGTGCGAGCAGTGCCCCTTGAAGGAGACGAAGCCCGAACAACTGCTCCTGCGGGAGTTCAAGCGGCCGCACGAAGTCATGATCGATCCGAAGACCTGCCTGCTGGCGCAAGGGATCATCTGCCTGGGACCGGCGACGCGCGGCGGTTGCGAGGCTCTCTGCCCGAAGGCGCACATGCCGTGCACGGGCTGCTTTGGTCCGACCGCGCGGGTCCTGGACGTCGGCGCCAAGATGGCCTCGGCGCTGGCGTCGATGGTCGATGCCAGCGAGCCGCAGGCTGCCGAGGCGATCCTGGCCACGATCCCCGATCCGGTCGGGACGTTTTACCGGTACTCGCTCGCGACCTCGCGCCTGCGCCGGCGCCTTACGGAGACAGCCGCCACACCGGCGGCGGGAAGGGTGCGGTGAGGGCCATGCCAGAGACGGTGCGCCGACGGATCGTCATCGATCCCATCACCAGGCTCGAGGGCCACGGGAAGATCGACATCATCCTGGACGCAGCCGGGCAGGTGGAACGCGCCTACTTCCAGGTTCCCGAGCTGCGGGGCTTTGAGAAGTTTACCGAGGGGCGGCCGGCGGAGGAGATGCCGCAGATCACCTCCCGCATCTGCGGGGTGTGTCCCACCGCGCATCACATGGCCTCGACCAAGGCATTGGACGACCTCTACAGAGTCACGCCGCCAGCGGCGGCGCGCAAGATCCGCGAACTGATCTACAGCACCTTCATGGTGGAGGACCACGCCCTGCACTTCTACTTCCTGGGCGGCCCGGACTTCGTCGTCGGCCCGCAGGCGCCGGCCGCAGAGCGGAACGTGCTCGGCTTGATCGCGAAGGTGGGCGTGGAGACCGGGAAACGCGTCATCGCCATGCGCCGCCGGCTGCGCGAGCTCATCGCCCTGGTCGGCGGGAAGGTCGTGCACCCGGTCTTCGGCCTGCCCGGCGGGGTGGCGCGGGGCATCTCCCCGGAAGAGCGGGCGGAGTTCGTCCGTGCCGCGGAGGATGCCGTCGAGTTCGCGCGGTTTACGCTGGACGTTTTCCATCAGGTCGTACTGGCCAACCCCGAGTACGTGAAGCTCATCACCTCGGACGCCTTTACGCACCGCACGCACTACATGGGGCTGGTGGACGAGCACAACCACCTCAACTTCTACGACGGGGTCGTCCGGGTCGTAGACCCCGACGCGAAGGAAGTCGCCCGGTTCCCGGCCCGAGAGTACCTCACCTACGTCGCGGAGCACGTGGAACCGTGGAGTTACGTGAAGTTCTGCTACCTGAAGCCCCTGGGATGGCACGGCTTCACGGACGGCGCGGAGAGCGGCGTGTACTGCGTCGCACCGCTGGCCCGCCTCAACGCCGCCGACGGCCTGGCCACGCCACTCGCCCAGGCGGCCTGCGAGGAGTTCTTCAGCGTGCTCGGTGGGCGGCCGGTGCACCACACGCTGGCCAACCACTGGGCCCGGGTGGTGGAGCTCCTCTACGCGGCTGAACGGATGCGCGAGCTGGCCGGCGATGCGGAGATCACCTCGTCCGAAATCCGCACTCTGCCCACGGCGACACCGACGGAGGGCATGGGCGTGGTCGAGGCCCCGCGCGGCACGCTGTTCCATCACTACGAGACAGATGAGCGCGGGGTGATCCGCAGGGCCAACCTGATCGTCGCCACGCAGAACAACTCAGCCCGCATTGCGATGAGCGTGGAGAAGGCGGCGAAGGGGCTGCTCTCCGGTCGCGAGATCTCGCCTGGACTGCTGAACATGGTGGAGATGGCGTTCCGGGCGTACGACCCCTGCCACGGCTGCGCCACGCATTCGCTGCCGGGGAGCATGCCGCTGCTGGTCCGGCTGCGTGAACATGACGGAACTGTGGTCGGCACTCTGAGGAGGGACTTCGACGGGAGCCTCCACCGCGACTGAACACTCCGCGACCGACTGCATCGCGAGCGATCGCGTCCGGCTGCTGGCGCTGGGGAACGACCTGCTCGCCGACGATGCCTTCGGTCTGCTCGTGGCCCGGGAGGCGCGATCGGCCCTGCCCGATCTGGACGTGGTGGACGCCGCGGCGGGCGGGCTCGGGTTGCTGGATCTGGTCCTGGACGCGGACCGCCTCATCGTGGTCGATACTCTGGCCAGCAGGACCGCCGCCCCCGGAACGATCCACGTCGTCCGCGACGGGGAGATGCAGGTCGCCTACGGCCCCTCCCCGCATTACACGGGGCTATGGGAGGTGCTGGCGCTGGGGCGCGCGCTCGGCCTGGCTGTGCCGAAGGATGTGGTGATCATCGCCGTGGAGGCCGCTGACTGCACGACGGTCGGGGGATCGATGCACCCCGCCGTGCGAGGGGCAGTACCGGAGGTCGTCCGGTTGATCGGCGACCTCACCACAGGGAGGTGATCCGACGTGCACGAACTCGGCCTCACCGAGAGCATCCTGAAGACCGCGCTTGGCGAGGCCGCACGTGCCCGGGCCGCGGCCGTGCGGGCCCTCCACCTGGTGCTGAGCAGCGCCTCCCACATCGAGCCGGACACGGTGCGCCAGCACTTCGCCCTGATCAGCCGCGGCACCCCCGCCGAGGGGGCTGAACTGTCCTTCACGATCCGCGAGGTCACGGAAACCTGTCGCATCTGTGGCCGCCGCTTCGTCGTGCGCCACGACGAGGGCTGCCCGCACTGCGGCACGCCGGTCCTGGCGGTGGACCCGGAGGACGAACTCCGCCTGGAGAGTCTGGACCTGGACGTGCCCGCCTCCTAGGATCCGGCGGTCCCAGCGGCCGAAGTCCGCATGTCCGCCGTCGGCGGTTCAACCGCCCCTAGCGCACGACTCGTTCCAGAACGAGTCGATACGCTGGAGCATCTGCAGATCTGTCAATGACCCAGACGGGTCAATCGTGCCCTGCTACCTCAACGCGTTCTGGAACGAGTTGAGGTGCGCCTCGGTGGAATGCACGGGCGCAGGACCCAGCCCAGACGCCGGGGAGCAGAGCCGCGCGAACCTCAGGCGTCGGTCTCGACCAGGCCCTTGCGGATGGCGTATTTGATGAGCTCGGCCGGGCGGTGGAGGTCGAGCTTCTCCATGATGTGCTGGCGGTGGGCGGAGACGGTCTTCACCGAGAGGTGCAGCATCTCGGCGATCTCCGGGCTGGTGTACCCTTCCGCCAGGAGCTTCAGGATCTCACGTTCGCGGCTGGTCAATTGCGTGTAGGTGGTCGACTCCTCCCCCGCTTCCACCCGCCGCAGGTAGTCGCCGACCAGCGACCTGGCCATCGACGGAAAGAGGTAGGTCTCCCCCCGCGACGCCGCCTCGATGGCGTCGACGAGCTCGGCCGGTCGCGCCTTCTTCAGCACGTAGCCGCAGGCGCCGGCCCGCAGCATCTGAAACAGATACTCCTCGTTTTCGTGGACGGTGAGGGCGAGCACCTGGACGACCGGGAACTCCTCCTTGATGCGCCGCGTCGCCTCGACCCCGTTCAGCTTCGGCATCGCGATGTCCATCAACACCACGTCCGGACGCAGGAGCCGCACCTGCTCCAGGGCGGCCAGCCCGTCGTCCGCCTCCCCGACGACCTCCACGTCCGGCGCGGGCTCGAGCAGCGCGCGCAGGCCGGCGCGGACCAGCGTGTGGTCGTCGACGATGAGGATGCGCAGGGCCATCACGCCGCCTCCTCCCCCGGAACGGGAACGGTCATCGTCACCACCGTGCCCTGCCCGGGCGCCGAGACCAGATCGAGCCGGCCGCCCAGCAGCGTGACCCGCTCCTCCATGCCGGCGATCCCGAGCCGTCTGTGGTCGGGGGAAGCCAGCAGGGCCGGCGCGTCGAATCCCGTGCCGTCGTCGGCCACCTGGAGTCGCACGTGCCCGCTCTCCAGCGCCAGGGAAATCGAAACCACCCTGGCGTGGGCGTGGCGGGCGACGTTGGTGATCGCTTCCTGGGCCACACGGAAGACCGTCGTCTCCACCGCGGAGGGGAGACGCGCCTTCCCGAATCCCGCCGCCGCAAACCGCACCTGGATCCCCTGAGTCTCCAACAGCGTCTTCGCGTAGTGGCGCACGGCGGGGATCAGCCCGAGGTCATCCAGCAGGGTGGGCCGCAGATCGAAGACAATCTTGCGCACCTCTTCCAGTGTCTCCTCGGCCACCGTGCGGATCGCGTGGAGGGAGCGGTGCAGGCGGGCGGGGTCGGCCATGCCGCGGTGCTCCACGGCGTTGAGGCTCATCATCAGGCTGGTCAGCGACTGGCTCACTTCGTCGTGCAGCTCCCGCGCGATGCGAGAGCGCTCTTCCTCGTGGGCGCGGATGAGGCGAGCCAGCAGCTCCCCGCGGAGCCGCTCTTTGTCCTTCACCTCCTGAAACAGCCGCCGGTTCTCCAGCGCCGTGGCCAGGTGGCCGGCCGCGGTGGTGAAGAGCGTCAGGTCCGCCTCCTCGAACGCCATGGCCTGCTCGCGGGCGACAATGATCCCGCCGAACACCCACTCCTTGGTGCGCACCGGCACGGCCAAACCCGCTCCGGGCGGCGCCGGATCGCAACACACCTCGGCCGGGCCTGCCGGATAGCACAGCGCCCGGCCGGTCTGCGCCGCGTTGACGACGATCTGCGCGCCGGAGGCCTCGACCAGCGACATCGCGCCGGCCCCCGCCAGCAGCGTGGCCTGACCGCCCTCGACCCGGTAGATGGCGCAGGCCTCGGCGTGGACGATCTCTGCGAATACGGCCGCCGCCTCCGCCAGGGCCTCGCGCAGGTCCGGGGCCTCGATCAACGTGCGGCTGAAGATGGTGAGTGTGGACAGGCGGCGCGTGAGGTCCTCGATCCGCGCGCGCTGGGCCTGGGTGGATCGCTCGACCCGGGCGCTCATCTCGTTGAACGCGGTGGCCAGCATCCCCAGCTCGTCGGAGGTCTGCACCGTGGAGCGTGCGCTGTAGTTGCCCCGCGAGATCTCGCCTACGGTGCCGACGATGTCGGACAGCGGGTCGAGCACGAACCGGCCGAGCAAGAGGCTCAGCGTACCCAGGGCCAGAAGGAAGGTGAAGCCGACCAGACCGGTGAGCAGGCGCGCACTGCTGCGCAGCTGGGACTCCACGTGCGTCGTGTCCAGGGAGACGACGGTGGCCCCCAGGATGCGCGGGTCGGCGGTGTGGCAGCCCTGGCATTCCTCACGGTTGGGGATCGGCGTGAACACCACCAGTTCGCGATCCCGCGGCCGCTCCTCGGTGCGCGGCGCGCCGGTGGCGATGACCTGCGCCAGCAGTGGGGACGGCTGCAGCGCGCCCACCTCGGCGGGGTCGCTGCTGGCCCAGACCCGGCTGTCCGGGACGTAGATGGCGACGCGCTCGATCATCGGGGCGCGCTCGATGTGCCGGATGATCTCGCGCATCTCGGTGGGATTGTTGCTCTGCATCGTCGTGGTCAGGCTGTGCAGGATGGTCTCGGTGAGGGCCTGGGCCATCGCCTCGAACTGCTGCAGCCCCGCCGTGCGCTGGAAGAGGACCAGGGCGTAGATCGAGATGCCGCCCACGCCGAGGAAGATGACCACGATCCACAGGGTGATCTTCAGGTGGAGGCGCATGCGCGCGGCATCCTAGGAGGGGGGCCGCTCCTCGGTCCCGGCGAGGCCCGCCTCGGCGAGCCGCTCGTACTCCGCCCGGTGGTCGTGCCGCAGGCGCTCCAGCTCGATCGAGCCGGTCCACATCGCCGGATCCATCGGGAAGATGTCCGGCCGGAAGTGGGCGTTGTAGAAGTGCCAGATGATCACGGCCAGGATGGCCAGCAACGCCTCGCCGCCGTGGGCGACGCGGGCGGCCGGCACCAGCACGCCGGGGAACGCACGGGCCAGAGTCTCCGGGAACCACATGATCAGGCCTGTGATCGCCATGACGGCGGTGCCCCACACCACCGCCCAGTACTCCAGCTTCTGCCGGTAGTCGAACCGGCCGAATGCCGGCTTCTCCGCGCGAAGGCCGAGCAGGTAGGCGATGTCCCCGATGACCTCGCGCACGTCCCTGAAGCTCAGGTTCATGTCGCCGCGCTCCCGCCCCGCCCGCCGGGCCGCGGCGACGGCGCCGATGTGCCAGGCCGCTTCGGCCAGGAGGATCACGGCGAAGGTGCGGTGGATGAACCTCACCCGCTCGATGCCGCCCAGGAGCTGGATGATGCGCTCCGCCCACCCGGCCTGGAAGTACTTCTGGGGGAGCCCGGTGAAGGCCAGCGCATTGAACGAGATGATCAGGACGAAGTGCTCGATGCGCTGGGCCAGCGTGAAACGCGCGACGTGCCCTCCGCTCATTGCCCCCGTCCCCTCCGCAGTTGATCGGTTGCCCAGCGGCCCAGGTCCAGGACCGTGAGCAGCCCGAGGAAGCCGACGGTGGCGGGGATCAGGATCCGGTAGAAGAGCTGAACGTAGAAGACGAGCGGCGACGCATCCGGCGCCGGGGTCCGGTGTTCCGTCCAGGCGGTGGCGAAGAATCGGCCCGCCGTGGGGTGGCAGCTGCGGCACGTCGCCAGCACGTTGGCCGGGTGCACCGTCGAGGCCGGGTCGGACGCCGCGCGGATCGCATGCCCGCCGTGACAGTCCGTGCAGATCGCGGCCGGCGTGGGGCTCTGGGGTTCTGTGAGCCTGTACAGCGCGGTCGTCACGCCGTGGAACTCGCTGACATAGGCCGTGTACACGGCGCGCAACCCGTACTTCCGCATGACCGCCGGGTCGGCGTGGCAGGTCCCGCACAACTGCGGGGTGTTGTTGCGGAAGGCCGGCGTCTTGACGCGGGCGGCGTCGTGGGGGTTGTGACAGGTGGTGCAGTTCGGCGCGTCCCCGAACCCCATCTGCCGCGCCCGCCCGTGCACGCTCGCGCCGAACTTCTCCACGGCGTCGGTGTGGCAGGTCGCGCAGACCTCACTCCGCAGATCCCGGTACTCCCGCATCGTCCTGACCTTCACGGCCGGATGGGGAACGGCGGCGTTGTCCGGGTGACAGGTCGTGCAGGTCACAGCCCGGCCATGGGCCGAGTCCTTGAAACGCACGGGATCGATGGTGACGGAGATGAGTTCCGTGCTCGGCAGCCGCAGCACCATCCCCGGCGCGGTGTGGCAGGCCAGACAGGTGTCATTCTCCTGAGCGGCCTCCTGCGCCCGGGCCACGGGCGCAGGGCCCGCGGGCGGCACGGCCAGGGAGCCGCCGATCAGCACACCGAGCACGATTGGGACCAACCGCGCAAAGGTCACGAGACGTCCCACCTTCACTATAGGAATCAGCCCGGACTCCCTCATCGGGCGGGGAACCGATTTCAGATCGCAGGCCTGCTGGATCGCTTCCGGTGAGCGGCGGGGTCACATCGAAGGCGTCACCGGCACACGGTGTTGATCAGCGAGACGATGAAGGTCGCGACGAGAGCCGTGACGACGATCATCACGATGCCGCTGAGCATCTCCCAACGAGCGTTCTGCTGCTCCATGGTCCTCCTCCCTCCGCGATGTCTCAACGCGCTGCGTTGACGCGTCGGGCGTCCGCACCTAGCGGGCCAGGACGACGACGTACATCGCGTAGACGCCGGCCGCCACCATCGCCAGCCCGAGCGCCGCGGTCATCAGATGCAGCGCCACGGCCACGCCCGCGGCGGCGTCCAGGTGAACGACCTCGCCCGCCGATCGCCGCACGGCGACCGCGCGCAGCCGGCGCCCCGCCGCAACGGCCAGGAACGCTCCGGCCGCCACCAGCGACCAGAACACGAGAAAGGCGAGCGCGATTCCGACCGGATGCATCCGTCTTCCTCCTTCCTCAACCGGCCATGGCCAGGGGGGGACGGTCCACCGCCTCCTCGATCGCCTTGATGATGGAGGTCAGTCTGGCCGCGCCCTGGCCGACGCCGTCGTAAATCCGCATCTCATCCTCGATCAGATCGAGGACCAGGACCCGCACCCGGGCGCTCGAGCGGATGATCTCGGAGATCCCCAGCGGATGCTCGCGCTCGACGATGCGGTCGGTGACGACGACATCCGGGCGCGCCGCCAGGATGGCCGGGACCGCGGCGCCGGCCTCTGTGGCCACGCCGACGACCTCCATCCCCTCCCGCTGCAGCACCGGCTCCATCACCCTGGCGAACAGGTGGTGCCCGTACCAGATGAACACGCGCGGCTTCACGGATATCGCCTCCGCTTCCACCGTATGCCATGGTGGAGGTGGCGCCCATCGAGTTCACAGGCGATTGGGGATGCCCAAAGGCGGCTACCTTCGGTGGCACGGCAGACCAGGCCGGGATGGTCTCGCGGACCAGGGCCTCTGGTCGGAGAGGCCTAGAGGGCAGTCATCCAGGGGGATAGGGGCTCAGCCGCGGCCGGATTCGGGGCCTGCCGGCCTGGGCGCTCCGGACTTCGGCCCCGGGCTAGCGCTGCTCGGGTGGGCGGTCGGCCAGTCCCATCCGGACGGCGTACAGGGCGGCCTGCACGCGGTTCTGCAGGTGCAGCTTCTCGAGGATGTTGCGCAGGTGGTTCTTCACGGTGTTCTCCGAAATCTTCAACTGGAACGCGATCTCCTTGTTGGCCATGCCGCCAGCCAGCAGTTCCAGCACCTGCCGCTCCCGCGTCGTCAGCGCCTGGAGCGTGGCCTCGGCGGGCGCGGTGAGCTCGCGCAGGATTTTTGCCGCCATCGTGGGGGCGATCGGCACCTCGCCCCGCTGCACCTGCATCACGGAAGCGACGAGTTGATCGGGATCGACGTTCTTCAGGAGATAGCCGGACGCTCCGGATTTGATCGCCTCGAACAGGTCCTCATCGGTCTCTGAGACCGTGAGCATCATGATCCGGATGTAGGGCATCTCGGCCTTGAGCTGTTTCGCGGCGGTCAGCCCGTCCATGCCCGGCATCTTGATGTCCATCAGGACGACGTCGGGCATCAGCTCCCGGGCGCGTTCGATGGCCTCCGCCCCGTTGCCCGCCTCGCCCACCACCTCGAGCGGCTCATGCTCGGCGAGCAGCGAACTCACGCCGCGGCGGAAGAGCTCGTGGTCGTCGACGATCAGGACGCGGATGGTATCCACAGCATCACCCTGGTCCCCTGCCCGGGGGCGGAGGTCACCTCCAGCCTTCCGCCGATACTCTCCGCCCGCTCTTTCATCGTGAGCAGGCCGAAGCGCATCCCCTTCGCGCCTTCGACGCCGGCCACGTCGAACCCCCTGCCGTCGTCAACGATCGCCACGCTGGCACCGGCACCCTCACGGGTGAAGCGCACCTCGACGGACCGGGCCTGGGCGTGTTTGCGCACGTTGGTCAACGCCTCCTGCACGATGCGGATCACCTGAGCCTCCACCGCCGGCGGCAGACGCAACTCCTCCGAGCCTTCGAGGCGGATCACGAGGCCGGTCTGCTCTCGCATCCGCTCGACGTAGTCGCGCAGTCCCGCCACGAGGCCCTTGGCCTGGGGCGCGGTGCGCAGGCTGAGGATGGCCTGTCGGACGTCCTCGTAGGCCTCCTGCACCGCGGTGCGCATCTGCCCCAGTTCCGTGCCGGCGTCGGCGGGCCGGCCGCGCGCGATCAGGTCCTCGGCGACCTTGGCTTTGAGGTTGACGAAGCCAAGCACCTGACCCAGGCTATCATGCATCTCCCGGGCGAGGCGATCCCGCTCCTCCAGGATGGCCAGGCGACGCACCTGCTCGAACAGCTCCTCGGTGCGGTCCTTGACTTTCTCTTCCAGTTCCGCCGCCGCGCGGCGCGCCACCTCGAGCGCCTCGTTCTTCGCGCGCATCTCGCCCTCACGCGCCGCGGCCAGCGCGCGAGCGTATTCGAGGTCGAAGACGCGCAGGATGCGCACGCCAAAGAGCGCGATGAGCACGGCCAGGGCGGCGCGGAAGACCTGGGGCGGCAGGCCCACCACAGAGAGGAACCGGTCGTAGTTCAGCCAGCTGGCCAGTCCGAAGTGCGCCGGCGGGACGATCAGCCCGGCCACGATGCCGTTGACGGCGAAGGCTCCGGACATCCACCAGCAGTCCCGGGCCAGACGCTGGTACCCGCTCCGGGTAAACAGCCGCCCTTGCACCCACAGGGCCAGCGCGGCGAAGGCTGAGGCCGGGAGGTAGATCAGGTATCGGCCCCAGATGTCCCCCACCGTCGTCGAGGGGATCCAGATCGGTGCCGGCGCGGCGTGCGTCGGGGTGGCGACGTGGTGGCAGCGCAGGCAGGAAGCCTCGGTCGGCGTCCAGCGCGCCGTGGCGAGAGGATTCAGGTGCGGGCCCACCGCCCAGTAGGCCAGCCAGAAGGCGAACAGGGCCAGCGGGATCCAGCGGACCCACCGGTAGCGTGGAATCAGCGCCCCCAGCAGCGAGGTCCCGAAGACCGCCAGCAGAACGGTGGAGGCGGCGAACAGCGCCAGGCGGACGACCCGCAGGGCGGCGGCCGTGGCCGGCGGCAGCGGCCAGGGCAGGAGCAACCACATATCGATCCACTCGACGGCGCCGTGCAGCAACCCGAAGGCGGCCAGGTACTTCAGCGCGGCGGCCAGGCGCAGGTCGGTCGTCCGCCGCGCCTCCAGCGAGATCGCCAGACCCATGGCGAAGAACGCCAGGCCGTAGACGAAGAACACCGCGACCAGCCGCGCTGCGGGCATGCCTGCGTCCCACCCGCTCTCATGGTATGGGCGCGCTGCGCAGGCCCGCCATAGGCCAAGCAACCGAGCGAAATAGGGCGCCTGCCTGATGCCCGCCCGTCCACGCCGCGACCTACAATCGGGGTGCGACCCACCGCCTTGGGGAAAGGGGCGATTGTGCATGCCGAAAGATACCCTCACCATCACGGACAACCGCACGGGCAAGACCTACGAGGTGCCGATCGTCTACGGCACCTATCCGACGTACGGGGCCGCCATCCGCACGGCGGACCTGCGCCAGATCAAAGTCGCCGATGACGACTTCGGGCTGATGGGCTACGACCCGTCGTTCGGCAACACGGCGTCGTGCCGCAGCGCGATCACGCACATCGATGGAGAGCGCGGCATCCTGCGCTATCGCGGCTACCCGATCGAGCAGCTGGCGGAATCGTCCACCTACCTGGAGACGGCCTACCTGATCCTGTACGGGGAACTGCCGACGCGGCAGCAGCTCGAGGAGTGGACCTGGGAGATCACGCATCACACCATGATCCACGAGTCGATCAAGAAGTTCCTCGACGGCTTCCACTACGACGCGCATCCCATGGGCATGCTCGTGGGCACCGTCGGCGCGCTCTCCACCTTCTATCCCGACGCCAAGGACATCAAGAACAAGGAGAACCGGCGCAAGCAGGTCGTGCGGCTGATCGCGAAGATGCCGACGCTGGCCGCCTTCGCCTACCGGCACAGCCTGGGACGGCCGTACGCCTATCCGGACAACGACCTCTCCTACACCGGCAACTTCCTGAACATGCTGTTCAAGACGACGGAGCTGAAGTACACGCCGAACGCCGTGCTGGAGCGGGCCCTGGACGTCCTGTTCATCCTGCACGCCGACCACGAGCAGAACTGCAGCGCCAACGCCATGCGCAGCATCGGCTCCTCGCACCCCGACCCCTACTCGGCCCTGGCCGGCGCCGCAGCGGCGTTGTACGGCCCGCTGCACGGCGGCGCCAACGAGCAGGTCCTGCGCATGCTCGCCGAGATCGGCAGCAAGGCCAACGTCCCCGCCTACATCGAGCGGGTGAAGAAGGGCGAGGTCCTGCTGATGGGCTTCGGCCACCGCGTCTACAAGAACTACGACCCGCGGGCGAAGATCATCAAGCGGATCGCCGGCGAGGTCTTCGCGGTCACCGGGACCAACCCGCTGCTGGAGATCGCCCTGGAACTGGAGCGCATCGCGCTGCAGGACGAGTACTTCGTGAAGCGCAAGCTGTACCCGAACGTCGACTTCTACTCCGGCATCATCTACCAGGCGATGGGCTTCCCGGTGGAGATGTTCCCGGTCCTGTTCGCCATCCCGCGCACCAGCGGGTGGCTGGCACAGTGGGAGGAGATGCTGGAGGACGCCGACCAGCGGATCAGCCGGCCGCGCCAGATCTACACCGGCGCGGACGTCCGGGACTACGTGCCGCTGGCGAAGCGCGAACGCAAGGCTGCCTAGGAGGTGATGGGTACCGGCCGGGTGCTCTCCGGCGTGGGGCTCGCCGCTATTCTGGCGGCAGTCACGGTGGCTCTCCTCGCCAACACCAGCAATCCCCCGAGTGGGCAGAGCGCCTCCCCAGAGCTCCGCGTTCCGGCGGCCCTGGCCGGTACCCCGGTAGTCTCGACCCTCCGAGGGCCGGCGGCCCTGGAGGCTATCGGCCGTCTGCACGGCCGGCGGATCGCCGCGGCGGACGCGCTCGTCGCCCGCTACGCCGGCGGGGCGACGGTCTGGATTAGCGCCTCCTCCTCCCCGCTCAAGGCATCCTCCCTGTTGTGGCGTATGAACCGCGGCCTGGCCGGTGGGACACGCGTGTTCAGTGATCCCCGCCCCCGCCAGCTCGGCGGGCGGACCATCTTCATGACCGAGGGGCAGGGCCAGCAGCACGCTTACTACCAGTCGGGGCGGTACGTGCTGTGGATCGCCTCCCCGGGCGATGTGGGCAGGGCGCTGGAAGACTTGCTCGACCTCTATCCGTAGGATCGTGGACGCGGACGCAGCGACGACGGGTGGGTTGCGACAGGTCTTGCGTCGGCTGTGGGCCTGGGTGGCACACCTGCCCCGCGGATGGTTGATCGTGCTCGCCGGCGCGGCGGCGCTCACCGCCGCGCTGTTCATCTACGGCGGGTTCACCGTCTACGACTACACGATGAACAACCCGGCTTTCTGCCGCTCCTGCCACACCATGGAGGCGGCGTGGACCCGCTGGTCAACGAGTGAGCACCGGAAGGTCGACTGCCACGCCTGTCACGAGCAGAGCGTGGTGGAATCCGCGCGCCAGGTCATCACCTTCGCGGTGCGGCGCCCGGAACGGGTCGGCAAGCACGCAGAGGTGCCTTCGCTGCGCTGCGCGACGTGTCACACGAGCGGCGATCCCACCTGGAGGCAGGTGGCGGAAACGGCCGGTCATCAGGTACACGCGGAGACGAGGAGGATCGAGTGCGTCACCTGCCACAGCGTGGCCATCCACCGGCTGGTCCGGCCGCCCGAGATCTGCGCGAACTGCCACGAGGCCCAGGCCACTGGCGCCCGGGCGATCAAGATCGCGGCGATGGCCGACTTCCACTGCGTGGACTGTCACCAGTTCCTGCGGCAGAACAGCCCGCTGCGTCCGACCGCCCGGTCCTGTCTGGAATGCCACCAGGCGCTGCCGGTGAAGAAGACGGCGGGGTGGCCGGAGGGCCGGGCCCACGCCGCGCTGACCTGCGCCACCTGCCACAAGCCGCACGAGCGGGCGGCGCCGATCGTGAACTGCACCGCCTGCCACGCTGCGCCGAAGCCGGAGATCCACGCGCAGGTAGTACAGAGCAAGACGCCCTGCACGACCTGCCATCAACCGCACTACTGGAAGACCCGGTAGCAGAGGACCGCATCACTATCTACCAGATCGTCTTGACCGGATACTTCCCAAACCGCGGGTCCGCGGTAACGAGCGTCAGGCGATCTTCCAGCGCTTGAGCGATGAGCATGCGGTCGAAGGGGTCTCGATGGTGATCGGGGAGGTCGTACACTCGGAGCGCGTGCTCCAGACGGACAGGTAACGGCTGGAATCCGGTCGCGTCGAGATGCTTCGGCATCCACCGCCCAGGCGGCTGAGGGAGTCTCAATCGGCCCAGCGCCGTCTTGACCGCGATCTCCCACGCGCTCGCGGCGCTGACGAAGACCTCATTCTCACGCCTGGCAACGGCTGTCCTGGCGGTGGGAGAGAGACGAGCGTCATCCAGGATCCACCAGAGGAAAGCATGGGTATCGAGGAGGAGCCTCACCGGAAGGCGTCCTCGAACTCGGGTGGGAGCGGGGCGTCGAAGTCCGGGCTGATCCAGATCTGGCCCCTGGCGCGGCCCGGCGTCCGCACGCCGGGCCGCCGCCGCACCGGCACCAGACGGGCCACAGGACGGCCGGCCCGTGCGATGACAACCTCCTCGCCCTGCTCGACGCGCTCGATCAGTTTCGAGAAGTGCGTCTTCGCCTCATGGATGTTCACACGCATGCCTCCGCCCCCCTGCTGCCCAGTCTAGGAGCAGGTATAGACTAAGTCAATGACTGGGCTAGATCCCTGGTGTTACCTCCGCGGGGTCTCTATCGCCCGCAGGACCGGGCGCCGGACGGATTCTCCACTCCTCCTGAAGTAGTGCGGCCCGGCGCACGGGCCGGGCCGCACGTCCCCTGTCCGGGGTCGCCTGAGCTACTCCCACATCGCCGCCGACTCCCGGAACGCCTCCTTCAGGTCCCGGTCGTCGATGGCCACGACGCCGTCCACGTTCCACAGGCGGTTGAGCAGAGCCTGACGGCGCCCCGCGCTGCCCACGATCCCGCGCAGCTGGTAGACGCCGCGTTCGACGGAGACCCCGACCTCCTCGCCGTGGACGAGAAACTCCTCCAGGATCTTGCGGGCCTCGCGCTCCAGGATCTCGTCACTGCGCTGGAAAACCTTCAGCACGTCCGCCCGGGTGACGATGCCGACCACGCGGCGGTCGCGGACGACGGGCAGGCGGTTCACGCCGAACCGCACCATGCGGGAGGCCAGGACGTGCACCGGCGTGTCTTCCTCCGCGGTGATGACGTTGTGTGTCATCACCTCGCCGACGGTCCGTCCCTCCGCCTTGCGATACGGACCGGTCAACCTCTCCAGCCACAGCGACCGGCCGAACCACCGCAGCAGGGGCTCGGGGGGTTTCGGCGTCGCCTCCTTGTAGAGGAGATCGGCCTCGGTGACGATGCCCACCAGCAACCCTTTGTCGTCCACGACGGGCACGCCGCTGATGTGGCGCTCCACGAGCAGCCGCGCCGCGTCCCGCGCGGGCGTCTGGGGCGTCACGGTGATCACCGGCGTGGTCATGATCGCCTTCGCCGGCAGGGGGCTCATCTGCACCGCCTCCTCAGGCCACGACGCGGGAGAGGTCCCGCAGCCGTGTCACTTCCTGGGCATCGACCACGGCGATGGCCGCGATATTCACGATGTCGGCGACCTCCGCGCCCCGGCTGAGCACGTGCACCGGCTGCGCCATGCCCATCAGGATCGGGCCGATCGCGGTGGCGCCGCCCAGACGCTGCAGCAGCTTGTAGGCCGTATTCGCCGCCTCCAGGCTCGGGAAAACGAGCACGTTGGCTTCTCCCACCAGCGTGCTGAATGGATAGTCCGCGCGCCGCAGCTCGGGGTCGAGGGCCACATCGGCCATCAGCTCGCCGTCGACCATCAGGTCGGGCCGGCGGCGCTTGACCAGGGCCGTGGCCTGGGCCACCTTCTCCGCCCGCGGATGCCGCGTGCTGCCGAAGGTACTGAACGACAGCATCCCGATGCGCGGCGTGAGATCGAACTCGCGGGCCTTGTCCGCGGCCATGATCGCGATCTCGGCCAGCTCCTCCGCGGTGGGATCGATGTTCACCGTCGGGTCGGCGATGATGTAGGCCTTGCCGTCCTGCACCATCAGATACAGCCCGGCGACGCGCGTGACGTCACGGCCGGGACCGATCACCTGGAGGGCGGGACGGATCACGTCCGGGTAGTGATAGGTGAGGCCGGCGACGAAGGCATCGGCGTCCCCCGCGCGGACCATCATCGCCCCGAAGTAGTTGGGCTGCCGCAGCAGGGCCCGGGCCTCACGCTTCGTGATGCCCTTGCGCTGCCGGGCTTCGAAGAGGGCGGTGGTGTAGGCGTCGAGCTTGGGCGACGTCTCGGGGTTGATCACCTCGAGCGGCAGGGTGAGGTGCATCTCCTCCAGCCGTGTGCGGATCACCGGCTCCCGGCCGAGGAGAATCGGCAGGGCGAGACCCTCCTTGTAGAGCGTGGCCGCGGCGCGCAGGATCTTGGGCTCCTCGCCTTCGGAGAAGACCACACGCCGCGGTGCGGCCTTCGCCTTGCTGAAGACCACGCTCATCGTCTCGCGGCCGCGGACCAGCCGGCGCGCCAGCTCCTCGCGGTATGTCGCGAGATCCACGGAGCGGCGGGCGACGCCGCTGGTCATCGCCGCCTCCGCGACGGCGGGCGCTTCCCACAGCGGCACGCGCGGATCGATCGGCTTCGGGATGACGTAATCCGGGCCGAAGCGCAGCGACTCCAGGCCGTAGGCCTTGAGCACGACATCGGGGACCTCCTCCTTGGCCAGGGCGGCCAGGGCCCGGCTGGCCGCGATCTTCATCTCGTCGTTGATCGCCCGGGCCCGCACATCGAGCGCCCCGCGGAAGATGAAGGGGAACCCGAGCACGTTGTTGACCTGGTTCGGGAAATCCGACCGTCCCGTGGCCACGATCGCATCCGGCCGCGCCGCCTTCGCCTCGTCGTAGGGGATCTCGGGGTCGGGGTTGGCCATGGCGCAGATGAACGGGCGCTCGGCCATGGACTGCGCCATCTCCCGGGTGACGACGTTGGCGACGGAGAGGCCGAGGAACACATCCGCCCCGCGCATCGCGTCCGCCAGGGTGCGGCGGTCGGTGTCCACGGCGAACCGCGCCTTGTAGGGGTTCATCCCCTCGGCCCGGCCCTGGTAGACGACGCCTTTCGTGTCCACCAGCATGATGTGCTCGCGGCGCACCCCGAGCTTGACGAAGTGCTCGCCGCTGGCGATGGCCGAGGCGCCGGCGCCGCTGATCACGACGCGGATCTCCTCCAGGCGTTTGCCGGCCAGCTCGGTGTAGTTCAGCAGGGCGGCGCCGGAGATGATCGCCGTCCCGTGCTGGTCGTCGTGAAAGACCGGGATGTCCATGATCTCCTTCAGCTTCTCCTCGATGTAGAAGCACTCGGGCGCCTTGATGTCCTCCAGGTTGATGCCGCCGAAAGTAGGCTCCAAGGCCTTGACGATGCGGATGATCTCGTCCGGATCGGTGCTGTTCACCTCGATGTCGAAGACGTCGACATCGGCGAAGCGCTTGAAAAGCAGGCCTTTGCCCTCCATCACCGGCTTGCTGGCCAGGGCGCCCAGGTTCCCCAGCCCCAGGATCGCGGTGCCGTTGCTGACGACGGCGACCAGATTGCCGCGGGCGGTGTACTTGTACGCCTCGAGCGGATCGCGGGCGATCTCCCGCACGGGCTCGGCGACTCCCGGCGTATAGGCCAGGGACAGGTCGCGCTGCGTGGCGCACGACTTCGTCAGCTGGATGGCGATCTTGCCCGGCCGGCCTCTGGCGTGGTATTCGAGTGCTTCGTCACGCAGGCTCACGGCTCTCACCCCGGTTGCACGGCATCATCCAAAAGCCAGCCTAACACCGGGGTGGAACGCCTCCATCGGGCCCCCGCCCTATTCAGAACCCCTCCCGCGCCTGATACGGCCGGGCGCGCACCGCCCGGTATACTGCAGGCGACAATCCCGCGCCGGAGGCGCGCATGCCCAACGTCGAGAAGCGTGAGCGGCTGAAGCTCCCCCACGTCCCCATTCCGAAGCGTCCGCCTGTCGAACGGGTGCGGGACTTCCGCGAAGCCACCCTGACCTACTCGCCTGAGCAGGCGATCGCCGAGGCCTCTCGCTGCGTCGAGTGCGCCAAACCGCCCTGCGTCAAGGCCTGCCCGCTGCACAACCCGATCAAGGACTGGCTGGTGCTGACCGCGGAGGGGAAGTTCCTGGAGGCGGCCCACCTCTCGCGGACGACGAGCAACATGCCGGAGGTCTGCGGCCGGATCTGCCCGCAGGACCGGCTGTGCGAGGAGGCCTGCATCGTCGGGGTCAAGCACCCGCCGGTAGCGATCGGTGCGATCGAGAAGTTCATCAACGAGTACGCCTTTGTCCAGGAGGGGCTCCCGCTGCCTGAGGTCGCTCCGCTCAACGGGTACCGGGTCGCCGTCGTGGGGTCGGGGCCGGCGGGACTGGCCTGTGCCGAAGAGCTCGTCCGCCGGGGCTATGCCGTGACGGTCTACGAAGCGGCGGCACGGCCCGGCGGGCTTCTTCGTTACGGGATCCCGGGGTTCAAACTTGAGAAGTCCGTGGTGGACCGGCGCATCGACTATCTCAGCCGGCTCGGCGTGCAGTTCATCTGCGCCACCAAGGTCGGAGAGGACATCACGCTGGAGGAACTTCTCCAGGGCGGCTTTCAGGCCGTGTTCCTGGCCACCGGGGCGACCGTCCCCAAGCACCCACAGATGCCCGGGATGGAACTGGAAGGCATCGAGGATGCCCTGCCCTTCCTGGTCCGCAACAATACCGGGGAAGGCCTCCCGGAGGATGACCTGACGGGAATGCGCGTGGTCGTGCTCGGCGGCGGCGACACGGCGATGGACTGCCTGCGCACGGCCAGACGGTTGGGCGCGGTCTCGGTGACCTGCGTCTACCGTCGTGATGAGGCAAACATGCCGGGCAGCCGCCGCGAAGTCCAGGCGGCGAAGGACGAGGGCGTTGTCTTCGACTGGTTGAAAGCGCCGGTGCGTTTTCTGGACAACGGCGCCGGCGGCGTGCGTGGCATCGAGTGCATCCACATGGAGCTCGGCGAGCCGGACGAGGAAGGGCGCCGCAAGCCGGTGCCGATCGAGGGCAGCAACTTCGAGATCGACGCCGACCTGGTCATCCTGGCCTTCGGTTTCGACGGCAGCCCCGTGCCCGCGCCGGCGGGCCCGAAGGTCACCAGGTGGGGCACCTACATCGTCGATGAGAACGGCATGACGAGCATCCCGGGCGTCTTCGCCGGCGGCGACGTCGTCCGCGGCGCCGACCTGGTGACGACCGCGCTCGTCGATGGGCGCGCGGCCGCCTCCGCGATCGAGCGTTACCTCCGTAGCCGCGCCGGCGAGCAGGCCGCCTGAGCAGCATGTAGCCGCTTCGGACTACCGCCTTTCCACCTCCCACCGGATTCCAGGGGGGAGTATCCGCCCGCCGATAATGGTCCCTGGGATCCCTCATGGTCCGTTCGCTCGCTGTGTGCGCAGTGGCCGGGATCGTGGCCCTGGTGGGCTTCCGGCCGCCTGTCGTTTCCGTGCCGCCTGCTGCCTCCGCCCCCGCGCCGCCACGGAGCTCGTGCCTGGGCTGCCACATGAGCCGCGCGGCGCTGGAGCCGCTGGTCAAGCCCTTCCCGGTGCTCCCGGCGGAAGGCGAAGGCTGAGCGGCCCCTCTGCCCCCGTCGGGGGCACCCTACGAGCGGAAGCTGGTGGATCCGAAGTTCCTGACCACGACACACGGGCAGATCGGGTGCACCGCCTGCCATGCCGGCAACGCCTCGGCGGCCGATCCGGTCGGCGCGCACAAGGGCCTGGTCGCCCGCCCCTCCGACAACCCGCAGCAGGCCTGCGGGACCTGCCATCCCGACATCGCGTCCACGTTTGCGAAGAGCCTGCACTTCACCACACGCGGGCTGGAGAACGGCCTGCAGGCCCTGGTGGGATCGGCCCGGTGGAGCCTGGCGAAGCCGGCGTACCGGAAGGCCTGTGCCTCCTGCCATGCCACCTGCGGGGACTGCCACGTCAGCAAGCCCCCATTCAGCAACAACCCGCTGATCCTGGGCGGACTCCAGCAGGGCCATCTCTTCGCGAAGACTCCGCCGATGAACCTCACCTGCCAGGGGTGCCACGGAGGCCGCGTGGCCGCAGAGTACACCGGGCAGTACGAAGGATTTCCGGCCGACGTGCACTTTTCCGAGGCCAGAATGAGCTGCACGGACTGCCACACCGGAGCGCAGATGCACGGGCAGGGCGCTACGACCGCCCCCAACCGCTTCGCGGTGAGCGGCGGCCCGTCGTGCGTGAGCTGCCACCCGGAGGCGCGGGCCGGGGCGAGCCGGCTCCAGGCGCACAACGTTCACGGCGGCGCGCTGTCCTGCCAGGTCTGCCACGGCGGGATCAGCAAGTCCTGTGTGAACTGCCACGCCGGAGCGGGCGCGACCTCGTTCCCGGTCCTGAAGATCGGTCTGAACCTTCGGCCGGAACGGCCATACACGTACACGCTGCTGCGCCACGTGCCGACGACGCGGGACATGATCGACCGCCTCACCGGTCTGGCGGATACGCTCGTCAACTTCGACCGTGTGCCGACGTGGAAGACGGCGACGCCGCACGCCATCCAGCGCGTGACCGCGCGCAGCCGGAGCTGCGCCGCCTGTCACAACAGTCCGAACCTGTTCCTGCGCCTCAAGGATCTCGACCCGAATGACTCGCAGGCCAACGGCAAGGTCGTGACGGCTCCACCGATGCCGATTCCAACACGATGAGGAGGAGAACACCATGAGCAGGCGATGGATAGCAGTGCTGGCAGTGGCCACAGCCCTGGCGGTGGCGTCGCCCGCGCTCGCCCAGGTTCCGGCCGCCGTGCAGGAGGCGCTCCTGAACTACCTCACCACCATCGCCCCGGACTTCAACAGCATCACCGTCCAGGCGGTCAAGGCGCGGCTGGATTCGGGGGAGAAGACGTTCATCCTGGACGTGCGGGAGGAGTCCGAGTTCGCCGCCGGCCGCATCGCCGGCGCGGTGAACATTCCGATCCGCACGCTGGGCAGAAATCTGGACCGGCTTCCTCCGAAGGACGCCATGATCGTCGTGGTGTGCAAGTCCGGGATGCGCGCCGCCTACGTGACGATGACGCTGAACATGCTGGGCTGGAGCAATGTCAAAGACATGGCCTTCGGCATGACGGAGTGGGAGAAGCAGGGCTTCCCGGTTGTGAAGTAGCATCCTCGGTCTCTGCGCGTGGGCGAAGAGGGCGGTCGTAAGTCGATCGCCCTCTTCACTCCTCAGGAGTCAGCACCCGGCCTGATGCGCCGACGGCCGGAACACCGGCCGACTGAATGATGGCAGCCAGAGCCTCCCCCCGACCGCTCTGTCGAGCCGGGCGCCTTGTTTGGAAACATCATAGTTGCTATCATGATGCTATGACACGCACCACCATTTCGATTCCTGAGGATCTGCTGAAGCGCCTCCGCCTGCTGGCGGCGGAACGAGGCGTCTCGATGGCCGAACTGATCCGCGAGAGCCTCAAGGAAGTCGTCGGCCGGCGACGGCCGAGGCCGCGCAGCCTGGGCATCGGAGCCTCGGGGCACGTGGACACGGCACGCCGGACGGGTGCGCAGCGGCCGGAGCCCCGGGCGTGGCGCTGATCCTGGACACCGGGCCACTCTACGCTTCGCTGGACCGGACCGACGCCGATCACACGGTCTCCCGCCACCTCATCGAGAGTACGGAGGAGGCGCTCATCATCCCCGCCCCCGTGCTCGTCGAGGTGGATTACTGGATTCACGCCCGGTTGCACTCGGGCGTGCTGATCGCGCTTCTGGATGATATCGTCGCGGGTGCCTACACGGTGGTGGATCTGACCCCTGAGGACTACCGGCGGGTGCGTGAATTGTGCGATCGCTACGCCGACGCGGACATCGGGTTCGTCGACGCCGCCGTCCTCGCCGTGGTGGAGCGGCTCAACGAGCCGAAGCTGGCCACGCTGGACCGTCGCCACTTCGGGGTGATGCGCCCGCGACACGTCGATGTGCTGAGGCTTGTGCCCGAGCAGCGGCGCAGAAGGAAATGAGACACGGTCCCTGATTGGAGTGCGGACACGGGAGGGGTCCCCGCGAGCCCCTCCCGCGCCGCGTCCCTCCCGACTGAGGGGAGCCAGGATCGGGAGGGTTACGCCGCCTCCTCGAGCGGAAGGGCCTGCCGCTGCTTCGCCGCCAGCAGGGCGTTGACCACGAGCTCCATGAGGCCCATCACCTTCACGCCCAGGTCGTAGTACCCGTTCAGGTCGGTCAGTTGCAGGTTGCAGTTCTCGCAGGAGGTGGCCACGACCGGCGCTGCCGCGGCGCGGATCTGCTCCGCCTTCCTGCGACCGGCGCGCATCCGCGTCTCGAACCACTCCGGCACCGCCACGAGGCCGCCGCCCCCGCCGCAGCAGAAGTTCTCCTTCCCGTGCGGGTTCATCTCCACGAAGTTCTGCACCGCCGCCCGCAACACGATCCGGGGCGCGTCGACCAGTCCACCGTTCCGGGCCAGGTTGCAGGAGTCGTGGTAGGTGACCGGCTCGGTGTTCGCCGAGGGATCGAGGTCGAGACGGCCCTCCCTGACGTAGTCCGCCAGGACCTCGACGATGCTGCGGATCTTGAACGGGAACTCGCCGCCGAACCAGTTGGGCGCCTCCCAGCGCAGCGCCGTGTAGGCGTGGCCGCACTCGGTCAGGACGACCTCCTTCACGCCCAGGCGCAGAGCCTCATCCACGATGCGCCTAGCGATCGCCTTCGCCTTCGTCGGGTCGCCCAGGAACAGCCCGTAGTTGCTGGCCTCGAACATGCTGAGCGTCCAGCTGGCCTTGGCCTCGTGGAAGATAATCGCCGCCGGCAGGATGGTGTGCGCTCCGGAGAGACCGACGTAGAGGATGTCGGCGCCCTCCTGGTCGAGCGGGATGCGCAGCGTCGGATCGCCGAGGCGCTCCTGGGCGTCACGCTCCAGCCCGGCCACGATCTCCCGGTAGATCTCGCGGAACTCGTCCGCGTTTTCCCCACGCGCGATCGCCGCATCCGCCAGCATCACCAGCATCTCGGGCGCCTTCCCCGCCGCCGTGAGCATCGAGCGCGCCGCGCGCATGATCAGCGCGGTGTCCACGCCGAAGGGGCAGTTGATCGTGCAGCGCCGGCACAGGGTGCAGGAGGCAAAGGCCGTCTCGGTGAGCGCGTCGAGGTCCACCTCGGTGAGGTCTTTGGCGCCGACCAGCCACGGGAAGAGTCTGCCGAGCGGATCGTGGTGCCGCCGGTAGACGGCGCGCACCTGCTCGGCTCTCGCCGCAGGGACATGCGCCGGCTTCGGGTCAGAGGCATAGACGTGGCAGGAGTCCGCGCAGATCCCGCACCGCGCGCACACTTCGAGCGCCGCGATCAGCCGGCGGTCGAGGGCGCGCTCCAGGGCGCCAAGAGCGGTGTTGATCGTCTCAGTGTTGACGGCTTCACTCATGCTGCACGCCTCCGATGACCCCGCGGCGGCCATAGAACAGCCCGAAGAAGTACCGCGAGAAGAAGAAGTAGAAGCAGTGGCGGATCTTGGTCAGGGGGATCGCGACGAGCGTCGCCGCACCCAGGGCCAGGTGTACAGCGTTCCAGTGCGGCTGCCACCACGCTGCTGCGGCAGCGCTCAGGAATGCGCTCACCAGGGCCACGGACAACAGGTCATCCGGCGTGCTGACCGCGCGCAGGTTGTGCTCCATCAGGCGGGCGATCAGCCCGCCCCACCCCGCCAGTGCTCCGACGAACGCGCCGCAGGCGATGATCCAGCGGACCGCACTGGGAATGGAGGGACTCCACAGGGTCAACGCCAGGCCGATGAATCCCGCGGCGATCCCCACGTGAAAGACGATCCCCCGCAGGTACGCCAGCAGGTGGACCCGCGTGCTCTCCTTCGCCCAGGGCGCCATCCCCCAGGTGAAGGCGTAGACCACGCCGCGCCCGGGTGAGCCGGCCTGGCGCGCCTGCTCCGGCCGCCAGGGCCGGGCCAGGGTCTTGCGCAGGTGTCCCCCCAGACCCCAGACCGACAGGGCCAGCGCCCCGAGGAGGATGGCTGCCCAGCTTGTCGTCATGCTACTTCACCCGCCGCACCGCGAACGAGATGACGCCGTTGTCACGG
>Ga0209172_10000477_pt1 | contig 110558 bp, 84 predicted proteins | sample LarsenN4metaG_FD_184113 | JGI IMG/M metagenome (GOLD analysis project Ga0209172, IMG submission 184113) | Hot spring sediment bacterial and archeal communities from British Columbia, Canada, to study Microbial Dark Matter (Phase II) - Larsen... ... | reverse complement strand
GAAAATCTCAGTCTTGACATCGGTGAGGATTTATTAACCACGGAAGTTGCAGAAACTCCTGATTTAGATTTTGGGGAATTGACGATTCCTAGTGGCGAATTGACAGAGACGACAATTCAAGACTTTAGTGAAAATCTCAGTCTTGACATCGGTGAGGATTTATTAACCACGGAAGTTGCAGAAACTCCTGATTTAGATTTTGGGGAATTGACGATTCCTAGTGGCGAATTGACAGAGACGACAATTCAAGACTTTAGTGAAAATCTCAGTCTTGACATCGGTGAGGATTTATTAACCACGGAAGTTGCAGAAACTCCTGATTTAGATTTTGGGGAATTGACGATTCCTAGTGGCGAATTGGCGGTTGTTAACAATGATTTAACAGATGACCATCCAGAAAATAGTTCTGTAGAAATATCAGGAGAAACAGAGCTAATTCAAGATACAACTACAACATCTATTGAACCAACAAATACTAGTGAGTTATTCACAGAAACAATAGCCGATATAGAAGATGAGTTTGCTGATTTGGAAGCATTACTTGAAGTAGACTTGTCGCCAAGTAATGATGTTAATCCTGTACAAAAAGATGATTTTGCGGCTCTAGAAGCATTGCTGGGTGAAGATAATGCTCAAATAACATCAGACGAGCCGCAACCAGTGGCAATTCCAACTTCTGCACTGAAATTTACCCCACTTACTGCTAGCAATAAAGTAGCATCGGCAGTAGCAAAAGATGAGTTTAGTGATCTGGAAAAATTGCTAGCAGAAACAGATCAAACGATATCTCAGTCTACACCAGCCAAACAGACCACAGCTAAATTGCAGCGTCCTTCTAATCGTCGTCAGGCGAAATTTGAAGAAACGATGAAAGTACCAGTCAAGCAACTGGATGACATGAGTAATTTAGTGGGTGAATTGGTAGTCAATCGCAACACTTTAGAACAAGATCACGAAAGGTTGCGACAGTCCCTAGATAACTTGTTGGTTCAAGTGCAACAGCTCTCAGATGTGGGAGCAAGAATGCAGGAGTTGTATGAGCGATCGCTTTTGGAAGCGTCTTTGTTAGCTAGTCGCAAAACTAGGGAAACTCCTTTCCATAGTGATGACTCCCATGCTGACAGGGGTTTTAGTGAACTGGAAATGGATCGCTTTACTCCCTTCCATACACTATCTCAGGAAATGATCGAATTGATCGTGAGAGTGCGTGAGTCAGCTAGTGACATTGACTTCGTGACAGAAGAAACTGAGCGGGTGGCGCGACAGTTCCGTCAAGTAACAAATCAACTGCAAGAAGGTCTAACACGCGCACGCATGGTTCCCTTTTCTCAGACAATTGACCGTTTGCGACGCGGCGTGCGGGACAATGCTATCAAGTGTGGTAAACAGGTAGAGTTAATGATTGAAGGTGGTGACACCTTAATTGACAAGATGATTTTAGATCATCTTACTGATCCGTTGACGCATATGCTCAATAATGCGATCGCACACGGAATTGAAACACCTGATATCAGACAAGCTGCTGGTAAACCACCTGTGGGAATTATTACGATCCGCGCTTTCCACCAAGGAAACCAAACGGTGATTTCTGTGGGTGATGACGGTGCAGGTATCGATACAGAAAAGACTAAAACTTTAGCCGTGAAGCGGGGCTTAATTACACCAGCCCAAGCAAAAACTATTTCCCGCCTAGAAATCTATGACCTACTATTCCAAGCTGGATTTAGCACCAAAGATGAAGCCGATGAAATTTCCGGTCGTGGTGTGGGAATGGATGTGGTGCGTTCCGAAATCAGCGAAATTCGCGGCACAGTCAACACTGATTCTAGTTTAGGGAAGGGAACAACCTTTACAATTCGTTTACCGCTCACCTTAAGTATTTGTAAGGCTTTGTGTTGTGTTTCTGATAAAGCGAGGATTGCTTTCCCGATGGATGGTGTGGAAGACACCCTCGATATTCCGACCAAAAATATCCAGAAAAATGCTGAGGGACAATCATTTATTTCCTGGCGTGATACCGTCTTACCATTCCGTCCTCTCAAAGAATTATTAACATTTAATCGCCAACTCAGTCGGGGTAATGTTTACGGCGGGAATAGGGATGATGATATGATTTCTGTGGTTGTGGTGCGATCGGGAAATACCCTGCTCGCACTCCAAATAGACCAAGTATTAAGTGAGCAGGAAATAGTAATTAAGCAGTTTGAAGGACCTGCACCTAAACCCATTGGTGTGGCGGGTGCGACAGTTTTAGGGGATGGTCGGATCATGCCCATTGCTGACGTACTGGAACTTCTTGACATCTTCCAAGGACGGATGTCTAAACATAGCGGTAGCACATCTTGGCAACAAGCATCCACTCCTAGTCTTCCAGAAATTCAGGCTGAGAAAATTGACCCGACTGTACTTATTGTTGATGACTCAATTACAGTTCGTGAATTGCTGTCGCTCACCTTTAATAAGGCTGGGTATCGTGTGGAACAGGCACGGGATGGTCAAGAAGCTTGGGACAAACTCCGGTCTGGGTTGCCTTGTGATATCGTCTTCTGTGATATTGAAATGCCCCGTTGCGATGGTCTGGAGTTGCTTTCACGCATTCAAAAAGATTCAAACCTCAACCACTTACCCATTGCAATGCTCACCTCACGCGGTGCAGATAAACACAGGCAAATGGCGATTCAGCTAGGTGCTAGTGGCTACTTTACAAAACCATACTTAGAAGAAGCTTTACTAGAAGCTGCTGTGCGGATGTTAAAAGGGGAAAAATTGGTGAATAGTGCTGGTAATGGTTAATTTGCAGATGTAGCCCCAAATTTGATAGAAACACTACTTTGATTTTTAATGGCACTATCAAATTTAAGTACATCCTCATCTATTGTGATAAAAACTTCGGCATCAAAGTGTATGCAAAATTAGAATAGGATAGCAAAATTGCGATCGCTCATTTATCCCAGAGATGAATGAGCGATATGTAATAGGTTTACCGTGAAATCTATTTATAAGCCGTGACAAAGAACATGGTCATACTATTCCAAAAGCCCTGTGCAGTTGCAGCGGCATTGACTTTGGTAAAGTATTCCTTTTGACATTGCTCCCACTGTTGTTTTGACCATTGTACCCCTTGAAGCCCAAATGCGCTTTTGGCATTACCACTCCAAGCGGCTTCTGCATCTTGTAAATAGAAGCCGAATTCCTGAGTAATGATTTCACTGTCTATAAAGCCTGTTGATCGTAGCATTTGACGGCACTTCTCAGGTGTCCCCAATATTGCATTCGGATTAGGGATGCTAATCCCGTATTTCTGCACAACTGACCGAAATAATACAGATGAACTGGGGGAAGTTTCAGCCAGGCAAGAAAAGGCTACAATCCCTCCTGATTTAAGAGCATTGTACCAACGGTGCAGTGCTTGGGGAATATTAGTCAGATAGACAATTGCGGACGAACACAGGATGGCATCAAATTGGCTCACTTCCAAATCTTGCTCATCTGCGTCAACCTCTTCAAACTTAATATTACTCAATCCTAAAGTAGCAACCTTCTGTCGAGCTTGCTGCAACATGCCCACAGCAAAGTCAGTTCCCAAAACATGACCTGTAGCACCCACAATCTGCGCCGCAGCTATTGCTGCTAAACCTGTTCCAGTCGCAACATCTAAAACTTGTTGTCCTGGTTGTAATTTTGCTACCTCTACTAATCGCATTGCTGCCCGGATATGAAATTCATTTTCGTAGTTGTGGCGATTGTTGAAGTCGTTAAGAATCTGCTGTTTATAAATGGTAAACATAAGATAGTAAATTAATGGCGAAAGTCTCATATTATCTTTCTGAAAGATTTCTTGCCCAGAAATTTTCCATAATTATCAGTCTAAAGATAGAGGTTTATTTTGAGTCATCTACAAACATCTTTTTTGGCTGATAATAGGCTATTAGTTTATATTAATAAAGTAGATTCTTTTTGAATGATTATGACTTACCCCCATACCCATAAGAGTGATCAGATTGATAATTATCATGGGACTTTAGTAGCAGATCCCTACCGTTGGTTGGAAGATCCAGACTCAGAAGCTACTAAAGCTTGGGTTGAAGCACAAAATCAAATTACTTTTGCTTACCTGAGTAAAATTCCTGCTAGAGATCACATCAAACAGCGTCTCACAAAACTTTGGGATTATGAAAAATATGGTATTCCCTTTAAACAAGGAGATAAATATTTCTATTTCAAAAATAATGGGCTGCAAAACCAAAGTGTTCTTTATACTTTAACATCTCTCGATGCTGAACCCAGAATTCTATTAGATCCCAATCAGTTATCTGAAGATGGTACAGTAGCTCTTTCTAGTTTTGAGGTAAGTGATAATGGTAAATTGTTAGCTTATGGTATATCTACTGCTGGTTCTGATTGGCAAGAATGGAAAGTAAGAGATGTAGAAACCGGTAAAGATTTAGTAGATCATCTTAAATGGATTAAATTTTCTGGTGTTTCTTGGACAAAGGATCATCAAGGATTTTTCTACAGTCGCTATGATGAACCAAATGAGCAAACTAAATTAGCCGATATTAACTATTTCCACAAGCTTTACTATCATCGCTTAGGTACATCCCAATCTGAAGATATATTAATTTATCATCGTCCTGACCAAAAAGAATGGGGCTTTAATGGGGGTGTGACGGAAGATGGCAAATATTTGATTATTTCTGTTTGGTTGGGGACAGATTCCAGAAATTTAGTTTTCTATAAGGATTTAACTGATGACCATAAGGAAGTAGTGGAATTAATTGATCAGTTTGAGGCTGATTATAGTTTTATTGAACACGATGATCAGGTGTTTTATTTCCGCACTAATTTGGATGCGCCACGGGGTAGAGTAATTGCGATTGATACTCATAAACCTGCTAAGGAGTTATGGAGAGAAATCATTCCTGAAACTGAGGCGACTTTAGAAAGCGTCAATATGTTAAATCATCAGTTTGTGGCTGATTATTTAACAGATGCTCACTCCCAAATCAAAATTTTTGATATCAATGGCATATTTATTCGAGAGGTAGCATTACCGGGACTTGGTGCAGTCGGAGGTTTTGAAGGTAAGCGGGATGATACAGAAACTTTTTATATTTTCACTAGTTTCACTACACCAGGAACAATTTACCGCTACGATATGGTAACGAACAAAAGTGAGATTTTTCAAAAGCCAACAATAGATTTTAATCCTGATGAATATGAAACTAAACAAGTATTTTACAAGAGTAAAGATGGTACACAAGTACCGATGTTTATTACTCACAAGAAAGGTATTCCATTCAATGGAAATAATCCGACTTATCTCTATGCTTATGGTGGTTTTGGAGCTTCCTTAACTCCTAGTTTTTCCGTGCTGATGTTGGTATGGATGGAAATGGGTGGTGTGGCTGCTGTAGCAAATCTGCGAGGCGGTGGAGAATATGGAGAGGAATGGCATCAAGCTGGAATGAAGGAGAAAAAGCAGAATGTTTTTGATGATTTTATAGCTGCGGCTGAGTGGCTGATTGAGCATAACTATACGAAACCCGCAAAGTTAGCGATCGCAGGTGATAGCAATGGTGGTTTACTTGTTGGTGCTTGCATGACTCAACGCCCAGATTTATTTGGAGCGGCTTTACCTGGGGTGGGTGTAATGGATATGTTGCGCTTTCACAAATTTACCATCGGCTGGGCTTGGACTACTGAATATGGTTCACCCGATCATCCAGAAGACTTTAAAACACTTTACGCCTATTCACCTCTGCACAATCTCAAACCAGGTACAAGCTACCCCGCAACTTTAATCACTACAGCAGATCATGACGATCGCGTTGTTCCTGCCCATAGTTTCAAATTTGCCGCCACTTTGCAAGCGGCTCAAGCTAGCAATGCACCTACACTGATTAGAATTGAGACGAAAGCGGGACACGGTGCAGGGAAACCGACAACCAAAATTATTGAGGAAGTTGCAGACAAATGGACTTTTTTAGTCAAGACTCTGGATGTTAATTTTGGCAATTGCTAACTATAGCAATATTATCTCTCATGAGTTGGCGGTACAAATCAGCAAACACAATCCAGGCGATCGCTCGCTAAACTGAATAACTATCAACCCTAATTCTTACCTCCGGGTTTGATAACTTAAGGATTGTAAAACGCTTATGAAAAACCGCATATATATGCTTTTGGGCTTCATTCTCAGCCTAATTTTGAGTATTTTACCTGTGGCGGACAATTTCACTATTGCTGCTACACCTACACAAATCGTTAAACCCGTGTCTGGTCTATCCTTTACTCAAGGAGTACAGAAAACAGTATTAGACAACGGCTTAACCGTCCTTACCAAAGAGGTGCATACTGCACCAGTAGTGAGTGTACAGGTTTGGTATAAAGTTGGCTCACGCAATGAAACGAAGGGAGAAAACGGCATTTCTCATCAACTTGAGCATTTGATGTTTAAGGGAACTACTAACCGTCCGGTACAATTTGGTCGATTGTTTAGTGCTTTGGGTAGTCAGTTTAATGCTTTTACCAGCTACGATGAAACGGCTTACTTCGGGACAGTGGAACGCAACAGGCTAGAAGCACTGCTGACTCTAGAAGCAGACCGGATGAAAAATGCTTTGATTGAGCCAGAACAATTAACTAGTGAAAAACGGGTAGTGATCTCTGAGTTACAGGGATATGAAAACTCACCTGATTATCGCTTAAGTCGTGCAGTCATGCGAGCTGCTTTCCCTAACCGCGCCTATGGTTTACCCGTGGGTGGGACAAAAGCCGATGTCGAAAAATTTACAGTCGAGCAGGTACGAAATTATTACCAAAAATATTACAGTCCAGATCATGCTACCTTGGTCATCACTGGGGACTTTACTACGGAAACTGCCCTCAATGCCGTGAAAGAAACCTTTGGGAAATTAACCCGGAAAGTTAAAGAAGAACAGGGAGAGCAAGGAGATAAGGTAGACAAGGTAGTAAATACAGCTAGTAAAGCACCAATAGTCTTAAAAGAACCTGGAAGTGCGGCCTTATTGCAAGCTGTATATCCCTTACCTGATATTCAGCATCCTGATGTCCCAGCAATTGATGTGATGGATGTGATTTTGACAGGAGGACGCAGTTCTCGACTGTATCAAGCTTTGGTGGAATCTGGGTTGGCTAGTTCTGTAAGTGCTAGTGCGGTGGAATTGATTGAACCAGGTTGGTATGAAATTAGTGCTACAGCCGTACCAGGACAAAAGCTAGGCAAAATCACAGAGGTATTGCAAACATCTTTATCGCAACTACAAAAACAGCCAGTTTCTTCAGCAGAACTGAATCGTGCCAAAACGCAACTACAAGCGTCATTTGTACTGGGTAATCAAGATATTACCAGCCAAGCTAACCAATTGGGATACAGTCAAACCATCGCAGGGGATTATCGCTATCTGGAAAAATATTTAGCTGCGATCGCTAATGTCACTCCAGCTGACATTCAAAGAGTAGCAAAAACTTATCTCAATCCCCATCAACAAACCATTGGCTATTTTGAGCCAAGCCAAATCGAGGGTGAAAGTGAAACCGCCAATGTTAGTTCTGGTCGCACTGTAGAAAACTTCAACCCCGGTAAACCTGTAGATCCGGCAGAATTGGCTAAATATCTGCCTACTGTAACCACATCTTCAGATATTAACAAACAATCCCTACCACAACAGTTTTCTCTCACTAATGGTTTGCGGGTGTTGCTTCTACCTGACCGCAACGTCCCCGCAATTAACTTAAGTGGACAAGTTGACGCTGGAAGTGAGTTTGATGGTAATTTGCAAGCAGGATTAGCAGGTCTCACGGCTAGTAATTTAATCAACGGGACAAAGACTAGAGATGCTTTGACCTTAGCGCGAACTTTAGAAGATAGAGGGGCTAGCTTAAGCTTTGGTGCTGGACGTGAGGGAGTTACTATTAGTGGTCAAGGTTTATCCGCAAATCTGCCAATATTAGTTCAAACTCTTGCAGATGTTTTACAAAATGCCTCATTTCCTAATGACCAACTAGAACTCAGCCGTCAAAGAGCATTAACTAGTCTCAAAGTCCAATTAGATGATCCTAGCGGGTTAGGTAGAAGAGTATTTCAGCAAGCAATTTACCCAGAAAATCACCCCTTCCACAGTTTTCCAACAGCACAGAGTTTAAAAAGTATTACTCGTGATGATGTGCTGCGTTTTTACCGCAACCATTACCGACCAGATACGACAACACTAGCTTTAGTAGGTGATTTTGACCCAGCACAGGTGAAAGACTTACTCAATCAGTCCCTTGGTAAATGGCAAGCTATTGGTCAACCGCCTAATCTCAAATTACCAACAGTGTCACTACCGACAACTGTCACCCGCATTAACAGGGCTATTCCCGGTAAAGCTGAGGCTGTAACCTATCTTGGCTACAACGCGATTTCGCGGAAAGACCCGCGTTATTATGCTGCATTGGTACTGAATCAGATTTTGGGTGGCGATACCTTATCTAGTCGCTTGGGTACAGAAGTACGCGATCGCCTGGGTTTAACTTATGGTATTTACAGTGGGTTTGCGGCGGGTGTGAATCCTGGCCCATTCTTAATTCAGATGCAGACTGCACCCCAAGATTCAGATCAAGCGATCGCTAGCACCCTAGCATTACTCAAACAATTACGCGAACAGGGTATCACTGAAGCAGAATTGAACACAGCTAAACGTTCAATTACTAACAATTATCCTGTAAATTTAGCTAATCCTAGTGATGTCTCCAGCATCATTTTAGAGAATGCTATTTTGGGGCTACCACCAGCAGAAATTCGCGACTTTCCCCAACGTATTCAATCAATCACTATGGCTGATGTCCAGCAGGCAATTCAAGATTTAATTAAGCCCCAAAATCTAGTAATTGTCACAACCGGGACGGTAAATACTGCATCCCAAGGTAACTAAATTATTTGGTGCCAAGATGTAAAATTTTATGCCTTTAAATCTTGGCATCAACCAAAAACCAGGTTAGTTGAGGTGAGCTATTTTTAACCAATAATTTATAGTCTCTAGAAGTCAATACTGTTTATTTAAGGGTTATTGGTATAGATAATTTGTCTGATGAGACGCGATTTATCGCGTCTTTACATGAGGCTTTTGGGCTGATCTGAACCTTAATATTTATTCATCAATTTGCCAGGAATCTTTAGTCACCTCTTCATCCAGAATTTTCCGTGGACGAACGATGATTATAATTTTGCCTAGGATAGAGATTTCAGGTTCAGTTTCAAACCATTGAAAATCTAGTTCTCCGCTGTTATCGACAACAAAGTAACTCAAATCATTCCATTCACGTTGACTGCGGTCTACAACTACTAATACAGGACCTGGTTGAGTGTTGGCTTGGCTAGGAAAGTGATCGCTAGTGGCTAAAATGACTACAGGGTCTTCCGCACCCAACAGCACTTGCCAACCAGGTAAAGCTACCCAAGCTTGTTCACCTGCAAATTTGACAATGCGAAATGGTTCAATTTCTTCTACCAGGGGAACTGCTTTTAAGTCTTGGGGTGTTAAAGGTAACTCACCGACTACAGGTACAATGCGGGGTAATTCCTCCTCGGAATCAAAGCGATAAAAGGGTGGAATGGGTGCAGGACGCTGAGAAACTACTGTGAAATCAACAAGAAGCTGTTCAATTTGCTTTCTAGCCGTTTGAGTGTGAGCAAAGCGTAAACCCTTAGCAATTAAACGCGATCGCTCTTGCAAATCAGTATTTTGTCGTGCTAATTTCCAAGCTTGATATGCTATTGCATCTCCCGGATGGTCAGAAAAACCTGTTGGTAAAGTCCGAAAACGCGAAAAATCTTTAATGGCTTTAGCGACTTCTCTCGCCTCCTCTAAATTGAGTTTATGCTCAAAAGTTAATTCCGCCGCCATTGCTCGTTGTTCTTGGGTGAGTAACCGCAGTTCATATAAAACATCACTACCACGGGTCGCATAATGCGATCGCGTGGCTGCGGATGCGCCAGCTTTCTCGATAGAACTATAAACTTGCGCGCCTACGACTACTTGATTTTGCTGAACAGGTTCAAATCCTGTGGCTTCAAAAATATCTTGGGGATTGTAACCGGCTTTTTGCAGAGTGGCGATCGCCAATCCCCATTCCACCCAATTACCTTCTTTTTGTCTCAGTTTGCGTAATAATTCTTGTGCTGAATCATCAGCAGTATTTTCAGGATTGGGAGCGTTGGGTGATAAGTCAGTCATAATCTCACATTGCAGCTTCTACTAGAGAGCCTCCAACTAGCACAGCTATGCACTATCAAAAGATGAAAAAATCAGTGAAATTATTTTTTCTATCTTCTGCTTTGTTTCTTAAGAGGCTAATTGATACCGCGTTGGCAAATCTTATTGTAATCTTTATTCGCCAACTATATATATACCCTACCGTTAGCTAAAATTTTGCGTTACAAATAATACACATTACATTGAGCAAAAACCATCTCAGTAGATTTCCCCAAGGCTGGAAAACAATAATCTACTAAGCTGGGTAAGCATATAGAGCTATAAATAATTTTTACAGGGAATCTCTTAATGACTGACACTATTTCCGATATCCAGAAAAATCACCGTCCAATGGCAACTTTAGAAAGACCGAAAAAACTCAAAATCCTAGTAGTTGATGACGAGCCAGATAACTTAGATTTGCTTTATCGCACCTTTCGGCGGGATTTTAATGTCCTGAAAGCTGATAGCGGTATTAATGCTCTAGAAATTTTGGCAGTAGAAGGGGAAGTGGCAGTAATTATCTCTGACCAACGGATGCCAGAAATGAAAGGTACGGAATTTTTAAGTAAAACTGTACCGCAATTCCCGGATACCGTGAGGATAATTCTCACAGGATTTACTGATATAGAAGATTTAGTAGAAGCTATTAACGCCGGACAAGTATATAAGTATATCACCAAACCTTGGGATCCTGGGGAACTCAAAGCCGTCGTACAACGGGCGGCCGAAACCTATGACTTACTTAAACAAAGGACAGAAGAACTACGCCGCGCCAATGCTCAAATGTCTCTGTTAACTGTTTTGGTACAGGAGACTCAAGCCGCCGAAAATTTAGAAGCCACCTTGACACCCATTGCGACAGCATTTTGTGACAGTTTTGCCGCTGATACTTGTATTTTGCAGCTGGTCGAAAACAAAACACTCATAGCCACCCAAGGATTTTACTGTCCTGAAGGAAATGTGCAGAACTGGTTAGAGCAAGATCCGCTGACAACTGAAGCGATCGCCACTGCTAAAATGCAAGTTGCTTTGAATATTGCCAAAGAAGCCAAACTAGCTGGTGCAACTCATTACCAAGAAAGTGGTATCCAAGCTCATTTAGTCATTCCGATTATTTACCGCAGTGAAATGCTAGGCGTGCTATCCCTCCAGTGGCAACAACCAGGATCTTTACGAGAAGATGAACTCAACCTAATTCATCTCTCAGCTGAACTAGTAGCGATCGCCTTAACCAGTAGTCAATGCAATCAAGCAAAAATTTAAATTAAGAGTCCATAGTCAATAGTCTACAGTCCATAGTTAAATAACTAATGACCATTGACTAATGACTAATGACTAACGACATCCGCGCCATTTTTGACCGTATCGCACCCGTTTACGACCAATTTAATGATTGGTTAAGTCTGGGACAACACCGCATATGGAAAGAAATGGCTATCAAATGGAGCGCGGCTCAAACTGGTGATACTTGTCTTGATTTATGTTGTGGTAGTGGTGATTTAGCCTTGAGTTTGGCTAAACGTGTAGGAACAACAGGCCAAGTCTATGGGGTTGACTTCTCCTGCAACCTACTGGCAGCAGCCAAAGAACGCTCTCAAACTCATTACTCCCAATTTGCCATCTCTTGGGTAGAAGCAGATGTCCTGAATTTACCTTTTGAGAATAATCAGTTTGATGCTGCAACGATGGGCTATGGTTTAAGAAATGTCACAGATATTCGTCGAAGCCTTCAAGAATTATATCGTGTCCTCAAACCAGGTAAACGAGCAGCCATTTTAGACTTTCATCGCCCCAATAATCAGCAATTCCGAGCCTTTCAGCAGTGGTATTTAGATCATATAGTTGTGCCTATGGCGGAGCATATGGGGATGAAAGAAGAATATGCCTACATCAGCCCTAGCTTAGACCGCTTTCCCCAAGGGAGAGAACAAGTAGAGTTAGCCTATCAAGTTGGCTTTACCTCAGCCACACACTACCCCATTGCGAACGGTATGATGGGAGTATTGGTAGTTCTTAAATAGGTAATTGGGCATCAAAAAAGGCAAACAGCAAAAAGCAAAAGGAAAAAATCTTTTACCCTTTGGGTGACGCTCCTACTGTCGCTTAAAGCTGCGCTAACGCTAGTTGCACCCCTCCGGGGAAGCAAGCTACATGGGGAAAACCCAAACATCGCACTTGCTCACCTTTTTAATTTTTACTTTTACCTTTTTACTACTGAGTCTTTACTCTAAATCCAAAAAACTGTGGATTGGTCTCATCTTTTACTGTATGTGTCGCCTCCGGTCTTGGGTGGAATTATTGGCTATTTCACAAATGATATAGCCATCAAAATGCTATTTCGTCCTTACCGAGCAATTTACATTGCTGGAAAAAGAGTGCCATTTACTCCTGGCTTGATTCCAGCGAATCAGGAGCGTCTGGCGAAAAATATTTCTGATACTATCATGGGGTCTTTGTTGACACCTGATGAGTTACAAAAACTGGCACGGAGATTATTAGCGACTGAACGAGTAGAAGGCGCAATTCTCTGGTTATTGCGATTAGCAATAGATCAAATTAAAGCTGATAAAAACCAAAAAACTACTAAAATTGTTGCGGGCATTCTGCGTGATTTGTTAGGCGAATCTTTACCGCGTCTATTGAAGGTGCTAGCTAGACAAGAAGACTTTTTAGAAGTACAAATAAATCAGATTTTTGATCAAATATTATTAGAATTACAACTCAGTGATGAGCAAGCAACTCGTTTGGCTGATTGGTTTTTGGAAGTAGTTTTACCACCGGATGTATTAAGACAAGCAATTATAGATTTTTTGACAGATCGCACGATTCAAATTATTGATGAAAGCTTTCGCGAAAAAACCAGTGGTACTTATTGGGTAGTGGCAAATTTATTTGGTTTGCGGAATACACTCACACGCCTGCGGACTTTTTGCTTAGATGAAAAAGAAGCGACTAATGCTAGATTACAGGAATTGATTCAAGATTTGCAGATGCGCGATCGCTTCAAAAAAATTCTGCAAAACTTATCATTGCAAAATTTACCTATTGGTACAGTCCGCCAACTCCGAAAAACTACACGAGAAACCGTCCGCCAATACATTCAAACCAGTGGAAGCGACTTACTACAGGGATTAACTGAATCTGTTAATTGGGAAAATATTGCTAAATTACTCTTAAATCGCCTCAGCAACTCCCCTGTAGTGATAACTTCTTTAGAAGTTGTCAGCCAAGAATTGGCATTGATTTTAGAAAAATATTTAGAAAAAGATTTAGAACAAATAGTAGCTCAAGTAATTCCGATTTTATCCATAGATCAAGTGATTGTTGATCGTGTAAAATCTACATCTCCTGCTGATTTAGAAAATGCAATTGAAGGAATTGTGAAAAATGAATTACAAGCAATTGTGACGCTAGGTGGAATCTTAGGATTTATTGTTGGTTTATGCCAGACAGGATTTTTACTTTTTACTCAACAGTAAACTCACAGGAGGTAGAAAACAGAGGATTCCCTCTTGTCTATCTTCTCTAAGAGGTTGTTTGAAAAGTCTAATTTATTACTTACCTTAGCGAATGGAAGTCGCGACTATACAGATTAAACCCACCTACGTGGGTTCAAAACCCTTGATTTTTCATTAGTCCACGCAGGCGGTGAGACCAGTCCTGTAGGCGGGTCTCCCGCCGTAGGGAACTGGCGAACCCGAAGGGACTTTGTTTGTGTAGTAGCGAATTATATTCGCCCTATACTTTTAAAACTGTGCTTAGAAGATTTTGACTTGATTTATATTAACTCCCTCAATTCACAGATTGATTTTTATGTTGCAGAATGGCATTAATAGCTGCATAATGAGTTTGATAATTAGGCAGTTTGCCTTGTGCTTGTTCATATACAGAACTACTTTTGGGAATAGATTCTAATAACTTAATAGCTTTTTGCCATTTATCTTTAGCTTGTTGCCAAGCTACTAAGGAATTAGGCGCGTTGTCCATAAAAAACTTAGCTTCTGTAGCTAATTTTTCTGCTGATGCTAAATTAGCTACAGCTTTCTTTTCTGTGTTAGCTCTTTTGATGATCGCAATATAGTTAAGCCGATAACGAACCAATTTTTCCTGAGCAATCGCAGATACAGAAGTTCCTTCAGGAATAGTTTGTAATAAACTAATTGCTTCTTGCCATTTAGATGCTGCTTTTTGCCATACTGAAAGTGCATGAGGAGGTTTTTGAGCGATGAAAGAAGCTTCCATGCCTAGTTTTAAAGCAGATTTAAAACTACTAGCTGCAAGATTTTCTTGATATAAATTCAGCACAACTTGCTGCACTTGCATAATCTGACCTTTAGCAAGCCAACCACCAACACATAAAATAGTTAAGCTAGAGAAAATAATGAACATCCTGTGTAAAACTTGATTTGATGATAAATTATTTTTCTGCTGATTTTTGTGGGTTTTCTTTAAGTTTGATTCATTGTTTTGGTTTTTAGTTTCTACTAATTTAGTTTTAAAGTTTTCAATTTTATCTGTAAAAACATCACACTCATTAAGAATTTCAGTTAATTCTCGAAAATGATTATTACTAGATATAATTAAGCCATGAGCATCATCTAACCATTCTATGGCAAACCCAGTTTTGCCACAAAAGGATGATAAAGCCATAATTATAGTTAAGAGACTTTGGCTATTTTGAATAGTATTTTTAACTAAAGATAATCTTGTTTGTAGTTGTAATAAATCTGCTTCAATCTTTAGTATTTGTTTAGCGAAAATCTTATGGCGATGGGGATTTTGAATATTTAAATTATTTTCTAGGTCAATAATTTGACTTGCTAAACTAGAATAATTGATATTCAAATTAATTTGATTGACGAGGTTGGGATCACTTAAAATATCAGCGGCGATCGCCTGTAATAGATCACCCCATTCTAGCCAGCAATTAATTTTTGACTCTAAAGTACTTAAAGATATTTCTGTATCAGGATTACCAAACTTTTCTGTAATTGATTTTGGGTTGCCAGTAATTGCAGGATTGACTTGTAAAATGTTTGGTAGTAGCAAATATTTCACAGTACGGGGTAGCGTAACAACATGACTACCTGGACTATTGGCACAATATAACTCTTGAGCGATCGCTTGTTTAATATTTCGGAGTTGCTCCTGAGCATTATTAATCAGGATGACTTGTGGCAAAATATCCTGAGAATTACCAATAGTCAGTTTCAGTTTTTGAATAATTTTTGGTAGTTCATTAATCAGCACTTCTATATCAGTCATAAACATCTCTTGGGGATTTGCAAAATTTATCAAAAGGATTCGGATTCAAGCCCCCGCTGATTGTCTTTAATAGTGAATTTCTGTCTTCTTTGCGAGATGCTTCTTGAACAAAAACGCGAACGTAGCCCATTGCGAATTGTGAATTGTTTTGATTGTGTTGGCATAGTTTGTGCTTTGCCCTCACGCTGCTCATGGTAATCTGACAAGAAATTCCAGAAGATGATCCAAGCAACTGGGGAATGATTGTTAAATGCCTGGACTTTTTGTGCAATAAGTAATTTTGTCTGTCGTCGTTATCAGTAAGTAACAGCAATGGGTTGTTAAATCACAAAAACGATAGATTTATAGTTCCCGGAAATTTTGCTAAAGTAACAACGCTATTGGGGGAAGAATCAATGGTCAATAGTCAACATTCATTAGCCTTTCTTCCTTATCCCAAGTCCCCAATCCTCAGTCCCCAACCTTATGAATGAAACTGATTTAGCTTTTACTCCAGCACTAGAGTTAGCAAAATTAATTCGTCGGCGGGAAGTATCACCGTTAGAGTTGGTAGAAATATATTTAAGTCGGATTCAACTGTTGAATCCTCAGTTGGGTAGTTATTTTACAGTGGCAGCAGATTTAGCGATCGCCGATGCTACAGCTAAGACAGAATTAATTACACAAACCTCAGAACTTCCGCCATTCTTTGGTGTACCGATTTCCATTAAAGACCTCAACCCTGTAGCAGGTATACCTTGTACCTATGGGAATCCAGCATTATTGAACAACATCCCCGAATTTGATGATGGGGTGGTGACACGGATTAAACAAGCTGGTTTTACTATCCTGGGCAAAACAGCCACTTCTGAATTAGGTTCGTTTCCTTATACTGAACCTACAGGATTTCCCCCTGCTAGAAACCCTTGGAATTTAGAATATACTCCCGGTGGTTCTAGTGGTGGGGCAGCGGCTGCAGTTGCGGCTGGATTATGTGCGATCGCGCAAGGTTCAGACGGTGGCGGTTCAATTCGGGGGCCTGCGGCTTGTTGTGGTTTAGTGGGAATTAAACCAGCACGAGGTAGAGTCAGTAAAGCACCAGTGGGTGAACGCCTAGCAGGACTTGCTGTGAATGGCCCTATCGCCCGGACTGTCGCAGATGCAGCAGCGATGTTAGATGTCATGTCTGGCTATGTCACAGGTGATCCTTACTGGCTACCTGATCCAGAACCGTCATTTTTGACTGCGGCGCAAACCAAACCAGAAAGTTTACGTATTGCCTTTGCAACTGCGATTCCTCCCTTGGGTGAGGCTGATGCTACTTGTCAACAGGCAGTATTACAGACGGTAAAATTACTAGAACAACTTGGTCATCAAGTCGAAGAAAAGTCTTTGAATCTCAGTGCTTTAGTTGAACCATTTCAAATTGTTTGGCAATCGGCGATCGCTGGTGCGGGATTACCACCAGAGATATTACAGCCTGTAAACCGTTGGCTACTGGCACGCACTGGCACTGTTAGCGAATACATTCAAGCAGTCTATGCCATGCAGATAGTAGCACGGCAAATTGTGGCATTTTTTGACAATATAGATGTGTTGGTATTGCCTGTTTATTTACATTCTCCCATCCGCATAGGAGAATGGGCAGCGTTGAGTCCCGAAGATACATTTCAACACATTATTAATTGGGTTGCCCCTTGTCCAGCCGCCAATGCCACCGGACAACCTGCGATCGCTTTACCTGTGGGTTTTGATCATCATGGTTTACCTATGAGTGTGCAGCTTGTTGGCAAACCTGCGGCGGAAGCCACCCTCATTAGCCTTGCGGCTCAACTAGAAGCTGCCAACCCTTGGATTCAGCATCGTCCAGCTTTGGCAATTTAGGGCAGGGTGCAGGAGGAAGGCGGCAGGGGTGATTTATCCCGATACTCACTCCCAGTACCCAGTCGCCAGTCTCCAATCTTATGCAAGCAACTCTAGAACAACTTGCTCATATTAATATCCTTGCTGGCTTAGAAACTGTAGTTCAGGCCAGCTTACAACCTTATACTTGGGTGCAAAAGTACAGCAAAGGGGAGATTATTCTCCATGAGGGCGATCGCTTACCTGCAAAATTGTATGCTGTTGTCAATGGTACAATTCAAATTACCAAAACTGCTACCACAGGTAAAGAAACAATTCTCAGAAATTTAGCAGGCGGAGAGATTTTTGCTGCTCCCGCTTTGTTAGGCAATGGTACTTCTCCAGCCACAGTTACAGCTGAGTCTGATTGTGAAATCCTCACGATTGAACGGGATGCTTTATTAAACGTGATTCAGCAGCAGCCAGAGATTGCTATACGCATTTTGGTGGTTTTAAATAATCGCATTCAACTACTGCATGAAACTGTGCATGGTTTAGTTTCCGAACGGGCAATTATTCGTCTAGCAAGGCTAATTTTATATTTTGCGGCTGAATCTGGGACTTTATCTACACCTCAAGGAGAATATTTAAAAACCGAATTATCTTACTATCGTATGGCACGAAGTGTAGGGATTACCTACGAGGAATGCCTGCGGTTAATTAAAAGTCTCAAGTCTGTAGTTAGTTACAGTCGCGGAGGCAAAATCAGGATTATTGATCGTCAGAAATTAGAGGCGATCGCAGCTTGTACAGTGCCAGTTGAAGATGTTTAAATAGTAACCCTATCTTGTTCACGAGCATCGACTACTAATACTAAGCACAGAGCTGCGATCGCTTTTTGCCATTGTTGCTTTACCTGTATTTCTTCTACAGCATCAAACAACCCTATTAAGCGAGGGATAGCTGCTTCTAAGGCCAGACGAGGGACTGGACGATGCAAATCGACTAGGTTCATTAAACTTTCCTGACGATTCACAAAACCGATTACCCATGTAGTGGTGTGATTGGGACTATCAGGAACACGCTTGACTCCCAACTCATGTTTGAGCCAGTTGTAAAACGGTGGTAGTTCCTGAGCTAAAATTTCTCCTGCTGTAGATAAGGTTTGTTTAAGTAAATTGATGTCTAAATTTTCTAGTTCTCGTTGCAATTCAGGAGATACCAGCACCTCAGTTAATGGTTGAGCCATAATTGCATCTAACTGAGTTGGCGAAATATCTAAATATTGGGCAAATGTTGTCATTAGTAGCTGCATTTTACAGAACTCCAAAATAATAATTAGCTATCTGCTACTTTTTCTGAAAGCGTGAGTAGAAATGTGAGATTTTCTTCAGCTTTTAAAGCATGGGGTGCATTGGCAGGCATCAACACAAAAACACCAGTTTCTAAAGCAATATCTTCTCCTGATAAAGTGAGTGTACCTTTACCATCAAGTACATTGATAGTAGCGTTACGCGTTGATGTATGTTCAGAAATTTCAGAGTTAGCAGCCAGACAAAATAGGGTATATTGACAAGCTTTGTCTTGAAAGATAACTTTGCTGAGAATTCCTGTACTAGGATATTCAATCTGTTTTTGTAATTGGATTACAAGAGATTGATGAGTAATAATTTGTGCAGTCATAATTTTGGTAATCCTACAATTTTAATGATCATTACTCAACGACAGCAGATAAAATGATGTAACCTAATTCATCATGATATTGATGAAAAAGACGGCGCATATCTAAAACTCTTTGACGAATAGATGACTGCGTTAAAACATTCCAGAAAATTCTTAGTGTATTGAACAAGCCTTCATCTTTAACTATCTGGTTGATATTCAATAGATTCATCGAGCCTGTTTGATGTTTTTCGACTTTTAATCCAGAAGCAGCAAACGTATCAATCCAGTTCACTTCTGAAAGTGGTGTAGAATTAACTTTCATGATTCTGGCTAAGTCATTGTGTATTTCTACTTCTTGTTTACGAGCTAATAATTCATGGGAGAGGAATTTACCTCCCGGTTTTAATCTATGATGAATTGATGTGAGTAATTTACTCTTCCCCAATGGGGACTGCATGGTCAGAATAGCTTCTGCTAAGACATAGTCAAACTTACCTAAAATATCATCGAGGTGGAAAATGTCACCTTGAATAATTTTGATTTTATTTTCTAAACCGGCAGCCCGAATATTAGCACAGGCAATAGCTACACTTTCAGGATTTTTTTCGATTCCGAAGACTTTGACATTGTATTTTTGAGCCAGGTAAATGGCACTATATGCAAAGCCAGAAGCTAATTCTAAAACTGTTGCGCCTGGCTGAAAATTAGCCCACTGCAATAATTGTTCTGTAGCTATTTTGCCACCGGGACGCAAATATTTTTTACCTGCGGCTGCTAAAACTTGATGTGCGCTAGCTGTTTGCAAATTGATAGTGGCGTTCGTCATGTTTCAGACCTTTGAAACCTACCTATCCTCAATTTGCCACGATTTTATCGTATCGTCTTTGAGCTACCTCAAAGATGCAAAATTAAATTGCTAGCACTCGTAGTTAAGAATAGCGTCATAATCTCTGACTAGTCGCCAAAACCCATTAGCTCAATAAAAGGATTTTTTTAGACTGCTCATTGAAATTAATTGTAGGCACTCGCTAATAAATTTATGTGTCAAATAATGTAACTTGAGCATTTACAGACAAAAACACGCGTCTAATTTTTGTACACTATGACTAATGGTGTCACCTTTGGTTGATGAGGATTAGTTAAGTTTAATCTATAAGTAGTTCTTAATATATCTCCAGTTTTCTCGCCTCTGACTGTAACTATATAAATTGCCGTTTTAGCAGTCTCTTTTTCAATTTTCTCAATCACTTTGTCTTGGATAATCGATACATTTTTCAATCTTTGCGGTAAGAGAGCATTAGCTTGTCGAAGGCATAAAACACTTGTAGAATTGGGAAATTGCAGTAATTGTAAAGTGTATTTCTGATGATTAACTTGAAAGGTAGATGTCAGCAATATTTTAGCTCGATTTCGTAGTGGTATTTTCTGAAATACTGCTTGTGTTCTCTGATGATACTGGCAGTTTCTATCGATAATTGGTTCTCCAGCAAACGCAGTTTTTGATAATATTGATATACTTGCACTGTAAAAACTTAAACTTGTTAAAGTCAGACTAATAACTTTAAAGAAATTAAGCATAAGTTGAATTTTAATTGTCAACGAAGAAGTAAAAATTTAGGTTTTTCCTAAAAGTATTTTTGAAAAGTGATGAGGCAGCAAATTTCATCCTAAATGCTTTACCATAATTCAAATCATAGCAGTGTAAATCACCTGAGTTATGCTCAAACCATCATCGACAACCCTCACAGTGCATAATTTTAACTCAAACAAATTTACCCTAATTTCTATTGCCTACATTTTGAGCCTTGGGGAGTAGCATCAGGGTAGAAAGTAATAATTGCCTTATTTTTTCTCACAAAAACATTTGGAAAATTCTTGCCAGTTTCCTGGTCGCGTACATTGTAAATGCAAGCACCTTCTGTATTTTTTTGTTTTTTGAATGCTAGGGTGGTATCTATTAGCATTTCTTCGGCATTACTGATGTAGCTATAACCTTTGATGACATCTTTGACAATTTGGTTGCCTTGTTTAATCACCACACCCATTGTATAAATAACACCTGGAATAACTTCTTCTCGCTGTTGATTATTTGCTAATCTACCGCCAATACCTTGATTTTGTAGTTGCAAATATCTGCCGTAAAAATGTAATCCACCAATGTCATTGACGTTATATATTTCACCACAAAAGATATGTTCAAAACCACGACGCTTAAACCAAATATTAGTTAAGTCTTCGATAAATTGGGCTTTCTTTTTGCGTCCTGGAAATATTTCTCCACCGCTAACTTTTTGGAGTTTTTGCAGTATTTCTGGATAAGAAGATAATAATTGTTTAAATTTATTCTGGGTCACTCTTGCACCAATAGTCCCACAGGTGTTTAGTACAGCTTGATCAAAATTATTTAAATTTGGTGCTGGGGGTGTAATATCTACTTGTTGTCCTCTAGGAAAACCGACAGAAACGGGATTATCTAAGTTATCAAAAAATGGTAATAGTTTCTGCTCTGGCTGTGCTGCAACTGGATTTTGTCCATAAATTGGACTTGTCAGCAATAAGATAGTAAAAATCCTCAGCGTTTTTGCAAATCTTAGGTTTGGCATAGATTTTAGATCTAATCTTTTGCTGACAATCTACCACCAAAAAAGAAAGACACAAAGTAATTTTTAGTACCTTTGCGTCTTCTTGCGAAATTTAACAGAATTTTTTAAACTTTCTTCAACCAGCTAAACATTGCCCGTAAATCTTTACCGACTTCTTCAATGGGGTGTTCAGCTTCTTGACGGCGCATAGCAGTAAATCCAGGTTTACCAGCTTGGTTTTCCAATACGAATTCCCGTGCAAATTGACCCGATTGAATCTCGCTGAGAATCTTCTTCATTTCAGCTTTGGTTTGAGCGTTTACAATGCGGGGTCCACGAGTATAATCGCCGTATTCAGCAGTGTTAGAAATGCTATCGCGCATGGTGGCTAAACCACCTTCGACTACTAAGTCTACAATTAGCTTAACTTCATGCAGACATTCAAAATAAGCTAATTCTGGTTGATAACCAGCTTCTACTAGAGTTTCAAAACCAGCTTTGATTAAGGCACTCAAACCACCGCAAAGTACTGCTTGTTCACCGAACAAATCGGTTTCGGTTTCTTCACGGAAACTGGTTTCGAGAATACCAGCGCGAGTACCACCGATACCTTTAGCGTATGCCATTGCGCGATCGCGTGCTTTACCAGTAGCATCTTGATACACTGCAAACAACGCTGGTACACCTTGTCCTTGTTCGTAAGTGCGTCTGACCAAATGTCCAGGCCCTTTGGGTGCAACCATTACTACGTCTACATTCGCAGGAGGTACGACTTGTCCAAAGTGAATATTAAAACCGTGGGCAAAGGCTAAGACATCGCCTTCTTTCAGATTTGGTTCAATCTCGTTTTTGTAAACTGTTTTTTGTACCTCATCAGGTAGCAAAATCATGATGAAATCAGCAGCACTAGCTGCATCTGCCACACTTTTCACCGTTAACCCGGCAGCTTGCGCTTTTTGGGCTGACTTACTACCCGGATATAGTCCCACGATTACATTTAAACCACTATCTTTCAAATTCAGGGCGTGGGCATGACCTTGAGAACCATAGCCGATAATAGCAATGGTTTTTCCAGCCAAAAGGTCTAAATTGGCATCTGTGTCATAGTACATCCGGGCCATAGAAAGTATCTCCTGTCAGCAAGCTTTGTCATTGATTGGCAGGTTTTTGATTGTACCTCAAATTGTGTCACCACGGATGAAATTCTAGGGACTGGGTATCGGTGACTGGGGACAAGGAAAAACACAAAGTTGCTGAACAATCACAGAAATTTTCGCTCCATCTATGTTTGCTGATCAATTTTTTGGATTTCTGCTTCCGATAGTTTCACATCTACAGCGCGTATAGAATCTTCAATGCTGGCAATTTTGCTTGCGCCAGGGATTGGTAAGATACAAGGAGATTTGGAACGTAACCATGCCAATACAATACAGTATACAGATACGCCTTTAGCTTGGGCTAGTTGAGCGATCGCTGGAATTTCTTCTAAGTTTTGATGACGACGACGGCCACCAAAGGGACTCCAAGGTAAAAAGGTTAATCCTTCCTGTTCACAATACTCCAACACTCCGTCTGTTTCTGGCTGACGTTCCCACGGACTATATTGATTCTGTACAGAAACAATCTCTACTACATCCTGCGCTTGTTTAATTTGTTCTACAGAAAAGTTGGAAACTCCCACAAACCGAATTAAACCATCTTTGACTGCTTCTTTAACTGGTGTGAGAGATTCGGCAATGGTGTATTGCGGGTCTGGTGAGTGATATTGCCATAAATCAATCGGTTTTTCACCACCCAAAGCTGCAAAACTAACGCGGATAGTTTGACGCAGGTGTTCAGGATTACCATTTCGTACCCAACTCTGATTCGGACGCATCAAGCCGCCTTTCGTTGCAACAATTACTTGACTAACATCACCTTGGTAACTGCTAAATGCTTTGTGAATTAGCCGTTCATTGTGGTGTTTATCTAATTCATCTTTGCAATATGAATCAGCAGTATCAATGAATGTGATACCTAAATCTAAAGCCCGATGAATAAGTTGAATAGATTGCGATTCTGGCGGGCGATCGTATATTGACATGGGCATAGCACCCAAACCAATGGCACTGACAAAGACACCCGTTTTTCCTAATTGTTGAGTTCCCATACTTATCGTTCGAGTCTATACCAACATTTACTATTTATTAGCGATTTTCAGCTATGTTGGCAATTAACCTAGAGAAATAGGGTATAGAAGAGATATTGTCTTTATTTGAGTCAATTTATCAGTAAACACACATCTCACTATATTTTTTAAAGCTGAAAACTCATTCTCTGTTACCCTTCACCTGCAACCTCAATTGCGGTTACATAAATTGCAACAATCCCAATTTTGTCTTTTCCCTCAGTGATACTGAAATTAATTTCATCTATCTGAGGGTTAACTATGGCTATATCTATCACCCAAAAATTACCACACCAATCTGCTTTATTCGTGAGTGCGCTAGTAGGAGGCGCGATTTTTACTAGTTGTGCAGCCGCGCCTGACAACGTTGCTAGTAAAGCCTTACCACCAAGTGTGTTGGAAAACCAAGTGGCAAGTCAAGCAGCAATCTCCGCTGATACAACTGGGAACGTAGCTGCAAACCCAGAAACCCCATCAGTACCGCGTAACCGTCCTCAATTGATCAAAAAAGCAGCTATGACTGTAGTTGTGGACTCCGTAGATAAAAGTATTGATGCTGTCACAAAAATTATTACTAAACAGCAAGGGGATTTGATTAGTTTAAACGAACGCCAACCTACAAAAAGTAGCTCACGTCATACCGCATCCATACAGTTACGAATACCACAAAATCTTTTAGAAGCAACCATAGAAGAACTAACAAAATTAGGTACAGTTGAAAATCGTAATATTACGGCAGAAGATGTAAGCAATCAATTAGTTGATTTTCAAGCCAGATTAACTAATCTACGTAAGACAGAAGCAAATCTGCAAAAAATTATGGATAAGGCTGGTTCAGTGAGAGATGTGTTAAGTGTTGCTCAAGAACTCAGCAATGTCAGACAAACTATTGAACAAATCGATGCTCAACTAAAAAGCTTACAAAATCAAGTTGCATATTCTACCATTACTCTGAATCTAGAAGCCGCAGTTTCTAGTGCTAGCCCTCAACGAGCAGTAAATTCACAAATTTATGAAACTTGGAACAATTCTACGCAATCTTTAGCTAGTTTTACGGTTGGTTTATTAAAATTGGGTATCTGGTTAATAGTTTACAGTCCTTATGTGTTAATTTTGGCGGCTGGTGTTTACGGCTTACATCGTTGGCGGCGTAATCATCCACCCCGCTTAAACCAATCATCAGAATCAATCAATGGTCAATAGTCATTAGTCATGAGGTTAAAAACTGTCACCCATTCCGCATTCCCTGACTCAGTTGTGATTCTGGAGAATTGTACTAATTTAAACGAAATAATGGGACTGATGAATGCCAAGATCAAGATAAGGATGTCATAAGGGTATCGCCAGCACTATGCCAGAACTACACCAATCAATTGCCCAGCACTATCATGAACGTACTAAATATGACCCTGAAACTCTTGCGGCTAAAAGTCAAAGGTTAGACTGGGCTAAACAGCCAGTACCTTTTAAAGAATATAGAATTGGTTCTGACATAGACCTGAAACCTTACATCCAAGAAATTCCAGAGGCGTTTGTTAACGACCCTAATGCCCAATGGTGGCAACGACTTTCACGGTTGTTATTTCGCAGTTATGGCTTAACTGCGAGAATGCCTTCTTTGGGTAATACAGTATATTTACGTTCTGCACCTAGTGCTGGGGGATTGTATCCGGCAGAAGTGTATTTAGTTTCTCGTGGTACACCGTTATTATCGCCGGGGTTGTATAACTATCAATGTCGCACTCATTCATTGATGCACTATTGGGAAAATGATGCTTGGCAAGCGTTGCAAGAAGCCTGTTTTTGGCATCCGGCTTTAGAAAGTACCCAGTTAGCAATCATTGTGACGGCGGTTTTTTATCGTTCTGCTTGGCGGTATGAAGATCGGGCTTATCGGCGAATTTGTCTAGATACAGGTCATTTGTTGGGCAATATAGAATTAGCTGGGGCGATTACCGATTATCGCCCACATTTGATTGGTGGTTTTATTGATGAAGCGGTTAATGATTTACTTTATATAGATCCTTTACAGGAAGGCGCGATCGCTGTCTTACCTCTGGCAGACTTATTAGATATTCAGCAAAATTTACCATCAGGATGTACAGCTCTCCCTTCAGCCACAGAAACTAATTATCCCTACATTCCTGATGGTGAATTACTAACATATTTTCATCGTCACACCCAAATTCCCGCAGGTATCACGGGCAAACTCAATTTACCTACAGTCAAACAAGCAAAATCCTTAGAAGATAAATATAATTTTCCTTTCTGTCTGAAAGTTCCCACCGCTACCAAACCTATTAATTGGGGAGAATATCTTGCTAATTTAGAAGTTACCATCCATAAACGCCGTTCTACTCGCGCTTACAATGGTGAAGAATTGAGCTTCGATGAACTCAAAGCTTTACTAGATTTTACTTATCAACCGCAAAATTATATAGATCAAAATCTTGACCCTGCACCTGATTACTTTGACTTAAATTTAATCCAAACATTCATTGCTGTTGGCGGTGTCAAAGGATTAGAAACTGGTTGTTATTATTACGCTCCTAAAGCTCAAGAATTACGGCAAATTCGGTTTAAGAACTTCCGCCGAGAGTTACATTTTCTGTGTTTGGGACAGGAACTAGGGCGGGATGCCGCAGCTGTAGTGTTTCATACAGCTGATCTCAAATCGGCTATTGCCGAATATGGCGATCGCGTTTATCGTTACTTACACCTGGATGCTGGTCATTTAGGACAACGCCTGAATTTAGCTGCTATTCAACTCAATTTAGGTGTCAGTGGTATTGGTGGTTTTTTTGATGATCAGGTAAATGAAGTTTTAGGCATTCCTGCGGATGAAGCCGTTCTGTACATCACTACTTTAGGTCGTCCACGTTAAAATAAACCGCCAAGCTGTACACAAGAGGTAGTAAGTAGCCGTCGTGAACTGCGTACATCAGAAAACATGAAAAAGTCTTTCCCACCCCTACACCCCTTTTTCAATTCGGAGGTTCGGTGAGGCTTGATCGCAGCACCTCAGCTGAATAAAGAGAAAAACTCACACAGCAGAAAGTCATGTTCAAGGTCTGCTTTATTGATTACATTTACTCACAATCTGCTGTAAATGCTGAATCGATTGCCAGATTTAATTGGCTGGAGAAAAGATACGACGGTCAAAGACTCGCCTTTGCTGCGGAACACTCTGCGAACAGCGATCGCAATACTTTGCAATTACTTTAGCAAGTAGTTAAATATAATTAGTATTAATTAGCACGTTTTTTTATCAATTAGACTACGATTACTGACTACAGTGTTGTGTTACTTCACAAGTATCCTATCCGTATGTTCACAATATAGTCAAGCCTAACTTTATGTGCCAATAATATTAGTGAATTCATAGATAGGTTAGTATAGAAAAAATGTAGTTATTCACTACTACATATAACTGTAGATATTAAAATTAAGTAATCTTAAGTAAATCATAAAATCTTAATATAACTAGCAATCGAGCAATAATGTCGTTACCAGATCATGAGAACCAACGTCTCCAATTATTACGATCATATAAAATTTTAGATACACCACCAGAAGAAATTTTTGATAATTTAGTACAAATTGCAGCTGATATTTGTGAAACACCAATTGCTTTGATTAGCTTTATCGATACTGATAGAGAATGGTTTAAATCTAAGCTAGGGATAAATGAGTCAGAAATACCCCGCAGTAATAGTTTGGGAAATTATACGATTTCACAAAAAGAAATATTAATTATTCCAGATATTTTGCAAGATGATAGGTTGGGGAATAATCTCTTTGTTTTGTCTAAATCTCATGTACGTTTCTATGCCGGAATTCCTTTAATTACTGCCGACGGCGCGCCGATAGGTAGTTTAGCTGTTATGGATTTTGTGCCGCGCCAATTGAACCATAAAATCCCACGTATATTATATAGATTAGCTAGCCAAGTAATGAGGCAGATTGAATCACACAAAGATAAAATAAATCACCTTCAAGAACTTAAAAATGTTAAGAACTCGCTACAAGTTACTGAAGCCAGGCTGAGAGGGATTATTGAAGCTATTCCCGTGCCATTAATTATTTCACGGGTAGCAGATGGCTTAATTTTATATACCAACTCAGAATTCCTTCATAAGTTCAAGTTAACTACAGATAGTTTAGTTAGTCGAGGTATTTCAGAGTTATATCAAAATGCAGATGATCAACAAAAAATTTTAGCTGCTCTGACTCAAAATGGTTCTCTGGTCAATTATGATATTCAATTTAAGCGCGCAGATGGTACTTTTTTCTGGGCTATTGCATCTCTACAATACTTAAGATTTAACAATGAATATGCTATTTTAACTATACTTTATGACATTACTGAGCGGAAAAATGCTGAAGCAAAATTGCAAGAGCAAAATTCTTTTTTGCAAGGTATTTTTACACATATTCCTCTCATGATTGCCCTTGTGAATACCGACGGTACAGTGGAATGGGTAAATCAAGAATTAGAAAGACTATTAGGTGTAAGTTTGCAGGATTTTCAAACACGTGATGTCTTAGCGGAATTATACCCTGATCCTGAATATTATCAGTCTGTCATCAATTGTATTCAGTCTGCTGATCGATCTTGGGGCGACTTTAAAACTTTGTTATCAAATGGTCGATTAATAGATACATCCTGGACAAATGTTAGACTTCCCAATGGTCAAACTATTGGGATTGGACAGGATATTACAGCACGCAAACAAACCGAGCGCACGCTCAAAGCTCAGGCTGAACGAGAGCAACTCATGCGAACAGTCGCGCAAAGAATACATAAATCGTTAAATCTTCAGGAGATTCTCAATGCCACAGTGCAAGAGGTGCGAGATTTACTAGAAGTGGACAGAGTTGTAGTTTATCAGTTTGCTCCAGATATGAGCGGCAAAATCGTTGCTGAGTCAGTAGAACCTGGATGGAAAATTTCTTTAGGTACAGACGTTAAAGATACTTGTTTTCAAATAGGTGGCGGGGCGGAATATTACCAGGGTCATAAACGCGCGATCGCTAATATCTATGAAGCGGGGCTAACTAATTGTCACATTAATTTATTAGAACAATTTCAAGTCAAAGCCAATTTAGTCGTACCCATTTTACTAGAAATGGGAGAAAGTAATATTCGTTCTCGCCTTTGGGGTCTGCTGGTAGCACACCAATGTTCCGCGCCTAGAAACTGGGAAGAAAATGAACTAGATTTACTTGACCAACTTTCTGTTCCCATTGCGATCGCTATTCAACAATCTTGTATATTTCAGCAAGCGCATAATGAATTAGCAGAGAGACAAAAAGCGGAAATTAATTTAAGAAACGCCTTGGCTGAAAAAGAAGTTTTGTTGAAAGAAGTTCATCACCGAGTAAAAAATAATTTGCAGATAGTTTCTGGATTATTACAGTTGCAGTCACAAACACTCAAAGAACCAGAATTAATTAAAACTCTTAGAGATAGTCAGAACCGAATTGAATCAATATCGATGGTTCATAAAAACTTATATACTTCTGCAAATATAGGGCAAATTAATATTGCTGAATATATTGAGAATTTAGTAACCAGTATTCTGATCTCCTACCACATAGCACCAGGAAAAGTCATTTTAGAGAATGATATTAGTTCCATTGACTTGAACATTGATCAAGCGATCGCCTGTGGTTTAATCATCAACGAACTTATGTCTAATTCTCTCAAATACGCTTTTAATAAGCAAGAAACAGGCAAAATTTCCATTACTTTGCATTGTATAGATGAAAATATCGAGATGACTATTCAAGATAATGGTGTAGGGCTACCAAAAGATTTAGATTGGAGAAACACAAATTCTTTGGGTCTTTCTTTAGTGCATGATTTAACCCTAGAACAATTAGAAGGTAATGTTACTGTACAATGTCTGAATGGTACATTATTTAAAATCAGTTTTCCCAAATAATTTATTATCGATTAATTGAAAAGTTAGCAATGACAGCGACAAAAATTTTAGTAGTTGAAGATGAAGTAATTGTAGCTAGAACTATTACTAGTCAGCTTGGTCAGCTAGGATATGATGTTATAGGTACAGCATCTTCTGGGAAAGTAGCGATCGCTAAGGCATTAGAAGCTAAACCAGAGTTAGTTTTAATGGATATCATCCTCAAAGGTGAAATGGATGGTATCGATACTGCTAGTTACATTCGAGAGCATTTAGATATTCCGGTAATTTTTCTCACGGCTTACGGGGATGATAATACCTTACAGCGGGCTAAAATTACCCAACCTTTTGGTTACATTGTTAAACCCTTCACTTCTAAAGATTTACGTATAGCCATAGAGATTGGTCTATTAAAACATCGTTTAGAACGAGATATTAGAGAAAATCGTGATCAATTGGCAACTTTATTAAATTCCATTAGTGATGCTGTAATTGCTACTGACGAGCAGGGAATGATCACATTTATGAATCCTGCGGCTGAGTCTTTAACTGGTTGGTATCAAAAAGATGTTTTAGGAAAAGATATATCGCAAATTTTTCATCTGATTGATGAAATTACAGACAGTAAAATAGAAAATCCTGTCACCAAAGTTTTAAGAGAGCAACAGGTAGTTTACTTAGACGAATTCACATCTTTAATCACCAAAGAAGGTAAAAAAGTTCCCATCGGTGATAGTGCTTCTCCAATCATGGGATTAACTAATCAAATTAATGGTGTTGTCATCGTTTTTTGGGATCTCAGTGAACGAAGAAAAACGGAACTACTAGAACAGGCATTACGTAAAGAGCGAGAAGTTAACTATCTTAAATCTTTATTTATATCTACGGTATCTCATGAATTTCGCAATCCCTTAAGCGTAATTCAAACCGCAGTTGAATTAATAGAACTACAAGGAGAAAATTTAACAGAAGCTAAAAAAAATACTTATTTAAGAAGAATTAAACTAGCAGTGCAATCCATGAAGAATTTGATGGAAGATGTGCTGTTTATGGGTAAAACAGAAGCAAACAAGCTGGAATGTCATCCCGAAAGATTGAATTTAAAGGAATTTTGCCTAGAGCTAGTTGAAGAATTTACTTCTGTAATCACTAGTGGTCATGAAATAATTTTTACCTGTTGTGGTGAAATAACAGATGCTTATGTGGATGAACAACTTTTAAATTATATGTTAGTCAATCTATTGTCTAACGCAGTCAAGTATTCTCCGCATAATGAAATTATTAGGCTTGACTTAATCTGTGACCGTAATACTAATGTAGCGATTTTTAAAATTGCAGACGAAGGAATCGGTATTCCAGAAGCAGACCAATTACGTCTATTTGAATCTTTTTATCGAGCTTCTAATACTCAATCAATCCAGGGTACTGGACTTGGTTTAGTCATAGTTAAAAGATGCGTAGAAGCTCATCAAGGCACAATTACTTTCAACAGTCGAGAAGGTCAGGGAACTACATTTACTATCACATTACCTTTAGAGGGGAATGGGGATGTAGCAAAGAAAAACTAATAACTAATATTTAATTTTCTTGTCTGACTCCACCCACTACTGATCTGACTTCGCCGTCAGAAAATGGATCTGTCCCACCAGTCCAGTTAAAGTCACTAATCCGAATGCTGAAACCGCCCAATTCCAGTACAGGATTGTAGCGTAAGGTAATACCATAGGTACGACGGCTATATTCCACAATGTAGTCAGTGCTACTTTGTTCACCTGTTTCTAAGTTAATTGATGTTTGAAAGCCTAAACGCACAGGCCCATAGATTTGTTGCGATATCCCTGCACTCAACACTTGATTATCAACAGAGCGGTCGAATAAAAATGGTGATAGACCACTGTTAATTCCCTGGGAGTAAAAAATATTAAAGGCGGTATAGTCTAAAAACGGTCGAGAAAAGTGTCCGATTTGCCCGATTAAACCGACTGTACCAATGAGAGTGCTTTGATTATCACCATTGGTGTAATAACTAGTAGTGCCGGTCACTCCAGTGACAGCTTGCAGGTAAGGCACTACTGGTCTAGGGGTATATCTTAATCCCTCTGTGGCTGTAGCTGCTAGCGGTTTTCCCTGCCATAGTAAAAATCCTCTACTGAGAGCAACACTAGTTTGGAAACGCCCTAGGGAAATGCGATTATTCTCCCGGATTGGCTCTAACAAGTCTTGGCGGTCTGTGTTGGCGTTAATATACTGTGCGCCTGCTTGATAGCTGAGATTAATCCCACTGTTACCTAAAGGAATGTTCGGCGAGATAATTACACCCCCCAAGCTACTTTGGACGGTTTGGAAACCGAGTGTACCGTTATAGAGGCGATCGCGGTAGCTATATTCCCAGGTTAAAATGTGCGGGTTAACATCACCCAAAGTCTGACGCAATCGCAAACTTGCCTTGAGATTTTGGTCTACCTCATCTAAGTCAAAGCTGGTTAGCTCCCCAGAACCCTGAAGGATAGCTTTGGGACTCAAAATTGCGTTTAATCTCGCTTTCACCCCAAATAGTGAAGAGACATCATCTTCGCCTTGTACGGCTTTCTGCACGAAAAATTGGGGTGTGACCTGTAGACGTGCTTGGTCTGTATCAACGATGGTAAAACCCCGTTCCAAAAATAACCCTCCCCGTTTATCACCATCGAAGCCAGGGGAAACAATCAAAGGTGTCGTATTTCGCTCTCGACGGTCGATTGTCTGCTGATTGACGGGGATGGGTAAAGTAAAACCTTGGTCAAATACTAGGCGTTGTCGCTCAGTTTTAATCCTGTCAATCAGGGGAGCTTCCCGCGTTAATGTTACTTTATCCGCCCGTAATTCTAGTTCTGGGGGGGAAAAGGGGTCATTAGTAATGCGAACGTTTCTTGCTTGCCAACCACGGGGATAAAACTCAATTTGTCTAGCTTCAAATCGCAGTCGCTTCACCTCACCCCCACTTTTTGGCGGGGGAAGATTTCTAGCGTCTGCTGTACCACCAAAACTAAATTCAATACCGCCGGGACTGCTAACGCCTGTAGTGGGTTGATTGGCGCGGATGCGATCGCTCGGTGGACTGGTGGGGACTCCTCCGGCTGTAACATCACTGGGTAAGAAAGCAAAATCGCTGGATGCTGTGGGGACGTTAATCTCACCTCTGCCGTTTTCTAGTTCCCCACTGTCTTGTAAAAAATTATAGGTAAAACGTTCTCCCCGTAATACTTGGTCGCCCCTGGTGAGTGCAACATTACCTTCTCCTGCCGCGATTAAGTTGTCTAAATTAACTTGCACGCGATCGGCATCTACTACCGCGCCATCAAACCGCACCACCACATTACCTTCAGCTGTCACAATCCGCCGTTGCTCGTCGTATTCTTGGCGATCTGATGTGACTTCTACAATTCGGGTTCGCACTGCTGGGGTATTAGGTGCAGGTTGATTTTGTGCGTTGCTGGGGGGAAATTTTACAGAGGATGGGACTGAAGGTGGATTTGTGGTACTGCGGGATTTAAACTCAATAACATTTTGAACTGGTTGGTTCGTAGGCGCGTTATCAGTAGCAGTGACCGAGAGATTCATACTCTCCCCAGACTTCTGTAAGGAAATATGATCTTTTTGTTCCTGCTTGGTGGAATTCTCAGCGATGACTGGCGTTGGATTGCTAACTTTGGGTGCTACCTGAACAGAAGAATCTACTGGTTTCTGAATAGGATAACCAATTACTAGTGGTTGTCCTAAATTAGCTGCACTATGATTAGCTGCACTATGAGTAGTCAGAGGAGAAAATTCTGGAGCGAAAGCTTCTGGTGTACTGGTAACTACTGATTTTTGCGTAGCTGATAAATTATCTGATTGATCATTGGTAGCAGCATCCCTAACTTCCTCTATCTGTTGAGCATTTTCACTAGGTGATGGTGTGTTAACAGTGTTAGCGATTGGAAATTCTTGATTTACGGGAGAGGTTTCTTTAGGGTTACTGCTGTCAACGTTGTTAACTAAAGAAAATTGGTGATTACTTGCAGAAACAGTGGAATTTGCAGGTTTTATGGGTTCAACAAGAGGTGGTGGTGTTGGGGGAAGAACGGGATGAAGCATATGGGAACACAATCAACCTAACAAATAGCCAATTAATAGCCGGAAGGACTAATTCACCTTTTTCCTTCCGACTTACGCTTTCTGCTCATAATACAGCAGGCTTTCCGGAAAGGACACACAACTGAAGGCAAAAACCTAGCAGCCAATGTGTACTACATTTAGTGTTGTCTAGCTTCCGGCAGTCTCAGATATTTTGTTTAGTTCCTACTCTAAATCCCGACGGCCGGGGTTACGAGCTGGGTCATTGGACAAAAATCCGAATACAAAAATAGCCACGAAGAAAGCTACCACAATATAAACAGCGATTTTTAAAGTTACCATCGGTGATCTCTCCAAAATTTATGACAAAAGGCTCTTCCTTAGTATCTGCCATGCAAAAAAGATAGCTCCTTTATATTACCCACAGATCGCCCCTTTTGGAGAGGATAACGGTGATAGTTAAGCACCGAATCCTTTCTAGACGGCAAGTTGAGGTATAAGTCAATTGGATGTGATCTCATGCCCAAGTGTGATCAATGGTAGATGTCTTGGATACGTTTAGATGCGATCGCCTACTGTGGAGCGAAGCATCGTCGCTGTTTGTATTTTGATAGTGAGACGTTGGCTAATGGCTAAGGTTTCCCATATCAACAAGTTAGGGTGTTAGAGAAAAAAGAAACAAGGTAGAAAGAGAGCTATATCATCCTTAATCACTCATCACTAATAACTATTGACTATTGACTATTGACCATTGTCATTTCTGTCGCCTTTGGGATGCGGCTTTTGATGACCCGTGCAGGAACACCTACAGCTACGGAGAAAGGGGGAATATCTTTATTGACTACTGCACCTGCACCAATGACACTACCCTTACCGATAGTTACACCGTCTAATACAGTGACTCCATGTCCTAGCCAGCAGTCATCTTCAATGACAATGCCTTTGCAAGTCACACCTTGGTATTTAATAGGCTGTGTTGGATCTGTAAAATTGTGATTGTTGGCGTATATGCCTGAATGCGCTGCAATCATACAACGCTTACCAATTCTGATATCTCCTGGGCCAGCAATACAGACATCAGGGCCAATAAACACTTCTGTATCAATATCAATACAAGTATCTTCTAAGCAGCCTATATCAACGTTGCGTTCGATCGCTACTCCCTCTCTGAGTCGGATTTTATTATTTGGGTGTCCTTTAGCATCCAAACGTACACCTTTAAATAGGTGTACACCATTACCAATTTCAATGCAGGAAGTGTTAATAAATTCAACTCCATGTTGGATGTAGACTGAACTACCCATCTGAGCAAAAATCGTTCTATACAAGATATTTCTTAATTTTGTACCAAGAGCTAATGTCGGTAAATCGCCTAAAGCAGTAATAAACAAAAGCTCTTGTAAACGCTGCCATTTCAGGTTGAATTGCTGATTATTCATGACCTAATTATCAGATGAATGGTGTTAATAATGCTGAAGCTGTATTGGAGATTAATTTTGGGATTTGGCAGTGACAATTTTGCTGATATTTGTAATATGGTTGCTCTGATAGTGATAAATAACTGTCAATTCATTGAAGTTATCAAAACCATCATGATTTTGTGAATCTATTGCTGATTTAGAGCATCACAAATCATCAGAGTTAATCGTCAATTGATATGCAAAATTTCGCATATATGTGGGTACAGTCTGAATGTGTATGACTACGCTTTTTCGCGACAACTTAATGTCATTAAACACTCAGCAAATGCTAAAGTATGTAAGGAGTGTAAAGATTATTTAGTTATAAGATTGGGTGCAATAGACGCATCAAACTATTGGTTGATACCATTAGTTATGAAAGGTAAAGGTATTTGTATGGGTTAGCAATACAGGAGTTAAATCATCTAATTTTTAACCCCTAATTTGCTTACTAACAACCTTTATCTGATTGTTTCCTAGCAACTATTACAGCCTAATCTAACAAGATTTACTCAACAGCAAGATATCTCACACAGGTTTAATGAATTGTCCGAAATGTTTTACCTGTAAAGCAAAATATAAGTTGTGTTGAATTTACCTTGGTTACTGTTACCTCAACAATAACCAAGCTAGGGTGGAGTATCTCCAACTTCAGCCATCACATTAAAGTTAACCATCGGTGCAAACAGGTAAGCTCTTCCCCGATCGCTATGACGACTTTCTTGCAACGGATTTCTAGAGTAAGTGGCTCTCATCATGTTGCACACAGATGATTTACAAACTAACAACCAAATCAAGTTTTTAAGTACATGAATGGTTTTTGAAAATAATTGCTTTCCAGCATAACACATTTTATTTTATATATATCACCCCTAAGAAGGGAGTTTTATTTACTATTGCTGACATCTGAATAAACGTCAGTTAGATAATATTTTCACAGACATAATATTCACTGTATAACAATGTTTCTGTAAGTAAAAATACATTTTATTTGTTTAATAAATAGTCAATTAATCAAGTTAAAATTTTATACTTTATTGTGTATCTAACTTGTCAATCTTCTGGTGTTGGCTGTTGAGTGTCAACACAACTCATAAATAATTGTGTAATTTACAAGCAAATAACTCCCACACATACCAGTTGGCACGCTGCGGAAAGCAAGCTACAAGTTGGGAAACCCTTTCCCCTTTCGGTAGTTCCTGATGGGGGAATCCCAATGCCGGAGTGCCTGCTACGCTAACAGCGCACAATTGACTTCCCTGCTCCCTCCCTATACCCCTACACTCCAGACCCAGGATTTTCTGGACAAAAATTCGGTTCAAATCAAACTTGTTTACCACAAACCCGCTCATTACGCCACAATAGATATAAGCGATTAGCTGGCATTGTCAAATATAAAACGTCGCCTTCCTTAAGATAAGTGGTGAGCAAATCCCAACCTTGAATTCTTTGATCGTTGCTTTCTATATACAAAGGTACAAAGTTAGCAGACATTGCTATCTCTTTCACTAGGTTGCTACAAAAAGGGTGTGAGGGTGTAATTAAAGTTGCGAAAGCTACCCAAAGTTTATCGGCAGTGATGCCATTGCCTAGAATACGCCCACCCAAAGCGGCCGCCGCAAATGCAGGGGCTGCTAATTCTGCGGAACTGAGTACGGCTTCAAAGTCAAACACTTGTTTGGCCATTCCTGCAAAATCTGGGTCAGCATAGTGAACAATGACAGGAATTTTGGGGGCTAAACCTTTAGCTTTTAGGGCAATTTCGAGATTTGTGGCATCGTTGTTAGTGACAGTTAAGACAGCCGCCGCAGTATGAACATTGCTGGTTTGCAGGATGGTGCGGAAACTGGCATCTCCTTGAATGACAGGAATCCCTAATCCCCGAATAGAGTTAATATATCTGTTGTTGGAGTCAGTCTCAATCACTACTACTTCATGACCATTACTGTGGAGTTGCTGCACAATGCGATTGCCAATGCCACTTAAACCACAGACTATATAGTGATGACGCTGGGGAACACGAGCAACATCCCAAAATTGCTTGAAGCGATTACCCAAGACAAAATCGGTGAGCATAGCGTACCAAATACCGATGACTACTGCTCCCACCAACATCATCACTACAGTAAACACTTTCACACTATTGGGAGCATTTTCTACAACTTGGTCATTACCGCCTGCACCTGTAATCATACCTACAGAGAAATAGAGTGCATCTACCACAGACAAACTCAACTCTGTAGACATATAGGTGAATGTGGCAGTTAAAATCACCGCTAGTAGCACGATCGCACCTGCAACAACTGATTGTCCATGTTGTTGAAACTGCCGTAGACTTGTTAAGATTTTCAGGAATTTTTTAAATAAAGAACGGCGTGTTTGACGGATACGGGGTTGGATACCAACAATTAAGCGATCGCCGATTTTTAACGTTTGTCCCGATAGTACAGCCGAGACTAAATTCATCTCCCCTTCTATGGGTAAGTAATAAATCGGTATTCGCGTAGGATCTTCCCACAAATCGCACAGTTGGCGACCCAACCAAGGATGGTTGTCGTCAATATATTCTTCTTGAATTGGCCAAGTTTGCTCGTATAACTTAATTTGTCCGATCGCTTGATTTCCCAAAGCCGCAAAGGTGAATAATGGTGCAGCTAAACTCACCACACTCATACTTAAGTGGTCTGATAATGTCTGATCCAGACGTTCACCCAAATTGAGATTGTACAAGCGATTGATGATCCGAATGTGAGAATTTAACACCCGCGCTTGCATCATCACCGACAAATTTAGCTCATCATCTGAACCTGTGATGACTAAGGTGTGCGCCTCCTTAATTCCTGCTGCTGTGAGAGTAGCAGCCGCACATAAACTACCAATAATTACGTCGCCTGCTGCTTCACCGGGAATGGGTTTGTGGTGAATACCAACGACCAATGCTCCCTGCTGTCTAAGCAAACGAAAGATTTTATATCCAGTCCGTCCTAAGCCGCAAACAATAATTCGAGGTTTCATGTAACAGCAGCATGATTTACTTTAAGGGCTGCATTGCTATTGATTAATCAATATTGTTGCTTACTTCAACAGATGATAACTGTAACTGAAAACACGATAATTTGTGACAATATGGCACTTTTATTCCTACTATCTAGTCATGTAATACAAATAACTGAAATTAAAAGATTAAGTTTATGAAAAATCACAATCAAAATATAATTCTTAGTGGAATTTTAGGCGCATTAGTTGTAGTTGGAATAATTGCTACTAAAACATCGGCACAACCTCAGCCAGAACCAGGGCCGATTTTCGCTCCCAATGTAAAATTAAACGTACAACGTGCTAGTGGTAATTGTCCAAACACAGTGGGATTATGGTGGATGGGGCTGCCCTATGAAGGTGGAGCAGAACATACAGTAGTAGCAGATACAAGAGCATTTGCAGACACAACAAAATTAGTGCCATCAAATCATCAGCATTTTGTAGAATTTGTTTCTAATTTACATAGTCAGTATGTTAGTTGTGTAGGTAAAGCATACTCCGAAGAATATGTTTTTTATAACGTAGAATTTAAACATAAAAAAGCATATTTTCGCGTAGATTTGCGCAATGTTAATACACCAGGCAAGCTGATCGTTTACAAAACTGTCGCAGCTTTTCGTCCTTATGTGCGTTGGGCGATCGCGGATTAACTTAAGATTGGCAGAAAAAAGGCAAAAGACAGGAATCTTTTACCTTTTAGCCTTAAAACACAGGATCGCTTAAACGGTTTGTGGGACGGCTTTGATATAAATCTTGGACAACTTGAACAGCAACTACTAAAGCTACGAGGGTGATGACGGCAACGGGCAATAAACCTTTACCAAACAAGGCGATCGCCAGTAATAAAACTGCTCCTCCTACTCGATATTTGGAACGAATTTTGCAATAGCGAATGACACCAAAATTATGCAAAATACTGATGGCTATTAAACATAAAGCTACAGCACCGCAGATTAACCAGCGTTGGGGATCAGCAAGTGCAACTCCTGATTTATTGAGGATGACTTCTTCCACTCCTACACCAGTAGCAGCAATGCCAATTACTAGGGGTAAGTGAGTATACAGCCAAATATTCATAACGCTCACTTTGCCGGTGACTTTTGCTGTTTCAATTGGTGTTCCGCCTAAATTGTCGAAATAGATCCACCATAAACCAAAGGCAATACTTAACCCCAATAATCCAGAAATAGCGGTAAGAACATTCCAATGGTGTTCAGAAACTCCATTCACTACAGCAATGATTGCTTCACCCAAAACAATGATTGTAAATAACCCAAACCGTTCAGGTAGGTGTGAAGCATGGGGAAGTAGCCCCATTTGCACCTTGTTTGCAGTCAGGGGTGTAGCAAAATCAATGATAATTCCTAAACCCCAAAGTGCAAATCGCCAAGGAACAGGTAAAAAGGCTGATAATAACCACAAAAAAGCAGCGATCGCAAAACCGATGGCATAATGAGTAGTCAAAGACTTGGCTGTGGGTATATGTATTCCCGCCAAGACATACTCAATTACTAAAATCACTCTACCCAAGGCATAAGCTAAGGCAAATCCGGCCGCACTTTCATTCAAGCCATGATGTATGTTCACCGCCATTGCCGCAGCAGTAAGCATTTGCACCCCAACTAGCAAGCGATGTCCAATATCATCACTATCAAAGCGATTAGCGTAAAATGTCGTGCCAATCCATGACCACCAAACAGGTATAAATAAAACTACAAATCCCCATAATCCTGAAAGCGAAATATCGCTTTTTAAATTGTGTGCTAGCTGAGAGACTGCAACCACAAACACCAAATCATAAAACAACTCCAACCAAGTCGCACGTCTTTCTTCGTCACTATCTTCGCCAATACGTAACCTCGGAGTGTGCAGGAAATTTGCCATAGTGGTATGTGCTAATTGCTAATTGTTTTTTACCATTAGTTGTGCGTGAGAGGAAGACAGGCGAATTTGAGATTTTGGATTGGGGTTGCATCTAAAATCCAAAATCTCAAATTCCAAATCTAAAATTGAACGCTAGAGCCTGAAGTGCTTATGGCAGAAGGATTAGCGGACTTTAGTAAACAAGTAAGTCTGTTGAGGCGTGTTTAGAATGAATATAGTTAGCAGCTGATTCTACACACAGAGCTACAGAGGAACGCAATGCTAATTTTTGAGGAACACTTTCAAGATAATCGCTGTAGCTGGGTGACACGGGATAGCTCAGAGTGCAGCCTTTACATGGAGGTGGGTCACTATGTATTTGACCACAAACGTGAAGGTGATGCTTATTGGCTATCGTGGAACTCGGCGGAGTTCTTTTACGACAGAACGGATTTTCATATTCATATGGTCTTAGAAAAGGCTGCTGGTGTAGATGATCACGGCTACGGGTTCGTCTGGGGACTATTAGACGATCGCAATTTTTTTGAATTCGTGATTTCTGGTAATGCTTGTTATCGCATTGCTGAGGTGAGAAATGGTAGTTTTGTCAATTACACAGACTGGAAACGCTGCGATCGCATTCAGCGCGGTAATGCTGTTAACTTACTAGAGATTTGCCGTGTCGGGAATTTTGTCGAGTTTTATATTAACAGTACCCTTGTAGATAAATTCCCAGCGGATAAGTTAATGGATGTCCCAGGGCGAAATTTTGGTTTTGTCATCCACGACAAAATTAAAATGAAAGTTCACAGTCTGATGGTGAGTGCGCCTGATACGGAAAAAGACTTCAGTGAAGGGAATCTAGAGGTTTATGATTCTAGATATGAAACCAAAGCTAACTTCGTAGAGCATGAGCCACCCAATGACGATAGTCTAGAGCAAGTGTTTGCAGATTTAAAGGCGTTAGTTGGTCATGAACGCACTAAGCAGCAACTTTTTTCTTTAGCAAATTACCTCAAAGTCCAAACCGAACGGCAAAGGCGGGGACTGAAAACTGTAGACACTTCCCTACACCTGATGCTGTACGGCCCACCAGGGACAGGTAAAACCACAATCGCGCGCTTAGTCGGGCGTTTATATAAACATTTAGGATTTCTCGAAAGGGGACACGTTGTCGAAACTGATCGCGCCGGGATTGTGAGTGGATATATCGGCCAAACTGCACTCCGGGTGGAAAATGCTGTCCAGCAAGCCTTAGATGGTGTACTGTTCATTGATGAAGCTCACGCTCTTGTTCCCGAAGATAGCCCTAATGATTATGGCAAAGAAGCATTGCAGATATTAATTAAACGCATGGAGGATCATCGCGATCGCTTGGCGGTAGTTATAGCTGGTTATACCGAGGAAATGGATCGGTTGCTAGCATCCAACCCCGGTTTTAAATCCCGACTGCACCGTTTATTTTATCTTGATCACTATACTCCGCATGAGTTATTACTAATTTTCAAGAAATTCTGCCATGATAACGGCTATATCCTAGATGTGTCGGCAAATATCATTTTACAAGCTACCTTTGAACTTGCTCATGTCAAACGAGACAGGAATTTTGGTAATGGACGTTTCGCCCGCGCTTTATTTGAACGCAGTATTGAGCAACAAGCTAATCGCATTGTCCACGATCTTCACAAACTAGATGATTCTCAACTAACTTTAATTACAGCAGAAGATTTATCGGGAAATTAGGGACTTCCAAATAAAAATATCCAAAATCAAAATTTAGAGTGCGTCAGTGCAAAACAACCTTGCATAGCTAGCCAGAAATTATTCGGACTGACGCACCACACTAGTTTTTGCCTCATGTTGTACTAGTCAAATTCTGGAGACCATAAATCAGAAATCTGTACTTCCCATCCTGGCAGCAAATCAGGAACAGTTAGCAAATCACCATCGTGTAAAACTACTGGTTCTTTTCCTGAGTAAAGAACTTCAACCGTGTGATCATCTGGGTTAAGGAGAATTCCTACTCGCGTTCCCAAAGCCAAAAACTCTCGGATTTTTGCCCGCAACTGTTCTAAATCATCATTGGGAGATTTTACTTCCACTGTCAAATCAGGAGCTAACTGTGCAAAGGACTTCGGAGAACGACGTAAACGTGCTGCTAAAACAAATGAAGCATCAGGTGCTCTTAAATCAGAATTAGGCAATCTAAAACCAGCACTAGAAGCTGCTACACGTCCCAGTTGACGGGGTTTCACCCAGTTATATAACTGAGCAATCATTGAAGCTGCAACTTCATCTGATTCATATCCTGATGGACTCATAACAACGATATTCCCCTGTACTAATTCCATGCGATACTCAGGAAACTGCTGCTGCACTTTTTCCAAGTCTTGAATTGTCAGGGACATAAACCCTCCTGAAACAGACATTTAACTAATATAGTAATTCTAAAATTTCTTACGAGTCGTGAAGCGTAAAGCCCCCGTATTTTTAATCGGGGGATATAAGCGAATGACCGAATTTATTCGGTCGTAACATAGTATAATTACGTTAGAGAGTTTGACGTAAAGATGCTGGTATTTGAGGCAAAACTTGAAGGAACAAACGAGCAGTATCAATCGCTGGATGAGGCGATTAGAACTGCTCGTTTTGTCCGCAATGCTTGCCTCCGGTACTGGATGGACAACCAAAACATCGGCAGGTATGATTTGAGTGCTTATTGCGCTGTCCTTGCTGCCAATGAAAACTTTCCTTGGGTAGCCAAACTCAACTCTATGGCTCGACAAGCTTCTGCTGAAAGAGCGTGGAGTGCAATTGCTCGGTTTTTTGACAATTGCAAGCAAAACAAACCAGGGAAGAAAGGTTATCCACGCTTTAAGAAAGAACAGACGCATGGGAGTGTTGAGTATAAAACTAGCGGCTGGAAGCTCTCTTATGACCGTAGCCATGTCACTTTTAGCGATGGGTTTAAAGCAGGAACTTTCAAACTCTGGGGAACTCGTGACTTGCATTTTTACCAATTGAAACAGTTCAAGAGGGTGCGGGTTGTGCGCCGTGCCGATGGTTACTACGCGCAGTTTTGTATCGATCAAGAACGAGTTGAAAGGCGAGAACCAACGGGTAAAACTATTGGCTTGGACGTAGGACTTAATCACTTCTATACCGATAGTGAAGGAAATCCAGTTGAGAACCCTAGACACCTGCGTAAAAGCGAAAAGTCTCTCAAGAGATTGCAGCGCAGATTGTCTAAAACAAAGAAGGGTTCTAAGAACAGAATCAAGGCAAGAAATCGCTTGAGCAGAAAGCACCTCAAAGTAAGTAGGCAGCGTAAAGACTTTGCTGTGAAGTTGGCAAGGTGCGTAGTCCAGTCTAACGACTTGGTAGCCTATGAGGATTTGCAGGTGCGGAATATGGTAAGAAATAGACACCTTGCCAAGTCGATTAGTGATGCAGCGTGGACGCAGTTTAGGCAGTGGGTTGAGTATTTCGGCAAAGTGTTTGGCGCGGTGACTGTAGCAGTCCCACCCCATTACACCAGCCAGAATTGCTCTAACTGTGGGGAAGTGGTGAAAAAGTCTCTTAGTACAAGAACTCATGTTTGCCCTCATTGTGGACATACCCAAGATCGGGATTGGAACGCTGCACGGAACATACTTGAATTAGGACTACGTACTGTGGGACACACAGGATCTCAAGTCTCTGGAGATATCGACCTCTGTTTGGGTGGAGAAATCCCTCCAAATAAGCCGAGTCGTGGAAAGAGAAAACCCAAGAAGTGATTCTTGGAATCCCCCGTTTTCTAAACGGGGGAGGATGTCAACTCTGTTCATAGTGACTCAGCATTCCCTCATCCCAAAAACAGCTTATAGGCAGGATTTTGGCTTTCATTCCAATACTGATAGCCGAGGGTATCCAGAAACGCTTGCCATTCCTCCATCTCTTGGGGCGGTACTTGCATTCCTACGACAATCCGTCCATAGTCTGCACCGTTGTTGCGGTAGTGGAACATACTAATATTCCAGTTGGGACTCATGGAAGCGACAAATTTCATTAATGCACCGGGACGTTCGGGAAATTCAAACCGATAGAGTAGTTCATTGTGGGCTAAGGGAGAATGTCCCCCAACCATGTGCCTTAAATGCAGTTTTGTCAGTTCATCATCAGTTAAATCAAGAGTTGGGAAACCGCAGTTTTCAAAGGTTTCTACCATCTTGAGCCTATCGGCACGGTTTTGAATTTGCATCCCGACGAAAATATGGGCAATTTTCTCGTCTGCAATCCGATAGTTAAACTCAGTCAGATTACGTCTGCCAATACATTCACAAAACTTATGCAGACTACCTGGGGTTTCAGGAATTGTCACTGCAAAGATCGCTTCACGGCGTTCTCCAAATTCGGCTCGTTCGGCGACAAAGCGCAAACGATCAAAGTTCATGTTTGCACCGCAGGCGACTGCTATTAAGGTTTGTCCTTGGATTTGCTCCCGTTCTACATAGGCCTTTGCACCGGCGATCGCTAATGCTCCGGCAGGTTCTAAAATAGAGCGGGTATCTTCAAACACATCTTTAATGGCGGCACAGGTATCATCGGTATCTACCAAAATGATGTCATCTACATATTCTTGACACAGCCGAAAGGTTTCTTCCCCTACTTCCCGCACTGCTACCCCATCGGCAAATAAACCCACCTGAGATAGCCGCACCCGTTTACCTGCTTTTAATGATTGGTGCATCGCATCTGCATCTACGGGTTCTACGCCAATAATTTTGATTTCGGGACGAAGGCGTTTCACATAGGCAGCAATGCCGGAAATTAAGCCACCACCGCCTATCGCCACGAATATGGCATGAATAGGCTGCTGGTGTTGTCTGAGAATTTCCATGCCAATAGTTCCCTGTCCAGCAATGACATGAGGATCATCAAAAGGATGAATGAAAGTTAAACCTTTTTCTGCCTCCAGTTGTCGAGCAAAGGCGTAAGCATCATCATAAGTATCTCCATGCAATACTACCTCCCCACCTCTTGCCTTGACGGCATCTACCTTTACCTGGGGTGTAGTCACAGGCATGACGATAATAGCTCTTGTTCCTAACTGCCGCGCACCTAACGCCACACCTTGAGCATGGTTGCCTGCAGAGGCAGCAATTACTCCCTGTGCGAGTAAATCCGGTGGTAGGTTTGCCATCTTGTTGTAAGCACCACGCAACTTAAAGGAAAATACGGACTGCATATCTTCCCGTTTCAACAAAATTTGATTATTCAGTCTGGCAGAAAGATTCGGGGCATACTCTAAAGGCGATTCTTGAGCAACATCGTACACACGAGCAGTCAGAATTTGTACTAGGTAGTCGCAAAGCATGGGGTAGATGGAATAAGCAAGGGCTAGATAAAGATTAATTTTACGTTAAGTTCGTCCCCATTCTTTGGCGATTATTGGCGTTGGCATACCCACATGTCGTAGACATCACTGATAATAAAATGACATAAATATCAATTTAAACTGTTGAGAGTGTTGTCATTTCTAGACAATGATGAATCTAAACGTTCTTTCCCGTATCGGACATTATTCATTCATATCAGCGTTAGTCATTACAGCTTTATTGCTGCTGGTTGTTTATATTCCCATCTTAAGTGGTTACTTAATCTTTTTAGCGGGACTGCTTTTATTGTCTGGTGGGCTATTTTTTGCCACCACCTTGGGTTTATGTATAATGCTGACTAACGAGGCGGAATATTGGGTGATACCGGGAATATATAAAATACCTCTGCACCCTTGGTTCGCTCGAATATTCGGATGGGTACATCTGTTTATGGGCAGCGTGGCGATTGTGGTGGGAATGATAGTTTTAATTGCAGCGATCGCTAATTAGTCTCATGCTTCATTAGCTTTAAGTAAATGAATGATAAGAAGTAAGAAAATATCTCAAATTGATAGATAGCGATCGTCCCTGATAACAAATGGTACAAGCAATTATTGTTTTTATCCTCATTGGGCTAGTGATTGCTGGAATCTTGCTCAGTCCGATACTAATTAAATATCATAGAAATCGTATTCAAAAGCGTCAATTCCCTGAATTATGGAATGCGACTATCGAAAATAATCTACCTATTTATCTTCAACTTTCTCCTGCTGAACGACGAAGAATTCAAGGGCATATACAAGTATTTCTATCAGAGAAACAATTTATTGGTTGTAGGGGATTAGAAGTAACAGAAGAGATGAAAATTACGATCTCTGCTGTTGCCTGTTTATTACTCCTGAATGAGCGCGGTAAATACTTTCCTAAGCTGCGGTCAATTTTGATTTATCCGAGTACTTATTTTGTTGATCAAACCGTCAATCTTGATAATTATATTGTTGAAGAAAGACGCGATGCCAGATTAGGAGAATCATGGACTAAAGACCAAGTGATACTATCTTGGCAACAGGTACAAAGTGATACGCAAAACTGGAGAGATGGACATAACGTTGTACTGCATGAATTTGCTCATCAGTTAGATCAAGAAGATGGTAAAGCCGAAGGTGTCCCTATTTTGCCACATCATTCAGATTATGCGATTTGGTCTAGGGTGATGACGACAGCATATCAACAGCTTTGTAACGATGTGCAGCAAGGTATCACAACTGTCATGGATAGTTATGGCGCAACCAGTCCCGCAGAATTTTTTGCAGTGGTGACTGAGACTTTTTTTGAAAAGCCACAGCAATTACATCAAAATCATCCAGTACTTTATGATTTACTGCAAAAATACTACCAACTAGACCCTAAAAAATGGGTTGTAAGATGAAATTCAAGGTGAAAGTTATATTTATCTCTTGCCACTATATTACTTCTCAGTCATGCCAGTAATAATACTGCCAAGATATTTTGTTAAACACATTTTATAACTATAGCGAAATGTGGAAAATACATAAATATTTTTTATTCAAAATCGTAATTTTACTCAGGTAATCCTCTGCTTACTTAAATATACTTTATACGTAATCCTATGTAAGTATAAATGTAAAAAATTGAAAAATAGTTTAATTCACAACCATAAATATCAACTTTGGCCTATCGTGTGCTTACTAATTCTAGAAGCGGCCGGATTTACCCAAAAAGCGATCGCGCAAGAGTATCCCCTACTAGAATCACCCGAAAGAAATGTCTCCTTTTCCTCCCCTGTAGACGGTTCTGCAGCAGAAAAGCCAGAACCAATGGCACAAGTTACATCAGTTTCCCAATTGCAGGATGTGGAGTCTACAGACTGGGCATTTCAAGCGTTACAGTCTTTAGTAGAACGCTACGGTTGTATAGCTGGTTATCCCAACAGTACATATCAAGGTAATAGAAGTCTCACTAGGTATGAATTTGCTGCAGGTATCAATGCTTGCTTAAGTCGCATTAATGAGCTAATTGCTACAGCCAGCAATGATTTAGTCACCAAAGAAGATTTAGCGAAGTTGCAACAATTGCAGGAAGAGTTTGGTGCAGAATTAGCGACTTTGCGGGGTCGAGTTGATCGTCTAGAAGCGCGTAGTAGTGTAATAGCATCTCAACAATTTTCTCCCACGACTAAATTTAGCGGTTTGTTAATTACTGGGGTGCAAGGTCGGAGTCATAATCGTGGTGATGTTAACCCTAGAGACGGCAAGAAAGATACAGATGATGCTGGTAAAAATATTAATGTGATTTCTCTGGCACAGCTATCTTTAAATAGCCAAATTACTCCGCGTAGTTACCTGGTAACAAGTCTTTGGTATGGTGTTGGTAGCACTGCACCTAGATTTACAAATAGCGTTTCTCGTAATGATTTATCACTCAGCTACGAATATCCTACAGGTGACGAAGTAATCATCAATGACCTCAGTTATCACTGGTTGGTGACAGATAACTTAGCAGTCATGTTCGGCACAGAAGGCATAAATATGATCACTGCGTTTCGCGGCCCCAATCGGGTAGAAAGTGCCGCTACTGGTGCATTATCTCAGTTTGCCCAAAGAAATCCCCTTTTAGATATCGGGTTCGGTGAGGCTGGTGTAGCGATTGATTGGCAGATTTCTAAACGTATGAGTTTACAGGCAGTTTACTCTAGTTATCGGGCTAATCCAGCTAAAAAACCTGGATTTATTGATGGTAACACTACTACTGGTGTGCAGCTATTGCTAACACCTAGTGATAACCTAGATTTGAGTTTGTATTACGTTAATAACTACTCTCCTGATGGTTGTTTGTTAACTTTTGTGGGTGATGATTGTTTAACAGCAAATTCTAACCCGTTACAAACAAACGCCGTTGGTACAACTTTAACTTGGCAAATTTCGCCGCGCGTAACTTTTGGTGCTTGGGGTGGTTACACAAATTCTTACATTCCAGGAAGTTCGGGAAATGTAGAGACTACCAACTATATGGTATTTATGAATTTTCCCGATTTATTTGCTAAAGGTAACTTGGGCGGTATTTATATAGGACAGCCTCCTAAAATCATTAGTAGTGACTTAGCTGATGGAAGCAATGTCCCCGACTCAATTAATTCCGGTAGAGGACTTGCAGGAGGACAGCCAGGTACTACCACCCAAATTGAAGCTTTTTATCGTTTCCAGCTAACTGATAATATCAGTCTCACACCTGGAATAATTCACATCTTAGAACCTGGACACACACCAGATAGTGACCCTGTAACTATCGGTATCCTGCGGAGTAGCTTCAGTTTCTAGATAGAATTTGCTTACTTATTGATCAAGGTGCAACTACTGTTTCATTGCAGGATGGTTGAAAACTCTACTAGATATGGGAACTCTTAAGCTAGGTTTATCTACTGCTGAGGACACACTAATATTAGTATCAGGGAGAACGGCTTCAACAACTTCATCAGAAGTATTAGATTTAGTAGGCAAATTTGTATTCGTGCTAGGAATAGCTTCTGATGTTATGGAGGTAGAATTGTGAGATTTATTATCTGATTCACTAACAGTCTGAGCTTGAGATGGTAATAATATCAAAGTTTGACTAATTACTAAAATTGCTCCCAACAGATGACGCATTGAATAATTCATGTTGATGATTGATCAGATACATCAATACGTTAGGCTTTTGATATTTTCAGAGCAAAGGGAAATCTTACGGAAATATTTTTGATGCAATTTGTGGGTAATTTCTAGCTATTACAGCGTAGTTTTATATAACTAACGTAGCGTTTTTATATAGTTTCAGTAGTTTATTTGAAATTTGGATAAAGCACAATATCATAAAAATCTAAATTTGGTTAAAATTTAGATTATTTATTGGAAAAGTTTCCAATAAATAAAGTTCTGGAAATTTGTGAAGCTAGTTTTAATTGATGATAGAGCAACTTTCAGAATGAAGTCTAGAGCTAATTTATAAAGGCTTCATGGCAGTATTTAACTCAACTGCGCTACGAGTTGATTTTCTAACAGAGTTTCACTAGTTAATAAATCCTCAACAGAGATTCTTAAAAACCTTTGCTGATCAACTTGAAACAAAATTTTAATGCGATCGCTCCCCGGAAAGCCAGGGGGTGTCAGTTGGGCGATTGTTCTTGCACCCTCTTGATCATTTAAAGGTTTGACGGTGGTGACACCACTATCTAAGCGGCGCGTAATTAAGCGATCGCCATCAAAATACACTTCTGTACCACCTGTTTCCGCACCGAGTTCGCCAATAATTAACTCGATGCTGGGTTGATTCTCTAAGGAAGCACCCAAGTATAATTCTACTGGCTGAGTCATGGGGTAAGCTTGTCCGGCTTTAATAATCGGATGCCAATTGTGACGTTGATTGCGGCGATCCCAATACCGTACACCATAACTATGGTAGAGAAAATCTTTGATTTCTACGCCTTGGGTTAGTTGCAGCGCACCTTGGGCGATCGCTTCAAAGGGACGTTCCGAACGAATCTTTTCCGGTGCGAAATATTGTCTTACCCATGTCTGCACTGCTGGTAATTGTACAGTCCCACCCACTAACAACACGGCGTTAATATCCGAGAGTTCAATTCCTTGGCGGCGTGCTTGTTGTAATAGATTGGTCATTGACTCATCTAATTGCTCAAAAAAGGCGTGTTCCTTGAGGATATTTTCTAGGGTGTCACGATTTAATTCCAATTCGTAACTTTCAAAGTTTTCATCATCAAAATAAACCTCGCTGGCTTGGTTTTGGCTAGATAGCTGAATCTTTACTTTCTCGGCCAGTCGTATGGTTAGAGGACTAACAGCTAAATCTTGGGTTTTGGCAAAATAATCTACTAACCAATTATCAATATCTGTACCGCCTAAATTCTGCCCAGCTTTGGCTAAAACACGGGCGGTTTTGATTTTTTGTTTAGAGTCTTCGGCTAGGGATTTATTACCCCATTTGAGTAGAAAGCCTACAGGTTTGGTGTTGGCTTGGCTACTTCTATTTAACTGCACCAAGGATAAATCTAATGTACCGCCACCAAAATCAATCACTAACAGATTTTCTGCTTCAGCTAAACCATAGCCTAAAGCGGCGGCTGTGGGTTCGTCTAGCATCCGCACCTGTTCGACGGGGAGGACTTGGCAAACTTTACCTAGCCAATACCGATAGGCTTCAAAGCTATCTACGGGGACGGTTAAGACTAAGGAATCTAACCCGCCTTCTAGGGGTGCGAGTTGTTCAATGACTTGGGTGAGAAACCATTGTCCTACTTGTTCAAAGGTGACAGTTTGTCCGTCTAGTTCTGGGAGGAAACCTTGGATATCTGAACCGATTCCGCGTTTGAAGCTACGGAAAAATCTGGTGTCGCTTTTGAGATCAAGACCGCGATCGCGTACTTGTTGCCCTACTATCACTTTACCTTGGTTGGCATCTTCTATGTAAACTAAGCTGGGAATTAATGGGGGGTTGAGGTTTTGTTGAATGGATAAACCAGGTAGGGTAAGGGTTTGGGGCTGTTGGGTGACGGGATTCCAACGAGCAATGACTGTGTTACTTGTACCAAAATCGATTGCGATCGCCATAGTCTAAATTGATCTCACGCAGAAGCGCAGAGAGTGTTTGAGGTTGAAACTATTGTGCCATAAGCCACCATGAGCGTAGATGTGAAATTGCGACTTCTTTTTGTTTAGCTTCGATTTCTATCCAAGGAGCTTGCTGGTAAATTTTAGGCATGGCAATAATTAGATCACTGTGTTTCCTGTCGTTGAATGCTTGTTCACCGTTGGAAATGTGGACTAATTGCCAGTCTGGATGCTTCCAAGTTTCTTTGGCTGCGTAAAACATGGCATCTACGCTGGGATGATTATAGCTATCTAATTTTTCATGGCAAATATGATGATGGGCATCAAATACCATTGGGATTTGAGCTTGTTGGCAAACTGCGAAAATTTCTGCGGCACTGTAGGCGTATTCGTCGTTTTCTAGTGTCAAACGGTTTTTGATGTTGGCTGGTAATTCGGAGATCACTTTAATTAGTTGTTCGCTACGTTGGGATTTACCGCCATGAATATTCATCAATGACCAGGGTGAACAAGGTAAGCCCAGTAAATCGAGGTTACGGGCGTGTCTAGCTAAGATTTTGATACTGGTTTGTACAACTTCGAGAGAATCGGAACTCAGCACCACATATTGATCTGGGTGCAGTACCATTCTGATGTTTAAGGATTGGGCTTGTTGACCAATTTTCCCTAACTCAGCACTCATCGCTTCTAAAATATTTGCGCCAATTTCATCTTCCATATCGCTGAGGGGAAACAAAGCCGAAGACATTCGATATAGTCGGATCTTGTTCTCTGCACAAAAGGATAAGGCATCATGCAAACGCTGCAAATTATGTTGATAAATTTCTGTTAATGCAGTTTCACGCTGATTCAAGTTGAGTTGTAAGTAGCGTGTACGTGTCATTGTCCGAAAGCGGACTTTTTTATCTACAGTAATGCAAACCAGTCCTAATTCTGGCTTGGTGTTGTTGTTTAACTTTGCTGTCTGAGGCAAATTATTTAACTGGGTTGCAGCCATTTATCTGTCTTTGTTTACCACCTTTTTATTTAACTGAATTGTCCTGGCGAATGTGTAGTATCTCAAGCTTGATTTTGCATAGGTTTCAATAGTGTGAAGTAAACAGAACCAAAGGAAGAATGTCAAGATTTAGATATGTATCTTTTGGCAGTGCTGTCAAGTTAGTGAAATATTTATTAATATAGGTATAAATCTAGTGTCAGGAGTTCCAAGCAATTCGAGATAGCAAGCATTATTCAGACATCAGTGAGTTTTCCAGCAAAGGAGCAAAGGAGCATGAAAGACCAGCCACAGTCTGACTCTAAGGAATTCGTAGGTAATCTCAAGAATGGTATTTGGCTGTTTGGCCTTTCCTCTTGGGTATTTGGTATAACTGACCGCAGTATTGCATCCTTTGCCGATGGCTATCTATCTGCATTGGATTTGACACAACTATTTACAGCCGCCACCTTCTTTGTGGCATGGCTATTTTTAAAACCAACGTCTAGGGTGTAATCAAAATTCAAAATGATAGTGTTTTCATCTGTAGGGGTTTAAGAGTTTCACAATGCTTAAACCCCTATACCCCTACCTTGTAAAAATTTATCTGGCAAATGGCAGCGATCGCTTGTGGGAATTGTATATTGGTATAAAAATACTAAATATTTCGTAGCTATCAATGAGCTACTGCATTAATCCCACTTGTCTCAAGCCGCAGAACAATCATGATGCCCTATTTTGCCAAAGTTGTGGTTCAGAACTACTCTTGGAAGGGTGTTACCGTGCAACTCGTCTACTGAGTGACCCAAATAAACCCAGTGGCTTCGGTACTATCTACGAAGTAGAGGATCACGGTCTGCGAAAAATTTTGAAGATACTACATAACACCCACCCCAAAGCGGTGGAACTATTTCAGCAGGAAGCCAACGTTTTAAAGCAGTTACAGCATCCGGGTATTCCGCAAGTTGAGTCAGATGGCTACTTCATTTATTTTCCAAGGAATAGCCAGCAACCCCTGCATTGCTTGGTGATGGAAAAAATTGAGGGGATGAATTTAGAAGAATATCTGATGCGGAGAAACTTTCAACCCATCGGCGAACGGGCTGCTGTACGTTGGTTGAAACAACTAGCAGAAATTTTACACCAAGTTCATCAGCAACAATATTTTCACCGCGATATTAAACCACCAAATATCATGCTACGCCCCGATGGGCAGTTAGTGTTGATTGATTTCGGCACAGCCAGAGAAGTTACACAAACCTTTATCCACAAAGTATCGGGACAGCAAGTTACAGGCATTATTTCCACAGGATATACACCACCAGAGCAAATGAATGGGAAAGCTGTTCCCCAGTCAGATTTTTTTGCTTTGGGGCGGACTTTTGTTTATTTATTAACAGGTAAAACCCCTGATTTTTTTAATGATGACCCCCGTACTGGGCAGTTAATTTGGCGAGATAGTGCGACAGAAATTTCCCAGGGTTTAGCAGATTTAATTGATTATTTGATAGCTCCCTTTCCAGGTAATAGACCCAAAGATACGGCAGAACTCTTAAATATTGTCATTCAATTAGAAAATACTTATCGTTCTTCTCAACCAAAATTTTCACAAAAACAGCCTACTTTTAACTCTAATAACAATAGCCAAACACCAGTATCTCTGAGCTACGTCGGATTTTGGCAGCGATTTGTAGCTTATCTCATCGATTTAGCAATCTTAGCTATTTTAGGAGCATCAATAGGCTATATTTTTGGATTCACATTTCCCAATTTTTCCCATCCTACCTATACTTACAGTACTACTGCTGCCGCTAACAATGCGGGAGTTAGTGGTCTTTGTGCCAGCATTGGCGGTACATTTGGCGGAGTGGGATTTTTATTTTTATTAATAGCAATTGTAACTGCTGCTTCACCAGAAGGTGGGCCAGATATCATTCCCACTTTTTTCGCAGCGATACTATGCTGGCTTTACTTCACAGTTTTAGAAACTTTTTCTAAACAACAAGCAACTATAGGCAAAATGATTTTAGGCATTAGTGTTACTGACCTTAAAGGTAATGATATTTCATTTTTTAAGGCAAATTTACGTTATTGGTTGAAAACTGTTTCTAGTTTAGGGTTTTTCATCGGTTATATTATTGTCGGTCTACATCAAAAAAAGCAAGCTCTACATGATTTACTGGCTGGTACTTTAGTGATTAAAAAACACTGACAGACTGCCAGAGAATAAAAGATACAGTTAGTATAAATAATAATTATTTGGAAGGTCGTCTAATATGAATCAGCCACCAGATTTACAGGTCAAATATAAAAAAATATTTCCCATTCTTATGTTAATTTGTAGTATTTTTATCCTGTATGTATCATTATTAACCGGATTTTCACTCAATACAATTACAGGTTTAATACTTTTACTACTCGGTCTGTTAATGTTGACACGCACGGTAGCCGTGATTACTCAAAATGAGATTCAGATGATGAATCTATTGGGAATGACAGTTAAAGTCTATTCTTACACTCCCGACCAAATTGTAGTTGCAAATAATTGCATTTATGTTGATGGCAAAAAAGTTATTTCAGGTTGGTGGGCAGATATCAATATCCAAGAAGTAAAAGCATTTTTCTTGCAAATCCAAAAAGAACAATAAATTGTGGTTTAATCACGTAACACCACATCTGATTAAGCTCTAAACTTTTTAAACACTGAGGTAATCATAAAATTAGGGTAACTCTGAAAGTTTCAGAATTACCCTAATTTTATATTGGAAATTACTAGAAATTAAGCGAATGCAGCAGTTTTTACATCGTTATTTGCCAGAATTTCTTGCAATTCATCCGCATCTACTGTTTCTTTATCAATCAGCATTTGCGCGATTTGGTCTAAGATGTGGCGGTTACTTACCAGCACTTCTTTAGCACGGCTGTAGGCTGTGTCTACTAATTTCCGCACTTCTTCGTCAATAGCAGCCGCAGTTTCTTCAGAGAAATCACGCTCTGACATGATATCGCGTCCGAGGAACATATTACCTTGCTGACGACCGAGGGCGACGGGGCCGAGTTTATCACTCATCCCAAAGCGGGTAATCATTTGACGCGCTACACGCGCAACTTGTTGTAAGTCGTTGGAAGCACCTGTGGTAACTTCTTCTTCACCGAAGATAATTTCTTCTGCTAAACGACCACCTAAAGCCACTGCCATCTGATTTTCAAGATAAGCGCGGCTGTATAAACCTGTATCCATGCGGTCTTCGCTAGGGGTAAACCAAGTTAAACCACCAGCACGACCACGGGGAATGATGCTAATTTTTTGTACTGGGTCATAGTCAGGCATTAAAGCACCAACTAGGGCGTGACCAGCTTCGTGATAAGCAACCAAGGTTTTGCGTTTTTCGCTCATTACGCGGTCTTTCTTCTCTGGCCCAGCTAGAACGCGATCGATGGCATCATTGATTTCATCCATCGAAATTTCGGTTAAGTTGCGTCTAGCTGCTAAAATCGCGGCTTCGTTGAGCAGGTTGGATAAATCTGCACCTGTAAAGCCAGGAGTCCGGCGAGCGATTTTATCTAAGTCTACGTCTTTGGCTAAGGTCTTGCCACGGGCATGGACTTTGAGAATTTCACTACGTCCACCATAGTCGGGACGGTCTACGACGACTTGACGGTCAAAACGACCAGGACGTAATAAGGCCGCGTCTAATACGTCGGGACGGTTGGTAGCGGCAATAATGATGATGCCTGTGTTACCTTCAAACCCATCCATTTCGGTGAGTAATTGGTTGAGGGTTTGTTCCCGTTCATCGTTACCACCGCCTAAACCTGCACCCCGTTGACGACCTACAGCGTCAATTTCATCGATGAAGACGATACAGGGAGCATTGGTTTTAGCTTGTTCAAATAAGTCGCGGACGCGGGAAGCACCCACACCGACAAACATTTCGACAAACTCAGAACCTGAGATGGAGAAGAAAGGTACACCTGCTTCCCCTGCTACTGCGCGCGCGAGGAGGGTTTTACCTGTACCGGGAGGGCCTACTAGTAGCACACCTTTAGGAATTTTTGCACCGACGGCGGTAAAGCGATCGGCATTTTTCAAAAAGTCTACAACTTCGTTTAATTCTAATTTGGCTTGGTCAATACCAGCGACATCGCCAAAGGTGACTTGAGTTTGAGGCTCCATTTGCACTCTCGCTTTGGACTTGCCAAAGTTCATAGCTTGGCTACCTGGGCCATTTTGAGCGCGACGGAGTAAGAAGAATAAGCCCACCAGCAGTAAAACTGGGAGGAATAAGCTACTTAATGCTTTGAGCCAAAAACCTTCATCGGTCTGAGGCAGTACTGATATATCAACGCCTTTAGAAGTAAGAGTATTAATTAACTCTGGGTCGTTGACTAAAGTAACAAGTTTTTTATTAGGGTCGTATTTGGGTGTAACCAAGGCTGTAGAACGGTCTGCACTCAAGCTGACTTTTTCTACTCTGCCTTTTTCTACTTCTTGAATAAACTGGCTATATCGCCATGTATCAGGGTTTTGGGGTTGTTTATCAAAGAAAGCTGTGCCAAGAGCAATTACAACAATAAATAGCAGCGCGTACAGCCCCGCATTTCTCCATCTTTTATTCACTGAGGTTGATCCTCCCGTATTTTTGTGCGTAGGGCATTATTAGAATTATGTTAACTTATCTTAAGGTATAACAAAATGAGACTTCTGTCATGCTAAGAATAACCTCCTAAGTTGCTGAAAGCATGGATGGTAGGGATTATATTGTAGCGACCCTGTAGGTTGATAAACGGTATGGATGGGGATAATTTCCACCACACTATTAGTGTAGGCGATCGCTTCTAAGCTTTGGACTAATTCCTGCGTCCAAGCTGCTTCATGCACCACCTGTTGATGATGAGACAAGCTATTGATTAATTGCTGGCGGCTAATTCCTGGCAAGATACCCGCTTCTAAGGGGGGAGTCCACCAACTCCCATCACCCCACCCCCAAAGATTACCTGTGCTGGTTTCTAGCCAATTCCCTGCACCATCAACAAGAATAGCTTCTTGGGCATTTTCGGAGACTGTGGTTTTCGCTAACCAAGCACTGAGGTAGTTACCAGTTTTATGAGAGGGAAGACTACGAGATAAGGCGCAACTAGCAACGGCACAGGCGACACCGTGATGTTGTTTATCTGAGAGATTTTCTGGTAAGAATCTGCCAATTATCCATTCCCTACCATCGGGGAAGATGGTAATTCTGAGAACGGGAAACTGAGTTAACATCTCTTCTGCACCTTGACGTAACCGTTTCCAGTCTGGTTGTTGCCAATTGAAAGCTTGGAGAGAGAAAAGTAGGCGATCGCAATGTGCCTGCCAGTTAGTTAAACTACTATCTAGCGAGTTGTCATACACCCTTAACGTTGTAAAAATCGTTGCCCCATAGAGTAAACCTGGATCATTAATATCTAATTCCAGAGTTTGGGACTGAATTAAACTACCGTTGTACCAGAACATATTGGGGACTGGGGACTGGGGACTGGGGACTGGGAGCATATTAGTAGGGTGCGTCAGTATGAATAATGTCTGGGTATAGTTAGGTTCTATCGCACTGACGCACCGTAAATTGGGATATTTTTTTATCTAGAATTCCCTGAACCAATTCACTTGAGAAGATATTTCACACAAGTCTATAGCTCAATACGGTTCAGTTAGTGAAATTTAAACATTACAGATCCCCCTAAATCCCCCTTAAAAAGGGGGACTTTGATTCTTGTTCCCCCCTTTTTCAAGGCTAGGGGGGATCAAAACCTTAACTGAACCGTATTGGTCTATAGCTGAACTTCGTAGTAAGGTAATGGATTCTGCCCCGCACCCATTAGCCATCGTGCATCGGGTTTCCATGCGCCGTTGAGTTCTTCACGGCGGCGGGTGTAGACGGTTAGTTGATTGTCTACAAACTTTAGCAGGTTGTATTGCCAGGGATAACCAGGGTTAAGTTCGTGGGTGGGTGCGCCGAAAGTACCTGCACAGATGCGGTCAAGTTTTCGACCATTCGCACTCATATCATAACGGTAGAGGCTAGTTTCGGCCTTGTGGACGTGTCCGTGGAGGAAGAAGCGGAAACCTGCGACCGCTAACTGTTCCATGAAGCTTTGGTCTTTGATGCGGTCTTCCCACGCGCTATCTAGAGGATGATGCCAGACGGCAATTTTGCGGCAGTTTTGATAATTTTGTTGGCGGCGAATTTCTTTGAGGGCGTTGGTGAGTGCATTCATGTTAATGCTGGCACGGGATTTGTAATGATGATCCAATTGCCAAGCGGAGTTTAAACCTAGAATGAGTAGGTTTTGGTTGGGGAAATAGTCGAGGGTGTATTGCTTCTCATACTCTAGGGGATAGGGTTGGTTTTTAATGGCTTGGTAGAATTTGCTGAAGTGTTCAAAGCGTCTTTTGTGGTTTTCTGGATCTAAAACCGCAATGTAATTACCGCCATCATCAATAACGCAACTTTCATCCATTGACCCTTGATATTTTTTGCGAAGTGTTGGGATGTAACCTTCTTCCTCTGAGATTTGCCAATTGAGGTCATGATTACCTGGGACGATGATAATTTGCTCAGGTTTGAGGCGGAAGTCTTGGCGGAGTTCGTCAAGAAATTGTTGGGCTGCTGCGTATTCGTTGGGGGTTGATTTGTTGGCGATGTCGCCGGAGAGAATGAGGGCATCAAGTTGAGGAATACCGAGTTCGTTTTGCAAGTCGCTTGCTAGTTGGTTAGACCAAAGTTTGGCTTGGTCTGGTGTGCCAAAGTGCAGGTCTGAGAGGTGGAGAATGTACATTAGAGATGTTTTAATAGGCTGAGATGGAGGAGTATCCGGTTGGGATTTGGATTCAGTTAGGCAATTATGTTGGGATTTGGATTCAGTTAGGCAATTATAGTATTGACAGTTTTCTTGTATTGCTTCCAGTGCTTGTAGTGCATAAGGCAGCGTATCTCCATTATTTGCTGACACAAATTCTTCATGTTCTAGTAATTTAATTAGCCCAGGAATCGCCACCTCTGATTTTATTTCTCCCAGGGCAGATGCCGCACTAGAACGCACAGAGGAGTCTTTATCTTCTAGTAATTTAATTAGCCCAGGAATCGCCGCCTCTGATTTTATTTCTCCTAAGACTTTTGCTGCACTAGAACGTACAGTAGATTTTTTATCTTCTAGCAATTTAATTAGTTTAGGAATCGCCATTTCTACGTTGATTTGTTTCAGGGCAAATGCCGCACTATAGCACACATAAGATTCTTCATGTTCTAGCAATTTAATGAGTGCAGGAATTGATTGTTCTGATTTGATTTGCCCCAGAGCTTCAGCCGCACTATAACGAACATAGAAGTTTTTTTCTTCTAGTAATTTAATGAGTCCGAGAATTGCCGCTTCTGATTTGATTTCTCCCAGGGCAGATGCGGCACGAGAACGCACAAAAGAGTATTCATCTTCTAGTAATTTAATGAGTACGGGAATCGCTGCTTCTGATTTGATTTTTCCCAGGGATTTAGCCGCACTATAACGTACATAATAGTTTTTATCTTCTAGTAATTTAATGAGTACGGGAATCACCGTTTTTGATTTGATTTTTCCTAAAGCATCTGCCGCACTAGAACGCGTATCCGAGTCTTCATGCCCTAGTAATTTAATGAGTTCAGGAACCGCAGTTTCTGAGTTGATTTTCCCCAAAGCATCTGCTGCACTAGAACGCACATAAGAATTTTTATCCTTTAATAACTTAATTAATTTAGGAATTGCTGTTTCTGATTTGATTCCTCCCAAGGCAGATGCCACACTAGAACGTACAGAAGATTTTTCATGTTCTAGTAATTTAATTAGCTCAGAAATCACTGCTTCTGATTTGATTTTTTCCAGTTCAGACACCGCATGATAAAGCTCATCAAAGTTTTGATGTGTTGATAATTTATTTTGATGTGTTGATAATTTATTTAGTTTTGAAATCACTACTCCTGATTTGATTTCTTCCAGGGCTTTAGCCGCACGAGAACGTACAGAAGATTTTTCATGTTCTAGTAATTTAATTAGCCCAGGAATCGCCGCATCTGATTTGATTTCTCCCAGGGCAGATGCCGCACTATAAAGCACATCAGAGTTGCCATCTTCTAGTAATTGAATGAGATAAGGAATTGCTTTGTCAGATTTAGTTAAACCTAAAAGGCGGATTTTAAATAGCAGAGGAATTTCTAACCCAGCAACTAAATCAACCGTCGGCTGTTGCAACTCTTGCTTTACTGCGCCTGCTAACTTTGCCCCTAACTGCCAATCTACCTTTAAGGCTAAGTTCACCACTCGCACCGCCTGCGCCCCATCATCTACCAATTCCAGCATCAATTTCAGGGGTTCAGTCCACTTTAAATAATTCAAATACTCACGCTGGAGACAGTCATCACTGAGGTTTGGTAACTGCTTGAGTAAACATTCGGCGGTGTAATATTCCTGAATTAGTTGGTGGCGAAATTCAATTTGGTCATTTGCCCCCAGTTGAATTAAATGATGGTTGAGTAAATCTTGCAGCCATTCTAATGCTCTGTCACGGGGTCGATCAAATTTCTCGGCTTGCAAAAACTGGGTTAAAACATCCTCGGCTTTTGACTTGGGTATGGCAACATTCAATTCTGTCAGCTTATCGCCTGTGGTCATGTAGAACGCCAAATGTTTTAATAACGAGAACCACCACCGCCGAGACTCATCTGTAACTGGGATATCTTGACGGAATTGACGCTCATAGCTTTGGGTAAACTGACGAAACACCAAACCTAAGTTCGGCGGGATGTCTCCTGTGGCTTGAAACAATGAACACAGCATTAACAGCAGCAACGGTGTTTCCCCAAACTCCCGCAACCTGTCGCCTAAGTTCTGCAACATCTGCTCACCCTGTTGCGGTAAATAGGCGCGGACAAACTGCTGCATTTGTTCTGCTGTCAGGGGTTGCATTTCCAGCTTCTTAGTAATGCCCAAATCACCCCCCACGCCTAAATCCCGCGTGGTGAATATCATCGGCGTGGTTTTTTGGTAGTCTTGCCGGAACTTATATAAATCTTGTCGCGCTTTCTCTGAGGGTAATTCGTTGATACCATCTACCAGCAGCAAAAATTGTCCCTGACACAGCAGTTGTTCTATGGTTGCAGTTTCTAGTAGTAGGCGATGGCGTTTCAAGAAATCCCGAATCAAGTCTAGGACTGAGGTTTGGTAATAGCGCAACTCTACTAAAATGGGGATTTGACCTAACCCCCCGACCCCCTTCCCTGCAAGGGAAGGGGGAGAATTAACTCCTCTGTCCACTTCGGGGAGGGAAGGGGGAGAACTAGCTCCCCTCTCCGCTTCGGAGAGGGGTTGGGGGAGGGGTTTCTTCGCTTCTTCCAGCAACAACCGCGCCAACGCTGTGGATTTCCCCGAACCAGGTCGCCCTACTAGCAAAACGTGTTCTTGAGCATATTTCCGCAACCCAGCCAGAACGTCTAAACGCTCAACTTTCTCCTGGCTTGCGCTCCTTTCTTCCTGGGCAGATTGCACCGTCTGCACCATAAAATCTAATAGTAGCGGTGAGTGCTTCTGCTCAATTCGCTGCTGTCCCACTACATCCGTCAGCGTGTAAGTATTCCACCATTGGGCATAATCATTACAGAGTGAGTGTAGGTAATCATTCCAGTTAATCATGCTGTGTGGATTTGTGGGATGCTGATTTTGGGCAAAGGGTAAGGGTTACAGGGCAAGGTGAAAGGTTTTTGAGTTCACCTCTAGTCACAGTATGTCATGGACTCGGTTAAATTTACTGAGTTAAATTGTAACTGTTTGATTGGGTTTTAGATTGTCGTTCATGAGTATCAGAACTCCGTCGCCGAGTATTTTTGATAGATGAACGAGTCTTTGAACTCCGTCGCCGAGTATTTTTTGTAGATGAACGAGTCTTTGAACTCCGTCGCCGAGTATTTTTGGTAGATGAACGAGTATTTGAACTCCGTCGCCGAGTATTTTTGATAGATGAACGAGTCTTTGAACTCCGTCGCCGAGTATTTTTGGTGGATAAACGAGTCTTTGAACTCCGTCGCCGAGTATTTTTGGTAGATGAACGAGTCTTTGAACTCCGTCGCCGAGTATTTTTGATAGATGAACGAGTCTTTGAACGCCTTAAGCCACTAGAATATCGACTCAGTAAACACAAACCTAACCCCCCAACCCCCTTCCCTTGTAGGGAAGGGGGAGCAAAACTCCCCTCTCCTTGCAGGGGAGGGGTTGGGGGAGGGGTTTTCTAGGATGATTGAATTGCTGTACTAGGAGAAACACATCTAAGATAGGCATTGTACATTCATCTTTTGCACTTAGCCCTGTTTATGCTAATTTCATCTCAGTGAACTCTGCTAACAACAATGTCTAAGCCATTACCAACTGAAACTCAGCCTCAACCCCTCAGTGATTTTGAATTAGACTTGCTCAAAGAGGAATACTTTTTTCTGCAAAACACCATCGAAGACTATAACAAGCAGATTTGGGTAATTAAAGCACTGGGTATTACTGGGACTGGGGGTGTTCTAGCATTGATGTTACAGCAAAGACCAAATGCTAGTGCGATCGCGCTCATTGGTTGCACTATTCCTTTATTTTTCTGGATTCTGGAAAGTCAATGGAAGCACTTTCAGCGCGGTTTTTATCCCCGTGTGGCGGAAATAGAATCTATCTTAATTCAAGACTATGGTTTGAAGTCTCCCGGTATCTACAACAGTTGGAATCATACTTTAAAACGCACATCCAAGACTAAACGTAAGGGTTATCTGTGGGATGGTTTACTTAACAGCACTGTATTTGTCAGCTACGTTTTAGAAATTGCTTTTCTAGTGCTGATAGCTGTTTTAGCCCCAGTTATCTGGAAGTGATTTTTTCGGTAGCAAAAATCACGGGATTATGCGATTACTTCGCTCCGCTATCGCTGAACTCTTAATGACAATTTAAAGGCTCCAGAAAGCTTGAAATCCTTGCAGATAGTACTTGTCTGTACACTTTCAAACATCCTCTAATGACCAATAATTAATCTTTAGGCGGTAGTTTAATACTACTAGTTCCATCTGGATTGGTAATTACTTGCCCACCTAACTTCTCAATAGCATCAATTGCTCTTTGACGAGTTTTTTGATCAACAGGATTAGTTAATATCATGCCCCAAGTGGCAATTTGTGCATATTTGCTACTAGGATTACGGCTGAGAAATTCGGCAGTTTTTTGCGAAGTGAAAGCTACAAATTTACTCTCTTCATCATCATATTGGCTAGCCCAATTAGCAGCTGTTGTAAAAGATGCTTGGGCAGCTTGAGCATTGCCTAAAAATAATAACTCATCAATGCCTTTATAACGCCAAATGTAATAAGACCTTTCGGGAACTTGGGGAGATAATAATTTTAAACTTTTTTCCATTAATTCTATTGAACGTTCAGGCATACCAGCATACAGCGATGTGCTTGTAGAAAGACTGATATAAGCTCCTAAAAATCTGGGATCGTGTTTTAAAATTATGTCAAAATAGTCGGGACTTAAACTATATCCTGTTCTCTCGCGGATTTCATCATCTCCAAAGTATTGTAAGAAATTTAGATATGCCCAATTTGACATTAAATTATCATAGCCAAAACTGGGTGTTTGCTTGAGTATATTTAGTCTGGTTTTTTCTTGCTGTAGTTCTTTTTCTAAAGTTTCTAGAGGAATATATTGTCGATTATTGAGTATTCTATTCAGTCTTGGGAATTGCATAAAGCTAATCCCTGAAAGGCATAAAAATACTACTAAAGGTGTAACGATAGTTTGACGCGACATTAACATATTTTTTTGATCTTTTAACGCATATTTGCTCATTTTATCTAGTATTATTCCCGTCAAAATGCTCATTAGTATCATGAAACGAGATTTACATGACAAGAACATTCGCTCTAAAGGATGCAAAAGGGTATTTTATTCGTAGTTAGAAATCAATTCCTCTTTGCGAACCTAGTCATCTGAAGTTAAACTTTACAGCAAGTCATGAGTGTAGGGTTTTTTACAGATAGATAGTCAGTTATGATGTTTGCAAGCCAGTAATTATCCTTTTCAATAAGTTTTTATTATACTTAAAATGGGAATAAATCTAGAATATACACTACTATTGGTAGTCAGTTTAATTACTTTTATTAAGTAACCCTAGTCAAATTTACCACAGCCATTAAAATTGGATCTTGTTTAGATTGAAACCTTGTATTTTTAATTAACTCATGGAAATTACTGTGAAAGAAGAATCCGCGAGAAACGGTCAACTGATTAAGGCTGAAAGCGGCAATTTTCAAGCAATCATCCAGCAGATTAATTCTAATAACCTGGATAGTAATAACATTATTGACGCGATGAAAGCTGCAATAGCCGAAGTTGTGCAGTTAGAAATTACTACTTGGGTTGTAGAACCTTCTACTCAGCTGGATGGAGAATTGCAACCGAGTTCAACATCTGCTAAACCTGGCAATAGAATTTATACCAAGATTAATTTAGTTGACGGTGATATTGAAAATGAGGTTGGTAGCCAATTTCTCAGTAGTGGCCCTTATGCAGAACTCCTCAGTTTTCATTTAGACCAAGTAAAGGAGAGCCGAGAAATTATGCAAAAGAATATAGAAAGTGTACATAAGGTCTATAAAATTTTAATGGAAATGGTCAATTCTCGTAGAACTTTGTAACTAACTAAATCAAATTATTGAGTTGTTTCATTAGTTCATGATTTAGCATCATACCTACAGTAACTTAGCTGTACTTGTAGGTAGTTTGCGTGTGAATGTGAAAGCACAAAACTCATACAAGTAACATTCTAAGGGTAGTCACTATGGTGAATAGGACACAAATCCAAGCTAGAGATAGTCTGGTTAATCAAGATAAAAATAATTTAACTTTATCTAATGAAACTCAAAGTAAAGATGGAATTCAATCTCACGCTAGAAATTTATTAGATAAATTTGTATCTTCTGTGCAGGTATTAATTGAAGATATTACTGCTCTAGAAGTTAATACGATGGTTGTAAGTAGAATAAGCGGTACAAAATTTAGTGCTTGGGAAGCATATCAAAGTATTTATTCCATACATGACAAAGATTACTTTGAGGTAATGGGAATTCCTGAATCGCCAGAATTACGCGATCGCTATACAAGTTTGTTCTCACAACTAGAAAGAGAGTATTTTTATCTTCTCATAGAAGATGCCAATTCTAAATCAAATGTTTCGCAAAATGCAAAAGTGAAGCAATATCATCAACGCTTACATTTTTTAAAAGAAATTAAACGAGGCAAAATCATTGAATCTGATCCTAGATATGTGGAATTAGCTAGACCTATATTACCTGCACCTGCACCTGTAATAGATGATATCAATCAGGAAAATCAAACAAATTGGCAAGAAGAATGGGAAAAAAATTGTGACGAAATTCAAGAGCTTTTGAATAACGATAAATTTGTGCGGACTCTGCGTAAAATTATTGAATTGAAAGCTGCTTTAGATGGCGGTGATGTCACCAGTACTAAAATAGATACAATTTATGCTCAAACAGTCATGCAATTAGATGGCGATATTATTACTAGATATCACAAGGACTTATTTGATTTACCAGAAGATGCCAAAAACTTAATTCTACAAATTCATAATGATGGAGTAGTTGCTGGGGAAAAACAGTGGCGGGGAATATTAGATTTCATGATTAATTTGGTGAAAAGTTTGGCAAATATATCTCCCAATGGTCAAAGATAAGGCTCAAAAAAAACATTTGGCTGATGTTAACCTTGGTTTTTCATTGCAAATCCCTCAAGGTCATAGTGTCGAAATTAAATTTGAACAGTCTCAGTGTAATTTCTACTTAAACCAGCAAGTTGTAGAACAAATTCAGCTAGCTCAAAAAAAAGGTGTAGCATTAGAAGTACCTTCTAAGTTACTTATTTATCTTTGGTACTGTCTTTGCTGCCAAAATCATTTTATTCCCAATCAAAGGTTTAAACAACGCAGTAATAAAATTACTAAATCCTTCTTTGGCTTTCTCATTAATGTTTTGAGAATATTTAGGAGTAAACATTTACAAAATCCAACAAGCTTACAGATTGGCACTACCTTTAATTCTTATTATCATTTGGACAAATTAGCTAGTGATAATTACCAAGAAGAAGACTGTATATTGCAAAGTGTTGTCTTATTTCATGGTGATGTCATGCAGAAAATTCGAGAGGATTTCATTTTAAATAATCCTCAGTCTGCACTAGTTATTTCGGCTCATTATTGGTTAATAGAACAATTACTAGGTTCTTTAAGAAATCAGGTAAGCTTACTAGTTTGGGAGTTATCTTCACTATTTCCTGCTGGGTTAGTTGTTAGTAAAATAGATTTTATTAATAATATTAATTTAGTACAACAGATATTTTTATTGGTCATAGCTTGGTTAGGAATAGCGACATTAATTTTTGTTGTTCGTGATTTCTTGTTCCGTCTGCTAAAAAGAAGCGTTGCGATTAAATATCAATATTTGAATCTGATCGCATGGTTCATTAGTTGCATACCCCCTGCGATCGCCATGATTTACACTCAAGATTTTCAGGCAATTAATGATACAATTTTCCTAGTTATTTCAGTTTGTATACCTCTACTACTCCAGCCAATTTTAAGTTTTATTTGGCCGCAAGTAATCAAGTTAATTTTGCGGCGTTTTTTGTGAGTAATAAGTAGAGACTAAGAAGTAAAAAACTACCAACTAATGTCCATGAATTAATTCCCAACACTGTTGAGCGATCGCCCAATCTTCTTGAGTATGAATGACTAACACTCGGACTGTAGAATCAGGAGTAGCAATATCTTCATCTACAGGTTTATTTTGATTTTTCTGTGGGTCGATTTTTAAACCTAAAAATCTAAAAGCTTCACAAGCTGCTTGGCGAATTCCGGCTGATTTTTCACCAATCCCGGCGGTGAAAACTAAAACGTCTAAACCTCCTAAGCTGGCCAGCATAGAACCAATCTCTGCTTTGAGGCGATGAACATAAATATCCCAGGCTAGTTGAGCGCGATAGTTACCTTGATTAATCGCTGCTATCACTTGCGGTAAATCGCTAGATACACCAGAAATTCCCCTCAATCCTGAAGCTTTATTTAAGACATAATCTAACCTTTCCGCAGAGTAATCATGTTGCCGCATTAGATAAACTAGAATACCTGGGTCTAGTGAACCACAACGGCTGCCCATCATCAACCCATCTAAAGGTGTGAAACCCATTGTTGTGTCAATACTGCGACCATTTTCTATGGCTGCTAGGGAAGCACCATTACCAAGATGACAGCTAATGATTCGCAGAGATGTTAAATCTTTACCGAGGATTTGCGCTGCACGGTGAGAACAGTATTGATGGCTGATGCCATGAAACCCGTAGCGACGGATACCTTGTTCTACCCATTCATAGGGGCCGGGGTAAATAGCGGCTGCATCCGGTAGAGTAGCATGAAAACTGGTATCAAACACTGCTACCTGCGGAACATCGCTTAAGTTTTTTTCGATAGCTTCAATCCCTTCTAATGCGGCTGGATTGTGTGCTGGAGCTAGGTTAGAAAGCCGGGCGATCGCCTGTTTTACTTCTTCTGTAATCTTGACACTATGACGGTAATTTTGTCCGCCATGTACTACCCGATGTCCTACTACATCAATTTCTGATAATTCACCAATGACCTTGGTATTACCACGAGTGAGAGTATAGAGCATATAAGCGACGTGTGCCTGTCGAGAATCCCCATAGATGGATTCATGCAATTTTTCCCCTGTGGCGGTTTGCACTTCAATTTCTGCCACACCCCGGTCTTGAGTCCAGTTAACTTTCCCTTCCCAAAGCGGTTGGGGTGCTGTCTGGGGGATTGCATCGTTAGGGATTTCATACAGACAACTTTTTTGGCTGCTAGAACCAGCGTTCAAAACTAGTACTTTCATTACTTTTGTGGATTTGAGGTTTGTGAAATGCGAACTATATGGCTTCTCAATTTGAAGTATTTAATAAACTTATTACCAATAGTCAGGGGAGAGCAAAAACGTGAAACGTTTCCAGAAGTTATCCTCAATTGCGCTCTTGTTATTAGCCTTCATTTATCCGCCTGCTATGGCTGAAGCTAAGGATATAGGGACGGGCGACTGGGTGGAAAAAGGGCTGAATACTCAACTGACTGAGCCGAGTGTGGAGCTAGAAACAAATTTAGCTGGTGAAGGTAAAACTGATGAACTTTTGTTAGCTCACCGACGACGCTATAGACGGCATTATTATCGACGTAGACACCACCATTATTATCGCCGAGGACGGTATAGACGGCATTACTATCGCCGCCGCTATCGTCATGGACATTATTACCGTCATGGATACTGGTATCGGGTTCGAGATCGTCATGGTAGATCCATTTACAATTGGTCACGGTATTAAAAAATACAGAGATCAAGCAAAATTCATAGTTCAAAAAGCAGTTAATCTGAAATACTTGTTCGGAGAAATTAACACATAGCTTGTTCTGCTGTAGGGTAGTAGTTGCTAGCTACTACCTGCTTTTTCCTATTTTGAGTAGATGCTGATCAATATTCACTGTGAGGATAAGTTGGGAGACAGAAAATTGTAGATTTTATATCTTAGATTGAACAATTGAGAAATTAGAAGTTTCGCTATGCTGCATCCACTACGCTATGCTAAATCCCAAATGTGAGGAGCAGTAGATATAGGTTTCAGGTGTTTTAGTTTATTTGATGTTTATTCACATCCAGGAATTATATTTGATTTTTGCCAAGATTCAGTGCCAATCAAAAAAGCTTATTCTCCAGTCCCATCCGACGCAAATTATTTCAACAATCAACGCAGATGATGATAGTTGGGTTTGATTGTGCTAACTGGCTGATTACGTTTCAAAAATTAACAGATTACGGCTAAAATTCAGAAAAATTTATCTCTAATTTTGCATAAATATCAGCCTTGGGACAGAAGATTATCTATACACACTTTATTAGTGTCTTTCTTATTGAGTGTGCTACTTAATTGTTTTTTTACCAAGGAAAAATAAAGTGAAAAATTTCAAGAAACTATCTGCGATCGCAGTATTGCTATGCGCTTTTGTGTATCCATCCTCAATTGCGGAAGCAAAGAGTACATCTCTAGAGAATTCTTTGCAAACATCAAGTTTGGATGCAGAGAACAATGTTGTTGCTAACGAGGGTGAGTTACTCCTAGCTCAACGGGATAGTTATCGGCGGCGGTATATCCGGCGACCCAGTGTCCGCAGGCAGTACATTCGCCGGCAGCAAAGAGCTAGACGGCAGTACATTCGCCGGCAGCAAAGAGCTAGACGGCAGTACATTCGCCGGGTATACAATGGTCGAAACTGGCGGCGTTACTAAAAACTGCCCTCTCTGAACTCCAAGATTACCGTTGAGGTAGTAGCGAGTCAGAGGAGAAGAAGTTGTATCAACACTTGTACACCAGGAATGAAAAATTAACGCTTTTTAGCAGTTAGTAGTTAGTTATCTAACCGCTAACTACTAAAAAACGACGCTCGCCATTAAAGTCTTAATGGCTGGCTACGACTCCTTCTAAAGAAGTGAGTCGTTCTGCCAAAAGTTTTTCTAAATCTTCCAATGCTTTGGTAAAGCCTTTGATACCTTCGTCGAGTTTGTCGTAAGCCATGCGGTCAGTAGCGTGCATCTTCTCGAAGGTGGCTTTATCCATAGCAATCTTTTCCACACCAGAAGCAGTAGCTTTGGTGGTTTCGAGTTTGCGTGGTAGGTCGCCGATGGTAGCTTGCAATTCACCCAACAAAGATGGGGAAATGGTCAATAAGTCGCAACCTGCAAGTTCAGTGATTTCGCCGATGTTACGGAAGCTTGCACCCATAACTTCAGTTTTATAACCAAATTTTTTGTAGTAGTTGTAGATTGTAGTCACTGACAATACACCGGGGTCTTCCGCAGAGGGGTAGCTATCTTTGCCGGTTTCTTTCTTGTACCAGTCGAGAATACGTCCGACGAAGGGAGAAATCAGGGTAACACCAGCTTCAGCACAAGCGATCGCCTGATGCAAACCAAATAGTAGAGTTAAGTTACAGTGAATACCTTCTTTTTCCAAAATTTCTGCTGCTTTGATCCCTTCCCAAGTAGAAGCGATTTTGATTAAAACACGCTCTGGAGTGATGCCAGCAGCTTTATATTGAGCAATTAGTTCTCGTGCTTTAGTAACAGTAGCTTCAGTATCGTAGGACAAACGAGCATCTACTTCTGTAGATACACGACCAGGGATAATTTGCAGAATCTTCAGACCAAAGGAAACTGCCAAACGGTCAAAAGCTAAAGTCACGATTTGACTCTGGCTAGCACCCGCACCTGCATCTTTTTTAGCTTGCAGTAAGGTCTGATCTACAATGTCCTGATATTCTGGCATTTTAGCTGCTGCCGTAATCAGTGAGGGATTAGTAGTAGCATCTTGGGGTTTAAACTTTTCAATGGCTTGAATATCGCCTGTATCTGCCACCACAACGGTCATTGTCCGCAATTGTTCTAGTAAATTTTTAGACATAAAATACTCCATGATTGTTGTTTATCTGTGCTTTGGGGCAAGTGAGCATTGGACATTGAGTTAAATTTCTCCCCCTGCTCCTCCGCAATTGCTCCACTTGGGGAGAAGTCAGATCGGAGGAAACCTCCAATCTGAACTTCGGGACAAAACCCAAGACGGCATTGCTCCCTACCCCCTACCTTTTTCAATAAGGATTTACACTTCCCCTCTTCTTCACACCCATTCTTCTTCCTTACAATTCTGATTTTGGCAATTTTTCTTAATATTGCCGATTGACTGAAGCCTCAGCCTAATTTTAGGGTGTTAAGCGGTGATGGGTTGTCCGATAGAATGCACTTTAATTAAGCTAGTTGTTCCTGATTTACCAATTGGAACTCCAGAAGTAATAACTACCTTATCTCCTTCATGTACTAGACCTGTTCTGAGAATAGTGCTGACTAAATTCGTAAACATTTCTTCAGCATTGTAAACAGGAGGAATTAGTAAGGGTTCGACACCCCAGGATAAGGCTAACTGATGATAGGCGGTTTCATCGGGAGTTAAGGCAAAAATCGGTGTTTGAGGGCGATATTTAGAGACGAGTTTGGCTGTACTTCCCGATGAAGTGTTACACAAAATAGCCCGTGCGCCAGTTTCATAGGCTATGCGACAGACCGCTTCCGCTACGGATTCAGTGACGCTAAGGCTACCTGCTTCATTAGTCAAGCAATGTCTACTACCCTCTTGCAAGGATTTTTCTGTGGCGATCGCAATATCGTTCATTACCTGCACAGCCGCAATGGGATACTGTCCCACAGCAGTTTCTCCAGAGAGCATGACGGCATCTGTACCATCCAGGATAGAGTTAGCCACGTCGGTAGCTTCGGCACGGGTGGGATCAGGTGCGCCAATCATGGACTCTAGCATTTGGGTGGCAGTAATCACCGGCTTACCTGCCTGATTGCAACGGCGAATGATATCTTTTTGGATTAAGGGGACTTCGTGAATGGGCATTTCTACCCCCAAATCACCACGAGCAATCATAATCCCATCGGCGGCAGCAATGATTGAGTCAATTTGTTCAACCGCTTCTGGACGCTCGATTTTGGCAATTACCCGAATAGACAAACCCGCCGATTCAATCATCCGTTTGGCTGGTTCTAGATCGTGGGGTGACTGCACAAAGGAAACCGCCACCCAATCAACACCCAATTCCATGCCAAAGCGCAAATCTTGTAAGTCTTTTTCGGTAATAGAACTTACAGGTAAACGAGTGACAGGTAGATTTACACCCTTACGGGTGGAAATTACCCCGCCAGTTTTAACTTGAGCATGAATGCGATCGGCATCGCGATCGCACACGATCATCTTCACCCGACCATCATTAATTAAAATCGGCTCTCCCGGTCGTACCATTGCAAACAAAGTCGGCAGAGGTAAGGGTAATTCATGGATATTCTCACCCTTCTCTTTTAAAACAAAGGTAACTTGATCACCAACTTCCACCGTCAAACCTTCCGGCGGCAGAGTTCCCAAACGAATTTTTGGCCCACATAAATCTTGCAATAAAGCTACAGGCTTCTGCTCATCAGCACTAATTTGCCTAATATTTTGAGCAGTTTGGGCATGAAATTCATAAGCCCCGTGAGAAAAATTCAACCGCGCCACATTCATCCCGGCTTCTACCAATGCTTGCAGTCTGTCTGGTGCAGAGGTAGCAGGCCCTACGGTACAGATAATTTTTGTTCGACGCATATGTGTGAGGGAATGGGGAACAGGGAATGGGGCAGGGGGCAAGGGGGCAGGGGTATTGGAATAAAATCTCCCCTATACCCCTACACCCTTACACCCCTAAACCCTGCTTAAACTGCTGCTAATTGTTCTTTCTTTGCCATTGACAGCATCAGGTCAACTACACGGTGGGAGTAGCCCCACTCGTTGTCATACCAAGCAACTACTTTGAAGAAGTTGGAGTTTAATTCAATACCAGCACCCGCGTCAAAAATACTGGAGTGGCGATCGCCTTGAAAATCGGTGGATACTACTTCTTCATCGGTGTAACCCAAAACTCCGGCAAGTGTTCCTTCAGCCGCAGCTTTCATGGCAGCACAAATTTCTTTGTAACTGGTGGATTTATTAGTCTTGAAGGTTAAATCCACTACAGACACATCAGGGGTAGGAACTCGGAATGCCATCCCAGTTAACTTACCTTTCAGTTCCGGTAACACCAATGCAACGGCTTTCGCTGCACCTGTGGAAGAAGGAATAATATTTTGGGCTGCACCACGACCACCCCGCCAGTCTTTTTTACTGGGGCCGTCTACCGTCGGTTGGGTTGCAGTCATAGCATGAACTGTGGTCATCAGACCTTCTGCTAAACCAAAGTTATCATTAATCACTTTGGCAACAGGAGCTAGACAGTTTGTAGTACAGCTAGCATTAGAAACAATTAGATCCTTACTGGGATCAAAAGTTTCATGATTAACGCCTACTAAAAGTGTCTTTACTCTTTCTGGGTCTTTGGTAGGCGCAGAAATCACTACACGCTTTGCGCCTGCTTCCAGGTGTTTGGACGCACCTTCATAGTCTGTAAACAGTCCGGTTGATTCTACAACATAATCTGCGCCCAATTTACCCCAAGGTAATTCGGCGGGATTTCTGACTGACATACAGGGAATGAAGCGTCCATCAACCACGATGCCGTCTTCTCTAGCTTCTACCTGACCGTGATACCTACCATGAGTAGAATCGTACTTCAATAGGTAAGCCAAGTTATCTGGTGGTACGAGGTCATTAATGCCTACAAATTCAATATTAGGGTTGTTAATGCCAGCACGAAACACCAGCCGCCCAATACGGCCAAATCCATTGATGCCTACTTTTAACTTTGTCAAAACGAACCTCCTCTGTAAATTGCAATGGGCTGTCACCCACTGTAGGTAGTGTCCTCAAAATATAGGCGCACAAACCTATAACCCTAGCTTCAAAATTGGATTTAGCCGGGTGAATTTTAGTATGACTGAGCTGATCGTGACAGTCCTGGCCACTAAAAGCCCATTTGCTTGGCATATTTTAAGGTTTTGGGAATGGGTACTGGGTATCGGTGAGCAGGGACTAGGGATTAGGCAATTTTTTGAAATTGAAACTCAATCCAAAATCCAAAATTATTTTTCCTAGTCCCTAATCCCCAGTCCCCAGCCTCCAGTCCCTAATACGGCCACTGCCAGTCACGAATTTCTGGCATATCTTCGCCATGTTCGGCGATGTAGTGTTTGTGTTCGATCAGCTTGTCTTGGAGATGTTGCTTCACATAGGCAGCTTTGTACCCTAGTTTGGGGACGCGATCAATTACGTCCATCACTAAATGGAAGCGATCTAAATCATTCAAGACAACCATATCAAAGGGGGTAGTGGTAGTTCCCTCTTCTTTGTAACCCCGCACATGGAGGTTTTTATGGTTGGTGTGACGATAGGTGAGACGATGGATTAACCAAGGATAGCCATGAAAGGCGAAGATTATGGGTTTATCTGTGGTGAATAGGGTGTCAAATTCTTTGGGGGTTAAACCGTGGGGATGTTCTGTGTTGGGTTGTAGGGTCATCAAGTTCACAACGTTGACTACCCGCACTTTTAAGTCAGGGAAGTGTCGCCGCAAAATATCCACAGCCGCTAGGGTTTCTAAGGTGGGGACATCGCCTGCACAACCCATGACTACATCTGGTTCACCACCTTGGTCATTACTTGCCCATTCCCAAATGCTGATTCCTTTGGTGCAGTGTTTAATCGCTGCATCCATATCGAGATATTGTAATGCTGGTTGTTTGCCTGCCACGATGACGTTGACATATTGACGGCTTCTTAAACAGTGGTCTGTCACTGATAAGAGGGTATTGGCATCAGGTGGGAGATAAACACGAATGATTTCGGATTTTTTGTTGACTACATGGTCGATAAAACCAGGGTCTTGGTGAGAAAAGCCGTTGTGGTCTTGTCGCCAAACGTGAGAGGTAAGTAGATAGTTAAGAGATGCGATCGGTCTGCGCCAAGGTATATGACGAGTCGTTTTCAACCATTTGGCGTGTTGGTTGAACATCGAATCGATAATGTGAATGAATGCTTCGTAGCAAGAGAAGAAACCATGACGACCTGTCAGCAGATAACCTTCTAACCATCCTTGACAGCAAGTCTCACTTAGGATTTCCATGACTCGACCACTGGGGGAGAGATGATCATCTTCAGGAAGGGTTTGGGCTACCCAAGTCCGGTCTGTGACATCCAGTACAGCATTGATGCGATTCGAGGCTGTTTCATCAGGCCCAAAAACGCGGAAGTTACGGCTATCTAGGTTGAGTTGCATCACATCCCGCAGGAATTTCCCCATGACTTGGGTAGCTTCCGCAATGACTCTACCTGGTTGGGGAACGTTCACCGCATAATCTTGGAAGTTGGGCATCTTCAGGTCACGTAACAAGATGCCGCCGTTAGCATGGGGATTGTCTCCCATGCGACGATGTCCTGTAGGGGCAAGTTCTGCCAATTCAGGAATCAATGTACCGTTAGCATCAAAGAGTTCTTCGGGTTTGTAACTTTTCATCCACTCTTCTAGAAGTTGGATATGGTGGGGTTTCCCAGCTAAATCTCCAAAGGGGACTTGATGCGATCGCCAATAATCTTCTGTCTTTTTCCCATCTACTTCTTTTGGCCCTGTCCAACCTTTGGGGGTTCTGAGGATAATCATGGGCCACTGGGGGCGTTTGGTAAACCCATGTACACGGGCTTCTCTTTGAATGTTGTGAATTTCGTTGGTAACGATATCTAGAGTCGCGGCCATCTGCTGATGCACATCCGCCGGCTCAGAACCTTCTACGAAATAAGGTTTATACCCATAACCTATAAATAGGCTTTCCAATTCCTCGTAACTCAACCGCGCCAAGACTGTGGGGTTAGCGATTTTATATCCATTCAGATGTAGAATCGGTAACACTGCTCCATCTGTGGCGGGGTTAAGAAACTTGTTGGAATGCCAACTAGTAGCCAAAGCCCCTGTTTCAGCTTCCCCATCACCGACAACGGCAGCCACAATTAAATCTGGATTATCAAAAGCAGCTCCGTAGGCATGAACCAGGGCATAACCTAGTTCCCCACCTTCATGAATAGAACCAGGGGTTTCTGGTGCGACGTGGCTAGGAATACCACCAGGGAAAGAGAATTGTTTGAACAGTTTTTTCATCCCCTCATCATCTTGGGAGATATTGGGATAAAACTTGCTGTAAGTTCCTTCTAGATAAGTATTGGCTACCAGCCCCGGCCCACCATGACCAGGCCCGGCAATGTAGATCATGTTGAGGTCATACTTTTTAATGATTCTATTGAGATGAACATAAATAAAGTTCAATCCTGGAGTTGTTCCCCAATGTCCCAATAGTCTAGGTTTGACGTGTTCTAATGTGAGTGTTTCTTTGAGCAGAGGATTGTCAAGTAAATATATTTGCCCTACTGACAAATAATTCGCTGCCCGCCAGTAGGCATTCATTTTATGCAATTCTGCATCGGTTAAAGGCTTTGTCTGTGGAGGACTTGCTAGAGTCATCTTAAACTCCATTACACAATAAATTTTGCCGAATTTCTGTTCTATGCCAGTGTAGTTATTTGCGCTCTGAAGGTCATCTTACCTATGACAAATTTTCCCAGTTGTCCCTGGAAATTTAAGTGTTATTAGCCTTTGAATACACTGGCAGCAATCTACAATACAAATCAAAAAATGACGGCAATGACCATCTAGGAAAGGTTAACAGAGTTTACATTTCAGTGAGTAATTTTTAACATTGATTTTATGTGTTATTAAGAAAATCACGAAGGTATTTAATTTTCTTTATGTATTAAATTTAGAGGGATAAACAGTACAGCAATTGCTGTTTGAACCCAGAATTCCCCCACATAAGCGGGTGGGGAGTATGTCAATGATTTAATCTCACGTCTTCTACTGATAAACTTAATGCTTGGGCAATTTGCTCTACATTTAAACCCATTTGTAGAAGTTGTGGTATGGCTTTTAATCTGGCTTGTTCAGCTTGTTCAGCACGTTGACGTTCTTGCTCTACCTGTTGAGAGATTTCTATATAAGATAAGAAACGTTTGCCATCTGGGCGATATAGCTGTAACCCCTCTGGGGATAAAACAAAGCGAATTTTTAAGCGCGGACTTACCCAATCGTCCATTTGCAAAATCACATCTAAACCGTATTCGCCACGTAACCAACCTTGCAAGCTTTTACTGTCTGGATCGTAGATGTAATACTCTTCTACTCCATAGCGGTCATAGAAAAGCAGTTTTTTATCCATTTCTACAGGTGTATTACTGGGTGAGAGAATTTCAAATACTACCTGTGGCGGAATTCCGGCTTCTTTCCATTGCTGGTAAGATAGTCTATCTCCCTTCGGTCTACCAAAAACTACCATGACATCTGGGGCATTGACGATGTTATTTCGTCCCTCCACTGGATACCAAAATAAATCCCCAGCTACAAACACGTTAGGATCATCGGCGAATAGCCAATCTAAATTCTGTTTAATTTCCACAATCCAGCGAAACTGGATGGTGTTATTCGCCACTGGTTGTCCGTCACTATCGGGATAGATGACCTCTGTTTGGGTTGGTGGTGGGATTTCCAATACCATAGCTTCCCTCTCAGTAGGATGTTTGACCATAATGCTTCCAAATTAGCAGATATAGAGGCAGGTCTGCGGTTGGAATAGGGGGCAATTACTGCATTACAGAGTATGATTGTACTACTATAGGCGTAGTCATCACAAAGCTGGATAAAGATAGTATTATTAAGAACTGTTTCACGCTGCCTCTCATTATTGGCCTGTCAATATGTCAGATTACAAGCTAGCCGCATCCCTGAATGGACACCTCCCCTACAACAACCACAATCCCCAGAATACAATTCGGATTCGCGGCGCGAGACAGCATAATCTGAAGAATATTGACTTAGAATTGCCACGCGATCGCCTGATCGTGTTTACTGGTGTCTCAGGTTCGGGTAAGTCATCTTTGGCCTTTGATACGATCTTCGCTGAAGGTCAACGGCGTTACGTAGAATCTCTTAGTGCCTATGCCCGGCAGTTTTTGGGACAATTAGATAAGCCAGATGTGGAAGCGATTGAAGGATTAAGTCCAGCGATTTCCATTGACCAAAAATCCACCTCTCATAATCCCCGTTCTACGGTGGGAACAGTCACGGAAATTTACGACTATTTGCGGCTGTTATTTGGTCGGGCTGGTGAACCCCATTGTCCCATATGCGATCGCTCAATTGCTCCCCAAACTATAGACGAAATGTGCGATCGGATTATGGAACTACCAGACCGTACTAAGTTCCAAATTCTTGCACCTGTGGTGCGGGGTAAAAAAGGTACTCATCGTAAGTTATTGTCGAGTTTGGCTGCTCAAGGGTTTGTCCGTGTCCGCATCAATGGCGAAATCCGGGAATTATCTGACTCAATTGAATTAGATAAAAATTATACTCATAATATTGAATTGGTTATTGACCGTTTAGTCAAAAAGCCTGATATTCAGGAACGTTTAGTTGATTCTTTATCTACGTGTCTGAAACAATCTAGTGGTATCGCTAAAATATTAGTGAGTCTCCCTACTGAAGATTCTTCAGGCGAAGAACAAGAATTAGTCTTCTCAGAAAATTTTGCTTGTCCAGAACATGGTGCGGTAATGGATGAATTATCACCGCGCTTATTTTCGTTTAATTCTCCCTATGGTGCTTGTCCCCACTGTCACGGAATTGGGACACTCAGAAGATTTTCGCCAGAGTTGGTAGTTCCTGATCCTGAAGCACCAGTATACGCTGCGATCGCGCCTTGGTCGGATAAAGAAAATTCTTACTATCTAGAATTACTGTATAGTGTCGGCAGTAATCATGGGTTTGAATTACAAACTAATTGGCAAAAACTCACACCTGAACAGCAGCAAATCATTCTGTATGGTGAACCAGAAGTTAATAAAGACCAGAAAACACACCAATACAAAGGTGCGATTCCTATTTTACAGCGACAATATGAAGGTGGCTCTGAGTTAATTAAGCAAAAATTAGAGCAGTATTTAGTTGATCAACCTTGTGAAGTTTGTGGCGGTAAAAGATTAAAACCGGAAGCTTTAGCAGTCAGGTTTGGACAATTCAATATTTTAGATTTAACCGGTGTTTCAATTCGAGATTGTCGGGAGAGAATTGAACATTTAAAATTGAGCGATCGCCAAATGAAAATTGCTGATTTAGTATTACGAGAAATCAGAGCTAGATTACAATTTTTATTAGATGTCGGCTTAGATTATCTCAGCTTAGATCGAGCTGCTATGACCCTTTCCGGCGGGGAATCGCAACGTATTCGCCTAGCTACACAAATTGGCTCTGGTTTAACAGGCGTGCTTTATGTTTTGGACGAACCAAGTATTGGTTTGCATCAAAGAGATAACAGCAGATTGCTACAAACTTTAACTAAATTACGTGATTTAGGTAATACTTTAATTGTTGTAGAACATGATGAGGAAACTATCCGCGCCGCCGACTACATAGTTGATATCGGCCCCGGTGCAGGGGTTCATGGTGGTAATATTATTTCCCAAGGTGATCTACATACATTACTTACATCTGAACAATCATTAACAGGTGCATATTTATCAGGAAGGAGAGTCATTCATACTCCGGCAGAACGCCGTGAAGGTAATGGGCGCAGTTTAATTATTTCAAATGCCCATCGCAACAACTTAAAAAATATCGATGTCGAGATTCCTTTAGGTAAACTTGTAGTTGTCACTGGTGTTTCTGGTTCTGGTAAATCGACTTTAATTAATGAATTACTTTATCCCGCATTGCAGCATCATTTAACTAAGAAAGTGCCTTTACCTAAAGCAGTAGAGAAAATTCAAGGGTTAAATAGTATTGATAAAGCGATCGTCATTGATCAGTCACCCATTGGACGCACACCCCGTTCTAACCCAGCAACTTATACAGGGGTTTTTGATGTCATTCGAGAAGTTTTTTCACAAACAGTAGAAGCTAAAGCCAGAGGTTATAAACCCGGACAATTTTCTTTCAATGTTAAAGGTGGACGCTGTGAAGCCTGTGGTGGACAGGGTGTAAATATCATTGAAATGAATTTTCTCCCTGATGTTTATGTGCAGTGTGAAGTGTGTAAAGGTGCAAGATATAACCGCGAAACTTTGCAGGTAAAATATAAGAATAAATCTATTTCTGACGTTCTGAATATGACAGTTGAGGAGAGTTTAGAGTTTTTTCAGAACATCCCTAAAGCTGTCAACCGTTTACAAACGTTAGTCGATGTTGGATTAGGTTATGTGCAGTTAGGACAACCTGCCACTACTTTATCTGGTGGTGAAGCGCAAAGAGTGAAATTAGCTACGGAATTATCTCGTCGGGCCACAGGTAAGACACTTTATTTAATTGATGAACCAACTACAGGTCTATCTTTTTATGATGTGCATAAGTTATTAGATGTATTGCAAAGATTAGTAGATAAAGGTAATTCCGTTTTATTAATTGAACACAACTTAGATGTCATCCGTTGTGCTGATTGGGTAATAGATTTAGGGCCAGAAGGTGGCGATAAAGGTGGAGAAATAATTGCAGTGGGAACACCGGAAGAAGTTGCTAAAAATTCTAGGTCTTATACTGGGCAATATTTGCAGCAGGCGTTGCAACATTATCCAGCGATGAAGTCTTAGCATTTTCAGAACGTCGTATTCGGCATGAGTTAAGACATATTTTATATATATTATTTGTCACTCATAGTTGATACTGGTAATTAAGTTGTATTTATTCCCTTTAATATTAAAAACTGTAAAATTACCTACTGCTTCAGCTTGAGGATAAACAGCTTGAATTTCTAATAAATTTCCCCAGCTAGCTTTACTGGCGGTTAGATACTAATCATCAAGAGATTCACCGGAATCAGCGTGTGTTTGACAAAATTCTCGTAGCTTTTTCCGGCTGATGATTTGCATTTTGAACAATCACACTAAGCATTATTTAGAAGTATCATCGCTTGGTTGTTGTGCTGGTTTGACGACAACTTTGCCATTTTCTACTACAGTTTTAGCTTGAGTGATATTCTGCGTTTGCTGAACTGGCTCATCTTGACACTGGTGTTGATGAGCAATATTTTGTTCATGTTGTTGGTTGAGGACAACAGCACAACTGGCGCAAGTATGAAAAGACATATTTTGTAATTTGCTATCTATATCTATTATTGCACTGCTAATTGAGTTTCAATGCTTCTAGTTCATTACATTCAAAGACGTGGGTAAATTTTCTGATCAGCATGTTTGAATTATGCTACAAATAGCAGATTCTGAATGTAGGCACTTGCTTTATTATGCTTATAGCCTATTTTTAATATCTAAGCTTAAGTAAATAGGAAAGCGGTCTAGTTCTCGCCCCGCTTTCCCCAAGTCTCAAACTGATGAAGACGGGTTAAATAGCGGGTTTTTCTTATGAAAAAGATTCTGAAGTACCTGAGTTTAGGATTACTATCCACATTTTTAACTGCAATTCCAGGCGTTGCAGCTGAACGCATTAGTTTTTTTTATCCTCCCTTTGGAGAATTTTCTTTACCTGTTAATTCTTTAGAAACTTTTGCTAAGGAAGGGAAGATAGACAAGAATTTACAATTTTATGCCCAACGTGCCACACCTGAACAATTGGCGCAATTAAGGGAACTACTTCAGATTCGTTTTAATGTCACGCCGACTCTCGTCTCTCAAGTTACTTACTCACCGGTGGGAGAGCAGGTGTTGCAGCGAATGGGAGAATTACTATTAACTGATTCTGGTAAAAATGGCTTTTATGCTTTGCGAGCAGCTTTAATTTTGTCAGCTGCATCGCCGGAGGGTTTATCACTTACCAATTTTCTACGGAAGTTTCCCAGCAATGATGTCCGACTGAATTTTACAGAAGCGGTGAAAATAGTTGATGATTTGTCACAACTACTCAAAACTAGGGATAGGGTAGTAGCTGCTTTGCAAAAGGAATCCCTAACGCAGTCTTTCAATTCACAGATTGATTTTTCAAACTTGCCAGATTTAAGAAAGCCTGGAAAATGGAGTTGGGAAATCAGGCAATTTAATTTAATCGATGCCACACGCGATCGCCGTCTCCCTCTGGATTTATACTTACCTAAAGTCACCACAGAGAATAAAACTCAACCACCTTTTCCCCTAATTGTGATTTCTCACGGTGTCGCCTCAGACCGCTACACCTTCGCTTATTTAGCTAAACATTTAGCATCCTACGGTTTTGCTGTCGCGGTCATAGAACATCCTGGTAGTAACGCTCAACGCTTTCAGCAATACTTTGCAGGTTTAGCAGCACCCCCAGCACCTAAAGAATTTATTGATAGACCTCTAGATATCAAGTTTTTGCTGGATGAACTCCAGCGTATGGAACAGGCTGATCCCAAGCTGAAAGGAAAACTGAATTTTGAGCAAATAGGAGCAATTGGTCAATCTTTTGGTGGTTACACTATCTTAGCTTTGGCAGGAGCGCAGATTAACTTTGAGAATCTGAATCAAAGCTGTTTACCTGATAATTCAAATTTAAATTTATCACTGATTTTGCAGTGTCAAGCCAACGAATTACCTGTAGAAAGCTACAATCTTCAGGATAATCGCATCAAGGCAATTATCGCCATTAATCCTATTAATAGTGCCGTTTTTGGTGATAGAGGGATCAATCAAGTGCAATTACCTGCGATGTTTATAGCAGGTAGTCAAGATATTTTTGCTCCCCCAGTACCGGAACAGATTCGTCCATTTACTGAGTTACCAAATTCTAATAAATATTTATTTTTAATTGAAAATGCTACCCATTTCACCTTTATCGGGGAATCGCCTCAAGAAAGTAATGTTTTACCTGTACCCAACGGCTTGTTAGGCCCTGATCGTAATGTAGCTTATTCTTATCTCAATGCTTTAAGTGTGGCTTTTTTAGAAGCTAATTTACTCAACCGCTCTGAATATCGTTCCTATTTGCAGCCTGCATACGCCCAATATATTAGTCAATCTCCTCTAAATGTCAGTCTTTTACAGAATTTAAGTAAAGAACAATTGAATCAAGCAATCAATCAGAAATAGGGAATCGGAGATAAGATTGACTATTTGATGATTGACTAAATTCAGTAAAATTGCTGACGACAATTTGAAGAATAGAGTTCCTCACAAATATGTCTTTTATTTGTCTTGTGTATGACAATTTTGTGTTTTTTCTAATCTAGAAATTCATTGTCAGGAGATCACGATATTTCTGAGATAGTATTTATAAAAACTTATTGAATTTTAAGTAGTTTATATATAGAGTTGTAAACAAGTATTAAGAAATACTTATTAAAAAAGATTGCAAGTCATTGATTTAATTGCTAACGTGTGTATCAGCAACGGTGCTGATTAACGCTCTGAATTGAGGAGAAGTAAAAGCAATGAGCTATATTCATTCAACCAATTGTGGGAACTATTGATTTGCAATCTGTAATCTGCAAGCTAGGAACAATGCAGATTCATTCATAAATATGTCGTTGCTACAGGTTAATTGCTGTTCTGACTAGAAAATCAACTGATTATTTGTCTTCCCTGGTATTGAGATTAGTGCTGATTGATTAATGAAGAACTGGGGTAAGACTCAGAATTTGGAGGTGAAAACCGATGAATATTCAAGGTAAAGTTGCTCTAGTTACAGGAGCTTCCCGTGGTATTGGGCGAGCGATCGCTTTAGAATTAGCAGCACACGGAATACAAAGATTGATTTTAATCGCACGCGATCGCCAAAAGTTAAGAGAATTAGCCGAAGAAATCGAGGCGATGGGCATACAAGCTACAGTTTTGGCAATTGATTTAACACAAGCAACAGAAGTCAATATCGCCATAGCTCAACTGTGGCGTAGTTACGGCCCAATTCACCTATTGGTTAACTGTGCTGGGGTAGCATACCAAAATTCCTTTTTGCGTTCCAAACTCCCCCAGGTACAAGAAGAACTCTCTGTGAATTTATTGGGAATGTATACCCTCACCAGTCTGATAGCCAAACGCATGGCTAGCCAACGACAAGGGACAATTATCAATGTTTCCAGCTTAATGGGGAAAGTCGCTGCACCCACAATGGCCACCTATTCTGCTACAAAATTCGCCATTTTAGGCTTTACCCAAGCTTTGCGCCAAGAACTAGCAGAATACAACATTCAGGTAAAAGCATTGTTACCCACCCTCACCGACACAGACATGGTGCGAGACTTACAACTATTTCGCTGGGTGATCCCCATGACTCCGCAGCAAGTAGCCAAAGCACTTGTTACAGGATTAGAAAAAGATTCTCCAGAAATTATAGTAGGATGGCAAAGTCATCTAGCTGTGTGGTGTCAACGTCTAGCACCGTGGTTGCTGGAGATGATTTTAAAAATAGCCGCACCCCCAAAGGAACAAACACCAGTAAAACCCAGTTTACTCACCAAAATCCAGCGTTTTACTGATTTATTCCTGTCCAGAAATATGCTGACTTTCGTATCTGCACGCAAATCCTAGAAAAGAGTGAGGGGGGAGTAGAGGTATCCTCTCATCCTCTTTGCATTGAGCTCGTGAAAAAATATATCCAAACATCAGCTTGCAGTTGGATAATTAGGTATTCTTTGTTTCGGAGTCATCAGCGATGCTGAATTTTCCTACGACCTTACCACCGGAAATCATTGATGACTTACCGAATATTTGCGGTTGGGAAGCAGAGGTCACAAGTGTTGTTAACCATGACGCGCCTGTATTCTTACCGTCAACAAATGTACAGCTAGAAAATGTCAACGCAGTATTTGCGATCGCCTTACATATGCACCAACCGACTATTCCGGCTGGTCATGATGGCAAACTGATCAACAATCTGCAATATATGTTTGAACATCCCCAAGAAGGCGACAACCACAACGCCGCACCCTTTGCTTATTGCTACAGTCGTATGGGAGATTTTATTCCCGAACTGGTAAATCAAGGTTGCAATCCCCGGATCATGCTGGATTATTCTGGGAATTTGCTGTGGGGACTCAGACAAATGGGACGCAACGATGTTATCGATAACCTCAAGCGAATTACTAGCGATCGCACCTATCAACCCTATGTAGAATGGTTGGGGACAATGTGGGGTCATGCTGTTGTACCTTCTACCCCCATCTCAGATATTAAATTACACATTTTAGCTTGGCAACAACATTTTGCCGCCATTTTTGGCTGGGAAGCATTGGCGCGGGTTAAGGGATTTTCGCCGCCAGAAATGCACTTACCAAATCACCCTGATACTTTATTTGCCTTTGTCAAAGCACTCAAAGAATGTGGCTATCGTTGGCTACTGGTGCAAGAACATTCCGTAGAAACAATTGATGGTCAATCTCTGCATCATAAACATTTACCCCATCGTTTAATGGCTCGTAATTCTCAAGGTGAAACTATTAGTATTACAGCCTTAATTAAAACCCAAGGTTCGGATACAAAATTAGTCGCTCAAATGCAACCGTATTATGAAGCCAAAACCTTATCCAAATACAAATTAGGTAATGTATTGATCCCACCAATAGTTAGTCAAATTGGTGATGGTGAAAATGGTGGTGTGATGATGAATGAATTTCCTAGTGCTTTTAACCAAGCTTGGTGGGATATGGTTCATCATGGTGGCGGTAAATCTGGCGTTGTTGGTGTATGTGGTACTGAATATTTAGAATTAATTGAGGCTGCTGGTTGTCAGTCAGAAGACTTTCCTATGTGTCAGCCAGTCGGACAATATCAAATATGGCAAAGAGTTAACTCAGAAAATTGTCAGCCTGAAGCTGTAGAAAATGCTATTCAGGAATTGAAACAAACTAATCCACATTTTCATATGGATGGGGCATCTTGGACAAATCATATCAGTTGGGTAAAAGGATACGAAAATGTTTTATCACCTATGTATGAATTAAGCAGTTTATTTCATCAAAAGTTTGATCAATTATTGCTGAATAATTCAGGAGCCTCTGTGACAAAACAGCCTGAATATCGTCAAGCACTTTTACATAATCTTTTACTACAAACAAGCTGTTTTCGTTATTGGGGACAAGGCACTTGGACAGATTATGCCTATGAAATTTACCAACGTGGCAAGAATTTACTACCTTACACGATGTGAATTTAACAATAAGAGCCTATTTATAAAGTCAATATTAAGTAGTGGCGTGGCAAGGCTAAAATAGTGCGAAAATATAGTCGTGGTGTGGGCATCTTGCCCGCACCGGACGGGCTAAAAGCCCATCCTACAAGAGAGTTTTAATGCAACATTCAAGGCTTGCCACGCTACTACAATTTAAGCTTTACTTTATAAATCATCTCTAAGTTGTTCGTTCAATTCATAACATAATTACAAAACTGTTTCGTAGATGAAAATCTGCTGCTGTACCTTTATGAGTTAACGCCCAGTAAGTTATGTGATTATCTGTTTGTTTAACAACAGTAGTAATTCCTACTTCTAAAACTTGTTCAGGTGGGATGATTTGAGTTAAATCAATATCCACTGAAAGTAGGAAACTATCGAACTGATTCTGAACCCTAAAAGGAAGTTTGGTAAAAGCTGTTTCTGCTTGCATCCCTTGACGATAATCATCAAAGTGATAAATATTCCAGTCTCCAGTCGGGGAAAGATTGAATTCCCAATAATGTTGAGAATTCTTGATACCCAAGAAGAACTCAAAGCAGGTTTCTTGCCACAGTTCATCTTTGCGGTTTGGTGTGTCGGCTGGTGAAGAAATAACAACTTGTTTTAAGTCGCCTGCGAGTTGGTAGTTAATGGTGAGTCGATTATGATCACGGCTAATATTACCCGTGATTGTAATATCAGGTAAATATTCCTCTGTGGGGAACGTTTGTAGAGAAAAGGTTTGTTGGTTCATTTCATATCTTGAATGATCTGGCGAATCTGGGCTTCTTGAGATTCTATACTTTCAGTTAACTTAAACTGTACGATCGCTCTAGCTAAATTATGTTCTGGATGCTTGATTTTAAAGTAGACATTCCCGGCTAAATAATCGGCAAAAAACCGCAGTCCTAATTCAAAGGCGATGAGGCGAATCGCATCATACATATATGCGTAATCGTTCTCAGTTAAAAATGCTTTAGCAACTGAGAGATAACCCCGTAAGATTCCCTGACATAAATCTGTATCAAAATAAATGCTGTCCCAATCTTCTGTCTCTTCTCCAGCCGGATTACAACCAGAACGCAAACAGTCTCCAATATCGTAATGTACTAATCCTGGCTTGACAGTGTCTAAATCTATGACACTCACAGCTTTATGAGTGGTAGTATCAAACATAACATTGTTAATTTTGGGATCGCCGTGCATCAAGCGTAGAGGTAACTTACCTTCGGCTTTGGCATTTTCTAGGGTGTGGGCAAAGATAGTGCGATCGCTCACAAATTGCAAGCAATAATTGACTTCTGGGGATAATTTTGGCGTGGTTTTCGCCAGCACTTCTTGGTAATTGTGTAGGTAAAGCGGTGTAATATGAAAACCTTCGAGGGTATCAGCTAGTTTTTCTGGTGGTAAATCGCTGATGAGGTTGTGAAACATCCCTAAAGCATAGCCAATTTCTTGAGCTTGTTCTAGATTCTGCATGGTGTCGAAAGATCGCGAATCTTCGATAAAGCTAATTGCTCGCCAAAAATTACCTGCTGCATCAATACAATAGTCTTGACCTGCTTGAGTTGATAGCACACGCGGCATTTCCCATCGGCGATTCAAAGGCTTATGCTGTAAACGTTGGTAAATATGCTCAGTGAAGGTACGCATATTTTGCATAATTAGTTGGGGTTGACGAAACACCTGCGTATTGATGCGTTGCAGAATAAAATGCTTTTCCCCAGAGGAATCAATACTGACTAAGAAAGTATCATTGATATTGCCACTACCAAAAGCTCCCACATCCACAATTTGACCCTGAAGTATGAATTGTTCAGCGATCGCCACCAAATTTTCTACGCTTTGTGTCCTGATAACTGTTGTCATATTTATTTTTACTACTCCCCACACTTAACAATTCAAAATTCGTCTTGAAAAGTTTCCTACGGCGGGAAACCCACCTACAGAACTTTTCGCAAAATTTAAAATTAAATTACACTCAGGTAATTAGGAGACTATGGTAGCTCAAGTTTTACCTTGGGTCTGTATATAAGTGTTGCAAAGATAGCGATGAGCTACGTTATGCTTTCGGCGATCGCCACAAGCAGATGCTATGAATCCACCTCAGCTGGTTTTATCTGTGTCATCACTAGTACTAGTATGAAATCATACTTTTACTTACATACTTTCAAGCGAGAAGTGATGAGTATAGGTGCAGGGGTTTCAGAATATTAAACTTTACATAGCTAATAGTCCTTGTTGGCTAAGTGCTAGAGATATTTCGTTTCACAACAGAGGCATTTACTTTTGAATTTGCGTAAAACATCAGCAATAGGCTGATTAATATCTATGAGGTTAATAAGCGTAACTTAAGCGTAGCTGTCTACCTAATCAACCTCAAGTATTAAAGTAATTGCCATATTTTTAGGTAAATTTCAACCATGATTATTGTCATGAAACCTGCTACTCCAATGGCAGAAATTGAAGCAATTAGAGTAGAAATTCAACAACGCAATCTTGTTACAGAAATATGTACAGGACAACACAAAGTCGTGATTGGGTTAATCGGTGATACATCAGAAATTGACCAGCAGCAAATTCACAATCTGAGTCCTTTTATTGAACAGGTTATTCGTATCAAAAAACCATTCAAACGGGCTTCTTTAGAGTTCCGCTATGGAGAGCAGAGTGAAGTAGTTGTATCTACACCTAATGGACTCGTAACTTTTGGTCAAAATCATCCTTTAGTTATAGTTGCTGGGCCTTGTTCTGTTGAGAATGAGGAAATGATTATCGCCACCGCCCACACAGTAAAAGCATCTGGCGCACAATTTCTGCGAGGTGGAGCATACAAACCTCGAACTTCTCCATATGCTTTCCAAGGACATGGTGAAAGTGCTTTAAATCTATTAGCAAAAGCGCGTGAAGCAACTGGTTTAGGGATTATTACAGAAGTTATGGATGCGGCTGATTTAGATAAGGTGGCAGAAATTGCAGATGTTATCCAAATTGGCGCACGCAATATGCAGAATTTTTCCCTGTTGAAAAAAGTTGGTGCTACCAATAAACCAGTGCTACTAAAACGTGGTTTGTCTGCCACAATTGAAGACTGGTTAATGTCAGCTGAATATATTTTAGCAGCCGGGAATCCTAATGTGATTTTATGTGAGCGCGGAATTCGTACTTTTGACAGACAATATACCCGCAATACTTTAGATATCTCTGCAATTCCTGTATTGCGATCGCTGACTCATTTACCAATTATGATTGACCCTAGTCATGCTACTGGTATATCAGAATTCGTCCCAACAATGGCGATGGCCGCAATTGCAGCCGGTACGGACTCCTTGATGATTGAAGTTCACCCTAACCCGGCTAAGGCTCTTTCCGATGGGCCGCAGTCTCTCACATTAGAAAGATATACAGAAGTAATGCGGGAACTAGCTACTTTAGCTAAATTCTTTGGTCGTTGGACTGAAAAATTTGCCTATCACTCCATACACGATAATGCTGCACACCAAATCTTAAAAGCTAAAGTTTAATTTTTATCAGTATTGATTGAATCTCAATTGATTTTTGATGCAATAGGTTCTATTTACAAGAACCTATTGACCATCAACCTTGCTCACTTTTTAGTTACTAAGTAAGGATGAAATATGATGAATGGTAAAACAGCTTTCTTGGCTTCTGCCTTAAGAAAAAATCTACAAGTATCTCCACAACGCAGTTATATTGAGCCATCATTACTGAGTACATTTCAAAGAATTCTACTCACCACTAACGGCACAATTACCGATATGATTGAAGCCTATTCAGGAGAACAAATCAAGCTGGTAAAGCTGTCTGAAGAAATTATTAATTTAGAGCGTGATATCCCAGAGATGCAATTAAAAAAAGGGGATGAAGTGGTTGAGAGAAAAATTCTCTTGCGTGGGAGTATCAGTCAGAGAAATTATGTTTATGCTGACTCAATACTCGTTCTCGATAGATTAGAAAATAATGTCAGAGAGGAATTATTAAATACTAAAAAGCCCATTGGTAAGGTTTGGGTTGAGCAGAAGGTGGCGATATTTAAAGAAAATATCGATTCTGGTAGAGAAGTAGCGAGTCATTTAGCTGATTATTTTCAGATTCAGCCAAAAGAAAATCTCATTTTTCGGACTTATTGTGTAATTTCTAATAAGCAGTACACGATGATGATTACAGAAAAATTCCCTGAAAGTTATTTCCAAAGAATTTTTTAAAATACTCAAATTTGCTGATCAATGAGGTGATTTATGTTAATCAAGTTACTCAAAAATTCTGTAAATAGCTTTCCGAAAAAGACAGCTATTGTTTATGACAAATTGAGAATTAGCTATCAAGAACTTTATACACAGATTCAAGGCTTAAGTCAGGGGTTAAAATCCCTTGGGATTGCTCAAGGTGACTGTGTTGCTTTAGTGCTACCCAACTGTCCTGAATTTGTCACTAGTTTTTATGCGATCGCGCAATTAAATACTATAGCTTTACCTCTCAATCATCTGTTTAAGGAAGAAGAAATTAGCTATTGTCTTGACGATAGCCAGGCGAAGGTAATTATTACAGATATTAAACGAGTTGAGATTTGTCGAAGTGCGATCGCTAAACTCAATCGCAATATCAAAATCATCGTCGTTGATGGTTTCCATCCTGAAACTTATTACTTTCATGACCTTATCCTCCCAGTAGCATCAGCAATTGATTACAATGCAACTTCCTACTTTACTGGTGACTTACTTTATCAGTATTCATCTGGTTCTACAGGAAGACCAAAACGAGTTTGTCGGACTCAATTAAACCTCTATCATGAAGTAAAAAACTTCACTGTTACCACCCAAATCACATCAGCCGATAATTTCTTGTGTACCGTTCCTCTATATCACTCCCACGGGTTAGGAAATTGCTTATTGGCGGCTACTTGCAATGGTGCAACTTTGGTCATTTTAGAGCAGGTTATACAGAAAAATGGTACTCCTATCGAAGTCCCCTTTGTCTTTCGTCGCCCCAGAGTTTTAGAACTCATCCAAAGTGAGAGTATTTCGATTTTGCCTGCTGTTCCCTACATTTTTAACACCCTGGCAGAAACACCAACTGACATACAAGTAGATTTATCGAGTTTGAGACTTTGCTTTTCAGCAGGTAATTTCCTATCCCAAGAAGTATTTGATAAATTCTTGCAACGTTTTCATCTTCCTGTCCGCCAACTTTATGGGTGTACGGAAGCGGGTTCTATTGCAATTAATTTAGGTGCAGAACTGGAAGAAACATATAATTCTGTTGGTTTCCCCATGCAAAATGTCGAAATCAAAATTGTTGATGATGAAGGTAAAGAAGTTCCAACTGGGGTGATTGGAGAAGTAGTCATTAAAAGTCAAACATTGACCTGTGGTTACTCAAATATGCCTGAACTCAATCAACAAGCATTTAAAGATAGCTGCTTTTTTACAGGTGATTTAGGCAAAAAAGATAACTTTGGTCGCCTTTATATTACAGGTCGTAAAAAGCTCTTAATTGATACAGGTGGGCGCAAAATTGACCCTATAGAAATTGAGGACATTTTACTCACTCACCCTAAAGTCAAAGAAGTCGTAGTAGTTGGTGTTAAAGGGCATCATGCCGGGGAAATCGTTAAAGCAGTTATTGTACAGCAAGGACGAGATAAATGTGAAGACCGAGAAATTTTAGGTTACTGCAAAGAACGACTCGCAGAATTTAAAATCCCTAAAATCATTGAATTTCGCTCGGAAATTCCTAAGAGTCCTCTGGGTAAAATTCTTAGAAAAGAACTAGTCTAAATCTTTAATTATTCACTTAGCAGGAGCAACCAAAATGTTTACTACTGAAAGCGTTAAACAACAAATTCAACAATTAGTTAGTGAAGTTTTGCCAGATGTCAGCCCAGAAGAATTACAAGACAATGTTGATATTTTTAACTTAGGTCTAGATTCAATCAATGCTATGACCTTAGTTTCTAACTTGCAAGATGCTTTTGATATTCAATTAGATGCCAGCGAGATTAGTTTTGAAAATTTCCAGAATATCGCTACGATTGTAGACATGATTGAAAGCAAAAAGGGATTATAAACGGGTTATATAAAGTTCGTAGTGAGGACTTTATTCCTTTTTAAATGAGGGCTAAAATCCCTACTACGAACATAAAAATTTTTGATATTTCTGCTTAACTATTATGTCGCTTCAAACACTCACAACACAGCAAAGCCAGTCAGCAGCAGCACAGCAAGACCTTTGGCAGGCCATTAAAAACGTTATCAGTTTACAAAATCAAGCACCGCCTTTAGTACCAGTTTCCAGAGAAAATTCCTTACCCTTATCTTTTCCACAAGAAAGACTATGGTTTTTACATCAACTCGAACCCAGCCGCGCCTCAGCTTATAATATTCCTTTAGGATTAAAAATCACTGGCAATCTTAATATATCGGCTCTGCAAAAAAGCCTGAATGAAATCTTAGTGCGTCACGAAACTTTACGTACTACTTTTTCATCTTCAGCAGGTAAACCCATTCAAATCATTCACCCACCAACTAATTTCACTTTCTCCATCGTCGATTTACAAAATTTACCTCAACAACAGCGAGAGACTGAAGCACTCAAATTAATTCAAGCAGAAACTAGAAAACCTTTTGATCTGTCAAAATTACCTTTGATTCGGGCAAATTTATTCCAACTAGATCAAGAACAATATATTCTCCTATTTACAGTTCACCATATTATTATCGATGCTTGGTCAAAAGGCGTACTTTTTCAAGAATTAGCAACACTTTATACTGCCTTTGTTAAGGATCAGCCGTTACCTTTAACGGAACTAAAAATTCAATATGCAGATTTTGCTGTTTGGCAACGTCAATCACTTGCAGATGAGTTTCAAGAATTGTTGTTGAACTACTGGAAACAACAATTAGGCAGCAATCTCCGTGAGTTAAATATCCCCACAGACCGTCCTCGCCCGACTGTACCTAAATCTGGTAGTGCTTATAAAAAACTGATACTACCCTCAGAACTTACTAAGGGACTTAAAGCTTTAAGTCGTCAAGAGGGTGCAACCCTATTTGCTACTTTATTAGCTGCTTTCAATGTACTACTCTACCGCTACACAGAACAAGAAGACTTGTTTGTCTGTAGTCCTATTGCTAACCGCAACCGCAAGGATATTAAGCCACTAATTGGTTATTTTATTAACTTACTCATCTTACGAACCCAGTTTGATCCCCATTCTTCCTTTCAAACATTATTAAGTGAAGTTCGTAAAGTGGCTTCTGGCGGTTTCGCTCACCAAGATTTACCAGTACAGCAATTAATCAATTCTCTCAACCTGCTGCAAACACCTTTATCGCGTGTGATGTTTGCATTGCAGAATACAGCCATACATACTCTGCAACTACCAGGTCTAACTGTACAAAATCTAGATTTAGATTGTGGGACAGCAGACTTTGATTTGTATCTGTATCTGATTGAAGAAGGTGATACTCTGGCGGCTGTATTTAAATACAACACAGATTTATTTGATGAGACAACTATTGCCCAAATGCTAGGACATTACAAAATCATTTTAGATCAGATCGTTAACGATCCAGGGCAGACTGTCTTATCATTGTTACCCCTCAGCATGGAGGAACAGCAACAACTGCAAGCTAAACGAGTTAAACAGGTTGATAACTCCATCCCAGCCACACCCAGAATTTATGTTGCTCCCCGCAACACTGTAGAACTAAAATTAACGCAGATTTGGAGTCAGCTTTTAGGCATTGATTCTATAGGTGTACAAGATAATTTTTTTGATTTGGGGGGACAATCATTACTAGCAATGAGTTTGTTCACTCAAATTGAACAGGCTTTTGGTCAAACTCTACCTTTAGGTACTCTCCTTCAAGCACCAACAATTGAACAACTGGCTCAAATTCTTAACGCAGCAACAGGTACAAATTCTTGGTCTTCGTTAGTACCAATTCAAACTCAAGGAACAAAACCCCCCTTCTTGTGTGTGCATGGACAGCAGGGAAATGTCCTCAATTTTCGAGAATTAGCTCGTTATTTGGGTGATGATCAGCCTTTCTATGGTTTGCAAGCGAAAGGTTTAGATGGAAAACAAGCTCCTTACTTCCGTATAGAAGACATGGCCGCCCACTACATTCGAGAAATTCGCACCATTCAGCCCACAGGGCCTTATTACTTGGGGGGGAATTCGATGGGGGGAACGATCGCCTTTGAGATGGCGCAACAACTCCAACAACAAGGTGAGAAAGTTGCACTATTAGTAATGTTTGATACCTTCAACAAGGGGGCTTTTCCCAGGCTATCATTCCGACAACAGCATTATGGGGCTTATTTGTGGCAGATGGGTTTGTCTTCAGAGTTATTAGCAGAATTAGGCGAATTGCTACAACGTCAGATCCAAACTTTAATCTGCCAGTTGTACTTGCGGTTAGGAATGTCTTTACCTGCAAATTTGCATCGGGTGTTTGTAGCAGAAGCGAATATGCAAGCTAAAAGAGCTTATACACCCCAAATATATAGCGATCGCCTCGTCTTATTTCGTGCCACTGAGCCTGCTGTCTTTACAAAACGGTATTTACCTACCTCAGAAGATTGGCTTCATCGCGACCCTCTCCACGCTTGGGGTGAATTTACTAGCGCAGGGTTGGAAATTCATGATGTTCCAGGGGATCACTATTCAATTTTTGCACAGCCTCATGTACAAACTTTAGCCGCAAAATTAAAGGCTTGTTTAGCACCATAAAAAATTTATGAACTAGCTGCATAAAATACTGATAACAAGATGATAAGTCATTCAAATCGGTAGCGAAAAGTTCAACTTACCAAGATTTAAAAGCTTAACGAGGATATTTTCTCATGAACGCAAATATGTATGATGTTGCCATTTGTGGCGGTGGTTTAGCTGGATTAACTCTAGCCAGACAGTTAAGACAAACAATGCCGAATCTCTCCATTATTGTCCTTGATCGTTTGTCCCGCCCTTTACCCGAAGCGACTTTTAAAGTAGGAGAATCGACAGTAGAAGTAGGCGCACACTATTTAGGTGAAGTGCTTCAATTAACTGATTACTTTGAAAAAAATCATTTACCAAAACTAGGTCTGAGATATTTCTTTGGTGATACAACAGGCCCAATAGAAAACAGACCAGAATTGGGTTTATCAAGGTTTCATTCACCCTCTTCATATCAAATTGATCGCGGTAGATTAGAAAATGACTTGCGGCAGTTCAATATAGAAGCAGGCATAAACCTAGTAGAAAATTGTCTGGTTCAAGAAATTGAGATTGCTGAACAATCTATACAATTGCACAATATTATTTATACCCAAGGCGCAGATAAACAAACTCACACAATACAGGCTCGTTGGGTAATTGATGCGATGGGTCGCCGCCGATTTATCCAAAAGAAATTAGGTTTAGGCAAGCCAAATAATTCTAGATATAGTGCAGTGTGGTTTTGGTTTGATGGTCGTCTAGATATTAGCAATTTTGTCGATAGAAGTGTTACAGAGTGGCACGATCGCGTCCCCAATGACCAACGTTATTATTCAACTAATCACTTGTGCGGTAAAGGTTACTGGGTCTGGTTGATTCCTTTATCATCTAACAACACTAGTATTGGGATTGTGACTGATGAAGAATCACAACCCTTTGGTGAACATCATACTTACGAACAGGCTTTCCAATGGTTAGAAAAGCATGAACCTGTCTTAGCATCGCATCTCAAGGGATATCAGCCCGAAAAATTTATGAAGATGCCCAAGTATAGTTACTCTTCTCGTCAAGTCTTTTCTAGCGATCGCTGGGCTTGTGTGGGTGAGGCTGGGATGTTCCCTGATCCCTTCTATTCCCCTGGCACAGATTTAATCGGCTTTGGTAATTCTCTAGTCACCCAAATGATTCAAGCTGACTTAGAAGGTAAACTCACCCCAGAAATGGTGAATGATGCCAACCGCTTTTTAATTACCTATCGAGATGGAGTCGCCAGCAATATTCACGCTATGTATTCCTGTTTACATAGTGAAGTAACTGGGGCTGTCAAAGTCATCTGGGATACTTTAGCTGCTTGGTCATTTAGCGCGCCTTTAATGTTCAATTCCATATTCCTGGATTCGGAGAAGAGAGCCAAAATCCGTAAAGGTTCTGGACAGTTCTTTTTGCTAACTCACCGGATGCAACAACTGTTTAAAGATTGGGCAGCTAAGTCTACACATATAGGCACATTTGAATTTATCGATTATTTGGAGATGCCCTTTGTCAGTGAGTTGCGATCGCGCAATTTACAATCTAATAAAACTGAACAAGAACTGATCGATGACCATATCGCTAGTATACAAATGTTTGAGGAATTAGCCCAAGTCATTTTCTTGTTGGCATTAGCAGATACCATGCCAGAAAAATTAAATGATTTTCCTGAAAATGTGTGGTTAAATGCCTGGGCAATTAGTTTAGATCCTGAAAAATGGGAAAATGATGGCTTATTTAGACCTACTTCCCAACCTCGCAATCTACACCGAATTAAGGAACAATTTCAAAAAGTTATTAAATTCCGCTCTCAAGTCAGAGAAATGGCTGCTGTTTAATTATTCTTCTAGGTGTAGAGTATGAATACTACAACAGCGTTAACAACATCAATTTGCATTTTAGGTGCAGGCCCGGCAGGGATTGTTCTTGGTCATATTCTCCTTAAAAATGGTATTGATTGTATTGTCATTGATAAATATAATCGCGAAGAAATTTATGCCAGAGGAAGAGCAGGGGCAATCGAAAGTACAACTTTTCAATTACTGAATAAGTATGGTTTAGCCGATACTATCCTCCAAAAAGGACGGACACAAAATAGCTGTGAATTTCGTTATCCACAAGGCAGTCTTGTATTTACATACAGTGATTTAAGTGATGGCGATGTTCATTACGTCTATCCCCAAAGCAACCTTAATGATGATTTAATTCAAAAATATATCGATGCAGGTGGCAAAATACTCTTACACCATGAAGGACAAAAAATCACTCAAACTGAAGATGGTGTAACTGTTGAATGTTATGCTCAAGACATTGGGGAAAAAGTAATTATTCACGCTGATTTTGTCGCAGGTTGCGACGGATATCATGGTTTAGCACGGCAATCAATTCCAGATCAAGCTGTTACCATCTATAACAAACAATACAACTATCGTTGGTTAGCCCTTTTAGCCTACGCACCACCTGCCGCTAACCATGCCATTTACGCTCTACATCCTGATGGTTTTGCCGCTTTTCTACTCCGTAACAACCATGTTTCTCGCTATTATTTACAAATTCCCTTACATGACCAATTACAAGATTGGTCAGATGATAGAATTTGGGAAAATTTGCAGAAACGCCTTGCTAAATCAGGTTGTAAGTTACCGATAGGAACAATCTTTGAAAAACGGATTATGGCATTACGTAACTATGTCATAGAACCGTTAAGATATCAGCGATTATTAATAGCTGGTGATGCAGCCCATATTATTACTCCAATGGGTGGTAAAGGTTTAAATCTAGCTGTTCAAGATGCAGGTGTTTTAGCAGAAACTTTAGTTAGTTACTATCTAGAAAAACACGAACTTTCATATCTAGAACGCTACTCTGAAATCCGGTTGCCCTACATTTGGCGCGCTCAAGAATTCTCTTGTAGTCTCCTAAATATGTTACACAAATCTGAAAGTAATGATCCCGACGAGGTGAGATTTCATCAGAAGTTAAGTGAAGCTAAACTGTTGCAACTAACTCAACCTACTACCTTTGCTAAAAACTTCGCTAGGAACTATGTCGGCATCATATAGATATGATGTGGTTTAACCACTACATTACAAGATGTGAAAGAGGATAGACTTACTCAAGACTACGTGTATACGTATTAATAAAAAATTTGTGAATATTGGGTAGAAATAATCATTTTTGTTCTTAAAATATTCACCAGTTTTGTTCCGTAATATTCCCAAGGAGGAAGGGGTAAATCCCCTATACCTATACATGAAATCAGCTTTATTTGGTTTAATTGGTTCTTTGGTTTTAACTTTAACAGTTGGTTCTACTGCCAAAGCTGCCAGCATGAAAGATATGTCAGAAGTGCGACCACTCCCCGCAGAGTTGATGGAGTACATTGAGCAAGCAGAAGCAGGTACTTTACCAGATCCTCTAACTCTTGGTAAGGAAACTCTATGGGTAGCTGGTGGACGTAACACTTTTTTAGAAACAGTTGCAGACAATGGTGGGAAATACTCCGTATTTGATCTTTACGTTCCTCCCAACGTCGGCCCACCTCTGCACTTTCACAACCGTGAAGATGAGTGGTTCTATGTGGTAGAAGGAAATCCCAGTTTCCAACACCAAGATCATACCTTCGTAGCAGATCCCGGCACATTACTTTTTAGCCCTCAGTTAGAACGTCATGCCTTTTTAAATAAAACAAAAGACCCAGTGCGGATGCTGCTGTTTTATGCACTACCGCCAGGAAGTGATTCCACATTTGCGGGAAATATTGAAGAGTTCTTTAGGGAAGTAGGCCAAGAAGTTACTGATCCTTATACTCCACCACCATTTAATCCTGCTGAACTCCTCATTGCTGGGCCAAAATATGGCCTCACCTTTCCTAGTACCTTTGTGTTCACCACACCTGAGTTTACTGGTAACGAAGTCTCTATTCTTCGTACTGGTGTAGTTGATGCAGCCGCTAGAGTCATTCTGAGTTTGGGTAATGGCATTGAAATCCCAGTAGAGTTTGGTGTTGGTGAGTTCTTGCAAAATGTCTCTATACCCACAAACTTGGGTAATCAACCCCTCAATTTAACTTTGAAAGATCCCAGCGAAGGTTCATATCTAGGTTTACTGCAAAATCAAGCTGTGCTGATAACTACTAGCGTACCAGAATCTTCTTCTACTGTTGGTTTATTAGCCTTTGGCGTGTTAGGCGTGGCTTTATTGCTGAAGAAAAAGCAATCTAGATTCGGTCACATAAGTCAACTACAACTCAAAACTGCCAAGATAAACGCTTCACAAATTTAGTGGTCTGTTGCACAAAGTATACAAGGTTTGTAGTCAGGGCTTTAGCCCTTGAAGTACGTATTCAAAAATGGCTAAATCCTTAACTACAAACCTTGTGTTTAAGCTTCAAAAGACAATGTTTTGTCAAGTTTTTCAACAAGGGAATTTTCATGATTGAACTTTATACTCACAACACACCCAACGGTCATAAGATATCGATTTGTTTGGAAGAACTTAAACTTCCTTATTCTGTCAAAGTAGTTGATGTGCGTCAGGGTGAACAATTTAAAGATGAGTTTTTAGCATTGAATCCCAACGCTAAAATTCCGGTGATTTTCGACCATGAAACAGGACAAACAATCTTTGAATCTTGTGCAATTCTGCTGTATCTAGCAGATAAAACTGGATGTTTAATCCCATCAGGCCAAGCTAGGTGGGAAGCAATTGAGTGGTTATTCTTCCAAGCTGCTTCCATTGGCCCAATGCTAGGACAACGCGCCCACTTTGCGTTTTTTGCTCCCGAAAAAATTCCTTATGCTATCGAACGCTACACTAAGGAAACTGAACGCCTTTATGGTGTGCTGGAAGGCCGTTTGAAGGAACGCAAATATATCTGCGATGAATACTCGATTGTAGATATTGCCCATTGGGGTTGGATCTACACAGCTAAACGTATGGGCTTTAGCTTAGACCCATTTCCTAGTCTATCCGCATGGCACGATCGCATTGCAGAACGCCCCGCAGTTGCTAAAGGTATTACCATCCCCGCACCCTTACCTATGTAATCCCAATTCTCTAAAATTTAGCAACAGAAGCAAAATCAGCAACCCTTGTGAACTATAGTTTTCTCCTCTTCTCTACAAGATGTTGCGCGAAAGTTGGAAGTTTGCATTTATATAAAGCCATATACCCAGCCCACATGATTCTGAAAGGGCTGGGTTTTATATTGTGATGTGTGAGGCCACAAGACTATCACCCCTATCCGTGTACCTTACGCCCACGAGAATTTCTATCTTTCGGTAAACGCTGAGATTATTTTGTTTGTGTTAGGAAACTTAGCCTACACCAGTGTAGAAATCCCTAGTAAAACTAACTGATGTCAATTTCTAGCTGAACAAGTAGATGTAAAGTAACTGCATAAATCACCTAGCAATCTCTGATAAGTCTCTAAATGCAAAAATTCAGTCTATAAACACGCAAGTAGATATCATCATAAATATCACTTACATTCCTTGTTTATAGGAACTAAGGTAAACCGATAGGATGTCTAGTTAGCATTGCCGTTGGCTGTTAAAAATGCCAAGATTGTTGTTAATTTTAATAACTAGTAAAGTCTAGGTAATTCAATTATATGGTACTACGCTCTAAAAGACCACTTGCTCCCAACAAAAAGCCCAAACAATTTGTTTGGGGAATTCTCCAGCAAATCTTTGCTCCATTATGCGGTATTGCCAGTATTTTGATCTTATGGCATTTGATGAGTCTTACTCCCGATACTTCTTTACCTTCTCCTTTTGAAGTTATCAGCAATACTTGGGGATTAATTGTTGACCCATTTTTTAATAAAGGTGGATTAAACAAAGGCTTTTTTTGGTTGATTTTGGCTAGTCTCAAACGAGTTATGTTTGGATATTTAATAGCTGTATTAATTGGTATTCCCATTGGGTTTTTAATTAGCCTTAATCGTTTTTTAAGAGAAGCTATAGATCCGGTGATTCAGCTTTTACGTCCTGTTGCACCCCTAGCTTGGCTACCTTTAGCACAAGCTATATTTTTGAAACCCAATCCATCAGCTATTTTCGTCATTACTATTACTGCTATTTGGCCGATTATTCTCAATACAGCTTTGGGTGTAAAAATGGTTCCCAAAGATTATACCAATGTCTCAAAAATCTTAGAGCTTTCATTTTTTGAGAACTTTTATAAGGTCTTAATCCCTGCAACACTACCGTACATTTTTACTGGGTTAAGAATTGCTATTGGTCTTTCTTGGTTGGCCGTAGTTGCAGCAGAAATGTTACTGTCTGATGACGGATTAGGCTTTTTTATTGTGAATGCTTATAACAATTCCAACATCAGCGAGATAATATTGGCGATTATATATTTAGGTATAGTAGGTTTGATTCTAGACAAAATTATGTCTTACATAGCTTTCAAAGTTACGCCGCAAGAATAGTAATAGTCAATATTTACTGTCCCCCATCCTCTGTCCCTTAATATTAAAAGAACCTCCAATGCAGAACTTTGTCACGATTCACGGCATTAATAAAGAGTACCCTGCACCCAATGGTGAGAGAAACGTTATTCTCAAAGATATTTATCTAGAAATTAAGCAAGGAGATTTTGTTTCTCTGATTGGTCATTCTGGTTGCGGTAAATCTACTTTACTGAATATGATTGCAGGTATGGAAAAGCCTTCTAGCGGTTATGTAGAAGTAGATGGTACAAGAGTAAAACGTCCAGGTGCAGAACGAATGATGGTATTTCAAAACTATTCGTTGTTACCTTGGTTAAGTGCTTGGGATAATGTGGCTTTAGCTGTCGATAAAGTGCTATCTCATAAACCAAAAGTTGAACGCGATCGCATTGTTGCCGCTCACTTAGAAATGGTAGGTTTGAAAGATGCAGCCCGCAAAAAACCAGGACAACTTTCTGGGGGGATGAAACAAAGAGTTGCCCTGGCTCGTGCTTTAGCAATTAAACCCAAACTGTTACTGTTGGATGAACCCTTTGGGGCTTTGGATGCACTCACCCGCAAAACTCTACAAGCCGAATTAATGGATATTTGCAATCAGGCTCATATCACAACCATTATGGTGACTCATGATGTTGATGAAGCACTGTTACTTTCTGATCGCGTGGTGATGTTGAATAATGGCCCGGCTGCTACTATTGGCCAAATTTTAGATGTTCCTTTTGGTCGTTCTCGCATTCCATCAGAGATTGTAGATCATCCCCTTTATCATGATCTGCGCCACGAATTGCTGAATTTTTTGCACCATCAACAGCAAGCGCAATATAAAGAAGTTGAAAAAATGCCGATTTTGAAATCTGCGGCGTAAAAAAGACGGAATAATTTTATTTGGGGATTTGGGATTGAACAATCTCAAGGTGAAAATTCCAAGTCCTAAGTTTCCATAATTTTGGTGAAACTAGTTGCACTGGAAATGTCTTCTACTTTTATTGATCAAAATTGATTGCCTGTAGAAAACACAGTTGTTATTTTTATATTCACACTAATTGATATATGTCAAAGTTTACTAGAAGACATTTTATAGCTGCTGGTGGAGCAGCATTTTTATCTACAACTCTAAATCATCGTTCTTCAGCTATCCCATCGAATGCAAGTTTATATGCTGCTAATGGTGATGCACCAGAAGTTACAGGAGCAAAACTCGGCTTTGTACCTGTAACTAGTTGTTGTCCATTGATTGTAGCTAAAGCTAAGGGCTTTTTTGCCAAGCATGGAATGCCTAATGTACAGGTGTTAAGACAGCCTTCTTGGGCAATCATCCGCGACAAACTGATGTTAGGTTCAGGTAATGAAGGTTTGGATGGCGCACATTTGCTATTTCCGATGGTACATTTGATGGCCACTGGTGAGATTAGCTACGGACGCAAAATTCCGATGTATATTTTGGCGCGGATGAATGTCAACGGACAGGGTGTTTCTGTAACTAATGCTTATCAAGATTTAAAACTGGGGCTGGATAGTTCTCCCCTCAAGTCAGTGTTTGCCAAAAAAAGTTTAGGTGGGGAAAATGTGCGTTGCGCTGTACCCTACCGCCGGGTAACTGGTGACTTTTTTATGCGTTGGTGGTTAGCGTATGGTGGGATTGATCCAGATAAAGACGTATCCCTGATTGTAGTTCCACCACCGCAGATGGTAGCGAATATGCGGGGTGGTTCAATGGACGCTTTTTGTGTGGTAGATCCTTGGCATCATCGCTTGATTAAACAAGGAATTGGTTATTCTACAGTTACTAGTGGGGAATTATGGAATAATCACCCAGAAAAGGCTTTGGGAGTGCGTGCTGAATGGGTAGATAAACATCCAAAAGCAGCAAAGGCTTTATTAGCGGCGGTATTGGAAGCACAAATGTGGTGCGATCGCCCCGAAAATAAAGCAGAATTGTTTGAGATATTATCACAACGCCAATGGATTGGAATTCCTAGTGAATTTTTGCGCGATCGCCTTTTGGGTAAGTTCGATTATGGCAATGGCCGCGTAGTCGAAAATAGTCCCCACATGATTAAATTTTGGCGGGAAAATGCTTCCTATCCCTATAAGAGTCATGACTTGTGGTTCTTTATTGAAGATATGCGCTGGGGTAATCGCCCTAAAGATTTTAATCCTCAGCCAATCATCGATGCAGTTAACCGGGAAGACTTATGGCGAGAAGCCGCCAAACTCATCGGACAGGAAAAAGCTATCCCCGCCAGTACATCACGCGGTATAGAAAAATTCTTCAACGGCTTAGAATTTGACCCCCAAAATCCCCAAGCTTATCTCAATGCTCCCAAAATCAGGGCTTAGTCATTAGCTTTTCTCCCCATTTCCTATTCCCCAACCAGTAGCTAAGTACACAAAGATCCGCTATATTCCCCTAGGGAGCTATTGGTGATGATTTTTATGGGAAGAAGTGGAAAAAGTCTGAAGCTGATTGCAGGTTTCTTCACCGCACTGACTCTGACACAATTTTTTGGGTGCAATACCTCTGCAAAAGCAGCTGATACGGTGGTGGTACGTTATGGTTTGTTTGCAGAATCTATTCCTCTAGCTGATTTGCAAACCGCCGCTAAAACTGGAGAGTTTCCTAGCAGTCTAGACTTGTTTACTCAGCGGTTATCTGAAGAGCAACGTCGCGCTCTTTTGGGAATGCTGAGAATGAGAGTACCTCTAAATGTGGTGACTTTGAGTAGATTACTCAATACCCAAATTGGTACAACTATTCTCAACGACCTTTCTACAGCGGTGGTTCGCAAGGATCAAGCAGGTGCAAAAGCCTTAAGAGCCGGGCTGGTACTAGGCTCTAATTCTCCCCAAGGTTTATCTGTACTCAGTTTTATTGCTGCTTATCCGAGTCAACGCTTGGAAATTAATTTACCCCAAGCTTTGAGTGTAATGGGAAGTTTGAATAATGCTTTTTGGCGTACCCAACAGTTCATGCTTTCCCTGTCTCCGCAACTTGCGCCACAACCTTCCCGAATTAATTTACCTTTCGACCCCAGTCAACCAGGTAACGCTACTGTACAAGTGTTGAGCCAAAGTTTCAATGATCAAAAACGCGATCGCAACATTCCTGTTGATATTTACTGGTCAACATCTGCCAACGCTAACAAACCAATAATCGTATTTACTCATGGTTTAGGGTCAGTTCGCACTGAGTTACGCTACTTAGCAGAATATCTGGCATCCCACGGTTATATAGTTGCAGCTTTGGAACATCCTGGTAGTAATCAAACCAATGTTGATTTAGCGGTTCAAGGTAAAGCCAGAATCGTTAAACCCCAAGAGTTTTTGGAACGTCCCCAAGATATTAGTTTTGTGTTGGATGAATTAGCTAAGGTCAATCAAACAGCAAGTAATCCCCTAGCAGGAAAACTAGCCACTGATAATGTCATGGTGGTGGGTTATTCTTTTGGCGGTGGGACGGCTTTAGCATTAGCTGGCGGTGAATTACAGCTAGCAGGACTCAAACAAAGCTGTCGCAATCAATTAGCTACTTTGAGCCTGGGGACGGCTGTCCAATGTATTGCTCAGGAATTACCAGAAAATAACTATCAACTGCGAGATAATCGAGTTAAACAAGTTATTGCTCTTAGTCCAACCACTTCATTAATGTTTGGCGAAACTGGTTTAACTAAAGTACAAGTACCTACATTAATTTTGGCTAGTTCTGCAGATAAAACTACTCCAGCTTTAACGGAACAAATCATGGGATTTAGTAAAATTTCTTCTCCCAAGTGGTTAGCAGGTGTAATTGGTGGAACTCATTTAAGTGTCAAAGACCCCAGCACTACTTTAGACCAAGCAGATCAACCCAATACACCCCTAAGTGGTGGTGAAATTGTCGGTGAACAAGCTGCTGATGTACGAAAATTTGTCCAGGCGATCGCTCTAGCAATGGCTGCACAACTCACACCCGAAGCCGATAAATATGCTATTTTTCTCACCCCAGATTATGCTCAATTAGCGTCTACCAAAGTTTTTCCTTTTCGTATGGTTAGAGATATTCCCCCTGGATTAATCTCAATCGATAAATGAAGGCTATGGGGAAAAATGTTGTTGTAGTTTTTCCCCACACTGAAAAGATAGCTCAGTACAACTTCAAACTCAAGGTCTCATAAGTGACCCCATAAACACAGTAATTTGTCTGGCTGTAAAGTCACCAATCAAAGGTTCAAGCAAAACTTCCTTGCTGTGCCGTGCAGAACTTCAGCGAATATAATCACCACCCAAAGCACTAAATTTTTGAAAAATACCAAATAGAAATAATATCTATAAGATAAACTTATGACATATATTTACTTTTCTGTGTCAACTATTGTTGACCAATTCGTTACAAATTTGTTACATTTATTTATATAAGGCAATAAGCTGATCTAACAAAGTAAACACTCACTGAACTGTTCATCATCATATCAAGCAGTGAAACTGGCTAAACTGAGTAGAAAGGGTTATCGACTCAGTAGTAACCACAAACAGAAATGTTTCTTGTGCAGTTAGTTCATAAATGCTGAATTCGGTATCGGTATCTTCCATTGACATTTGGACTTCTCCTAATCACCTCGGTTTCATACCGGGGTTTTTTATTAACTTAGCTAGCTACACTTTCTGATAATTCATGCTGTAATAAATTTTTACCTTTCTTTTTCGCTATATACATTAAATTATCTGCCTGCTCTAGAATTTCACTAACTGCTTGTGGTGGACGGCAAAAAGTTATCGCACCAATACTGACAGTTACAGATAAACCTTCTTGCTGTGTAGATATTAAAAGCATTTTTTGCAATCTATGCAACACTACTTCTGATGCTTCATAACCAGTACGTGGTAATAGAATCGCAAATTCATCGCCGCCAATTCTCGCAATCACATCACTTTTGCGTAGAGTGATTTTAGCTTGTTTCGCAACCAATTGCAGTAAGCGATCGCCCGCAGTATGCCCATATTGGTCGTTAATTTTTTTAAAGTCATCTATATCAAAATAAGCCAAGGTTAATGGCTCTTGATACCTAGAAGATTTAACGATTTCATTGTTAACTATCTCGACAAAAAATCTGCGGTTGTTTAAACCTGTTAGATTATCCGTTTGAGCTAAATTTTCTAAATTTTTTAAATTAGACTTTAACTCTAGGAGTAAATAATTAGTAAACAGAAAGAAAACTAGAATTCCCAGGGCGTTCCAATAATGTATAAAAGGATGTAAATGATGTTTATCATTAATTTGGTTCAGGATTAAATTAATCAGATCACTGGCTAATATAATCAAAAAACTTATGTATTTATCAGTACACCATGTAGAAATTCCAATAGGCAGTAAATATAGAATTGACACAGAAATCTCTGTGGATATCAAGTAGTCAATTACACTGATAGCTACCATTAAAAATATACTTATTAGAATCGAGAATAGTTTAGGTAGATTCTCTAATTTTTGAAGTAAATACATATTCCCCTAGCTGAATAGCCTTTTTAGGTATTATTTATACTGTGTTCAAGCTACTGTCCCGTAATAAATTTATGTCTATCGGTAAAATTTTAAAGCAGAGTAACAGAAAAATTCCCTATACAAACAAAACTTTGCGTGTAAATGAACTAGCTATAAACATTAAAGTTGTACAGATTGAAAATTAAGCCATCCTATTTGCTTAGAGGTTGTTTTAAAGTGACTAACTGTGACTGCTTTAGGCACTTCTTGACCACCTCTCACTCCCCTTTAGAAAGGTGTGACAACTTCATTCAGTCTAAGGCGGCTAGTTGAACTTAACGCACTACCAACTTTTATTAAGCGGGATATGGGAGGAACTAAAAGTACTCGCTACATTATTAATAATTTTTCAGGCATCCTCCTAGATAAACTTATGAAAGTTGATAACCCAGCTTGGTAAACAAACTAAGGTGCCAATTCTTACGCCATTACTAGTTCGTAAGTAATACTGAAAAACAACTATTTTTGGTAAAATTTGAGTAAACAATATCGCTTTCTGTTAAATAGGTTACAGTAAAATGATGTAGTATTTATAACTTTATCCATTTATCATGTTTCCCAACTTAGGTTTTTAAGGTTATATAAAAACGCAATTTGAGGATCATTGGTGATTAGAGGTTATAACTATTGTTATGTAAAACTTTAAAATGTATTTTCTTTCAAAAAATCAATTTAATACTGATAGTAGGATAGGTCTTGTTTAAATTTTAGATGAAGCAAATCGTTGATTGTCGGCATATAAAATTTTACAATAATGCTCTTCTCTATCTGGAAATAATAATTCTCTCTTTGTAGTATTTCATTGTCTGTATTGCAAGTAACCGGATCAATCAAGTAATCATATTTTTATGAAAATCAATGAATATCTCAGCTTTGTTTAGTACTTCTTACATATTCTAAGTTTTTCCTGATCAGTGCAAAATAACAGTGAAGCCATTATTTATCACTCTGTTAATACGCAAGTCCTAGAATCTTTGAAAACAAATTAGGGGTTTTACATATAAAAATATGCGAACAGAGCCAGCAGCACTGATTTTAATTGTGGATGACGATCTAGATAATTTAAGAGTTTTATCCACTTTATTAACAGACTCAGGATTTAGAGTTTTGACGGCTAAAAGTGGACAAGATGCTTGCCACAAACTAGGACAAATAACTCCTGACTTAATTCTGGTGGAAGGAATGATGTCCGAAGTCGATGGGTTTGAACTTTGTCGTCGGATTAAAATTAATCCAAGATTTCAAAAAACCCCAGTTATATTGATAATTGCTAGAAATGAAAATCAAAGTAGACTAGTAGAATTAAATTTAGAATCTGTTGACTATCTAGCAAAACCATTTCTGCCAATAGAAGTTTTAATCCGTATTCGTTTGAACTTGCAACTCCTGAGTCTAACTCGCTCTCTTCATGAAAGTACTAATCTACTAAATCAAGAAATTATTGCTCGTCAAATAGTAGAAGCAGAGTTGTACACACTTAATCAAGATTTAGAACAGAAGGTAATCGAACGTACTCAAGCACTTACATTGGTACTGAATGAGCTACAGCTAAGAGAAGAGAAACTAACCTATGCAGCTTTTCATGACTCATTAACAGGCTTATTTAATCGTGCTTGGTTAATGCAGTATTTATCAGAAATATTTGAACAAGAGCAACCACAACTAGGACACGCAATTCTATTTTTGGATCTAGATCGCTTCAAAAGTGTTAATGATCATCTGGGACATATAGTTGGGGATAAATTACTACAACAAGTTGCCAAGAGGTTACAAAATTGTATTGAACCTTCACATAAAATTGTTCGCTTGAGTGGTGACGAGTTTTTAATTTTTCTGGTCAATCAAGATGGGATTGCATCAGTCGAAACAGTTGCTAACTCTGTCCTGCAACAATTACATATACCCTTTGAGATTGACAAATATCAAATTTCTATCGGTGTTAGTATTGGCATTTTGCCTTCTACTCTCAATTATCAACAGCCAACTGATATCCTTAGAGATGCAGATGCAGCAATGTATCAAGCTAAACGTTCTGGAAAAGGCTGCTACATAGTATTTACCAATGAAATGCAGCTACAAACATTGAAGCGTCTTCAGCTAGAAGGTGAACTACGTCAAAGTATAGAAAAAAATGAGTTTTGCCTTTATTATCAACCTATATTTTGTTTAGAGTCTCAAAAGATAGTTGGCTTGGAAGCACTTATTCAATGGCAACATCCACAAAAAGGACTAATCTCTCCAGATCAATTCATTACAATCGCTGAAGATATGGGGATAATTCCATCTCTAGATTTATTAGCATTAAAGTTAGCTTGTCAGCAACTATATCAGTGGCAACAAGAATTGCAATGTGCCGAATCATTAGTCATTCATATCAATATAGCTGCCGCACAACTGCAACATTTAGATTTGGTAGAACAAATTCAAAAAATCCTCTACGACAATCATATATCTCCCTCAGCTATTAGGTTAGAGGTTACAGAAAATGCCTTCATTAATGGGTCTAGTATTGTTACTCAAGTTTTAGAAAAAATTCACGATCTTGGCATCAAACTCTGTATAGATGACTTTGGTACTGGATATTCTTGTTTTAGTCAATTACATACATTTCCAGTGGATACACTCAAGATTGATCGCTCGTTTACCAAGAATGTTAACGCTAGTGTGGAATCTGCTGCGATCGTACAAACCCTAATTAATTTTGCTAATTCTTTAGGGATTGCTGTTGTAGCTGAAGGAATTGAGACTCAAATACAGTTAGAAGATTTGCAGAAGTTCGGCTGTGAATTCGGACAGGGCTACTTATTTTCTCGTCCTTTGCCTATTGCAGAAATAACAAATTTTTTAAGAATACAAGATAGTTAACTTGATTTAATGATCAAATATATATATTCTTGATAAAAATCAAGATTTCTTTACTTTAATTTATATTAAAAGATTTATTAAAAACACATCTATCGATAGATTTATAGATAGCTTTGATGTGGCATCGTTTCAGTAGGATCAGATCAATCGATAATCATAAGTCAATGCTGCTATGACTCGTCTAATTCAAATCATCCAAAACACATTGATTCGTGTAATAGCTTTTTCGTCAGTGATTCTTCAAAATATTGTTGCTTTCATTAGTAGCATCTTTAAAGCTATAGCTAACTTGTTAGGATTGAATAACCCAAATTATTTTCTGGAATCTGAAGACGCAAACAGTACAAAGAAAATTTCAAATCAACAATTAAGTACAAATCAGTTAGATAATAAGACTGAAATTTCTAATTCTAATCGTCGCCGTCCTAATGCCAAAATGGAATATTATATGAAAATGGCACAGGAAATTAGAAAAACTAACTAATGAGAACCATGTAAATAATTAAAGGCTTGCAGTAAGGGCTTTAGTCTTTATTTGAGGATTAAAGTCCTTAATAAACACTGAACTTCAATGATTTCATACCAGTTAACATAGTTTGATTTATTTCCACTAGTTTACTTTTATACCAAAATCATTTGGCATTTCAATAGCAGATTTAGCAAGATTCATAAAGCCAATAAGTAACCTGAGTTCGGGTTAAAGATAAGAAGGTAAAAGCCAGTCCAGATGGAGGCTAGGCTTCTGAGGTAGATGACAATAAGCGATCAATCCGCACAAAACGTTAACACAAAAATTAACGGGGCTTCGATGTCTGGAATGCTCAATTTGAGAAATGTTTTTAACCCTGTTTTGTCACTTTCGCGGTAGTATAAGAACGTAAAAAACGTAGAACATAAGCACAGAGAATGGTAGAGCCTCGTTCACCCATGAAAACAATCAAATTCGTGGACGAATATTGCCAGTGGTATAAAAAGCTGTTTTCAGATGTTAGAAGTTTTGAAGCATTTAAATACCTGCATATAGGTTGCATTTCCGAACTAAA